>Ga0136643_10012653_pt1 | contig 12574 bp, 10 predicted proteins | sample TergutLab28metaG_FD_96883 | JGI IMG/M metagenome (GOLD analysis project Ga0136643, IMG submission 96883) | Labiotermes labralis P1 segment gut microbial communities from Petit-Saut dam, French Guiana - Lab288 P1 (version 3) (version 3) | ecosystem: Host-associated > Arthropoda: Insects >...
AATTTTTGTAGTGAAAATAAAGTATGGTTTTGGAAAATACAAAAAAAATTCAAAATGTGGTGAAAGAAAAGGTAAGCATTTGGAGTGGAAATGATTCTAAAAAAAAAAAAAAAGGGAGAAGTAAAAGTAGGCCTACTTATGTAATATTAACAATGAAATTAAATTCTAGGTTGCCTGGTATAACTCTACACAATTTAACTTACCATAATACCACTTGTCATAATTAATGTGAAAACTGTACACAATGTGCCACAGTTCATTCAGAGGTTCTGCAATGCTCAACATGGTTTGTAGAACTAAGAAAGGCGAAGGATTAAATCCTAACAATTGTTCTTCTTCATTGATAGCCTGAAAATAGAAAATTCATATATTAACAGATACACTGAATTAAAAAGCAACTAATTTCCTTACACTTTAGTCAGCACACTGCCAGATCAGGAATGTTTCCCACAACATAAAGAATGACTACATAATAATTTGACCCTACTGTAAGCAATTTACTATGACACGATCATGGAACAAATTGGATCAAGTGATCAGTATGCAAAACCTGAGAGAACTAGGAAAAATTAATGCTTCAGTGTCACTTCATCCACTGTGAATATGACATCAGGTCATGCAGGATTGAACCTTAAGCTCTGGCAAGAAGCCAGTATTTAACCAACTGACCTAGCAGGTTTCTGTGGTACTAACTGAAATATATCAACTACTGATGCATTCCAAGAAAGCAGCACACTTCAATTACACTTACTCATACAATTTCCATAACCATACTCGTATTTTTACAGCTGTACAAATGTGTTTCATATTGTTTTGTATTATAGTGCCTTATATTCATGTTATGACATGTAATACATCCTTCCTAAAAAGGATCTATGGAATGTACATGAATTCTGTTCTATTTTATTCTTTGGACTTGGTAATCCTGTAAAGATTCACAGAATGAGAATAAATGATATAACATGATATATGATACATGTGAGATATATATATAATGATATGTATGTATATATGATATACAATATATATGATATGAGAAGATAAAGCTAATAAATTAAGTTTGTATAATATACTACGTACCGTCAATACACAACATACATCAAGACAAGATGCAATAATTACAAGTTTGTTATATTTGGCTACATGTTTCGGCTGTAAACGGCCATCTTCAGGCCAATTAAGAACAACATTAATATACAGTAAAAATAGTACTCAATGGGATCCCATTCCATTCATTAAAACTTGATAAAAATATGAAAATTCTTACTTATGTATATATAATAATAAATTAAGGTCTGCTTGTTATATGTTTAGATTTGTTAAACCATATATGTCCCACTGATCTCTAATAATGATTTATTACTCTCTTTTCCACTCCATTACATCATCTGGTATCATATCTTGGGGAAACCCATCTCATAGTCAGAAAATCTTTAAATTAAAAAAATAGCAATTAGAATTAGGATAGGAAGTAGAAACAAGGACTCATATAGAAATTTTTTTAAAAAGTTGGAAGTCTTATCATTTAAATCACAGTATATTTTTTCTTTTCTTCTACCCATGGTAAAGAACAGGGATCATTTTAAAACAAATTATGACAGTGATAATACACCAACTTGACAAAGTACAAACTTTCATCTATCTGCCTCCTTATCCATATATCAACAGGGTGTCCATTACTCTGGCATAAAACTTTTCAAAAAACGGCTGTTAGAACTCAAACACATTGCGGCATATCCCAAGAAATTTAAAAGCACCTTAAAGAATTACTTTCTTATACCCTGTATTTATAAGTTGGATAAATTTTTTTTATTAACGAATAATATATATAGTTAAAAAAAGGAACACATTAATAATAACTAGGTTCACTTATAACTGTAAATTTTGGAATTTCTTTATAATGTGATTGTCAATTAGCTGATGACACCATTATAATCACACTTGTATTATTATAATTAACTTCTGGATATATGATAAACTTCAAAAAAATTTTTCTTTTGATATATTTTGATTGTCAACTGACACTATAGTATACCACTGTAACTACAGGTGTAATATTGTCTATCAACATGCTTACATATTACACATATGCTTACTTATAGGTGTATGACATGGTCTATTGTAGTGGCTACTAGGATGTGAGCCCACCGATGTGAACAGTTTGTAGTGGCCGGCATTGCAATATCACTGTGGCCACATAACAGTTTAATACAGTGGACTTGAACCACTATACCAACATAGAATCCACTAAGACATGCTAACCAAGAAAGACTGAAAGTCCAAATGGTAGATAAAAGGAAATTGTGCAGTCAAACACAATGCCCATACTTCACTGGTAGCTAACGAGTACTGAATGGTTAGGCGGTCGTGGGATTACTCCTGCAGGACCAATCTGCTATGGAAGCCTTATACACATTACACAATCACCTTCTTCCTTCATCATAAAAACAACCAAACTATATGGTATTCACTTTTGGAAATATTAAATTAAACAAAACCTTCTAATTTCCACATATTAATGTTTCCAGTATAGAATTCACCTGTCCGTAGCTGTACTAGGCTCACAAAAAATGACAGGAAAACAATTCCCTCAAAGTTACTACTCTGGTTGTTATCCCAATTTCACATGCATTAAACATTTGTAAGTATTAAGTTTCCCACACATTCAGTGCTTCATATTTCTAATCAAAATTTACCAATAGTCTTGCAATAAAGCAATCTCCTCAAAGAAGTAATTGGGTTAGGATCATATCTAAAACTTTACCACAGCTTACATCCCAGCAGAACATAGAGAGAATACAGGTTACATCTTACTTACAAAATATGTATTCTCAACTACGCTACTTTCCTATACACACAAAACAAGTTGATTCTACATAACTGCCACACAGGTTTACAACTCTAGCAGGGAGCCTAACAACTCAAAGGCTGGATCATCCTCATTATTTCATTCATTCCATTCAACAAAATTTGGAATATATACAAAATAAAACTTTCTAATCATTTTCATCACCACCTGAAGTTATGGATACACCACTCACCTGGTATGAACTGTAAAATCTGATGTACAAGGCTCATTTTGAGGCCTTTGCCAGAGCACTCAGGTTTTGCATCTACTTTTATCAAAAGATGGATAACAAAGAAATTGCATGTTGGTTCTACAGGCTGGTACTTGCATTCACCAGACTCTGAACTCAGCACTTTTAGGTCTGCTTAGCAACAGTGCATGCAGACATAAAAGAACGTGACTGTCACTAAGGGGATGCGACATGATTCAGCCTTCCTGTTGTTAGCATGTTTAACTTGCTCAACCTAACTTATAACTACAATTTTGAAATTTTCCAACATGCCAACACACAAATACAAGTTACAAAAACAAAATCACCATAATTTACTACAATTTCCCCCTCTTCAACTGTGATACATTACGCATTGTTGTCATTTCCATCCACAAAGTCAAACAAAATCACTTCAAGTTCCCAAATTCTAAGTATAATTTCTCCATTTCCATGCACTACACTACGTCCAATGGGTGTACAAGACCTATATTGGAGCCACTTGAATAAAATACTAAATCAAATTAAAACATTAAGTGCCTTCAAAATGACAGAAGATGTTACAAAATTAAGTAAAAATGCTGTGTCTAAATACAAAACAAGATATTCTGCAATACACATAGTATGGGGTAGAGAGGCAAGTACATAAATAGACAGTGACATATACCTACGTACACATTTAAAAGTTTATCAGTTATATTTATCTGTTGTCTTTGCTGTTCCCCTTGGGGCAAACCATATTTATTGTTCAATCAAAACTGATTATTTTTTAAAATTAATTTTATGTAATTTCAGAATTACTGATCATTCATAGAAAACACTTGAAAACCCCAAGTCACTTACCTCATTAATTGTTATAATTTTGTTCCAATATTTCAAACATAATGCCCACACAAAAGATACCATTCAAAAGTGTGACCCACCCTTAAAGTAACTGCAACTCTGATTGACCCACACAACTTAAAGTAACCCAAGAGTATTACTTTTAATATTTGCCCTAACCAAGGATATGGATATCACATTTTGTCAAAACCAGTTCACACACATCATTATTAATTCTAAACTGGAACACACATGGAACAGTCTCCAGCCCCCTGGGCTACATGCAAACAAAGCCCTATATTTTAACATGTTGATGGAAATGCAATGAAATTACAATTAACACACAATTTATTCACCTTTGCTTCTTTCTCATCTTCCTGCAGGATTTGCATTATCTGTTCTATTGTTCGAACATTCTCTTCCATTTCTTCCTTTGTTAAAATTGGTGCTTCTTTCTTCTTAAAAATTTCCAAATCCTTCTGATGCAGTAACAGCCTATTACCAGGAAAAAAATCAAGTAACATGAGTACAATTGAGAGAGCTAATAATAACCATAAGTGACACAACTGCTGCTAAAAAAATTAGAACAAAATTACAGATATATTGAGAGCAGAATGTGTCTACATTTCATTTATTAGAATTTCACTAAGGTTGATGGTAAAATCCCTGCCTAAATGACTGTTGATGTCTTCATACATCAAAGTTTTGTGCCGTAATGAAGGCTAGAAATTTGTCTCCCCACTACTTCACGTTAGTCACACTTGTATAAGTCTGAGGATTTGCTATCATGCATGGTCAGTGCCCTTTATTGCTCAAGTGAAAAATCGGAACAGGCACAAAAAAACAGTTTTCACATTTATTGTGTAAAGATTCTTTTACCTAAAAAATATTGTTAGAGAACACCAAACAGCAGTACTTAGTTTTATAGTAGACTTTCAATTTAATGGGTTCACTACTTGGACAAAATTATATGAACACAAAATATTACAATTATAAACAGAATTTAACAAATTCCAAAATATTTAACATGAACTGCATATGTACACGTGAAACTCACAATATGTGACAATTGTATACTGTAACTATGATCTACATGTATGAGAAATTAACAGTACAATGTAGCTGCTTATTGTGAAGGTGAAAATGATACAAAAAATTTATTGTATCTCTGCTAGTTGTGACACAATTGTTTCTGAATCAGTCTCACAATGTACTTCAGTTAGCCTATGAAACATAGTGCAATTTAAATCTCAGATGGCTGAAAATTTAAAGGAACGTGATAAGCATTAAGATTTCAAAAGCAAAAAGGAACAACTACCCATATCAAGAAAGGAGGGCCACTTAGATGCCCTTCATCAAGGTTAGATAAAATAAAAATGTGATTAGTTCATGAGTCTAAATTGTAATGTAAGGATGTACAAATCCATGGTGTGAGCAAATTGTTTCTGGGCTGATTTTGTTTCTCCATAACAACACTTATTTTATAATCAATGTTGTCTCCTTGGGACTTATCAATTTCAGTATTAGAGTCCCAACTCATTCCCAGTTTTGCCTTACAAGCACCATCCCTACCAAAATTATTAACTCATTCCTCCAGCTAACAAAAACACCTGCTTAATTTAATGTCTAATTTTAGCAAATGCACAAGCTATCTAATTATGTAGGAACTATCTGCAAAGGTCTTCTCTTGAAACTATCGTTCCATGAACACAAGGAACTTACAGCTCTTGCTTGTCAGGTATGAATAACACATCTTAATCAAGAGGCCACTAGTTCTCAGTTTTCACCATAAAACATGCTTGTTGTAATTCCAGTAATGATAAACTCACTTGGCATCAAAGTCAGTTCGTTTTGATCTCAAAACTCCTTCCACTATGTCTCTACGATGGGTTAGCCGAGCTTCACTCAATTGCAATACAGCTTCCATTTCTTTAGGCCACAAGAAAGTGCGCGAGTTCAGATGAATATCTTCCACTGAAAATAATTGCAATGGCAATAAAAGGGTAAGGCACTTTACAGTGACATCAGATATGCAGCTGGGTGCTTTGTTACAATTTCATGGTCATGAATGCTGGTATGTGTTCTCAAATACAAGCAACAGATTTAACAATTTAATTACATTCTGGTTTCTTGCTGTTGTACTTTAGTTCATAAATTGTTGAGATGATGCAGTGAATATAAGTAACATTTTGGGCTGCATGCTAACTCTTTCACTCATATGTCAGAACCAAAAACTCAATAATCATCCACATTTAAAAGCTTGATCGAAATATTCTCATATGGAATTGTATGAAAAAGTAAATGGCAAGCTCAAAGATGATGATAAAAACTTTAAGATTTCACCTTTTGAGTGTTTCTACACCCATCACTATCATCATCAACACCCTCATCATCTACAAACTTGTCATTTACTTCTTAATACAACTATGTGTGAGAATATTTCTGTCTTAAATACATATTTAAAACCTTGACAGAAATATTCTCATACAAAATTGTATTAAGAAGTTTGTATAAAAGGTAAAGCAAACCCATGATAGGCCTGGACAAGCCCTGAGGGTTCCAGGAGACTGAGGCTCTCAGATTTCAAGACAACCAGCACATGAAGGTGGTAAGGTTGTCAGCCCTACGCACCAGCCGCCTTTACCACCCCACGAAATATTCCTGGTACTCATTTCTGTTAGAGGCTGAGTCAACCCCAGCGCCACAGTGCAGCCAGAATGATCATATCAAACGAAAAATTCCAGTGACACCATCGGGAACCGAACCCGCGACCTTCTGGCTTGTAGCGCAGTGCCTCAACCAACTGCACCACCACATGCCCCCAAGAAATTTGTGTATGATGATGAAAATGATATATGTATGTTCACACACTAAAAGCTGAAAGAATAGTTTATTTATCAACCACTCTCCAAATTTCACTTTGTCAAATTTAAATCTTAACATTCTCATACATGTTTTAACTTCAAAAATTCTGGTTTAGACATAAATACAAAGACAATATATCAGGTAGGCAGGAGCCTGTTCATATAATGTCAAGAAAATGCATGCCCCTATTCATACTAATTGAAATTATTCAGTTTGGAATTACAGTGCAGGACAGCACAGGTAGATATGTTCAAAATGGGGAAAGGAACTGTCTTGAGCTAATGCCAGACTTTGCTACAAAAAAAATGGGAAAAGCCAAATCAGGAATAATTCAGATGCTTACACAGTGTATGCTGCAAAAAAATCCAAACCAATGTATCAAGGCAACAAAGGTCAATAATGGTCACATGAATCACTGGAAGAGAACCACCAATACAGGAAACAGACTGATATATTACATCAGACAAAAAGGTCATAAGAGACATGAAAGACACAGCATACTCTGGTCACCATCTCAGAGTAAAGATGCAAAAGAAGTTGCTGTTTTGAACCAAACATTGAAGTGTCATGTTGCTTCTGATCACAATATTTCACTATATATTCAGAAAACGCACCATATCTTGGAGAGATGAAGATCATCTCAAGTATGACACTGAGAAAATGTACTGACAATAAAATATTTATTAAATAAAGGTCAGAGTAATGCACCTAAGATAGAAGTGTGGAACAGTTCACATAGCACACAAAGGATGTTACATAAATGCTCTGGAAAAATACCACACATATCACACAGTGAAGAATGTCACACAGCTAAATTAATATTTTGACCATTACAATACTACTACTACTTGTAGTAGCAGTAGTGGTAGTAGTGGTAGTGGTGGTGGTGGTAGTTATAGTAACCTACTATCCTCCCCCATGGAGCACAGCCTTTGCGAAAGTTTATGACAAACCGGCCAGGGAAGGATTGTGTGCTCTTGTGAAATTTGGAGTTATGCTCATAATAGCACAGCTACAACTGGGGTCACCCAAATCAAACAGGTCTCAACAGCAGAACCAGAAAAAATGTCCCACTACAAACCTGTAGGGTTAGTCCTCAGACTAATGGGTGTGGCAATCTTGAAGACCTGTCACTTAACCCATTAAACAAGGAGGAAACTCTATGGAAGAGAATTATAAGGCCAATACCTGAGGATCATCAAGGCACACCTGCAGCCACTCATGGGGGCGACAGCATACAAGCCAGTGAGAACAGGCTGAACTGGCAGACAGCAGTTGTGTCTCAGCTGGAAAGTGTTACAGCTGATCATACTCATTATTTTAGAAACTCAACACTTTAAGCGTTTTTCAGGAGAGCAGGCAGGCAGCACAAACGCATGGAATGAACATTTAAATATATTTATTACACATGTGTGTTAGAGAATTACAAAAATCGAAACCGACCTTAAAGAATATAGAGATCAACTGTGCAGAGAATTTATGAAAAAGGTTCTACTACTACAATTCAAATTTATTCACGTGCTGTGGCAACTGTTCCATGATCAATTACACAAACAACACAAATGTATATTAAGCCACAAACATCAACACAAATTATACATAAGTAAGACTTAAAAAGATAATACTGAGCATTAGATAAAACATAAAAATTTAAGGAAAAAAAAAGAAGAAACTGCAAAAGTGTAGGATAATGCCTTGACAGCCATTTAAAGAACAGAAGGAATTAATAAACAAACAGAAATTGCCCATGAATAATAGGATGAACCATACAAGTGATATGTAAAAAACAAAGTAGAAATCATCATTAGATTATAAAATTATCCATGTTCTATGTAGTAAGATAAGTTTCCATATAAAATACCAACAACTGCACTAATATTTAGATAAATGATATTCAATGTGTGGTAAACGACCTACATGTTTCGGCCTTTTTCAGCAATCTTAAGGGAGGTATTCAACAACGAGAATTACACTAGTGGAGTACAACACATGTGGAATAACAGTGTTTAAAAAAAAAAAAAGGAAAAAAAAAATTAAAATGGCTAAAAATTTAAAAAGCACAGTACAGAATGTATATTGTAAAAGTTATTATTTGAATTACAAAGAAACCTCTATTGCAGCAATGCTTCTTCATTGTCATGGGCATACAGTAAGACATTTATAAGAAACAGGGCATTGAAATGTCACTGCCTGGACTAAAGTGTTGACAAACTAAAGCCGGCTACAACATAACTGTTTGTATTAGTATGTTAATAAAAATGTTTTACAGCAGAACAAAGAACATTTTTTTAAAATTCCTTCAATCTTGGACAAATCGGTCAATGTAACAGAATCCCAGGCCACAGAGGTGAATTCAAGTCCAAACCACAGAAGGGCACAATAACAAATACTAAGCTCCAGAAATAAAGAGACCTGAATGAAAAGCCAATAAAAACACAGCAACTTAAAGTGCCTATATAATACCATTATTACTATCCACGTGTATTATCCCCTAAAAAAATACCTGACAGCTCAAAAGTGCTCAATCTTCACCCTGGTCTCTATATTCTAATGCAGAAATACTTAACACACTGTACAGTTACAAGTTTTAGCAGCATAATAAATTAAAAGTGTACTCTTAGAAAAACAACTAAACCACTGTGAAGCTCTGTTTTAGAAAGAGGGGAAATTTAATCACAAGTGTTATCAAACCACATTGCCACAACATGGGTTAACCGACAAAGCATTTCTTTAAAAAAAAAAAAAACAGCAGCGGCTGCAAGATCAACGTTGCAAAGCTTTAATGAATAGAGAATTTGTACTTCACCAAAATACCCAGAGTTTATTTGCTGTGTGGAAACAGCAGTGTGAAAGACACCTGCCCAATGTCACTATCAACCACCTGATTGACCAGCAGCATGCGAATGAGCATGACTTCAAAGCTTAATATGAGCAAGGGGTCAAGCTGTTTGGCGAATGGCACCCCTACCACCACCACCATCACCACCATCATTGTCATTATCATTTTGTTGTCTCTTGTCACAGGCCTCTTCTCCCTGATACTCGGTGATGGAATTGCAGAGCACCAACATATTTTGGCTAAGTGGAGGAATCAGTTTTCTCATATATTCAATATACATAGGGTCAATGTCTTTAGGCAGACTGAAATACATACAGCATAGCCACTAGTTCCTGAACCCAGTGCCTTTGAGGTTGAGATGGCTATTGAAAAGCAAAGAAAATACAAATCACCAGGTACTAATCAAATTCCATTAGAAGTGGTTAAAGCAGGAGGTGGCATCATTCATTTCGAGATCCATAAATTATACTTGGAATAAGGAAGAATTCCCTGAGCAATGGAAGGAGTCAATCTTGCTACCTATAAGCATGTAAGAAGGATGATAAAACAAAATGTACTAATTATCAAGGCATGTTACTTCTATCAACTACAAAAAATGCTACCATGCCATCAATGTATGATTCAGGCAAAACAAAGACAGATGATGACAGGGGAAAGAGAAAGATAAACCCAGCCATGTGAACAGGCATAACAGGTGAATGAGTGAATGGACCTCAAGGAACATTTACCACCCACGTACTTGATACAAAAAAGCAGAATGAGTAAACAGTATCTGAAATTGTCAAGAGGTTATTCAAAGCAACATTTATAAATTTGGTGATTATGTACAGGCAACCAACAACAGGAAAGAGAATGAACACCATTCATACATGTAGAGGATTATTTTATAAAGAGTACGGGTGGCCCATCCTTAATACACACCATCCAAAAATTTTAAAGCAGTGAGACAAAGTACTATGTGTGTGTGTGTGTGTGTGTGTACAAATTCCACCCCCCCCCCCTCCCCTGGTGAGCTGTGCCCCAAAACATGGCATGGCCTCCTCATTCTTGAGGTTTCTAGATCACAAACACAATGATGCACCACAGTCAGTAGGACTCCTCTAGATGAGTAATTAACTCGCTGCAAAGGCAACACACTACACTCCAAAGAGACAAACACCCATGCCCCTGAAAGGATTCAAACCCTCAATCCCAGGAAGCGAGTGGCGGTAGACCCATACCGTAGACTGTATTGCCACTGGGATCGATGACAAAATATATAGTAATTATGATTTTTAAACTATGATCATGCATTTTCATACAAAGTGTATTTCTGTCTCGTCTAGTGACAAACCAAGGAGAGTCTGCTCACTGGTAAATCCACCTCTACACCTGACCACCACCTGGACAGCAGCATCCATCTATGCATGGCACTACAGTGCTTCCCTATATGTACAGTATACCTCTCATATAATACACGACAATCGCTATCACCTGTCATAGATGAAGAAACAACTGATATGTGCAGCCCACCTTAAAGTAACTCAAAAGACTGCATGACAGGTTACACAATGACTTTGTAGATGTTCTCAGCCATTATGAAAATGCTAGTAGAAGCATGCAGCTGCTGAAGGGCAGTATTGTGAAGATAACTGCATCCCCAGGCAACTTAACAATTGATTCAAGATATGACTCCTGTCCCACAATATGCTGAAGCTTCTGCATGTAATTAAGAGAATTTCATGATGGCCACTACTAATACTGAAACTTAAATGACAGCAAGATTGGGTTTTTGAAGAAATATATATTGTGCTGTTCAAACTTACTACATCCATCTAGTTCAAGAACAGGAACTTTCATGACTGTCCTACGGTTAACGAAGTCCATCCTAATGAGCATACTGTTACATTTGCTTAAGTATGACTTCCTGTATGTTCCACAACAGCATTTGTCTCTCTCATAATGAAAAAAATACTCTTCAATAGTAAACAAATATTACTTCATTTATCACTGTTTCTACACCAAAATATCCCTTACGTGACAGTAAAGCATGCTGCATGAGGAACAAAACATTTTCAGCGGCAGTCTGTATCTTTTCTTTCAAGTTATACATGGTCACTTCTCGACATTCATTCAAATAATTCTGCAATTCAACAAGTTCTGCTGTTGTTTCAGGCAGTTCACTAGCTCGGTCCAACATCTCATCAAAAATGTCACAAATCCTGCAATAATAAAATATACTCATTATACAGCAATTGTAAGCAACTAATTCCATAAATGATTTTAATCATACACTGTAAACTTTATTATTCATCCAAACACCACAGGGCTACAACCACATGAATATGAAAAACAAGCAGCAGTCATGGAGTGCACATTTAAGAGTGGTATTGAAAAATATAGGTAAGAGAAAAATCATTGTTATTGTAATGCACTTGAGCATAAAAGGCAAAACTGGAATGAGTCATTTTCTACAAACTTCAGAACAATCTCAGTACAAAAGTAAAATTAAAAAAAATCTTACTTCTCCTAGACCAACTTCCTTTTTCCTACAACCAATGCCACCTCCAATATAACTGGCAACTACGGTACATGTTGCCTACACAGAAGCCATCTGACATAGGTAAAACATGATTTACTTGCCAATCAGGGAAAAGTGCACTGTGAAATGGGTTGCTGTATTCAGACCCATTATCATAAATTATAGAACATCAATTGTTAATTTCATTTATCTAATCTATAGATATACAAAAATGTTGGCACGCCAAAAAGAGGTACATATATGATTACAGCACTGCACTTTGCTTAACATATATTTTTTCCTTTGGGAAGTGTTTTGCTTGTTTCTGCCTGAACTACATATTGTCTTATTACCTTAGGTGTTGCTACTATGGTTCTAGGAAGTGTGTCATCCCCGTTGTGTGTGTGAAACTAGGAGAAGGTATGTAGTCAAACACAACTTAATCACTGAGGTGTATTTAATGACTGTGATGGAAACAACTACATGTTTCGG
>Ga0136643_10012655_pt1 | contig 12574 bp, 9 predicted proteins | sample TergutLab28metaG_FD_96883 | JGI IMG/M metagenome (GOLD analysis project Ga0136643, IMG submission 96883) | Labiotermes labralis P1 segment gut microbial communities from Petit-Saut dam, French Guiana - Lab288 P1 (version 3) (version 3) | ecosystem: Host-associated > Arthropoda: Insects >...
GCGATGTTTTGAACGAACGTTTTCCAGGCCGCTGGCTTGGCCGTGGCTCACCGACATCTCCGGCACCATTGCCATGGCCACCACGTAATCCTGACCTTACCACACCAGACAATTCGTTGTGGGGTATTATCAAGGAAAGAGTGGCTGCTCGTCGCTACAACAACAACGAAGATTTGCGCAGAGCTGTGGAAGACGCCTTTCGCACAATTACTCTCAAAATGCTCCGACCTATGTCACAGAGGACATGGAGGCGCATCCGTTTGTGTGTCCAGCATCAAGGTCCACATACGGATTCGCTGGACATGTAACCAAGGCGTACGTGATTCAAATCAAATTATGGTAGCGTATTGGTCGGTGTATGATGACTCCTCGCCCACCCTGTATATGTTACCTTGAAAAGATATAGTACGTGGAAGTACGTGATTTTACATACCCCGGGCGTGGAAAATGGTTTTTTACTGCCGTAAAAATGCTGAAGTGTCCGCCACTTGCAGCTTCGACACATTCTATCTACTTTCACCAGAGAACGTGTAAATGGACAAAGAGCGTGGCCAATGATGCCCGTGGTAGCATCGACAATGCAGTCAATTAAGTACACGTCAGTGTCCATCTTACGTTATTAAGCAAGACTTCTACCATACGCGCACACATACATGTAACTAACGGGGGGTTGAGGACCTGTGAATGCTGCGGCCAATTATGTGAACCCCACGGCCAAATAAGAGAACCGGTAAGTGATAACTCAGATACTGCGTTGCATGCCGACTGATAACGGCGGATACTCCGTCATGCTGAAGTACAGGAGCACATTCCAGCCCGTGCTGCTGGAGTCACACAGTCCAACATGACGAAACGATGATATCTCAGCCTCCCGCCGCCCTTCGCCCCGCCAAGGCAAAGTGCACGTATCAGCCGTCCTTCCATGTTGAATTGTCCCATAATTTGGCCTTCAATTACAGGACACCACACATTATCAGCAAATCGATACCATACATTCGCTTCCACCATACCATAAAGACTTGCATCCGCCCAAAAAAACGCGTGCTTCATGTGCTGTTTCCTTCATCACGGGCGACTTGGGGATCGTCTGTAAGATGTACCGATGAAAGCAGGCGTGCGATTAGCCTGTGGCAATACTCTAATCGTCTCCCCAAACCACTAGGTTCGAGGTCCTAAAAGGGCACCTTAATATCGCGGAACAATAGGGCGAACGGCAATCCGTAGGGTGCTAAGTGATACGTTGACTGTATTGAACCATTCGAACCTATTTCACGGCATCGACGTATCGCCTCATTGCATGGTCGGCTCGCACAGACACAAGCGGAATGTCGGCCTTTCTCGCAAATGTCAATATACATAAGCTAATTATTCTTGATCGTGGAGACCTCAACAGAAGCGTTTCCGTAACAAAACGCAGAAGCAGTTACTTTTTTTTTTTGTTGGAGATAACTACCGGTCATTAACAAACCAATAAAAAAATCGCTCTTGACTCTACCCAATCAAACATGTTCTACCACTGCAACCGACGCAAAATTTCACTGTTCGCAGCTCAATGCCGTGAACCAGATTAAATCAAACAGAATCGTTTGTAACCTGCGTCCTTCGTATTGACCTTTACATTATCTTCCGATCTACTCTCAGTTCTCCCGCGCGGTCATCTCCCTTCACGTTTCCCAAGCAGAATTCCTTATGCGTTTCACGTATCTCCCACGTGGGCTCCTTTTTCCTTGATTTCATCGCGTTAGTATCCACACCGTGCTTAACCTTTTGACGCCTAATGTCAACTATAGTGATCGTACCGCACCGCTAACCTCTAAAGTTTCATTTTATATATTTATTCAACAAGTACAGGTACTGAATATTTTAAAAATTGTATATAATCTCCGTTTTTTTCTCTTCAAAATGCACTTTGTTTCATAATTCTAACGTATTTGTTTCCTGTATTATTCACATTTTATATACAGGGTGTGCTAAAATTAAAAAAATAATTCCGGCGCCAAAAGGTTAAGCACATCTTCAGACCCGGTCGTGAACGTGATGTTTGTGGTACAACAGTACTGCAGGCTTCCCACATACTACACAGAAGCTTAATACACCATTCCCTCATTACAGTTTTACTACAAAACAATTACAGTACTGCCATATAACCGACTGCCACGGGACGGCCACCCTTCTGAACGACACTGTGGTGAAGGTCGTACAACATTAACTTAAGAAGGATATTACTTCGCAAATGATGCTGAACACCTACATGAAAGTTGCGTAATAATTTTCGGCACTTATTTCGAACTATATGTATCATTTACGTATTAGTGTTTTTGAGCTTACAAAATCAACATTTGGATGACAGTGGTTTGCATGATTATTCCGAGCCACTTCCAACAATCAGGGGTCTTAAAGTACGTGCGTATTTAAATAAGTGTACCGTCTTTTTTACATAATCACTTACACGAATATGAATATTACAGCTTTACAGGAAGTGACACCGCGAAACGTGACATTTACAGTTTCCGACGAAATCGCTGCTTCCATCCACGGTACAAGAAGAGGTAGCAGATACTTCCGAAGCACTGGTACCCACCTACCAAAATACACGGCGTCATTTCCCTGAATATATTTTCATATTTACCGTTGTCAGAACCTCAAATGTCATTAAGAGAAAAACGTTTGCAAAAAACTTATACAATAAGAGTCACGGTACGCTTCACGCAATAAATGTACGGAAACTTCATGTCGAACACACGGCACGTTTTAAATCCCCCCCAACTGGTGTATCAATGAGCAATATTTTACAAACAGTAATCCTAACCAATCACTCATGTTGAGGTCTACCCATCGCACAAATAAGACAGTTCACACAACCGTTACAACTACAGAAATGGTCCACATTTAAAAAATCCGGTAGAACTTAATGACTAAAATTTTAGAAACTAACAAACGCAATTATGAAATAAAGAACACGAGTACAACAAATGAAAATCTTATCACTCGTAATTTTCAAGACGCCAAGGCAAACATAATAATACCATGTGAAATACAACTATAATGCCGGTGTATGCACAGAGCTTTATTGTGTTTGCCTATTCTTGCCACCGCATTGTGTTGTCATAGACTAAGAATCCAACCCTAATACTTCACTTACTCGAGTTACGGTATGTGCCAACGTAACACAACTCCCAGCATAGACCAGAATATTTCCCTTCACCAGTTTCCAGATATAAAGAAGGCTCCTGCAAGCTACCTTGCTTCCCAACCAACACGAACAAAAAGAGCCGTCCCCAAAATCATCCGCCGAATCTGACAAATCACTTCCGAATACTGCCGCTGTAAAGAAAGCGTGCAGGTTTGCCTTCTACTGTTAGCAATCCCTCCAGTCTTCATGGTTTCAATAGTACCGTCGACCTAGTATTCACAACAAACGGTGCTCCGTCTACCACCGCAAGACAGTCGGAAAACATTTCGTGTTTCTCAAACCACGCCATCGAGTAACGTTACAGTATTGCAACATGAATTCCACTGTGTCAGCCCTAAAAAAAATCGTCACCGAAGAGGAGACGAAATGATATACAAAGAGCTAACCAACGAGCACGTTCGCACGTAACAGCATACGATAGGATCATGCCTTCTTATTTGACAGCAGACCGTAATCAGCTATCACTTCACCCGAACATACCATACTGCGCAAAACTGTTCTAAAGCAGTACTTCAACAACCGTCGTGATGTGAAATTCAAATAATTTTCAAAACTAGACAAATACAAACTTTAATACATAACTTAACCAATCACATGGAAGTATGTTTCGGAAGCTTGTTGTTTCTTACACATAACAAATTCCACAATACTTATATGCCAATGTAAATGTTACTAGTAAATCACCAAATCCCGTCCCTAAACCCTAAACTAGTCCACTTGGTCCCTTGCTTTTAAGGAAGGGATATATAGTAGGGTGTCTGAGGACAAAATACTGAGGAATATGTAAGGGAAAGAAGGCTTACTGCTAGGACGAAGAAAATGCCTTAATAAAGAATTCATAATTGGCATTCTTCACCCATAATGTCGAACTGCAGGACTGAACATTTTATGAGCACATACCGGAGAGAATCTGGAAGGAAGCAGTCATGGCCAAACGAGATATTACGTGTATACCGGCATTTATATGGACAGACTTATTAAATAAAAACTTTCAGCTAGATCCCGGCCGAGTTTCGAATCGAGCGTTACCGCTACACCACTGGAGTTATCACAAGGGATCTTCAATGGACAGGATAATGGATTCATTTAGCTCAGAACATGGACCAGTGGAAGGCTCTTATTAATATGAGAATTAAACTTCAGGTTCTGTGAAGAATTAGAATCTATTCGTCAGTCCAGCAACTTTTAACCACGTTTTACAGTACATAGGTATCAAAAATGTCACAATGCTTCCTAATAAGCACAACTCACGATATAACCTGTGTACGTCTGTGCTATCCGTCAGTGAAAGTGAACTAAATGCGCCCAATAATGATCTACGACCACCAAACAACACACTTTTACAGTGAGGAATTTAAGATATTGTAACTTCAACTCCACCTTTCGTACCAGCAGACCCGGTACCATGTACGTGGAATCATCGGCGTAACTGAAGGGTGCAGGGAAGGACAAATCATCAACGTCTTCTACTTCGCTACAGTCCAATGCGCACCTTCGCTCCCTTAACCCTTTAAAAGCCGAATTAAATCCCATCTGCCATTTGCTGGCATTATTAGGAGCTCACCATATTCTCCACGTTAGCAGATTAAGGGTTAATGGATTTCTCCCAGTCAGCTCTGTTTTTTACCTCACTTTCCAATTTGTAATTTTGCATTTACTAACATTGTATACAATTCCACCATCTATTTTTGGTCGTCCTCTTGGTCGACCGGGCGGCCCCTCCAATATTGTTTATACTTAAGAATAGTTTTGTTTGGCTAGTTGAAGAGGGGAAAATAAAACAGATACATCTTAACCGATTTTGGTCGTGTAAGAACAGGAAATTGAAAAACCTGCGTTTTATGTGACGAAGAATAGGGGCATCTGAGACCCATTTACAAACGCAGACATTCTACTTTTTGCCCCCTCCCGCCTATTAGCCAGGTTATTGTGTCCCATCAGCTCCATCAGGATGGCGTCCGTGATCTCTCGGTTCCGGATCTCGTCATGCTTGTCTTGTAATGGATTCTTCGTTGCGTAGAGGGCGTAAGCCCGTTTGCTTACACTGCGGACTACGTCTTACTCTGCTTACACTGCGGTTCACCACGTACTTTGTTCCGCATTCGGCCAGAATGTCAATTATGTGATGAAAGGTGTAGGTTTCATCTGCAGAGCACGTTGTACGATATTGTGGGCGATCGGTGTAAGGAAAACATAGGGGCCCCTCCATATTCCACACTTAGGCATACCTAAGTGTGGAATATGAACGCCATCCTGATGGAGCTGATGGGACACAATAACTTGCACGGAGGGTTCCACATCTCTCAGTTCGTCTTGCCAGGTCGACATGATAGCCTCATAGATGACCAGCGCGAACTTCATCCCCTACAGTGTGCCCAGAATGCAGAATCTTTGGCATCGACATCGACTGCCCTGTCGCCAGGCATGCCTCTCTACAGCCAAGAGCAAGCGAAGGCAAACCGACTTCGCTGTCTTAAGAAGGTGGGATACTTGAATCTGGACAACCGTCAGGTGTTCTGGAATATGCCCTACGACTCTGCAAGTCTAAAACAGGTCTAAGGGCACAATAGAGCGCACCATATAAACGCTGCTAAAGTCGCGAAGCGTGAAGAAGTGGCAGAGGGCTACAAACCGAAACTCCGATAGTCGTCTGCGAAGATGAATAGATATGCAACATTACTTCAGTCTTGATCTACTGTAATCAGAAGGAATTCTTGTGACGTTCAAATAAGAAACAATACCGCCTTTGCCTTAATTCGCTCCCGGAACTATGAAATGATCTGTGGGAACTTGTTACCAATCTGTTAGTCGCCATCGACGTGGCAGCGCACCATGGTCTCCCGCCTTGAGAGTAAACTCTTGTCAATATGAGCAATGCCTCACAGTGGCAAAGCGACCAGGTCATGAACAGACACGCGGCAATTACCGGTCGAAAACAGAAATGACAGAAAATCGAAACGCACCAGTTATATGTAAAGAAGCTGCTCGTTTTCATCTCCTGACGTCACAAACCCAGCACCTAATATTATTACAGCACAACAGAAGTCGCATTCTCTTGAAGATTTAGCTCTTCTGCAGTGTGGCGCTGTGTCGTTGGACGAACTGTTCCCGAAGTTTCGAAATATGGTGGTGCCTCCATCTTCAGCGTCAAGCAGTTCAAGGACACTTCTTGAAAAGCGTCACATCCAAAAAGACTTGGATCTTCAGCATTACCGCTGTGTGAACCTCAGATTTCGCATTCACTTCCTTGTTCTTGCAGTTTTATGAGTGCAGAAACACTAAATTAGTTGCAGTGTGAATAATTCATTTATTGATACCCAATCTCCAACATCACGATCCCGTTTCTGCCACCACAGCCCCGATATCCCATGTTCGAGATACGGCCACATTACGACAAAAAGAACCCTAATAAACAAACTAGGTGCCAGAGTTTTATTTATTCACCAACTGATGCACTAGTGAGTTGTCTGAAAATTTACATTATACAGCTCCGACATGAACAGTGCAACACACATACACCAATAAGGACCTAATATATGCAGCCACACCACCACTGTGTTAACCAAACGCCGATGTATTTTAATGGTGTTTTAACAACCGTAACTTTAGTAAGCACGAATTAATGCGCTCCCTGATGATGGTGTAAAATACACCGAAATATGTCGGAGCTGTTTTAATGTAAATTTTAATACTGTGTTTTAAGACAACTCACTAGTGCATCACTTGGTGAATAAATAGAACTTTGATAATATCAAGATGCACGGTACGAATGTGAAAATTAGGTACCAGAATCCTTCTGGCAATAGCGATGCATGAAATATTCCCTGCTGCTGTGTTGGAAAAGAAACCCCTTCGTTCAGTTCGTATTAAAAGGCATGATACTAAAAAGTCGCAGAGCGTACAATATCAACATGACGATGATAGAATAAACTTATGAAATAACTAAACAGAATTAGTCTACAAAATAACTGTAGTAATAACCGCCTTTGGAAGTCGAGCACAGCGGACTGTACCTTGCCACTCTACAACAAATAAAAATGTTACAACTACAACATATTAGGTGTTACAGTTCGGCACTTGACATCTGACGTGTCGCACCTCCGTGGTAATCCCAGTAGTAGATATTAATCGCCTATTAATGCAATTAATTAAGAAGTGCGCAGCCAAACCTCGGGAAGGAAATCGAATGCATCCTTCACAGACTTCATGAAGTCATGAGATCTGCGCTCTTTTGGGATTCCACGCTGCGTAAAATTCCAAACGGAAACAGATCTCATTTATACCGCGATGGAAGCGCACCATCTTACTAATGGTGACAGAAACTGCCGCGGATCTTTGTAACATCTCATATTCCTATCACAGTTAGGATAGGAAAGGGATATGGCAGAAGGAAAGGAAGGAGGTATAGTACAATATGGATAAAGATAACAAGAAACGAAGGCAATGATTCACCTACTGGTTTCAATGGGTCATTGCTTCTAGTAAACAGTACTTTAAAATCTTACAAACAGTCCACGAAGACTGCAGGCAAAATCACAGCAGCGCAGCTGGGAGGCGGAGTAGCACAACTGTGAAGCGTAGGAGGTGCAGGACAGGAACCTCGTAATTTAGTGACCGTGGGGCTCCATTACATAAAAAGTGACCAAACACTGCATAAGCACATTCCCTTACAACCTTGTAGGATCGAAGAATGTCCAGTCATACAGTACGTAAGTGTATGCAAACTATACAGAGAGCTTTGTGACAGCTGCGGAGTTCTGACACTTTCCAGCCTCAGAGCTACACATGAACAGCAATAGATGGCATCAATACGTTCTCAGCTTGAGAACCAAAAATGACACATCTAACCGTGCCAAAGTGGGGAAAACGAATCACTGTTGTTACCACGCATATACTGATGAAATACACACACACGTTCAACCACTGACTCTGTTCCTCATGAAACAGGAAACAGAATACGTCGTATTATGAATGGAGCGCCGGCGTATTCAATTCCGGTTTGTCATCAGAGTGGTTGCATTCAGACTGTATATTCAGTAAGCGGCTTCATAACTTTGTGTGCTTCGTGAAACATTCGACAGACGATCCTGTCTTGCTGATGGCCATTATTCACGTATCAGACATACAGATGTGGCGGACAATATCCAGATAGGCAATGTTAGCGTTATTAGCCTTGCATCCCATTCCGCATACTAAATACAACCAAATCCCTTTGATTTCAAAGTACTCTACGAAACGTATTATGCCTACGCTCAAGAAACTAACGTTGCTGTCCAACAAATAAGATCATATTGTTATACTCCTAACAGCATGCAAGTTGTTCTGTTCTGGTCTGCTTAAAGACCGGCTACGTACTATAACACAGCATTAGGGCGTGTTCGTGCAACCATTGTTGCTGTGGAAAATAAATATTACAAATTCAGAGTGTGTGTTTGTAGCCTTCGGTACCCAGCATGCAAGGCGCACAAGCCATATTGTCATCTGCGGCCTGTTCGGCTCTACACCATTTGTCCGCATTATCTCATAAACAACATGATTTTCGGAAAAAGTTTCTGAACTTAAAATGTGTTTCGATTTTCTCTGCAACTTTTGGCTGAAATATTTCTCATTCTTATAAGAACTTAGCAAGATATGATAAAAAAATATATACTGGTCTTCATGTAACGTACTCGTCATTTTTGTCCCATTTTAATGAAACTTAAATTTTCTCGGCAGATTTTCCAAAAATATTCAAATATCAAATTTCATGAAAATCCGTCCAGTGGGAGGCGAGTTTTCCATGCGGACGGGCCGACAGGCGACCTGAGACATGAGGGAACTTAATAGTCGCTTTTCGCAACTTTGCGAACGCGCCTAAGTTTCCGCAAACTCATTTATAAAAACACAACTGATTTCCCTGAGACAAACAAACACATATACTATTTGGAGGTCATGAATTCGAAAGTAAATGAATCGACGAGTCCTGAATATATAATAAAAGGATTAGTGAACCTGTTAGTGGAAAATACTTCCCGGGAATATGAAATGTGTTTTTCGAACCGTGTCAGTAATGGACAATTTGTAAAACCCAATAATACGAGAATCCTTTCCCAAACGACAAAACGAAAAGCCGATTATGTACGTCGAGTCACAGCAATCAGATCTGTGCAAATGCAGTTATGATTTGTTCTTCCTTACAGGATAAATAAAACACCTTCCCGCACAGGAAACAGAGGAACTTGATCCTCCCGGATCGAAAACTTCGATAGGGAAGTTTGTATACATTTAACTACACTCATTGCAAACAATAACGTGTCAGTGAATTTCAACGAAGAATATTTCAACATCATACTAACCACAATATCCACACCATTATATTTATAGCTCCTATTATACACTTTAACACAGCTCATGCAAAATTGATGTATTAGTAATATATATTCCTTCGTACTTAACGTCACCCGAGGAGGGCGATTTATCGCTGGAACATGTACGAGGTTTTATGTTTATGGATAACATAGAATTTAATGAAATGTATGTGCCTATGTTTGTGTACAAAAATGATTACAGCTACGGTAGTTATTATCGACTAGTGACTCCGATAAGGGAAGCAATCGGAAACATGATTTGAAAGGGGGCACAAACGACGAAGATGCAGCATGCTTCTTTTACACAGACTCTTCCTCACAGCATGAGCATGGTGATAAAAAGGCCTATATGTGAAGTGCTATCGTTGGGCGCATGAAGACTATGGGATTAAAGACCACTCTGGAGGTCTCATTTGGTTCAAAATGCCAATAAGTGTGCGATATGAGAAAATTCTCTCACATTACAGGCAACATTTGTATTCAACAAAAGTGGTGTGTGCATATGCTTAGATTTCAAAGAGCATGATAATTTTAAAATGTACATATCATAGTTTCAACATAAAATGGGACATTTTCTTGAACATCTTTCCTTTCCTTCAAAGAAAAAGTTGGATTATCTACTTCCTACCAATGTTTCAAAATGGGCCCCAAATTAAGCACCTTTCCCTAAACTTGGTAAATAGGTCTCTCCATGTCCATATACTGTATTTTCATACTGTTAGTTGTTACGCAATTTGTACTAATGCAATTGCGTCGCCGAACAACCAAACAGACGCAGCAGCTAGTAGTAGTAGCAGTAGTAGTAGTAGTAGTTTAGTAGTAGTAGCAGCAGTAAGCCGTAGCAGATTCCGGACTTCCGTGACGGGACTAACACTACAGTTTCTGTGCGCCTGATATGCTGCTGACAGCACGGACATCTCAAATCAAAGAAAACTCCTCTTCGTTCTGACGGTATCGATGCGGTGGCTAGTATGAGTCACAGCATCCCAGTCCCGCGAATAACATGCTGGAAATATCCCACAGGCTACTAAACAAGACCGTCAAAGACGCCCAAGGCATACATGAACAGCACGCCACGTTACGACACCTGACTTTCGCGCTAGGAGGTTTTACACAATTATCTAAATTTACATATGCAAACGCAAATATGAAAACACCCGTAGAAAATCATTTTATATATTTAGGCAACGACAATTCACGGCATTTTTAAAGACATATTACATAAACCCTTTTTATTTTCCACAAAACGCCGTGTATTTCAACAATTTTATCTTTTCTATTTGATTCAGTGCATCCCGTTGTGATTTGGAGTTCAGTACTTACCAAACTGTAATTATTAAGAAGACTGTAGGTAATATTAGTAATTCAAAGCAATTTATTTTTTCTGCTGAAATAACACTGATACTCATGTTTCTTACAAACCCTGCGCTAAAATGTATATGGCCACCCCAGTAAGATAAAGGCTATACGGGTAATATAACACAACACGGACAAACGCTGCGAATGAGCCCGTCTACGTGTTGACGCTCTAAGGAAAAGAGACAGTATGGAATAACTCAAGGTTACTACTTATCTCTGTGTCTAGCTTGATATATTCCTTTGAGATATTTGTAACACAACTTTCAAGGTGACCTTCAACTACACCAACCCAAAGCTCTACTCCCGAACTATATATGCAGTCGAATACAATACAAGAACCCGCTATCCAACATCTAACGAAATGTGAGGAACACGTCTGTAAAAACTCATACGTGCCGTCTGCTAAGACACATCTGTTCGGATGTCATTTTGCCATAGTTCTTACAAAATAAAAAAAGGTCGCAGAGAAGAAAAATGTATCAACACAATGCATCATTCAATAGCACAGACGTTTCACGTCACAACCGTAACATTTCCAATTACTCCTATGTTCTGCGGGAACTTCTGGTTCGTAATCCAGAAGTTCTATTTTCGGTTCTCAAGACCGATAAATCTGGGGTTTCATGGTACTGCCAAGCAATTCGTACTCTAAAATGGGCAATTACCTCTTCCTTCCCACGTTTAACCAATTTACAGCTCACCATCATCCCATCACTAGACGATGCGTAACGTATTAAGTTACGGATGTAAAGACCGACATTTAGACGGCACAAACCATAACACCGGGAATATGGAACATTTGAAGGTGCAAAGAATGCTGTCCATTATTGATGTATTATTCGTTTAGGCTTAGACGACGACGGACTTCAAGGAACAATGATGACGCCGCTTTACCCTCCTTACCCACTGGATAGGTGGCTGTCGGCGAAAACTGAGGTTCCTGCCGGGAATCAAACCTAGACCTTCCATACATTTTTAAAACGACCAAAAAATGCATTTACATGTGCATCTGCTTGTCTTTTTTAAAAAAATTCACGGAACATGTAACATATAGAAACTAGGCCTGCTAGTTGTTGCACTCAGCTATCCGTGTTCCTAACTGTTGGTCGTATTCACCGTCCTAAAATCTCGAACATCCTGTAAACAAAAAGTAGCTATACGGCACGCGACGTCACCAGTTGACGATGTATGACGCTACCAATGCCCGCCGTTGAAGTTACCGAATAGCAGTACCCAAAAATAGACAGAAGTCAGCACTGGCGCTGGGCGGTCACGGCTGGGATTTCAGGCAATCTTATCTACGGCTTTTCTCGGTACACCCTGTCCACGAACTCGCCCATTTCTGGCATTCCAATGAACCAACAAAAAACCGTGCTATTGTTCAACTTATCCTTCCTGACTATCAGTATCTAAAGAGTGGGTGGTTCTAAGATTCAGTCATTTTTCACTTCCAAAGTTTGTCAAATAAAGTGATACTTTATACCTGATGATTTAAAATTAAACCACAATCTAATATAAGTGTACAGCACTATAAAGGATATGTATTTAATGATTCTTAAATATTCAGCCTGATGATGACTCTCTGGAGTCGAAACATGTTGCGGTAACACATTAATTTTCTAATGTTTGTTGTGTTGACTGAACACATATTGTAAGTTTACAATAAATAAGTTTA
>Ga0136643_10012656_pt1 | contig 12573 bp, 8 predicted proteins | sample TergutLab28metaG_FD_96883 | JGI IMG/M metagenome (GOLD analysis project Ga0136643, IMG submission 96883) | Labiotermes labralis P1 segment gut microbial communities from Petit-Saut dam, French Guiana - Lab288 P1 (version 3) (version 3) | ecosystem: Host-associated > Arthropoda: Insects >...
TGGCGGACGCTTGTGAGTGCGGTAATAAACCTTCGGGTTCCGTGAAATGCGGGGAATTTCTTGACTAGCTGCAAACCAGTTAGCTTGTCAAGAAGGACTCTGCACCATGGAGTAAGTAAGTAAGTAAGGAGTAAGTGTCACACGGGAATAAGTTTTCGTGACGCAGTAATACGGTTATGGTTTATCGGTGGTTTAAATTCTACATTATGGAACAACCTTGCGCAAAAATTTGAAAAACCCCATGACCGTAACTGCCATAAACATATTTCAGTTTAATTCTGCAGTTCAAATGCTGAGACGCACCAACGTGACTGTTCTTCGCTGAAGCAGCGCTATATAACAAACAAATCACGTATAAACAAAACACAGAAGCTATTAACAAACAAAATCACGTAAACAAACCACTTATAACACTTGCTTGGTTGCTAAGGAAAGAGTGCCCTCCGGCGCGATCTGTTTACGTTTGAATGTATCAACATTTCTACACCTCGCTGACATTTCAAACAACAGGACATGATATAATGCATTTCTTATACAGAAGCCAGGCAGCACCTCTTGTAGATACAAACCAATCCCAGAGAGGCCGTTTCGCATTTCGGAAGCTGAGGTTACGACTCTATATCATTTGTCCTTGTGTCTGCACCGGGTTTAACTGTAATTGTCCCCTCTCCCCCCGAAATACCATCTTAAAATATGACGGTTGTGGTTTGGGGACGACTGTCTTTGTAGTTTCGATTGAGGTGCTAGGCTGTTTCCAACATAATGTGTATCAAAATCCAGCACATGTATACAGCAAGTCACGAAGAAATGCCAACTCTTTTTATCAATTTGACTATTTTACACCACGTCGGCCGTGTACAAAAGTGACTAATTTGGCGGTATTGCTTTGGTTTGATTCCCTGATGATGGTATCATGCGGACCGATACGGGTAGGAATATTCATCGTGACGTTGTAATATAAATGTGTAATGAAGAAGTTTGTGTATTTTGCTGGTTTAGTGTCGTGCATTGATGTTGTGAATTGGTGCCAGTTTCTACTGACAAAGTATATGATTTTACCCAGTTTCGGCAAACTGGTAGTCAAATCTGATGTTTGTGTAACCGTGCATCATTGATACAATTATATAAACAGCCAACTAGATGCAACAATAACAATTTTATTAACAATTTCAATCAGCTCAACATGTTTCGGACGATAATTTCGCCCATTCTCAGGAGCACTAGACTGTGTTTACAGCTTGTGGTATAATGCACCGGCGATGCTGCCAGCAGGCAGCATCGTATATAGATTGCAAAAGGAGCAGGATTGTGATATGGATTGGAGTGAGCTGGCTGGTTTTGTTATATCGCAGGATTAGTCAGTCACTGAACTAGGCACGTGCGCGTGACGTGAATTGTCACGGTATTGCCACGTCGTAGGTTGGAAGCAGCGTTTCGATGTACATTTCGGGTGCTCTCATCAGAGTGAACGTACACCTAAAGCCCAACGGCCGCAGTTTCGCACCGAATACGGACCTCAGAAGCCTAAGGATAAGAATTAGCTGGCTTCTTGACTGAACAAGCGGGAGCCGTAGCTCCGAAACTCCTTCAACAGCACAACGGAGACCACCGGATTCTTGAATAAGTGGACGAAAATACTTGTGACGTGACTTGATTGCTAGCGCGAGAAATGAGGAAACTGTTAGCCACATTCTGCACAGAAATTACTGTAATAAACGCTGCAGTGTTTGCTCACATTGTTGTCACTACATGTATATTGCAGTTCGGGATATTTCTTTGAATAGCGCTGATGTTTCTCTAGTGTCAGAGATCGCACGGCTGCTCTATTGATACTGATGATGACAGGGAATTAAAAAGACGCGACGTTGGGGTGCCCTTCAGTGACATGATGTCCGTAACTAAGTATTTTGAAACGTGTGTAGAGGAAAGTACGGATTTTCGTTGCAAGGAACAGTAAAGTAAGGAAATATAGGCACAGCGTAAGGATTCCTGTGGGATGGCTCCTTTTGTTTAATTGACATGAAAACCGCCATACTTAACGGCGAATGTGTACTGGGCATGAGAGGTGTGCTTTATCTGCTGTATGTATATTATACCGGCTTTTGCTTTTGCGGCTCTAAATATTTAGCGAGTAAAAAGGCAGTTAAACGGGAGCAGCGCGCGGAAACACTGTACATCTCCACGCGTGTTCTTGTCATGTTTGTCCGATTTTAACCGAAGTGTTATTAGATCAAAAAGTTAAGTCATATTCCTGTGTATCAGTTTTAATGAAAATCCTTTCGCCGGTACTCGAGTTCTTTTGCAAGTACAGACGGAAGGACGGTCGGACGGAGCGACCTTAATAGACGATCCATAGGGATGCAAACATTCCTAAAGAATAAGTTTTGTGAATAAATATTGAGGCCGTATCCGAGTCATGTTCAATACAGCGTTTGAAAGAACTGCAAGTCATATTGTGTGCAGAGTTCAGTGCGGCAGCATACTGTGTAGGAGGCCTGTGGCTGCGACAGAAAATCAGAGGCATGTCCTGTAGCAGTAATGTGCGCGACCTACATATGTTTCATGCTGTAACATAAACCGCGCAAGGCAACTGTCCACAGTCTTTCTTTGATACGTCATGAAATGCACATCGGTGCTCAATATACCCACTTCTAAGTTTATCGTATTTGGAAGGTTTCGGGTTCCAAAATCCGTCCTGAGCCCGACTCTCCAGGTTGAGGTTCTGACGTTACTTGAGGTTAGTCCTGAAGAGTTCTGTAATACACGCTATGCCCCTCCCCCCCCCCCAATTCCACGTCCTTCTTCTTCCGTAATTGATAGTAACGTATTCACTTCACCGTACTATACATAGCCTAACCTCTGCGTTAGACCAGATGTCGGTAAATAAACACTGAAAGACATACTAAACTTAGGACTTACGGTTCTTCAGTCTGAGTATTCAAAGTAAAGCCAGCTGTGCAGTTAAATGCATTTCATTTATAAGTGATAAGGTAGGTTTTCACCCTGTTATAGGCCACGAAGAGCCTTAGGGTGAGTAGAGGTATAGCTCTACTCTTCCTAGGACCTCGACATTCTAGATGGGGGTGGGGGTCAGCCCCACGTCCCGGCCGCCCCTACCCCCTGGAAAGACCGGTACCCATTGTACAGGAAGCTGTTTATACAGTGATAAGGCAAGTATTAATTGCGAATTTTCGTACGGTGACACGCAGAATTTAGAGGAAGGAGAAGGCCATTTTATTTTTTTATTTTTATCTCTTTTTTAGATTTTGTATAATTGAGATCAGTTAAGTTTTAAGAAGCTACTTTATCTGCACGTTTGGTCGAGGCACTGCGCTACAAGCCGGAAGGTCGCGGGTTCGATTCCCGATGGTGTCATTGGAATTTTTCATTGACATAATCCTTCCGGCCGCACTATGGCCTTGGGGTCGACTCAGCCTTTAACAGAAATGAGTACCAGGAATATTTCCTGGGAGTAAAGGCGGCCGGTGCGTAGGGCTGACAAACTTAACACCTTCTTGTGCCGATTGTCTTGAAATCTGGGAGCCTCAACCTCCTGGAACCCTCAGGGCCTGTCGAGGCCTGTACAGGGATTACTTTACATTATCTTCACGTACCTTTTATTACATGCAAGACTTTGATATGGTGATATTCTGTTCTACCGTCTATTTTTTTTTGTGTTTATCGATATCTTGTTTATTTATTTGTAGCATCGCATGACGTCCGTTAGACTCATTATTTCAGATGCACGTTTGCTGGATATGCCGATAGTCTTTCTACAGTTCCAGTAGCCTTGCAGTATTCAAAGTCATACAGTTAAGTCCATCATTGCCACATATCAAATGCATGTCATGCATAACGTTTTCCCTTTTTTCCCCGTCTGTCTTTAAATTTACACTGAATGATGCCCGTTTCTTCTCGAGCAAGAAATGAGTCCGTCTGTGTAAAATTCATGTGCCAAAAATGAAGTAAACGTGTTGTGAGGGAGCCGTAACAAAGTGTAGTGTGTTCTGGACGTATTTTCCGTTCTAGTATAGCAAGCACCAAACTCCATTGCAACCATTGCAGTCAACAGAACACATACAAGCAGAAATAATTCTGTGTGCTCAGGGCGACATATCGAGAATCCAGCAAATGTAGTAAGGCTGATGCGAATTAATATTACGTTTTAGAACGAAGCAGCGGAAGCGGTGCAGCGACCCCCGGTGGCGTGAGGGGGAGGTTGGAGAGATGCAGTTGTGAGCGAACCTACAGCTACATTGGCCGCCACGGAATCCAAAGCTCTCATCGCATCTTTTCTCTTGCTTTTTTGGGGGCTAGTAAACAACAGAAATGCCCCCCTCTGCCCTCTCCATTCCCCTCCACCCTCAAACCCCACTCAGTACAAATATACTACAGTATTGATTTATCCCCTCCCCCCCTCCATTTCGTGACTACTGCACAGAAAAATATTACACGAAGTGTTCTTGCTCTCATCCAACACCGTTTTCTTTCTTTTTTAAGGGTTGAAACTATGGCTGACACGAACCAGAGGGGTGTTGTTTTCAGGGTAGTTATAAGAGTAGACGAAAGAGGGGGGATGAATAAAAAGGCTTCGTATACGAGGGCACGTGCCCGCACCCCTAGGAAAATCCTTACACCCTTCCATTTTATATCGCCTCCCTTGCTTACTGTCGGGCGAAGAAGGGTGATTTTTTTGACAATTTCAATGCTGCAGCTAACAGCAGATACAGGCCCGACTGTCAGAGGAAACATGCTGCCTGTGTGTGTGTGTGTGTGTGTGTGTGTGTGGTTGTTGATTGTAGCGTTGCGTAGGGTCCGCCTCCTGTATACAGTGGCTAGATGAATTGTAAACAGTCCCAGGAGCGAGCGTCAGCGAGGAAGCCAAGCAACTGCTGTACTTGTGTTAAGAGATAGGGGAATCAGTGAGCGAACGAGCGAGCGAGTGTGAAACGCACACACAACCAAGGAGGCAGATGCTAACTGCGAGCAGTTGCTTCGCCGTAATATAACCAACAGTGTGTGATAAGTGATTGGAATGGAAGTACGCGGATGTGTAGGCGTACGTTGTTGCAAGAGATTTCGATCATATTAAAATGGAAGTGGTAGTGATCCATTGTAGTGTAAGTGATGACATGGCGGGGACAACTCGCTTCTCGTGACCTAGTGAACAGTGATCGATAATCAGGCATCTGTTTGTTGTTATAACCTCTTGCTACGCATCATCGCAGCCAAACGTAAGTGGTTCGGTCGTTTCGACCATTTCATTTCTACTTAGTATTTGTTCTGCTATGATTGTGTCCGCTTCTATACAGACCCTGCCCCCTCAACCTAGCCGAGAATTGTACTGTTTTGCGCTGCCATCTGGACTTCTGTTTTTTGTCTTTTAATCTTAAGATCGCGACGACTGCTTGCTGCTTGCTATTCGGCATGCTGCATAATTTGACAGTGTACAGTGCGCATGATGTTGTGGCAGTTAAAACTGAGAATGTATTGCAGGTCGCCAATTAGTTGTTATCATTCCTCTTCTCTGCTGTCCGGCAGACCTCGTGGTCTCTTACTTTCTGTCCGGCCGAATTGTGGAATATTAAAGTAAAAACCTTCCGCGCGTTTCCCAATTCATCGTTCCTCATTTGACTGCACTAAGATGCACGTAGTTTGTAGAAACAACAGATTTGTAAAGCAGAAAAGGACATTACTGTATTCTAGCGCGTACGCCGTGTGGTTTGGTTATACGTACCAGTGTTTGGAACAGTTGTACCCTGAAGAAGGAGGCAGCATGCTCCTCCGAAACTTTGATGCGTACCTTTAAAAGTACCATGGTATCACATACCGTAAGACAGCCGTGTTCGTAGTTGAAACTCTTGGAAGGAATTGCTTTGAGTAATACAAGAAACCGAGTGTCACAGAATTTTCTGAGTGAACAGAGGATATTTGTAATTTCATTTTTTGGGGTGTGGGGAGAAGGGGAAAGAAAAACTGCCGTGTAGGTTACTTGGACGGTGTGAATGTAAACGAATTGTATCAGTTCTGAATGAAACTCTGGCGTGCTGAGTGTAAGGAAACCCATTGGTAAGAATCAGAAGTGACTTTTATCAGGCCTACAAGAAATCCGAAAAGTTGTAACGCGTAACCTGGAGCAGCGGTGTGTCGTGTGTGTTCAAGGGCTTGTTCCATCCGCTTTCCGGACTCGCAATTACGACAAAGAAGTGTTCACAGAATGGAACAGGCATTTCACTGTTATGTTTGGTGGGACGGTAGAACGGGTAGCCTGAACTACGAGATGCATAACTCGTACTGTCTGTGTAGTGTTGTGGCAGGGTAATGAAACCAGTAAACAAGAGATGGAGAGGGTAGGTTTTGCACATGGGGAAGTGATAAGTTCGTAAACAGAACTTAGTCTGGAAACCTGTAGGGATGATACCAGTGAAACGGCGTTTTCTTAGATGGAAACATAATTGTGAAATTGGTACGAGATCAGAAGGGATTGAGGGTCTGGATTGAAATAAACGGGCTCAGAACCCGGTCAAGTGGCACTTGTTTGTAGGCTTGGCAAAAGAACTGCTGGATTCCATGAAATCAGACGAGCTGAAGAGTTATACACTGAAAAGAAGACCCTACGAAATGGGATTTGTTGTTAGTTTGCTTATCTGTTGTCTGTTTGTCTGTTACACTTTAATGTCTCTGCTCTTTGATAGATCCTCAGATATTCTCTGACAAGCTGAAGATCGTATTTATACGTTGGCGAAAACTTGGTAATTAATTATAATTAATAATTAACACCAGTGCAGCTGGTAAAGAATGTTTAAATAAACTAATAACCAACGCAGGGTGGCGGAACACAGCGAATGCGTACATTCTAGTCGACTTCTCGCTGCTTCGAAGTGTGTAGCTAAGTGTTCGACTTATTTCACGATCATGTGGATCGTACACCAGCAGCAGTATGCAAGTGGGCAAGAACAATAAATGCTTACGCAGCACTGGTGGCTGTAGGTGTTTCTGTCTTCCAAGTAATGTGGCCTTTTCTCTTGAAAACGTAATGGGCAGCGTTCTCAGAATTTCGTAAAGCCAAGTCTTGTGAAAAAATGCATTGGAAATTGCGCAAAAGACGACAAAAATCAACTTAAAGTTAAGAATGATGCACTTGTGACATATGTAATTCACTGCGCGTACTGCACTATTGTAAGTTCGTTGCTTCTCGTTGAGGTCGTGAAGATGTTCAGTCGAAACACTGGCGTCCATTTTAAAACGCAGTGTGAGCACATCTGGTCATAGGATGGCTTCAGATTACAACACACTCGTGTATTACGTCTTGTCGTCATGTAAAAAGTGTTCCGTGGTTTCTTAATTTTATTCTATATTAAAAATTGAATATATGAATCGTCCCAGAACGTGTATCCGGGGGCCTAGGTGGGGAGGGGGGAGTGGTGGGACCGCCCCTGGCGGCAAATAAAAGGAGCGACAAAATGATTATTTTAAATTAAAAACAGATTTTGTGTCCTCAACAGATTTTCAATTATTGAACCAAACAGAAGGGAATTTTGTGACTTTTTCTAAATTTGTGATTTCCTTTAAGGGCAACCATTGTGATTCATAGGCCAGAGCGCCAAAAAACGTAAACTACACCACCATTTTATGTATATGAACACTTCTTTCTACCTGCCTGCCTGTTTGTCTTTCTTCCTGTTCTTTGTAGTTGTAAAGGGTTATTGTTGCACTTGGTAACTCTCAGTAACACGCACTGCACTCGGTGGGACTCTTCCGGACAATGGGTTCAACCCGACGCAAAGACCTCTACCCGACAACGCACAGCACTTACAAGAGACAGACATCCATGCCTCCTGCGAGATTCGAACCCGCAATTCTTGAAAGCGCACGGCCGCAGACCCACGCTTCAGACCACGCGGACAACGATCGGCTATAGGAACACTTCCGGAAATATAATGGAATATTTCAGAATTTCTGTCCACGCGTCTGGTCTGTTTGTCTAGCCGACTGGAGGGAGGTTCAGGCCCGTAACTGCTGTCAGAGATTCGGCCCGTCTCGGTGATCGGGTCAGATTTAATTTGAAATGCTTGCTCCGCATATCGACTCACATAATCTGCTACATTCAGTAATAATTTATTTGATGGTGTCTCTTCCTCACCCCCTTCCCCCCTCCCCCCTCATCCGCGGTTTTGTGGGCTGGTAGGAATGAATATACATTACTAAAACGTGTAGAGAAGGATTTGTGTGTGGGGAATGGCTGAATGTAAAGGAGAATTTTGCTTACAATAAAACTGTAAAGTGTTTGTTACTGAGTTACAATATTGTAAAATGTTTATTTAAAACTAGACGTAGATGGGAGAATGAATTTAATAAATGTAGCGTTCATTGGAGGTTCTGGATGAATAAAATAAGTCAAAACGATTAAAGAGAAGGGACGAGGTGATAGTGGGAATAGTTTCAACAGTAAGGTCTGGTAGAGTAGGACAGCAGGCACTGAGAGTAGGTGTGTGTGATACAGCGTGGCCCAAAAGTCGGTGACCGGTTCCCGGCATTGTGACTTGTGCAGTGAACATGGAGGATTTCCTCTGCAATAGTTTTGTAAATTCAGTAGGTAATGAATTTACACCGTATTTAGTGTACGTGTTAATAACTGGGTAGCTGAAATCTTGGCGATGATGCGTGAATTGCTGTCTCGTAGTTACATGGACACGTGTGATGTTTTGGAACACAACTCAATAAGGTGAAGGTAAAATGTTCACCCTAGAACCGGCCTTGAAGGCGTTAGATGTGGGTGGGTGGTCAACGCCACGCCCCAGCCGCTTTACCCCCGGGAAAGATCCCCTCTACCCATTGTACAGGAGGCTAGGTGGACCGCGGGGCCTGTCTGGATGGGTACGGAAAATCTCGCCTCTACTGACATTCGACCCCCGGACCGTCCAGCCCGTAGCGGGTCGCTATGCCGGCCCACACACAACTCGCTGTATTATTATTATTATTCGCCATCATCTGTACGTAGGGTATTTACAATTACACACCTACAACATGCCATGTTTTTGGGGTATACAATGTTGCAGTTGCACTGTAGTTACAGTTTATGGAACAGGTAATGTTTCCCATGTTAAACGTTTTGTACTTTTACATTAGCACATTCCTAAGCAAGTGTGCAATTCCTTGATTTCGTGCTTTCCCGGCGCGTTGCTCAGGTACTGTCTGAGTGATTCTGGGATGGTTCCATTTTTCTCTACTATTACTGGTATACCTTTCGATTTCTACATTCCATATGCGCTGTATTTCTGTTGTAAGGTCTTTTTTTATGTTTTGGAATCTTCTCGGCTTCTTTTCTGATCACAATTCTGTCTCCTGAAATTGCAGCATCTCTTAACATACATGCTCCTCTTTAATTATCACGGATTATGATGTCCGGTTTATTGTTGAGGATGGTTCTGTGTATGTGCACTTGCTTGTTTCATAATATGCTTATTATTATTGCATTATTACATGATTAGTTTTATTCTTATTATTATCATTGCCATCTTCATCACATTTATGTCGATATTTACAGTTAGGCACCTCAAACAAAGCGTATTTTCATCCTCAAACCGGTACAGCTCGGCACACACAGACCGTTTCTTTAGTCGCAGGCCAGCATGTAGGGTGTTATAATTTAGCGTCATTAAAATAACTCCATAGAGCAGTCTTGCTTCAGAAGTTAATAGTCCCGCCCTAAGCCAGCCATCCTTTTTATGGTACCCGAAAGGTCATTGTCATGTCCAGAAGAACCAGCTACTGGTCCCTGTCCTCAGCCAGATGCATCCAGTTCACACCTCAGACTCACCTCCTTTGACGCATTTAGGCTCCGAGTTCTATATTTATGTACCATCTTTATTAACATTTAGAGACTCTGCGCTACTGACTCTGTTCACTGATGGGTTTCAGTTAGCTGAAGAAAGAGCGTTGTTGCCTTAAACAGTTCTGACTGTGTGATCCTAATAACGGAGACGCCGTTTGTTTTTTAAGAGGTACGAACTGCAGTCAATATATAGATGACTTTGTCCTAACGTTTTGATCCATGTTGACATTTTAAAACACTTTCTGTTTTTTCGACGTTTGGTTCTTTACGTCTTACGCAGCAATAACAAAAAGGGAGTAAAATTTTCGGTAGTTTCGCAGCATAGAATCCTGCTTCGAACGACACCATTTCACACATGTGAGATACACGGTGGTAACTGCAGGTTCTTTCATCGCCACACCGAGTACCGCAGCCTTATCGCATAAAAAGCCTCCAACCGTTGGTAGATTCCGCCACAACTGCGGTGCTCCACGCATCGTATTGGTTCGTTTCGTGTGACTTGCGACAAACGACAGTTATTTTCCCAGATGGGAGATGATTGGTCTTGTAATGGAGAAGGATTATTTTCTGTGAAGTGGAAACCGGGTTTTATATATATATATGTGTTATGTAGACCAACGTTAGTTTTTATTCGGTATGGTGCTGTGTGAATTTCGACGGAGTTCGATGAAACCTGTCACTAGATTCAGACGTCTAGATGCACGCACGCACACGCACGCACTTCGCCCTCTGAAGCCCTTCAGTTTTGCGGAAACCAGTTAATATACCACGTATAGCTAGCTAAATGTACGTAATTCAAATTCCATTGCGCGTTAGCTAAGTTACTAGTAAGTTTATTTTTGTTCCTGATACAAACTCTCTAGCCCACATTTAATCTATATAACAAAAAAGACGTTTAGTTGTGTGTCCAGTGTGTGTGTGTGTGTGTGTGTGTGTGTATGTGTATGTGTATGTGTGGGCGCGCGCGCGCTTTATATCGTCTGAAACAATACACAGATTTTAATTAAACTTTGGACATCATACTGGAGTCCCGTCACACGTTTCTTAATTGCTTGCTATTGATAGCACCAACAGCAATAGGCTAGGAGGCCGGTGGCTATCCTGGTTATCCATACTCTTGTCCAGCGAAATACCGGAACAGCTCTTACGTATTGTCTTGCATATTCTTCGCACTTTATTTTCCGCTAATAGTGCTATCATTTAAAGATATTTAATGTGAGCTATCCGATTCCAGTAACCGCGCGGTCTAAGGCGGGTGTTTGCGGCCGCTCACTTGCTGGAATTTAGGTTTCGAATCCCTCCGTGGACACGGATGCCTTTCTCTTGTGAGTGTTGTGTGTTGTCAGGTAGAGTTCTTTGCGTCGGGCTGATCACTCATCGAGAGGAATCCTATCGAGTGTGGTGTGTTTGAAAGTGATCATGAGGCCTGGATAATGAGGAGACCCTGGCCCACTAAGGGTGTTGTGCCATGGGGGGAGGGGAGGGTATTTAGTAGTGTAGAAGTAATAGTAATGAATAATGAATAACAGTTCGATTGTGACGCGCACACGGCCCTGTTCATATCTGCAGTCAAGACCAGCAGCTGTCCAGATTGAACAAACGGGCGCTCTGTTTCATCATAAGTCTGCTAGTGGAAGCTTAGGCGGAAGGAAACCGTATCATAACATCTACAGCAGTGAAAAGTGATAGATGGTTTGTTGCTTTGAATCTGTCTGTTGTACAAACTGTAGCCTCGTTTCAAGTGGCTTGTTTGTTTCTGCATATTTCCTTTGTTATAATGCAAACAGGTACAAATAATATATTGCAGTGGCATGGATTTGAATGTGTAATACCTTTCATACACAGTACCTTTAAAATTAGATAAGCGGTATCAGGCCTTATTTATCTTAAGCATGGAAATCTGGTCGCCTGCGCCGAGACTTTTATTTGTGCCAGTGGCAGCGGCAAAGCTGTGAAGTCGTTTTGAGGAAAAACATTGCTTACTTTGGGCGTTGGCAGTAACAGGGCCTCCATTTTATGTAAAATTCATAGAAAAACTTTTGTCTGAATGTAATTGACTAAATTAGGCAAATATTTGATACGATAAATACATTTTATTCAAAGTACTCAGTATTGTGTGTGTGGAACTTTCTTTTCCTGGAAAATTAATGACCACGATGGGGATGACTGTATACTTAGATATATGTATGTACACATAAACACACACACACACACACACAGGGATACACAAATTTTCAAATCATCCAAAAGGTACCTCACAATTCTTGTCGCCGGAAAGATAACCTTAAACACAATTCCATGCTGAGGACCCAAAAATGATAGACGCCTCACTACAAAATTCAGACGCTACGGCGATCTGGTGCCCGGGATTTGTTACACATAGGCTGTACCTTGGACAAGAGTTATGAATTAAGTGTAGTATACATTTTTGTTTATGTTCTAAAACTGTCACGAAGTTACAGATAGACATTGTAGAGCTTGTGTGTATGGTTATTGTATACGAGTGGTGTGAGGTGCTACGAACAGTTTGTAAGAATCCTGATAATACACTGTGGTTTGCGTATGTGAGGTATATCATCTGTGGAAGTGTTCTTGATAATTGATACCGTCTAGAATAGTTGCTGAATTTTGAGAGATAATCATTTGTCGTCGTTTATGTGGAGGCCTTTGCGTTTAATTTACAGGATAGAGACTACGACCGTGTAATTCTTCAAATTGTTTGCCCCCCCCCCCCCAAA
>Ga0136643_10012658_pt1 | contig 12572 bp, 11 predicted proteins | sample TergutLab28metaG_FD_96883 | JGI IMG/M metagenome (GOLD analysis project Ga0136643, IMG submission 96883) | Labiotermes labralis P1 segment gut microbial communities from Petit-Saut dam, French Guiana - Lab288 P1 (version 3) (version 3) | ecosystem: Host-associated > Arthropoda: Insects >...
CAAGCGTCCTGATGGGCGTGCGCTTAACCAAATCCGCAAGCTCGACGCAGAGGTTGACATTCTTGTGCGCACGCATGGCTCGGCATTGTTCAGCCGCGGGCAGACGCAGGTTCTTACCGTTGCGACACTCGGCTCGATGGGTGAAGTTCAAAGGCTTGATGGCCTCGACATCATGGAAGAGTCGAAAAGATACATGCACCACTACAACTTCCCAAGCTACTCGGTTGGCGAAACTCGCCCGTCGCGTGGTCCCGGACGACGTGAAATCGGCCATGGCGCACTTGCTGAACGCGCCCTCGTTCCGGTTCTGCCAACAGAGGAAGAGTTCCCATACGCTATCCGCCTCGTTTCCGAGGTTATAAGCTCGAATGGTTCGACATCGCAGGCATCGGTTTGTGCATCGAGCTTGTCTCTCATGGCGGCGGGCGTGCCTATCAAACGTGCGGTAGCGGGTATCTCTGTAGGGTTGGTTGTCGGCGAAAGTGACGACGACTTCATCCTGCTTACAGACATCCAAGGCCTTGAAGACTTCTTCGGCGACATGGACTTCAAAGTAGCGGGAACGCACCAAGGTATCACGGCTATCCAAATGGATATCAAAATAGACGGGCTTACGCCTGAAATAATCCGCCAGTCGCTTGACCAGTGCGAAAAATCGCGTATGTTCATACTCGACGAAGCAATGGCACCTGCGATTAACGTAGCACGTACAGAAATATCTCAATTCGCGCCTAAGATTGCGATGATTAAGGTTCTGCCGGAAAAACTTTCCGAAGTTATCGGCGCACGCGGTAAGACAATTAAGCGCATAATCGAAGAATCGGGCGTAGAGAAGATTGATACTGAAGATGACGGTCGTATCTTCGTTGCGGGCTTAAGTTCAGAGGCTGTAAAAACTGCGGTTGACATGATAAACGCAATAGTTCTCGACCCGGAACCGGGCAAACTCTACACAGGCAAGGTTACACGCCTGATGAACTTCGGCGCGTTTGTTGAAATCGCACCAGAAAAAGAGGGTCTTGTGCATATTTCGCAGCTTGCGAAAGAGCGCGTTGCCAAGGTTGAAGACGTTGTAAAAGTCGGCGATGTTGTCACGGTTATGGTTACCGAAATTGACGACCAAGGCCGCATCAACCTTTCGCGCAAAGCCGCATTAGGAAAAGAAAATGGCTAATATGTATCATACAAGCACACTTGCCAACGGTATTACGGTCGTGTGTGAACCTATACCGTTTGTGCGCTCCGTGGCGTTTGGGATATGGGTGAAGAATGGTTCGCGCGGGGAACTTCCATCGCAAAAGGGCATTTCGCACTTCATCGAGCATATGCTGTTCAAGGGTACAGAGAAACGTACCCATGTTGATATCGCTGAAGAGATGGATGCAATCGGCGGACAGGTAAATGCGTTTACAGGCAAGGAGTATACGTGTTACTACACGGTCTCGCTTGATGGGCATTTCGATACCGCGCTGGATATTCTGGCTGATATGTTCCTGAACTCGACTTTCCCTGCGGATGAACTGGCGAAGGAACAGCGTGTCGTGCTTGAAGAAATCGATATGTACGAAGACACGCCGGAAGACCTCGTGTTCGAGATAATGCAGGAAGGCATATGGCAGGGCAGTTCACTTGGGCATCCGATACTGGGCGATAAGTCTACGGTAGCGTCGTTCGACCAAGATGTACTTCGCGGCTACTTTGCAGCAAACTATCACCCCGAAAATATCGTGATTTCGGTAGCGGGTAATATCACTCCCGATGAGGTTGTGCGCAAGGTTGCCGGATATTTCGAGAGCTACCGCGTAAGCGGGGCGACACCGCTCACGCCTGCTGTGCCGAACTACAGCCGAGGGCTATTCACCAAGACTAAGGACATCGAGCAGGCGCACCTTGCGCTTGCGTTCCCGGGCATTCCGATTAACTCGCCGCGTCTCTACGATATGACGCTGCTGAATACCATTCTCGGAAACGGCATGAGTTCGGTGCTGTTCCAAAAGATTAGGGAAGAGCTTGGGCTTGCGTACTCGGTATATACACACTATTCAAGCTACACCGATACAGGTTTGTTCTCGATATACGCGGGTGTCAGCCCCGAAAATCTCAGTTTCACGTACGAGGCTGTCGTCAAGGAACTTGAGGCGGTAAACGCGGGCAACATCACCGCCGCGCATGTCGCGAAAGCGAAAGAACAGCTCAAGAGCAGCCTGCTGCTGTCACTTGAGAGCAGCTCTTCGCGCATGATGCGCATGGGCAGGTCGTTGCTTGTACTTGGCAGAATTCACACCAGTGATGAAATAATCGAGAAAATTGACAACGTAACGCACGAAAACGTGTTAAGCATGGCGAATGAAATCCTCCGCCTGCCGGACATGAGTGTTGCGGTTGTTGGTGGAAAAGATATGCCACAATTGAAATTGTTATAGGGGCGGGATTTTTTAGGCTCCTTTTCCAAAGGAGCTGTCAGGCGAAGCCTGACTGAGGATTATTCCGCCGAGATAATACATTAAAGGAGGAATCAAAATGCAGGTCGACAACATAGAGAAGAATCAATACAAAATTACGTTCGAGGTTGATGCGCAAGAATTTGCGAAAGGGATTAACCACTCGTACAACAAGAACAAGGGGCATTTCAACATTCCCGGGTTTCGCAAGGGCAAAGCACCACGCCAAATAATCGAAATGAACCACGGCGCGGAAGTATTCTTCCAAGACGCGTTCGACTTTGTTCTGCCTGAAGCTTACGGCAAAGCAGCGGACGAAAGCGGGCTTGAGATAGTAGCGCGCCCTGAGATAGACGTACTCGAAGCTTCGACCGACAAGGGTGTCGTGTTTGTGGCTAACGTTTACACCAGACCTGAAGTTGGGCTTTCGAGCTACAAAGGGCTGAGCTACGAGCCTGTAAGCGCGTTTGTAAACGATGATGAGATTAACGCGGAGCTTGAAAAACTTCAAGATAAAAACTCTCGCATCATAACCATCACGGATAGACCAATTCAAAACGATGACACGGTTATTCTTGATTTTGAGGGCTTTGTTGATGGAGTTCCGTTTGAGGGCGGCAAAGCAGAAGATTTTGAGCTTGTAATCGGTTCGAAAATGTTTATCGATACCTTCGAGGAGCAGTTGGTTGGCCTTGCAGTCGGCGACAGCAAGCAAGTTAACGTGACATTCCCTGAAGAATACCACGCCGAGGCGTTAAAAGCCAAACCTGCAATGTTCGAAGTTACAATAAAAGAGATTAAGTCGAAAGAGATGCCTGCGCTTGACAATGATTTTGCTGCAGACGTATCCGAGTTTGAAACAATTGAAGAATTGAAAGACTCTATCCGAGCCAAACTACTTGAAGCAAAAGAGCTTCAAGCGAAGAACGTGAAAGAGCAAGCAGTTGTTGACCAGCTTATAAATGCGGCTCAGATTGACTTGCCGGACGTTATGATTGACGAACGCGTAGACCAAATGATTCGCGATATGGCTAACGACATGCAGGCACGCGGCCTCGACATGGAAACATATTTCCGCTATACAGGAACAAACATCGAAGCTCTGCGTGATAATTACCGTAACCATGCAGAAAAGCATGTACGCGCACGTCTGGCTCTTACAGAAATCGCAAAACTCGAAGGTTTCGAAGCCTCCGAAGAAGAGATTGACGCAGAGTTTGACAAAATCTCTGCGGCGTACAATATCCCGAAAGAAAAACTCATGACTATAATGTCGGACAAAGAAAAGAAGGATATCGCAAAGGATATTGTTGTGCGTAAGGCACTTGAGCTTCTTGTAGATTCGGCAGTGGCACAATAATCACAGCGTGTTCGTAGGGCGCGATGTCCACATCGCGCCGTTTGACCACCCCGTCACGCTACGCGTGCCACCCCTCCGAGGAGGGGAATTAGTTACCCATAAGGAGGATTTTATGGCTTTAATTCCGTATGTAATAGAACAAACCAACCGCGGTGAGCGTTCGTACGATATATATTCGAGGCTGCTCAAAGACCGTATAATATTTCTTGGCGAAGAGGTTTCGGACTATTCTGCGAACGTAATCGTTGCGCAGCTTCTGTTCCTCGATGCCGAGGACCCCGACAAAGACATTAACCTGTATATCAACAGCCCGGGCGGTTCTGTTACCGCTGGCATGGCAATTTACGACACCATGCAGTTCATCAAGGCCGATGTCAGCACGATATGTGTCGGGATGGCTGCCAGCATGGGCGCGTTTCTGCTCAGCGGCGGCGCGAAAGGCAAGCGTCACGCGTTGCCAAACGCCGAGGTTATGATACATCAGCCGAGCGGAGGCGCACGCGGGCAAGCTACCGATATACACATTGCGGCTGAACACATCCTAAAAACCAAACGCCGCTTGGCTGAAATCATTGCGGCTAATACAGGCAAAGATGTTGAGCAGGTTCTTGCCGACAGTGAGCGCGACAACTTCATGTCCGCGCAAGAAGCGTTGGAATACGGCATTATAGACACAATCATTACGAAACCGGCGGCGAAGTAAGATATCCAAAAAAGTTCGCCAATAAAGGAGGAAGCATGCCAACAAAAATAGACGATAAACGTACGCTAAGATGCTCGTTCTGCGGAAAAGTGCAGGAGCAAGTCGGCAAGCTTATCGCAGGCCCCAACGTGTATATATGCAACGAATGTGTAGACCTCTGCTACGACCTTTTGGAGGAAGAAGGTATTGGCTACACCGACCCGGCTAACGAAGAATTCAAACTTCCGCGCCCGCATGAGATAAAAACTTTCCTCGACGAATACGTCATTGGGCAGGAAGACGCTAAAAAGGCACTTGCTGTTGCCGTATACAACCACTATAAGCGTGTAGTAATCGCAGATGCAGGCACTGACGTTGAGCTGCAAAAAAGCAATATCTTGGTTGTCGGGCCTACGGGTGTGGGCAAGACATATCTGGCGCAAACTTTAGCCCGAATCCTTAACGTTCCGTTTGCCATAGCAGACGCGACATCGTTAACCGAGGCGGGTTACGTCGGCGAAGATGTCGAGAATATCTTGCTCAAGCTGATACAAGCAGCCGACTTTGATATAGAGCGCGCAGAACGCGGCATCATCTATATAGACGAGATTGACAAGATTGCCAGAAAGTCCGACAATCCGTCTATTACGCGTGATGTCAGCGGTGAGGGCGTGCAGGAATCCCTGCTGAAAATTATCGAGGGTACGGTTGCGTCTGTGCCGCCGCAAGGCGGGCGTAAGCATCCGCATCAAGATTTTATCCAAATAGACACCAGCAACATTTTGTTTATCTGCGGCGGAGCATTCGGCGGGATGGACAAAATCATCGAACAGAGATTGAACAAGAAAGTTATCGGGTTCGGTTCCGAGCAAGTGTCGAACAAGGATAAGGATTTGGGAGAGGTTCTCAAGAACCTTTCAACGCGCGACCTTCACAAGTATGGGCTTATCCCTGAGCTTATCGGGCGTTTGCCGGTAATTGTAACACTCGATAATCTTGATGAGGACGCACTCCTCTCGATACTGACTATTCCTAAGAACGCGCTCACGAAGCAGTATCAGTATCTGTTCGAGCTGGACGATGTTCTGCTTGAGTTCAGCGATGAGGCTCTGCGGGCGGTTGCTCAGAAGGCTATCGAAGAGCAGACAGGTGCGCGTGGGCTTAGGGCGATTCTTGAGGGTTTCATGCGCGACATCATGTACGACATGCCGAGCGACACAACCATCGAAAAGGTTGTCATAACCGCCGGCGTAGTCGAGGGTACAGAAGCTCCGGAAATGATCCACAACGAAAACCGCCAGCCTCTTGCGCCCAAGAAACGCAAGAAACGTAAACCGCGTACAAGCGGCACGGCGTCATAAGCGATTAAGTGACAATATTCAATGCTATAGAGCGGGGGTTTTCCTCTGCCTGTAGCATTGAGTTATGTATACATCCAAATACTAATCAAATTTTTAATCCATAGGAGGATTCACATGAAACGTATTATAACTTTATTAACCGTAGTATTATTAGCAATGTTTCTGACAGCTTGCAACAACCAGGCTCAAGCACCGGCACCAACGCCAACACCTGAACCGGCACCGGCAGCAACCCCTGCACCGCAAGAAGAAGTTGATGAAGATGAAGACGAAGATGAAGAGCAAGAAACGGCAGATCTTTCAATAGAGGGAACTCCGTTCGAGCTGTACACCATTGCAATGGAAAAAGTTGCGGCCGAAATGGCGGCGGCCGATTCATTCATAATGGGTTCTGTAATCCACATGGTTATGGATATGGACGGAGAATCTCTTGATGTAGAAATGGATATGCTGATTTCGCAAGTTGGAAGCGGAGTAGATGTCCAAATGAAGATTGATATGATAACAAACATGATGGGCATGGAAATGCCGATGACTATATTCTTTAAAGATGGCGTAGCATACATGGATATGATGGGTATGCAGATGCAAATGCCAATGTCGCTGGACGAGTTACTTGCAGAGTTCGATATTTCTATGGACGATTTTGAACCTGTAGACTTCGAGCTTGGTGATATAATATCTCAAGAAGCACGTGCAATTCCCGGCGGTACAGAACTTACATTTGTGCTTAACCCGGATGCCATGAACGATGCTATGGAAGATGCCATGGAAATGCTCGCAATGTTAGGTCTTGACGGCGAAGATGTTGATATCGAGTTTGAAGATATTATGGTGATAGCAATTTTGAATGACAATAACGAGCTTGAGTATACTCGTATGTTCAGTGGTTTTTCAATGGAAGCCGATGGCGAACTTATATTTATAGAGATGGATATGGCATTTGAGTTTATCCAATTCGGTGGTGTAACTATCAACTTCCCGGACAATCTTGACGACTTCATTCAATTCTAAAATACGATGAATATCCTTCTTACTGTCCGGTACGATGGAACAAACTATAACGGGTGGCAGCGGCAGGAAAATACGCCGCATACCATCCAGGAAGTGCTCGAGGCCGCGCTTGAAGTGCGGCTCGGCGCACACCACCTGATTACTGCGGCAGGGCGTACAGATGCAGGCGTACACGCATTTGCTATGCCCTGTGCGTTTCAGTGCGAAACGCTGAACATTCCGCCTGAGAGGTTGCCGCTTGCGCTGAATTCGCTGCTACCGCAAGATATTCGCGTAACAAACGCGCGTGTTGTTCCGGATGATTTCGATTCTATCACAAGCGCGGTTGCGAAAACTTACCGTTATAAACTGGACAACGCAGAAATACCGAATGTGTTTACACGTTATTACGCATGGCATGTACACAGACCGCTTGATGTCGCGGCAATGGCCGAGGCGGCGGCGCACTTTGTAGGTATTCACGACTTTAAGGCGTTTTGCGCAGTCGGCGGCAGTGCAAAAACCAGCGTACGTGAAATCTTCGCGCTGGATGTAGTGCGCGAAGTCGACACAATCAGCATAAGCGTCACGGGAAACGGCTTTCTTTACAACATGGTACGCATTATCACCGGAACACTGGTTGATGTTGGGCTTGGCGCGAAACTTCCATCCGACATCCCGGGCATAATCGCCTCGTGCGACAGAAAAAAAGCAGGGCAAACTGCCCCGGCTTGCGGGCTTGCCCTGATAAATGTAGATTACGGCGAACTTGCGCCAAATTACAAAGGATTTTCAACGTAGGAGGTCACAATGAAACGTATTTCTATCCTGCTTGTTGCAGCACTGCTAACCATGGTTATGGCGGCTTGTCAGAACAATCAAGCCCCGGCGCCGACACCTGCTCCAACACCTGCTCCAACACCTGTGCCTGAAGCCTCAGGGAATGAAATTGTTATGCCGGGTGAGCAGCCGAATTTTGACCATCTCCCGGGCGGCGTAACCCCGTTCGAGATGTACATCCCGGCAATGCAGCAGCTTGTGGCTGCAATGAGCGAGGCCGATTCGTTCCAAATTAGCATGTACACAGGCTTGAATATGTATATTGGCGATGATTTGTTCAATATAGAGTCGGATATATTGTTCTGGCAGGTAACAGATGCTGAGGCAAAAATCGACATGATAACAAGTTTTACAGGTGAGCAAGCGGCATCAATCATATACTTCAAAGATGGTATAGCCTACACTGACACAGAAGGCGCACAAACTCAAAGGCCGGCATCACTGGAAGATATTTTTGCCGAAGCCGGCATTTCGCAGGCGGATTTTGTGCCGATAAACTTGCTAAACTTCGATATGAATGCTGTTTTTGAACAGCATGGTTTCGACAGAGCCGATTTTATTGAGCAGCAAGGTTTGGAGTCGGACGGAGGTTTTGAGCTGATTTTTTCGCTTGACCCCTCAACTATGGGCGATGTAGTCAACAAAGTGGTTGGATTGCTTGAAACACTTGGTTTCAGTACAGACAGCAATAGTATACAGCCTGCCAGCGCAGACTTCTTTACAATTTTAGATGAAGACGGCAACCTTACCATGTTCGATTTGTTTGTAACTTTTGATATAGCGATAGATGGCGAACTTGCACTTGCCGGCTTGGTAATTGCGGTTGAATATTTCCAAATTGGTGATGTTACTATCGACTTTCCGGAAGACTTGAGCACATTTACAGAAATATAAATGAACACGAAAACGGACGCTATATATGGCGTCCGTTCATTTATTGATATATTAGACATTATCAGTGCTTCTTAGGTACATCCGAATAACGAATTTCTCCAACGTGCGTTTGAGCTTGACGAGAGGTTCATCGCGCTCACTTAATGGTCTTACTAGGATTGATAGTAGGCCATTTCTTTTTGCGCACCAAACATCAGTGAAGACTTGGTCGCCGATTAGTGCGGTATTCGAGCTGTTTGCGCCTAGCTGCTCCATTGCGCGGGTTAGTCCAAGTCTGCCCGGCTTTCTTGCCTTAGCAACGCAGGGAATTTGAAGCTCGGCATTAAAAGCCTCGACGCGTGCATGATGGTTGTTCGACAACAGGCCTATTTTGAAGCCTCTGCGCTGTAGGTTGGCGAAGAGTTCAATTGTTTCAGGGTAAGGGTCTGCAATGTCAAACGGTGAGAGCGTATTGTCGATATCGAAAAGCAGGTTTGTAATGCCTGCATTCTGCAGTGCGTCGTAGTCGATACTGTATACGGAATCCAGATATTGGTCCGGAAATAAATTCTTGAGAATAGCCAAGATGAAACCTCCCAGTTGTTCGATGTATAGCTAGTATTTGTGGATTTATGATAGCACTGTGTTTTGCAAATGTCAAACATGTTTGGCATTCTTGCAAAAATTTAGCCGTTTATGGCGTAAGCCGCCTTGACAAGCCTCACCATTAAATACTATACTATAGTGAAATGACATTAAAATGATAACGCTTGCGTTACAAGTTTTGATGTTAATTGAACATCCAATAGCGAAGTAGCGTAGCGAATGAGGTATGGTAAATTTCGCAAAGCGAAATTTGGGCTGTATCACTTATAGAGTGATACAGCTATAATAAGGATGATTTTGTGGCATAGTCAAATGGCTTTGCTTAATTATAATGGGGGTACGTATGCAAACAAAGTATATTTTCATTACAGGTGGCGTGGCGTCCGGGCTTGGAAAGGGCGTTACGGCGGCATCCCTGGGCAGGCTTTTGAAGGCGCGCGGATACAGCGTGACGATTTCAAAGTTCGACCCTTACATAAATATCGACCCCGGTACGATGAGCCCTTACCAGCATGGCGAGGTATTTGTTACGGAAGACGGCGGGCAGACCGACCTTGACATAGGGCATTATGAACGTTTTGTCGACGAGAACTTGAGCAAGTTTTCCAATACGACGGCCGGAAAGATATACTGGTCTGTGCTTATGCGCGAACGTGAGGGAGATTATGGCGGCAAGACTGTGCAGGTTATCCCGCATATTACCGACAATATTAAACAGCGTATTTACGATGCCGCAGAGGCATCGGGTGCGCAGATAGTGATAACGGAGATTGGCGGAACTGTCGGTGATATCGAAAGTTTGCCGTTTCTGGAGGCAATCAGACAGGTTCAGCACGAGGTTGGGTCACGGAATGTGCTGTATGTCCATGTGCCGCTGATACCGCGCTTGTCACGTTCCGATGAAATGAAGACAAAGCCTGCGCAGCACTCCGTTAAGGAATTGCTGTCGCTTGGTATACAGCCCGATATAATTGTGTGCCGCACAGAACGCGCTCTGCCCGATGAAATGCGCGAAAAACTCGCATTGTTCTGCAATGTTAAGCGTGAATGTGTGATACAAAACATAGATTGCGACTTGCTCTACGAAGTTCCGCTGCTGTTCGAGCGCGAGAGGCTTGCGCAGATTGCCTGCGCTAAACTTGAGCTGCCGGAGGGCAAGGCCGACCTTGCGGAATGGGTGCAGCTTGTCGAGCGTTGGAGAAACATAAACAAGACTGTGAAAATTGCTCTTGTTGGAAAGTATGTCGAGCTGCATGACGCGTACTTGTCTGTTGTTGAGGCGCTGCACCATGCGGGGCTTGGCGCGGGCGCCCAAGTTGAAATTGACTGGATTAGTGCTGAAGAGCTTACCACGAAGGACGCTGCGAAGGTTTTGGCAAAGGCTGATGGTATAATTGTACCGGGTGGGTTTGGTGAACGCGGTGTTGAGGGCATAATTGAAGCCGCCGGATACGCGCGCAAGAAAAAGGTGCCGGTTTTTGGCATATGCTTGGGAATGCAGTGCATGGCGACTGAGTTCGCGCGCAGCAAAGCAAAGCTGAAAGATGTCAACAGTGCTGAAATTAACCCAAATGCGGCGAGTTTGTTATTCGAAGTTATGTCAGACAATGGCGACAACCCAATGTCCGGCGATACAATAAGGCTGGGAGCTTACCCGGTAAAACTTGCCGAAGGAAGTTTTGCTGCCGAGATATATGGTAAGGACACTATCTCCGAGCGTCACAGACATAGATATGCGTTTAACAACGCTTTCCGTGCAAAGCTTGAGACGGCGGGAATGGTGTTTTCAGGCATTTCAAGCGAGGGAGATATTGTTGAAGTTGTTGAACTTCCGCGCGAGGATCATCCGTTCTTTGTCGGCGTGCAGTTCCACCCTGAGTTTAAGTCCCGCCCTAACCGCCCGCATCCGCTTTTTGGCGCATTTGTGAAGGCATGCACCGAAAAGTAAGCGGATTTATCACGAATCATCCTTTTATGGAATGAGGAAACCGCTTTGAAAACCATGGCAGTTTTTGTGCTTATGCTCTTCGTTGATTTGGGTATGTCTAATACTGTTCACTACTATGTCCATGAGATTAATATCATAACAGACCACAGCTTTTTAGAATTTTATGACAAAGAACCAATTACTGCGGAGGATTATGTATTGCTTCAAATTCGTGATGTGGTTGAGGCTACGGGGCGTAGTTTGGATGGAGAAAATGGCGTGCAGATAGCAGGCTTACGTGGAAGTAATTTCGGTGCGGATATTGATATTGACGGCGATGTAATCACTATAACCGGAGTGAAGCACCTACGGCATGTATCGACACAAAATATTGTCACAAGAACGGTGATGCAAATTTTCAGTATACCGTAGGGCGCAGCAACCTTGACGCGCCACAATTGAATTTGTAGCGAAACAAGCATTTGTCATTCTGAGCGTAGCGAAGAATCTTATGTTTTCAAAACAAAGACCTTTCACTTCGTCCAGGGTGACATCTCTAAAAGTGATTTTTGCCACAAAGTTTTTGTTTCGCCACAAGTCTATCAGGAGATGGTGGGTTCTATGGTTAAGAACTATAACGAGATATTGTACGACAATGAAACGCTGTTCACGGAAAGGCTTATCCTGCGCAAATTCACAAAAGAAGATGCGCCTGATGTGCTTGAATGGGGCAGCAATGAAGAAGCTTTGAGATATTTAAGTTGGCAAGGTGTAACCACCATCGATGAAGCCAAAGCGGCGATTTTCGACCATAACCTATCCAGACCGGGTATTTTTGCTATAGAACTTAAAGAAACAGGAGAGTGCATAGGCTCTCTTGACCTGAAGATTGAACCTGACCACGATAAGCTTGTTTTTGGATATGTACTCAAACCTGCATATTGGGGGAAAGGCTACATGACGGAAGCGTTGGCGGCCGTGCTTGAATTGTGCTTTGAAAAACTTGACGCTAACCGTGTGGAAGCTCTACACTACGCCGGCAATGTGGGTTCGGGTAAGGTTATGACGAAATGCGGAATGAAACTCGAAGGTATTGCAAAGCAGGGATTGAAAATAAAGGGCATATTCCACGATGTTTGCCACTATGGAATAACCAAGGAAGATTGGCTTGCAAAGGCGTAATATTCAGAGGATATATTTATGTGGAATGAGATTTCTACAGAAAAAGATATTAGTAATTTAATGTGCTTATTTGGGGATTTTCACGATTCCTGCATAAAAGAAATTCGATATGTTAGCGGGGCTTTTGTCAATCACAACTTATCAATGAACCCGGTAAATAATATGCGAATTGTTGATATGGTTATTCAAAGGCAGTATAGAAATCCTATGGCAATTGTTATAAGGTTTATCGGCGTAAAAGTGCTGCATTTAGCACCGCATGACGATAAATATACTTGTGAAATTCATAGCGCATCAATGTTTATTA
>Ga0136643_10012659_pt1 | contig 12572 bp, 9 predicted proteins | sample TergutLab28metaG_FD_96883 | JGI IMG/M metagenome (GOLD analysis project Ga0136643, IMG submission 96883) | Labiotermes labralis P1 segment gut microbial communities from Petit-Saut dam, French Guiana - Lab288 P1 (version 3) (version 3) | ecosystem: Host-associated > Arthropoda: Insects >...
GAGAACAAACAGCGATTATTTCACTATACAGCATTGACTGGTTGGTTTTTGTAACTGAGACGGAGTGTGTTTACTGCGCGGTACTTTCAACATTCTACGTTCTGCCCACACAGTGTATTTATGTGTTTTGTGTGGATCTGAAAACAAACAGCGATTATTTCACTATACAGCATTGACTGGTTGGTTTTTGTAACTGAGACGGAGTGTGTTTACTGCGCGGTACTTTCAACATTCTACATTCTGCCCACACAGTGTATTTATGTGTTTTGTGTGGATCTGAAAACAAACAGCGATTATTTCACTGTACAACATTAATATTGCAAACTATAAAACTTCGATTGTTGGGACGGTAAGTGCATAGCGAAGCGGTAAATGTGTCGAAGGTGGCGTAATGTGAGATAATATCGGGGTATGTGCAGATGTTGATAGGCTTAGCATTATTTGCAGAGCTGTTGATAGGCTTCGCATTATGTGCATTTTGCTTATTGCGTATGTGAAATAAAGCCACATTTAAACTTTCACTAAGGGCCAATTACAGGATAGGTCCTTAGTGAAAGTTGAAGTGTGGCTGTATTTTACATATGCAAAATGCAAATGATCCTCAGCCTAGTTACTACTTTATCCGATTACTATCTTCTGTCACTGCTTGGCGATTCTTCGCCACGCAAATGGGACGTCGGCTGATTGGGTTAGAGTAACACGATAAGCGAGCCGACAGGAAGTTGCAACAAATATTTCTCTGACAAATAATGACCCGGTATATAAAGGGACTGAGGAATGTCATGTGAGAGATTCGCCTGCGTAGCTGATGTAAAGGTCGCGATTTAAAACCAAAACCTGCTCGTCGACGTCATTCTGTGGTCATGACCGTTCGTGACAGGACGCTGCATATGCAGTTGACACCGACTGTGGCCTGCATATGACTCCTAGTCTGGGACGTCAGATTTCATTAGGATTCGGTTAGACCGACCGTGCTGAATGCACATGACATTGTTATTTACAATATAATGATCAAGGATGGCAGACTAACGTACTGAAGGCCACCAGGTGCTTCGGCGCGACTGGCGATCACACGGGCCGCGTCTAATGACTGAGCAAGTCAGGTGGACAATGTTGCACTACCGATCGCATACCCGTTTTTTTTGTGTATGTGTGTGTGTGTGTGTGTGTGTGTGTGTGTGTGTGTGTGTGTGTGAAATGCCTTTTCAATGCATGCGCTAAGTCAGAGAGAGAGAGAGGAATCACGTGACATGTGTGGACGAGAAGGGAGTGGGGTAGCTGTCAGTCAGCTAACGTCTCATTCTGTTTGTGTGTGCATGTGTGTGTGTGTGTGTGTGTGCAGTAACCAACGGACTGAACTAGCCTTCACATACCTGCTGTCGTTCGCTGGAATTTAACTTCTTCTGTACCAAGCAAGACATGACAGCGGCTTAGCTACTGCCCACCAACATTTCTGTCATCAAGTCATCAACATCGACTCTTCTTCAGTAACAAAATGGTGTAATCGAAGTGGTTAAACAAAACAGGAAATGTGTCATTCGTTATGACAGAGTACAATGAACGTTGTTAATCAGCCATGCAATTTGTATTCTGCGATCAGTGCTATTGGCGTTGCTAAGACGCCGTAAAGTTTTGTCGTCTGACTGTTGACAGTTTGTGTTCTGAAACGTCGTGAAATTTTACTCAGTAGGCTTTTGTGTTAATTTCACGTTTTTTTGACAAGATCTGGTATATAAAGTTGTCAGTCAACCGGTAACAATTCAGTACAGTCTATCAGCTACAGTCTCCAACATGTCTGCTACAGTCACTCTAGCATCATATTAGTTCTGTGTTCAGTTTACTTTACCTTTTATCACAAGGATGAATTTAAAAACCAAATGTGTTTCAGAATGACGTCATCAAAACAGAATAACGGTTCCTCTCTCAAATAACGGTGTAAACTTGTTCCGGTTTTTACTGGATTTGACCAGACTAAAAAGCTTCTCTGTATTTGAGAAATTGGTCGAAATTAGGATTAGCTGATGTGGTTCTAGAACCAACAGTATCCTTCAGCACAGACATCCTGTACTGATAATTTAACAGCAAGACAACTGCAGTTTCTGTTATTGTCTTTTGTAGTTATATTGTCTGATTAATAACCCTGCAATAACACCGTTGTCTGGTTTGGGTCAAAACTGCACACACACACGAAACATTTGTAGCACAAATATAAATTAACATCTTTCGATATATCGTTTGTAGCTTGTGTACTTCACTTTGTACATCCGATCGACTGTTAGCACTGCTGAATTCAATTTCATGTCTACATTCACCAGTCTCTCTCATTAATTCGCTGTTGCGACTAGTTAACAAAATATTTGCAGTGTTCTATCGCTGGTCTAAGGCATTTATATTGTTCATACGTACTTCCTTGTGTGACGTAATGGATCGATCTAATTTACAAATGCACTGTAAAGACTACAGCAGTGAACTGCCGGAAAGTGATACGAGATATGATATCAACACGTTAGTTGCACGTGTGAAAAGAAACCGGACATTTTAAACAACTGTATTGTCGTTAAAACAATTGAAATGTGTGCAATAACCGACAACAATTGACAAGGTAACTTGTGACATCACTAAATATAGCGCTAGAGTCACTGGAAGGGAGGGGGTAATGTTGACAGCGGTTCCAAATGCAGCCATGTTCATTCAAGTGGGCAGTCTGTGAACAGAACGGTACTGCGTTAAGAAGGCAGAGCTCGTTGTGAAAACAGCTGACAGGCACGTTGCAAATAAATCCGTTCCCTCGTTAACAAAGTTTACAGTCACCTGCACAAGAAACGTTGTTTGTGAGACGTAGAAGTGAGTGATTTGAGTGTGTTAAATACTTTACAAGAGAGAGCAAACAAGCGTGCTTCATGGCGTTGTAGGGGACAGCGGTGGTGTGTTTACATCTGCGTGTAACCTAAAAGGATTGTCCTATCTTTACAATATTCTCTCTTCGTGAGTTCGATTTTATAACAGTTTAGCAATATTTATATTCGACGCATTTCAGTTCTGTAAATTTTACGTACCTCAGGAAATGACAGGAGTTGGACGCTTGCCTCTATTTTGCACTATAATTTCGAAAGATTGATTTCAGTGGTTGACTCAGTGTTATTGTTTATCATCGTGTCTTATTTTCTTGGATTTTACGTCTGTGTCGCATCTATCATAAACGTGCACCAGAACAGTTTGTTTGTTTACAGTAACAGTGTGCTTGTCTTTTTAATAGCGTCTTAACATTTACAGTGAAATGTGTATTGGCTCGATAAACAGTACGAATTTCGCTACAGTTCTAGCAACCTATACTGTACCTTCAACGTTACTCTTAAAATGCGAATTTTAATTGTTTAAAACCAAGCAAAAGTTCGCAGTAAGTACCATGACACTCATTCACAAGCAAGGAGCATCGTCCTGTGGTAATAACAATGTATTTGTCATTCAGAAGTGACAGTTAAATGGTGGTGTGTTGGTAAGAACAGTGGGTTTTGTAATCTCCTTTTCGTGCGTCTCTACTTACGTTGGGTCGTCCCGCTGTGTGTATGCTAAGCGAGGAATATGGACATTGTCGAACGGTGAACGTGACGTAATGTGATGAGACAGGTATCGGTCTGCAGCTGCAGTGGAACACCTGTGCGTCTGCCGGTTATAATTCAACTGGTTTTTCCAAATGGCAGAAATAAAGCTGTTTGTAACAAATAATCTGTCACTGTTATTTAGTAACGCGTGTACCAGCGTCTTGGTGACGGGTGTACATCCTTTTTCCGTGTGATTTAGAATTTTTGCTTTTTCAAAAGTACCGGTTTCCGTTATAAAGATGCAAGATGTTGTCGATGAGTTGCATCCAGTGACAGAGTTCAGTCACTTTAATACGCAAATATTATCTGGATAAATCTCGTAACACATCCCGTGTATTTCCCAGCTTATCTTCATGGCCGTCTTAACGTTTCAGCAGCTTCGTGCATTGTGTCAAAATAGTCGGTCAGTCTTGTGTCTTACTGCGAGGGTACACTAGGGACATTATTGTTACAGTGTTAGTAGTAGTTAAAGGAAAACAGTCGCAGTCGTTAAAAGTGCTACTTCCGTCGAGAATATAGTGGAATATTTTGGTGCAAGTTGGACAGCCTGCGTGTGTGTGTGTGTGTGTGTGTGTGTGTGCGCTCGCGCGTCTCCCTCACCACTTGGCGCCTCTTAGCTTCGTGCGGGCGGGACATGATGAAGTTTGTCATCCTTGAATAACTTGCCCTTAAACCCACGATGAGGTGATTATTTTCTTTGGATCTTCTGTCAACAATTCAAACTGGATCCGCCACTGCAGTATCTCCATCTCCACCGGCTGTCCACGATCTTGGACTCTGAGGACGAGGAGGAGTACGACGATGAAGCTCTGCAGTGAGTACATTGCCTTATGTTCACTTTAATTCGTATTGCTTCGGAGGAGATAAAAGTTACAGGGTGATTCAGAAATAAGACAATATTTCCGCCGCTTGTGGATCTAGACTGACAACACATTGAGGAAAACCGTCAAAGTTTTTTTTTAATTCGTACAGACAAATCTGAGAATTATTGTAGTAGTTGATGAATGTTAAATTTTATGGGAGCCGGTTACTTTTTAATAAATGTAAGAAAATGTTACCTTCCTAAGAATTATCTATAAGAATATTTAGAGACACGTGTATGTTTACAGTTTTAGTGTAACTGAAATATTGTATCCGTATTTCGCGCACCCAGACGAGGGTACAAGAAGTGGGAGAGGATTTCGTGCTTTTTGTTGTAAGTCGTCGAGAATTTAGAAGGGTGAGTCAAATGAAAATCTTTTAAAACTGCTCAAAATCGAGACCCTACTGCGTGCAACTGCAGACACAGCAAGCCCTCGGCACCTGTTAGCAGCAAGTACTGTGTTATTTAGATCTGGCAGTGTGTCGAGCAAATGACAAAGCTATCCTCAAAGTACGTGCACACATTTAGGTGTAACTTAATTTCAAGTTTTTCTTCAGACTTACCCATGTAAGTAAAGTACATTTTTCGCTCTCCGTGTCGTACATTTAAAATCAGGACGTAATATCCAACGAAGTACTATTTTTAATTTTTATGTACAGTTTGTATTATGTTTTGCCCGCGGTTCTTTATGTGGTGAACATTGTATATTATTTTAAACTCGCGGTTCCGTGCATCGTAATTCATTGTTAATAGAAATCCAACCAGATGCAACAGTATGCAGATATTTATTTATTGCAAAGTCGCTCTACATGCAGTCCCGATCAGGCCACGTTGGAGGGAAGTAGCTGTACCAGTATTATGATCTGTACCGGAGGTTGCGGTTACAGTTATTAGTACTCCTGATGATGGGTGCTGTGACACCCGAAACATGTAGAGTGACTTTGCAGTAAATAAATATCTGCATATTGTTGGATTTTTATTAACACTGTATTTTATCTCCATGCCTGTATGATGTCCGGGAATAGTGTAATAAGATGGACGACCTCAGATATATTGCACAAGGAATCTTCTTTGACAGACGTTGTTACCGATCTGAGTTCTGCAGAATTCAGAGATGGATATCTCTGACAGACGTCCACAGTGTGTCTGTATCGTTTTATCGGGGACTGTAACCATATTCCAGAGCAACCCGACATCCACCGGCATATCCAGTGACTTTCCACGCTGGTGGAAGTTACTAACCAGACACTTTGCACGACGTTTGTACAAATGGAATGTTTAAAGGCACAGAGTCCTCCGTGTGGCTGTGGCAGTCGCTTGTCAGCTCGGTGGTGACAGTGAATTCTGTTTTCCCCTGTCAATGTCATGCTAGCAATGGTGCATTATTGTTCGTCCGTCGTCCGAGGGCGAATGAGGGACCCATTACAAGCACAAACTGCCACCCGAACAGCAAACATGCTGTACATACAGTGATGCCTGTATGATGGCAGTCTGTCGCATTGCCTAAAGTCAGGTGCGTCACGATGGCTGTCAGTCGCCTCGAGCAGCGTCCGATGGACGTCATCTGTTGCAGACGCGTTTGAGCAAACCGTGATTAGTTTAGCAAACTGAAAGAGGACCCTATGTCCAGGCTAATGAGTTTCCTAGGGCGGTGGAAGACAAACGTGTGTGCTGACATCGCGCCTCCGTCTCGGTTGTGGTTTAGCGCGGTACAGTATATATTTCTGGGTAGAAGAGATGACCGCCAGGTGAAGGCAATTTGTTAGGTTTTGGCGGGGAGGGTCGCAGAGTGCGCGTTTGGTCGTTTTCGCCCTCCAATTCCCAGCAAGGATGCACCGGCTAAAACTTTTCGCTGTGCAAAACAAAACAAACGCGCCCTGCCTGCTGAATGTCACTGTCAGTTGCAGAATGGCTTGGGCCTGACCAGTGTGTACGGTGGACAGATTATAATGCCACCGAAAGAGACAAAACATACGCAACATAGACGGGCCCCCTTCCGGACACCCGGACCCCGGTAATTTATGCGGGCTAACACCAACCCCTCTCGTTCGCACTGTTGGTCGGTGAAATTTTCAGGTTGGAAGCTAGCAACGAGTTACTTGTGCAGCGATACCTTTAGCTGATTGGCGGACCAAAACTGCCCTTGACACCTCACGTGCATACCAGACCGATCCATTCTTTCTTTCTTTCGTCCGTCCGTCCGTCCGTCGGCCAAAAACAAGTGACCTGTAGGGAGGAGCAGCTGGCTGGTGTTTTGCTGTAAGATGTTTGGCGCTAAGCTGCAGCAGGTAAGGACTAACGTCATTATAACGTTGAGATGAGACAGTTGCGTGCAACAGACTGGGTATTGTGTCGTGTCGGTGAGAGAAAGCGGATTATTTCCTCGTTATATTTGCATTTCTTGTTTGGGGTATAAAGGGTCACATGGTCGGCCGGAATTATTGCTGCGACATGGCTGCGAACCTTCCAGACTGAAGCGTTATTGTTGCTTATCGGATAATGATATTGATATTGATAATGATATTGGTATTAACTGTCTGAACCACATGATTAATTACAGCTTTTTTTTGTATAGTAAGTACATTATCTTAAATGACTTTATCTATACAAACTGAGTGCTGTATTGCTACTAATCTTGCACTAATATTTAGTGTCAAATTTCAACATAGGCCCCATCATTTCGCACATATCGCTGCAGTCTAGAAGACACAGACTTAAGAATTTTTCCGAAAAAGTGAAGAGGAACAACAGTAAGAGTATCTCGAATTTGTTTTTCATTTCATCAAGTGTCCTCTGTTTGGTGCAATCCCCCGATAAGAAATCGCGTGTAGTATTATCGGGATTTGGGCGAGGCCTTTGTCCTCCACGCCCAATCCACCGAACAGTAAAATAACTGTGAAGCCACACACGAACACCGCTGTAAATCATTAGGCAACTTGAAATTGCCAAGCAGTACGTTGAAGAGAGACAAATATTAACACATCACTTCATAGACACCCTTCATGTGTACCGCCACACCAAACACTAAAGTATTTCCTTTACAGTTATTTATACGTTGCATGTGATCGTCTCAAAGAACAGTGTCTTTTCCCGTAAACAGCATTAAGTGTTTAGTTTTCGTCACTCATATACGTACGTCGCTTGCCTAGTTACAGCGTGTTGACTGTGACGTGGAAAGCGAATACTGTGTTACTGAGCGGGTCTCTGGACAGAGGAGGCTTAAACTGAACAGCGTGCAGCACTAACATTATCACATGTTGTTCGTGTCTAGGTGATTGAAGACTTTAAAGACCAAACTCAACCTGCAACCAAGCACTCAGTCCGTACCGCGCAGTAAACACATTCCGTCTCAGTTATAAAAACCAACCAGTCAATGCTGCATAGTGAAATAATCGCTGTTTGTTCTGAGATCCACACAAAACACATAAATACACTGTGTGGGCAGAACGTAGAATGTAGAACGTACCGCGCAGTAAACACACTCCGTCTCATTGATAAAAACTAACCAATCAGTGCTGTACAGTGAAATAATCGCTGTTTGTTGTCAGATCCACACAAAACACATAAACACACTGTGTGGGCAGAACGTAGAATTGGTTAATGTTAAACTGGTGGTACATATAGTGACCACTGGGCGGTACCTATAGTGACCACTGGTTGGGCTTTGTAATGGACTATTTACTCTATGATTTAGAGGAAGTTTGGCATTCAAAGCTCTGTATTGCACAGTATTGTCTGTCTGTCAAGTCCTCATGGCACGGCCTGCTCTCCAAACAGGACAGGTCATTAACGTACTTGGTATGCAGTTATCAACAACTCATACTCACATGTGTTTTATATATATATATATATATATATATAATTTTTTGTTTGGCTGAAAGTAGTAATGCCATAGATCATTTGTGAGTTTCATTCAAATTTGCACAGGGCAAGCCGCACCTTTCTTATCAGTGTAAATCACCTATACTTTTGGGGGTGCGTCCTGAAACAGTATGACGGTTTGAAAGTAAAGTACGCCTTGCTAACGTCTGTGCACTACGTCACGGAGGACAGCATATGTAATCTTGTTAGGATCGGTTTGTTGCGTCCTTGACTTAGGAAGGAATTAAAGATTCTAGCCTCAAATCTCGTCGAGGGACGCACTGCAGACGTGATGCAATTGACTTGAGTCCGGAATTTTTAGGGGTAGCCAAAATTGTCAGCAGCGACGCGTCTGCACCCACAGTCCTGAGAAGTCCACGGTTTCCTCAGAGCCTCATTTCTGTTCCGTTTTAATGCTTCCATTTAGATGAAAGCCGCCATCTTTGATACTGTCCCTTTCACGATTTCTGTCCTCTCACTACTGCGTCGTATTCACCAGTACCGGGTTCAAAACTCGGCTCGGAAAACGTCCAAGATTGTATAAGTTTTCCTCAGTCCCTCCTAACCATTGCCGGTTTATTTACTGCACTAGCAGAGGCCGCTTGCTACTGTGTGTTTTACAGTTCACAAGCCACTATTAACGGTGTTTATTCGACACCGTATACCAGTTCTACAGGCTATTGAACCACTTATAAATTAAATATCAACGAAGTGTCTGTAACAGACCCAGTTCCGACCTTGCAGTAAACGTTATTTCGGTATCATCATCATCATCATCATCATCACCATCAAATTCTTTTACTCCTTGTGGAGCACAGTGCATCCATGAAGAGCTTCCAGACATTGCGGTCTCCAGCTATCCCCTTGACCTCATTCCATGATCCTCTTGTGCTTCTTATCTCATCCTCTATTGTCCTTCGCCACGTTCCCTTCGGCCGACCTCTCCTTCCATATCCCTGAGGATTCCAATCTAATACAGTTTTCTCTATTGCGCCCTGTTTCTTTAAGTAATGTGCGTCCAATCCAATTCCATTTTCTCCTTTTTATCTGATTTTCTATTGACTTCTGATGGGTGATTCTCCATAGTTCTTCGTTCGTAATCTTATCGATCCATTTTGTTTTCATTATTCGTCTTAAGCATGTATTTACAAATATCTGTAGTCTTCTTGTTATCTGGTTGGTAGTTTTTCAAGTCTCACAAGCATATAATAATACTAATTTTACATTTGTATTGAATATTCGTGTTTTAACTTCTTTTAATATGTTGAGATTTCTCCACACATGATACAGCTGAACAAATTCATCGTTTGCTTTCTTGATTCTACTTGCTACATCTTCCTCTGTTCCCCCGCTTTCTGACACCACAATTCCTAGTTGTACAAAGGATCCAACTTCTTCAATTTCCGTTTCCTCTAGCCTAAATATTTGCATGTTAGATGTATTAACTTCTCATCCCCTTCGTCTTGTTTATGTTAATATGCAAACCAACTGATTCCGCTTTCTCTTTTAGTCTCTAGCTTTTATTCCATATCGCAAAATATCTGGGCTAACAGACAAATATCATCCGCATAGTCCAAATCTTCCAATCTTTCCTTCACACTCCACTGTATTCCCCCTTTCCTTAAAACCTGCCACTCTTTTCGTGACTCTGTCTAATGTTTGGCAGAAAAAGAGTTGGGGACAGAATACATCCTTGCCTTACACCATTTCTGACCTCTATAAAGTCTGAAAGCTTTCCTTCATGGGAAATTTTGCACTTAAATCCACCATAAAATATTTCAATAATCTCCCTTGCTATGCCACACTGCTGTGGCGCGAGCCACATTTTTTTCTCTTTTTCACGGAGTCCAATGCCTTTTCAAAATCGATGAAGGTCACATATAAAATGGCCTGCCATTCTATACTTTGTTCTAGAATTATCCTTAAAGTGTATATTAAATCAACGCAACTTTGGTGTTTGCCGAATCCAGCTTGTTCTTTTCGGAGGTGTTGTTCCACTGTATTTTGTATTCTGTTTAAGATGATTCTAGTCAGAATTTTGCTTGGAATACTTAGAAGGGTAGCTCCTCTCTAGTTATTACAACTTGATACGTCTCCTTTCTTCGGTATCTTGATAATTAATCCTTCTTCCCAATCTCCAGGGAACTTCTCCTTCTCCCATATTTTCTCTAGTAGAGGATACAGCATTTCTGCAGTTATTTCAGGGTCAGCGTTTAGTACTTCCGATATATATTATCTATACCTGCTACTTTTCCATTTTTTAACTGTGATAAGGATAATTAATTTCAATTTTTGTAGGAGGGTCCAAGTTTACTTCATTTTCATTTTCACTATTATCTTCTTCTTCTTCTTCTACGGTTCTCAATTCTTGCTCACTTCCTACGCTGTTATCATCTTCGTTGAATATTTCGGAAACATTTATTCCCACCTCTTGATTTGTTCTTCTTGTGTTGTTAAGAGCATTCCTGATTTACTTTCCACCGGTCTGTTCATCATAAATTTCCTTTTTGACAGCTTTCTCGTAATATTATGAAGCTCTCTTATGTATCCTTTCTTTTCCGCTTCTTCTGTGAGTTTTGCTTGTTCATTTACCCAGTTTCTCTTGCCTTTCCTGATGCTTCTCTTTACTCCCTTGTTAATTTCTGAATACTGTGTTTGTGCACTAATTTTCTGTTGTCTCTTTTTTCTCCTGTTCACATTTTCTTTTACCAATTTTCTTCTTTCTATTTCTTTCCTTGTCTCCTCGGAGATCCATTCCTTTTGTTGATCTTCTCTAAAACCCAGTATTTTCTCACTTATTTCTATACATACATTTTTATTGCCTTCCAACTTTCTGCAATGTCTGTATCTTCATTCTGGGTGGACAGTACTGACAATCTGTTTTTTCAGTTCCAATTTGAATTCTTCCCTTACACTTGGCATTTGAAGTTTTTGTACATTATCTTTCTTTCTTCTTGTTTCAATCTTCTTTCTTGCAGCTAATATTTTAAACCTAAAGTTTGCAATCATAGGATGGCGGCCACTGTCCATATCAGCTCCTCTTTTGTTTCCCACATCTAATAGAGACCTTCAAAATCTTTCACTAATTGCCATATAGTCAGTCTGATTTTCCGTTATATTATCAGACGAGACCCGTGACACTTTATGCCATGTTTTATTTGGAAATACCATTCCTCCTATAATCAAGTCACAGCTAGCACATAGCTCACTAAACAGTTCACAATTTTCATTCATGATTCCCAATTCCATGTCTACCCATGACACGTTCCAAACCCTCATTGTTTGATCAAATTTTGGCATTCATATCCGCCATCACTATGATTACATTCCTTTTCTGAACTGCGGTTATTGTTTCATGCAGTTGCTGGTAGAATTTTACTTTCATATCCTCCTCCGTCGTTTCTGTCGGGGCTTAACATTGGATAATTGTTAAATTGCGAACTTTTTTTAAAGCGTGCTAATGTTGTCCTTTCCGAAATTGGTGACTATTCCATTCAGCTTCTTCGGGCTTCTTTGTTCATTGGGATTAATCTCGGTAACAAAGCGCAGTTAATACTATAAAATGGCTGAACTGCTGAGCGAAACGCAGGGGCGGGGGATGGTGGCAGTAGGAAGACGAAGCCAGGAACGACAAGGAGTGTTAGACTTGGTGGGTGTAGGGCACACATGTAAATAGCCGCACGTTTGAGCCGCAGAATTGGCGTCGCTCATTAATGGCGTGAAAGCGTGTCTGCCTTTTGAAATGAACCAATTTGTTTGCCTGGTGGATGCCAGCTTGTGCGTCGGTGACAGTGCCGTTCTGAGGAATGGTGGAACTGCAGTACTGCTTACAGCACAAGGAAACTTATGTTTTAACATCGGGCTCTTGTGCACCGAATTTATTTATGCTCCGTTCGACAATATCAGTAAAATGCCATTATTGCTTTTGCACTGATTCAGCTTAAAGACCCAGTCCGTACCGCGCAGTAAACACACTCCGTCTCAGTTATAAAAACCAGTGAGTTAATGTTGTACAGTGAAATAATCGCTGTTTGTTCTGAGATCCACACAAAACACATAAACACAGCTGTGTGGGCAGAACGTAGAATGTAGAACGTACCGCGCAGTAAACACACTCCGTCTCGGTTATAAAAACCAACCAGTCAACGCTGTACAGTGAAATAATCGCTGTTTGTTCTCAGATCCACACAAAACACATAAATACACTGTGTGGGCAGAACGTAGAATGTAGAACGTACCGCGCAGTA
>Ga0136643_10012663_pt1 | contig 12571 bp, 4 predicted proteins | sample TergutLab28metaG_FD_96883 | JGI IMG/M metagenome (GOLD analysis project Ga0136643, IMG submission 96883) | Labiotermes labralis P1 segment gut microbial communities from Petit-Saut dam, French Guiana - Lab288 P1 (version 3) (version 3) | ecosystem: Host-associated > Arthropoda: Insects >...
AAGTGTGTAACAGCTGTCAAAATTTCAAACTTCTCTGGCCATTATCTCCGTAACCGTTCAACTTTGGACATAGGTGTTTTGGGTTATATCGGTATACTTTAACATAAGGAACACCCTCCCGAATTCTAGCACATTCCTCCTGGGACACCCTGTATAATATAAAAGATAGTTATGTTTACATGTGTATATTATGTTACGTTATGGTAAGTAGGCTGATACTGAGAAAATATTTGTCAACTTTCATGTGTGTGTGTGTGTGTGTGTGCGCGCGCGCGCGCGCGTGTGCGTGCGTATGTGTGTTATTTCAATACATCAGCCTCTTCTTGAGGCAGTTCTCAGCCACAAATGTCGAATTTACCGGTACATGGTTATGTTTATTGTACATTCAGCTGCACCGTGTAAGAATCTCTTCATGGAAACAGCTCAGCTAAATGTAAACAATTCTGCGGCTTAAAATCCTCGCAGCACCATTAAGTGCTACAGTCAGGATCATGTCACTTTTGCATTTCTGACTGGGAATCACTTCAGGAATATGCCCCTACTGAAGAATTTGGCTCAGGCATTATTTCACTGGGCTTGTATTTGGAAGGAACCCATTTCAAATCTCAGTCAGTGTGGTTTTCACTGGCTTCCCTCAGTCCCTTGATATATGTTCTATGATAGTACCTGAAATTAAGGTATGGTCTTGTCCATCATCCTGCCTAGATTGTATTACACAAATTGTCATCATTAGACACTACCGTCTGGGCTGCTGACAGTGTCATTTCATGAACCACGAATAAAAACACAAGCTTCCGAAATAGTGACATGAAATATTCTGTAGTGTTGTTTATGTATGTATGTTATGTTACGTTATGGTAAGTAGGCTGGTACTGAGCAAATATTTGTCAACTTTAATTTGTGTGTATGTGTGTGTGTGCATTGTTTTGTGTCTTATTTCAATACATCACCCTCTTCATGAGGCAGTTCTCCGCAACAATTTACATGGTTATGTTTATTGTACATTCAGCTGCACAGTGTAAGAATCTGTTCATGGAAACAGCTCAGCTATACGTAAACAATTCTGCGGCTTAAAATCCTCGCAGCACCATTAAGTGCTACAGTCAGGGTCATGTCACTTTTGCATTTCTGACTGGGAATCACTTCAGGAATATGCCCCTACTGAAGAATTTGGCTTGGGCATTATTTCACTGGCTTCCCTCAGTCCCTTGATATATGTTCTGTGATAGTACCTGAAATTAAGGTATGGTTTTGTCCATCATCCTGCCCAGATTGTATTTCACAAATTGTCATCATTAGGCACTACCGTCTGGGCCGCTGACAGTGTCATTTCATGGACCACGAATAAAAACACAAGCTTCCGAAATAGTGACATGAAATATTCTGTATTTCCTCACTACAGAATCAAATCAATTATTTATTTGACTATGATATCCCTTATAATGTTCAGGTACAGTCGCTGTGTTACGAAATGTCTTGTTATCCATGTCTTTCGTCACTAACTTGATTTTGTGACTTATATTACAAACTTCGACAATTGTCATTCTGTTGTGCTCTTACTAACATTGAGTACAAACTGAGGGTCAGTCTAAACACAAATATTATTTTCTTTCAAACTGTTACGGTACATGTCTTGATCCTGTACACAGACCATCATCAGGCTTCGTAGAAAAATGTTTACGTAAACGTGTAAAGGTGCCTATTATAGTACTTGCTGAAATTATAACTCCCATAATTTACAGTTTTTAGATTCTGAGGTTTATTGTTAAAAAATATTATCATAGCAGCTATTATTGTTTTTATTATTATTATCTGTTAAAACTGTTCTAACCCCGCTGTAGTGAGTTTTAGTTCTGGTTGCACGTTGCTCTTCTGTTAAATATCAGCCTGTATGAGGTGTGTGGAATTTGTAGTGGTGGATTATTGTATCTGACGTTCTGATTCCACTTTTTATACTATATACTCATAAAATTGTTCAGGTATCTCATTCAGTGTGTCTTCCTGTTTTGAACTAAAGTAATCCTTGTTGACTGGGTATTTCTTTACATTTATTATTTGATGTTTCATCTACCCCACGTGTTCGTAACCTGCAATTTGTACCTTTAACATGCATTATTGGTACCAAGTCTGATGATGATCAATGTATAGAATCGAAACACATGACTTAACATTTTTAAATAAAATAAAAGTTTTGTTTAGACTGCCCCTGAGTTTGTACCTAATTATTTTACAAAGCTGTCAGTATCTCAGGCTCTGTAGCACCAAATGGTAGGATGATTTGTAGATGATGAATTGGAAAGGATCTTGAAGACCTGTAATCAAGACCTACTGTGCATTTTGCCTAAGGAATTGGGGTTTCAAGTCAGACCTCTCCCAGATACAAGTTCAGAGCGTTATCACTGTACCAACCCATCCAGGATTTTGTTCTCATTACAGGAGTCTTATGCCTCGTTTGCTGCACTATCTCAATGGCCTTTGCACATGGAGCTGGGAATTATGTTTTCATCTTATTTGACAACTTCAGTGGTAACTTCCCGCTTCTTATCATTGCGTTTTTTGAGGTCATAGGAGTATCATATGTATACGGAATAAAACGGTAAGTTATACTACGTAAGTCACATGGTATATGTTTAGTAACTGTAGGTATACTTTTGCATCTAATGGTCTCTTCAGTTTTTAATGCCTAATCTCTCAAATGTCTCCTGTCACTTGCTTTAATAATTTTACGAGTATATGGCAGCTAACAGATTATGTTGAGTTTTCTGAAAACACACACAGCCTGTGCACAGTATGTTTGAATGCTATACTGAATGCTGTTACTGAAGTACAACGAATGTCAGATATTGTCCAGAGGTTAAGGTGCATGAAAATTGGTAACATATTTTTATTTTAGTGATATGTTACATGGTATTACAGTCATATTTAAATGAGCACATAGATGTCTCAAAGGCTTCCTGAAGGAGATTATTTAGGAACTGGGACATTTAGTCTTTGTGTTTACAAGTCAGACTTACTGTTAAAAGACACTGGATTAATGGCAGAAAAAGCAATCCCACTGCAGGCCTGGACAGGCCCTGAGGGTCCCAGGAGTTTGAGGCTCCCAGATTTTGAGACAATTGGCACATGAAGGTGGTACAGTTGTCAGCCATACGCACTGGCTGCCTTTACCCCCAGGAAATACTTCTGGTACTCCTTTCTGTTAGAGGCTGAGTCAACCCCAGGGCCATAGTGTGGCCGGAAGGATTATGTCAAGGAAAAATTCCAGTGATACCATCGGGAATCAAATCCGCGACATTATGGCTTGTAGTGTGGTGTCTCAACCAACTGTGCCACCACATGCCCCGGATTAATGGCAGTGACAAATGAAATTACCACTAATTACATATATGTAACTCTAATATTTTATACGCTGTTTAACAGTGACATCCATTGCAGAGATGACATAAAGTCACTGGCATGTCAATGAATATAGAACATCTTTGAAATGAAACTTTCAGGGAAAAACTGAATCACTTGGAGAAAAATGTGCCCTTGTTCTTCTCCGTCTTCCACAAATCCCACATGCATCGACATCCATCTGTAGACATTACCAAATGATATAGTTTTCTTATGTATGTATGGATGTTGGGATAACACAAATGTTATTATTACTGACAAGATTCATTGCTTAGCCAGGTGGACTGGATAAATGTATTGGCATAGTACTGGCATTTAAAATAAATATGTGTTTTAATTTGGTTTACACTGAAACTGTCAAATGAGGCAGTTCAGATGCTGTTCTGACAATGCATTTTAGAATTTTAGAGACTTCGGACAGGACATTTAATTTGTCTGTATGCCATTTTGTTACACATCACAGAAATCTATTGCAATATAGGAGTTCTAAGGTTCTTACAGCAGTGAGTTTTTACTGGAATGTGGTGTCATATAGTCTGTTAGAATGATACTGACACTTCAGAGGAGCCAGTTGCCTCCACCTTTAGATTTAGATATCATCTCTGCTACCGTGAAGATAAAATCAACCTGCTCCTGCAAAATTTTGGTATGTGTCTAACAGACTGCATGACTCAACTTCCCACAAGGACATAATCTTGAGTTACAATATGGTTTAATAAAAGCTTTGTGTCAGATTTGCTGACGACATTGAACTGATGACGGGGCGACGTCCTGGTCTCTACTGGCTTGTCTGCTGGAAGTATCTGTCCCCTCTAGCCATGATCTCCATCCTAGTGGCAAGTTTTGTCGAAATAATTGTAGATGGCAGTGGTTACTCAGCTTGGGTGGCCAGTAAAGGCATCACCGAGCGACATGAATGGCCTGTGTGGGCTCTCATCTTGATAGCGTTCCTGATTCTTATATCTGTACTCTGGATTCCAGTGGTTGCAATATGCAGGTAATCTTACTGTCTCAGGAGTTCATGCAAACGGCATGCTGTTTGTATGTGATCAGAAGTAGGCACTTTAACTTTTATAGACTGTTAGTTCATGCACATGCATTATGAAATTTTTAGTTCTTCATAACTCTGTAAATTATATTAGAATAAACCGTCAGTCACACCTTTTATTATCAGTATATAATATGTATTACAACATGCTTTTTTCAGCCTGGCCACCTTGGCGTAATGAAAGATACCATATACTTGGGAGGTTAATTGCAACTTAAAAAAAGTTATATATATATATATATATATATGTATACAAAATGAGATCTCATTTTCACATTAAGGTTAATCATTTATAACAATTCATATTTTTTAAAATAATTTATGTAATGAATTATTGCCCTTTATGTGAAGATGAGGTCTCATATCTGTTTATGGAACTTAATGTACAAATAAACATTATAACTCTGTGTTCAACGTCACTTCTTACAGCATAATAATTCTGTGTATTCTCATAAAGTAGCAAGTTTCACAGACATATACATGCCATATTCTTATAATAAAACCAACGAGATGCACTAATTCACAAATTTATTGTGGTATAGAACTCTATGTGTGTCGGACAGGTTCCATCCTGATCACGCTAGCAGACAGTCAGCATAACCTGTATGACAAATACCTATTGCTGTGTATACAGTACTAGACTCCTGATGATGGACAGTAAACCTGTCTGAAACATGTAGAGTTCTATACCAAAATAAATTTGTGAAATAATACATCTCATTGGTTTTATTATAAGAATATATCATGTTGCACGGTCCTCTGAATGTCAAAATGTACATGCCACTTAATGTGGCACCATAATGTGTTGTTGTGATATCTGTGAAAGAAACTGTGTGCATAAAAAAAAAGAGCACACCCATGCTGTGTAAACCATTATGAACAAATATTGAGTGAGATTATGCTGTCCAATACTGGCAATAATATGTCTCACCTATAAGTTTCCTGTTATCTTTGGCATCTTTTTTGTCATTCACACAGATGTCAGGGAGATAGACTTTCTAACATTTATCTGGCTTATTGCAAGCTTTTTTAATGTAAATTTAGCATTCCTTTTCATATCGTTTCTTTGATTTCCAAAGGAATGGCAGGTGAAGAAAGCCATAGTGAAAATTTAAATGGCCACATTATACTGTATACAGCAGTAGGCTAATTAATGCCTACATAAAGGGTTTTTGACTTTTGTAAATTTGTTAAATTGTCAGCTACTACAAATATAATATTTATGACAGTTGTCTCGATGGAAACGTGTGTCACAGGCTAGAAACTCCTATGATTTCAGGCGTGACTGGTGATGTACTGTAACGTTTGTACCGCAGCCACAAATCTTGAGGGAATTAATCCCATATGTTTTGCAGAAGCCTTAACAATCCTTCCTTCCTTCCTAGTTTGTCCTTGTGAGATCAGAAGTTTTCTTGGCAGTTAAAATGTGTGTTCATCTGGTTGGGTGTGACACCATGGACTCATAGTTTGGTAGACAGGTGCCAGTGTTTCAGAAGAATGTTGTACCTGTATACCAAACTGCACGGCATCACTTCCCAGAAGGCAGTAAGCTTCGTGTCCACCATTTCAAGAATTTCATTCTCAAAATTGCTACTGTTGTCTTTGTTTTAAATCATGTTACCCAGCGTTCACAGCCTTCATTTTCGGTGTAAAAGTCACCTAAACATGCAAGCACCAGATGTTTTTGAAACGTCAGTAACCGTTCATGAGAATCTATGTTGTCAAACCATAAGATTACAATCGAAACAGTGCCTTTACTTTTCCTTTAATTACAGCCCTCAGTAGTGTCTACTGTTTGGTGTTTCACTCTTCGTCTTAGGTTGGCACTTTATAATGTACTTCTGTTGTACTTATTTCTGTTATAGAGCATTTGGGGTCCTCATAATTGAAGATAATGACAAGGCATGGTTTCCAAGTGAGGACTTGAGGGAATTTCATGGCATTGTTCCACACCAAGTGACTACAGCTGAAAGAACACTGTTTTGCATTCATGAAGATGGAAGTGAAGGACTCTGTTGCCCTACTGGTGACGTAGATGAAGACGACACCTAGTGCACATTCTAGAAGATAAATTTCAGCCTGCCAGAATACCCTGCAGTAAACATTATGTAACTAGTCTTAAGGTAAATTAAATTGTAAATACATGTTGAAAGATAATTGAGTCTTCTGAAGGCAGAAGTATTTCATTGTATATGACTAGAGAAAAGGTAAATTTTATGCAGTGAAGCCTACATGTTTCATCTCTCTAGACATATATTTAGAATATTACATACAAGGAGCCGTCCATAAGTTACAATAACACAGTTCACTTTCAGCATGAGAAGTAAATAAATAAATAAATAAATAAATAAGTGAACCTTATTTTATTAAACCTTTTTAATCTATAAAGTCCTAATTGAAATTTATATTATTGCATTCACATACAACCATTTGGCCTAATAGTTATTAAGTTAAAGATTATTTGTCAATTGATGGATCCCTGAATATAGCACAAAGAATATTACTTTAAGCAATAAAATGCATGAACGGCTTGCTTGGCTGGTTACTGTGCCACTGGGAGGTGAAGTTATACATGGGCATGGTTTGAAGTCTGTTTACACGTGGGTAAGGTGTCTTCTACCTATTTCCAGAACTTTTCCGTAAGAATTTATTTGGAGTGTCTGAAGCCATTCTCAGTAACAGTACATGTAGTTCTGAGGTATGCTAATCATAAAAGTGCGTTTTAATAATTCCCATATATATTACTTGTTCTTCATTCTCTGGACTTTTCAACTGATGCTTGAACTCCTGACTATTTGTGAAAAGCAATACGAGACAGATTACATTGAATTCAGATGATATATATACATATGTTGTACTTCTTTGTTATGTCGCTTTTATAAAAATCATAGAATGTTATGGAAGTTGCCTGTGCTTCTGGCATCAGGTAGAATACAAAAGTTTTATGAGATTTCAGGTGTTTACAGTGGCACTGCTGAAGGATAAAGTCCTCTTAGATGTGATGCTGAGTAGTTCCACATGTTCTGGAGGATCATGGTGCCTTCAAAACTTTGGGAGCCACTCACTGAATGATACGAGATCACATTCAGGAAGACGTAAATGTTGTGCATAAAATGTGATACATAATCTGTTGGACCCACTCTATGAGGCTAATCTTTACCCTTGGTCAGAGACAACAGGTTTTGTAAATGTTGTATTGATCCTGATGACAGAAGAAGAGCCAACTGGCAAAATGTTGTGTTTTTACCCAAAAAAAAAAACTAGGACAACATTAGAAGTCAAATGTATGTGTGTCCTCAACAACACACTATCATCACTAAACTTTGGACTTACAGAATATGTTGTTTTCATTTTACTGTAACTGTCTGTGATTTATGGACAGCTCCCACAGTAAATGTTAATGAATATTTAAATTGTGACAAGCAGAAAACTGAGTGAAATTAAGGCACTAGATTAGTTTCGAATTATGAAGTAACAATAAGCAGACTTGGTAACGCAGCAATACGCATAACACTATCAAGAATATTACTCTTTGTGACAACATATCTCTGTACATAATTACAAAGGCCCTGAGGGTAGGTACAATAAAGTGTTTTAGTTCAGGGATGTCCAACTAGTGGCCATGAGAAAATTACATGGCCTGTAAAATTAATTACAAGATGTAGCTTAGTTAACTGTACGTGTTAATGCAGTTTTAAAGTTAGCATTTGTTTATTTTAAGCTTTAACCCAAATTAATAATTATAATACATATAATTTAATGGTACATAGTAGTTTTAAATTGCAATAATTGGAATACATTTGCAAACAATTTAAAACACATATGCTGTTGTTTTTATTACATAAATAATTTTTGTATAAATAAATATCTCTTCTTAGCCATACTCTTGAGAACATTAATTTTCATTTTTAGTATCTCATGTCACTAAAGAGTTATGACACTGTATCACTTTACAATAAGTTAACTGATATTTAACTGTACAGTTGGCCCTTCAATGGAAGAAGAAGTTGGACAGCCCTCTTATAGACAACTGAGAATGTGTATGGTGAAGTACAGCTGGCTTAGGATTTCTGGGTTCCTGGACTTTCTCCATCATCTAATATTCAGAATGCATGACAGTATTTCAGAAACTAGATCTGTTTCCATCTTGAGATGATAGGTGATGGTGGTACCTGCTAAGCTGTGTCTATTAACACATTGCCGTCGGCTCACGCAGAAATGCGTGATTGCTCACCCATGTGTTGTTGATGGGCCCCGCATTTCTGTGTTTTCTTACACGACGTCCAACACGTGCGTTTTCGAGCTGGTCTGATTGGTCTGATTGGTTCAAGGTCATCGTCAGCTACATGCAGGATGTTTGGATCTCAAGTTACAAGAAGACAGACCGCTCTTGAACCTTATTTTAGAATGATAAGCCTGCAAAATGTTATGGGAATGAATATTAAAAGCGTTTAAAACGTCCGGTCACCAGGGGATATTTAATTAAAAGACCAGCCCGACAGCAATGTGTTAAAAGACCAGTGGCCCACTGAATGAGCTAAACTCTTTCCGATGAAGCCAGCTGAATGGGTAGTTCCCTACTTTTTCACCCGAGGACAGACAAAGAGTTTAAAAAAATGTCAATTTATATTTAGAATACCAAATGAAGTACAAAGTCCAGAAATCCAGTAATGTTAAGTATAATAGACCCTTATCAAAATACTTTAGAATGAATAACACAGCAATCATCACTATAATTTTGGAAGTCCAGCACATTGATCCAATCACAGCTCATGTTTTGTACCAATGTTAGTTTGTGATGACATGTTTTCGCATGTCTTGTAAGTGGAAACCACGCTTGGATCAAAATGCGGAGAATTTTTTTTTTTTACTCTATACAGCAGTCGCTTGCTAACATATCGAATTTATCTTATCAAAAGAATTACAGTTGGCAACCGGAGTACCCCAGGGGTTATGGGGGTTAGTGAGACAGCAACTGCTGTTGATACTGCAAGTACAGAAGGTACAGTATGTAATAACTTGTTTGAGAATAAATTGGACAGGTAGTATAAGAAAGTGTCATACAGAGACACAAAATGTTGATAATCAAAAAGTCATATTATGTTTTCAGATGCCATTATAGCCCTGACCCCAGCTAGCACATATCTCTTGGTGCAGAAGTTATGAATCATTTTCCATACATGTACAAATCAGAAAAACTCTGATTCCAACAAACTGAATACTGTAAGTGATAAAACTGGATACAAATGGGAAATCGTGAATAAGTGAAATCAGCAAGTGTGCAGGAATTTCAGTACTTCTAAACAGGCACTACTGTCACCTGAGGCAGATACATGTCTCAGGGACATTTGGAAATGTGTGACTATTTGAATGTTGCCAATGTTTGTTGTGATATTTTATTGAATTTTAAAACTATCTTTTTAATGTGATATTTTAAGAAAATAAATTTTAATTTTTTATATTATAGTGGTTGACAATAATGATTCCATCATATGTGATCTTTTACACGAGGGTAATACCAATTCATGGGTCTGTGTCTTCTTCTTTATTGCTCTTATGTAATCATGAGCTCCTTTATTGTCAGATTATGTCTGCAAATGTGTATTATTATTATTATTATTATTACTATAATTATTATATATTAAGACATTCCATCTATTACTTGTACAACTGAAGGCGGTGGAAAAGCCTCTAGTCAGAATTGCTGACCTTCTTAAATTTAATGATTGTATATTATCACTGATAAACTTGCATTCCTTAAAGGATATGGCATTGGATTAAGGTTAATATCAAAGAAAATCACCCTATTTACAATGTTTAAATTTTCAACTGAAGTTTAAAATAAATATCTGCCATCAGTCCATCAGTTTAATATTAATATTTAAGTACTTGTAATCACAGATGTGCTTCAAAAATATTAATTGACAAGTGATAATTTTCAGTTTGCAGTTACCAAATTTTAATTGGCCTGCTTTTCAGAATGGAAAAGTGTCTTATCAACTGTTTATTGTAACAATTCCAGTCTTCCTTCAAGATCAGTTTCTTATCTGTTTCAAATTTTTAGGTACTGGCTACACCAAGTCAGTGCAGATCAGTTCCAGCACATCCATACTGGAGAACAAAATCAGCAATAATATCGTACGATTCCTTGAATTGACCAAAAATGGTTTAAAATTTAAGAACTTCATAAAAAAAGGAAAAAAAAAACAGGAGTCAGGGTAGCATAATCAGTATAGTCAACAGGCTATGTGCTGGATGATCCTGGGTTCAAACTCTGGCAGGGGCAAGTGTTTTTTTTTTTCCCCACAGTGTTGAAATCATCTCTGTGGCCCTCTCAGCCTGCTATTCAGTGAGTATTGGGAGCCCTTTCCTGCAGGCAAAGTTGTCAGACGTGCAGCTGACCACTCATGTCCATCTAATGCTGATGTTAAGAATGAATGAAGCTATATTTCTACTCCCCTATCTGCCTGCATGTTGTGTACACACAGAGCTTTGCCTTTTTTTTAGAAAAAGACATAAAAATTATTCAAATGGAATTTTTTTTCATAACACGACCTAAACTTAAGTTTCAGTTCTCAAATTATGCCATTACTGCCTCTTTCCATTTTCCAATTTAGTATCGATCGTACCGTTCAACACTGTATCATGTGAGCTACTGACAGCACTGATGTATGGAACATAAATAAATAACTGTAGCGGATTTCTTATGATATTATATGATTCATACCAAAAATGATGAACCAATGGATGAACAACTTACTGATTTTTTGCTATCATCATCCCGTTGTGTTTTTGAAATGTCTCTGTTTATTGTCAGAGCAAACACAACTCAGAATGCTCTACATTCAGTTGTATTCTACTACATGTTTCGGCCATTTTGGCCATCGTCAGGTAGATTTTCAAACATTCGTGGAGGCTTCCCCTTCACAGTTAATACACTGACATACATAAAATTTGGATTATTCTTTCTTATAAGGGAATAATAAAAATATTTGACAGTGGTAAAAATTGGTTAAAAATTAAAATATAGTTATTGTTGATCTTTTATATGAAAGAAATTTCATTATCTTCTTTGTTTCTATTCATGGGGCATATAGTGGAAGTGGTTCACATAATTGGCGATGTTTGTCACAGTCTTGCTTATTAATACACTAGGCGTTTTTTTATAATGTATGGCACAAATTTCCACTTATAGAATTGCATTAGACATATGTATACAGCATTTCTTGCTTTGGAACACCCTGTGCTGATGATGGAGGTTAATTAACTCTGTTGCTTGTTTTGTTTTACACAGCGATCTATATGTTCATCTTCTTCCCAAGTAGCTGTATGTAAAGATCGTTTGAAAAGAGCAAGACATTTAGATTGTCAAAAATAATGTATTTGAGAAATAGTGTGGATTTTAACTGTGTGTTAAGTATTCAGCTCAATTTAAAACTCATATGATGAGTTTACATTATTCTGTTTTTCTTGTTTTAAAATTAGATTATTATTGTTTAGATAATCATATTAAGGAATTATGAAGGAATATTGTTATTAAAAATACTCACAGTTATTTTGTGTATAATATAACAGATTGCATGGCACAAGCAGTCTGTCACGTTATACGTACAATAATTATGATTTTTACATACAAGGTAAAGGTAAAGTTAAAGTTCACCCTAGAACAGGCCATGAAGTCTCATAGGGGAAGGAGAGGTATACCTCTACTCTTTCCTTAACCTTGGCGCTAGATGGGGGTGGGTGGTCAACGCCACGACCTGGCCACTCTATCCCAGGGAGGGACCCGGTACCTATTGTATACAAGGCTGGTTAGGCCCCAGGGCCAATCTGGATGGGTGCGGAAAATCTTGCTCCCGCCGGGATTCGATCCCCGTCTACCTGATGAAGGCCAAAACGGCCAAAACATTTAGCATATGACACTTGAATATATAGTGTTCTAAAAGTTGTGTTTGCTCTGATGATTAATCAGACATTGAAAAAACTGCTGTTTATGAATAATATAAATTACGCTGAAGGCAGAGAAGTAGTGCCCATAGTACAGTAATAGCAAAGAAGTGAACAGCTGTGAAAGCAAGCTATAATAATAATAATAATAATAATAATAATAATAATAATAATAATAAT
>Ga0136643_10012664_pt1 | contig 12570 bp, 8 predicted proteins | sample TergutLab28metaG_FD_96883 | JGI IMG/M metagenome (GOLD analysis project Ga0136643, IMG submission 96883) | Labiotermes labralis P1 segment gut microbial communities from Petit-Saut dam, French Guiana - Lab288 P1 (version 3) (version 3) | ecosystem: Host-associated > Arthropoda: Insects >...
CCCCCGCCAATTTAAATGGACTTGTCCGTTTCGCTGAAAGACCAAATCTGGTTTCTGCGCGTGTGCCATCACGTTTCAAACGTGCTCCACTTTAATAATACTCTGCTGTGCTACAGGCCTGCTTGACGCGCGACTCACGGTATTTATCAGTCCACTTTATTCGTTTTTGTTCTGTCCGTCTACATTATGGATAGCGCACTGTTTCATGATATCTCGAGTTCTGCTTCCAGTAAGAAATGTAATATCGTGCTATTCTAAAAACTTCGTACATGATACATGATTATTTCATGAATCTTTTCTGGTAACCACCACCAGCAGCAGCAGCAGCAGTAGCAAAAGAATATAAGCCGTCCAGGCTTGTTCCGACTTCGTGGGTGATGGTCTGTCCTTTTCCCTGGTGGATCGACATTTCTTTTGCCGGTCGGTGTGTATCCGTGAAATAACGTGGTAATGCATGTACCTTTATTCTTAAAAAATAATCTGTCCGTGTGCAGAATTTCTTTGTCATGTCATTATCCTGTACCGTGGGTACTATAGTATTGTCAGCTTTAGTTTGTTTAACGCCTTCAGGAGAGGATTTGCTTCCTTTAGTTGATGGATTATTCCATTAATTCTTTTGTTGAGCTAATTTTTCATTATGTGCATAGCAGATTCGTGTCAGATATTTTGGCCTGTCCTTATGTTAAGAAAGGTAATCTTTTGCTCTTTTGAACAGCCCGCACTCCTTACAGTATCACGCGTTCATTTCTTTGATTTTTACACACACACACACACACACACACACACACACACGTATATATATATATGTGTATGTGTATGTGTGTGTGTGTGTGTGTGTGTTACAGGGGGGGTACGCGGTGGCGCAGTTGGTTGAGCCACTGCGCTACAAGCCGGAAGGTCGCGGATTCGATTCCCGATATTGTCTTTCGAATTTTTCATTGACATAATCCTTCCGGTCGCACTATGGCCCTGGGGTTGACTCAACCTCTAACAGAAATGAGTACCAGGAATATTTCCTGGGGGTAAAGGCGGTCGGTGCGTAGGGCTGACAACCTTACCACCTTCACGTGCTAATAATAATGAAATCTGGGAGCCTAAACCTCCTGGAACCCTCTGGGCCTGACCAGGCCTGTAATGGGATCGCTTAACCTTTTATATGTGTGTTACAGATAACGCATTATTGTCTCATTCCTTGCTGCCCCTTTCTTGTAAGTTATTTATTGCTATCCTAACTATCATTGTGAGATTTTAATTTCTTATATCGGTATTGATGCGGTGTGGCGCCTTGTCGATTTAAGTATTACGTACGTTTCGGAAGAGTTTCTTGCCCCTATCTTCATGGTATAAGCAGTGAAAGAAGATACGAAAGCTGTTTTTAAACTGCTTAAATCCTGAAAATTGAGGCACCAAGCTAATTTGGAACACCGGGAACTAATTACCAATCGACACGGAGTCACATGCTGAATGACTTGAATATTCTGGACACATCCCTTCTTTTTTACGCCCATTATTCTATTATTTGGTTATTATATTTCTGTCTAGTATCCTGGCTACTGTTTACTTGATGATAATAATAATATCCTATTTATTATAATAATTTCCTCTTTATTCTAATCGTCTCTTATGCGATTGACCTACAAATCTTTATTCTATGCTAAGAATACCACACTGTTGTCTATTAGCTTATTTTCTCCTTTCTTTGTGAAAGGTATTTCTTTACATTTTTAAAAAGTTATACGTGAGACATATCTTTTGTTGATCCTTTGTATTAGTTGAATTACACTCTTTTAAAGTTATGGTATACGTGAGACATATCTTTTGTTGATCCTTTGTATTAGTTGAATTACACTCTTTTAAAGTTATGGTGGAAACTTACGCGTGCTAAAGGTACGCACGGGACTGAGAGACTTAAGCCTGCCGTGAAATCCCATATATATATATATATATATATATATATACACACACACACACACACACACACACACATCTGTGTATAGTAACTACTGTGCTTGAAAGTGTTAATGTGGTAAAGCTTCACAAGCTAAACATTAGTAGCTGTAAGGAGAGCCCCAAGAACAAATGAGACTTTGCCAGGTCTTTACGTGTCTGCATCGCGCAGTCATCGATCGCCTGCTGCATCCGACTGCGGATTGCGGACATATACACTAAGAGCAGACTAACTGAACGGGTAGGACCGGGCATGAGATGTTGACAAGAAGTCTGTCTGGGGTTGTTGAAAACTTTTATCTTCAGCTACTATACCAACATTCACATAAGAAGGCGTTTAACCGCGCCGAGAGATACACATCTGTTAAAGTTTTGGCAGCGAATTTTACCAAGTCAGGTACGGCGAACCGTGTGTGTGGCGAATGAAATGCTGTTTGGAAAGAATGTGTAGTAAAAGTAAAGTAAAGTTCACCCTAGAACAGGCCACGAAGGCCCAGACGGGTAGTATTTGTGTAGCTATATTCTTTCTTTAACTTCGACGTTTTACCGCCTGGAAAGACCAGGTACCCGTTGTCTAAGAGGCTGTGTGGGCCCCAGGGCCGGTCTTGATGGGTGCAGGAAATCTCGCCGTCACCGGCATTCGATCCCTGGGCCTTCCAGCCCGTAGCTAGTCGCTATACCGACTGCGCTATCCCGGACCACGAATGTGTAGTGGAATTTGGTAATTAAATTATTGAAAGTTAAAGTACGCGTGGATGTGCATGAGTGACAAATTTGTTATCCGTGTAGGCTACAGTTCTTCCTCCGTTTAAGTTTTGACATGTGGTCTTGGAAATGTTCGTCGCCTTTGCCCGAAGTCCTTCTCCACGTGTGCTGGCTTATAAGAATTATTTATCTCCGCCGGAAATATCCACCAAATTAAAACCAAAATCTGTGGTGTTGCAATGCTAGCCTTTCATTTTAGACGCGTTCCCTGAGTTGTGAAAAGAGACTGTTGGATTAATCATGTCCATCTATTTGACTGCCTACATGTCTGTCCATCTAAGGGGAGAAACTCTGTTTCCGCCTGACGGATTTTCATGAAATTTTATATTGGGAGTTTTTACTAAATCTAAATATTTTGCTTCGTGAGATTTGGGATTTTATAACACTGTTGCTGTTCTCGGATGTCTGACGCTATGTAGATGGATGTGAAGCTCCCGACATTTTGAAGATTAATAACGCTCGTGAGAACAGGGTTTGCTAGGCCTTTTACACCCTGTTTTTCCCGAGTTGGCTATCTGCTTGGAGCCCCAGACCGAACCTGTATCTTTAAGTAAAGTTTGGTTAAAATCGGATAAAAATAACAGACCCTTGGCAGAAGTTTCCAATGATAGCTAACTGAATTATTACTGTGCTGAAAAAGTTTGGGATAAAAGTTGTAGAGAAGATCAAAACACATATTTCTTGTCAAACTGTATTGTTTCTTTTCCGAAAATCGTGCCGTTTATTTGATAATAGCGGGGAGTACGTTTAGAGCCATAGGATATGTAATATGAGTTACAAATGGCGCAGTTGAATAGGCCTGCTACGTAAATAAATGAATGAATTCAGAATTTCCGTAAAGCACAATTAAAACCAATACTGCTCAAACTATACTTCCCAAATGCTGAGACGGTTCCCAAGATTCCAAGTTGCCACTACATGCTTCTCATGTAGCCCTCCCGAATTAAATCTAGTAGTAACCAATTTCATGTTTTGTTTACATGTGAAATAACCACTGCCACCAGGTAACAACCCAATTGCAGTAAATAAATAAATATATATAAAAAATATTATGACCTTATGGTTTGGGCCACAGTTTAAATTCGTTGATAGTTACCGAGATTTCTTAGGAACATGCTGCCTCTATCGTCGGAAACTTTGGTAACCCAGTCCGAAAATCACGGTGTCATAAATCAGAATATTACAGCCTTAATTCTTACCGCCGTGAAAATAATCAAATCTCATCTACTTCAAAATGCACTGTAATTATACGATAGCAGAGTCTATCGCTACAGCAACTTTCGGTACCAGTGCAATATGTAGCCTGTGAGTGGCTGAATCTGAGTGGTGTAGAATGAGCACGTGACAATAAATGCCACTGCGCAACGAAAGCGAATTCATCGTATTTTGTAACGGCCAGTAGAGGTACCTGTTCCCAGACAGTAAATCTTGCTCATGAAACAGTAAATTGTCGTAACCCTCCGACACACAATTTTAAAGGTGAGAGAAATAGCTTGATCAATTTTCAGTAGTCCAACACTTTTGCATGTTATTTAGGGTTTTATGGAAGTATGAAAACAAGCAAATTTTTTGTGGGCACAGTATTTTGAGAGGTGTGTTTGTAACCCAACTGTCTAGTAGTGCGGGAATCTCAGTTTCATGAATCTTTTGGGTTATGACAGATTGCTGTTTTTTTGAGAAATGTGCATCACCTGCTGCAAGACTAGCTCTGAATTTTACCTGCACATTGTATTTACGCGTTTCATATGAATTGTATATTGTTCACATGATGGTCTTTTCACAGGGAGACAGACTGTGTTCTCAGCGAGAAAGGAACTGAAGTCTTATACTACATTGTATAATGTCTCCGAACTTCAGTCCTCAAAGTTTAGAAATTTGTCATCGGCAAATTCGCAACCTCCACTATTTAGATGTCACTGCGCTACAAGCCGGAAGGTCGCGGGTTCGATTCCCGATGGTATCATTAGAATTATCCATTGAATAATCCATCCGGCCGCACTATGGCACTGGGGTCGACTCAGCCTCTGACAGAAATGAGTACCAGGAATATCTCCTGGGAGGTAAAGGCGGCCGGAGGGTAGGGCTGACAACCTTACCATTTTCATATGCCGATTGTCATGAAATCTGGCAGAAACGACCTCATGGAACCTTCAGGGCCTGTCCAGGCCTGTACAGGGATTGCTTTATCTTTTACTATTTATGTGTCCTGAAAAATGTCAGTTATGTGTGGTTTGAATGTCAGAATGATGGTGAATAATTTGGCTTTGTTCCCCTCACTGGCCTTTTGAGATTCCTTGTGTGTACTAGAATTATTCATAGCTGAAGATAAACATTGGTCACAAGAGTCTCGCCTTACTACAGTAACACTTTTTATTGTCTCTTTACTGTGCGTGTTACAGAATAAATATGATACATGCAAAAATGTAACGTTTCTTTGTCATGCTGTAATGGGAACACTTTGGACCGCACACTATGATGGGGACGTTTGTTGGAAGACAAAACGGCAGGTTAAGATTAAGAACTTCGGTGATTTGATGCTGTGTAGTTAGGTAGATAATACCATTCTTTCGGGGAACGTGCTGTTACTATTTTAGGCGCACTATCATAGACGCGGAAGGCGCATGTTAGCTTCGTCGTGCCCGTCCTTCCGTCTGTCTGTCGGTCCGTCTATCCATATGTATCAGCGCGACTCCCAGTGGACGGATTTCAATGAAATTTGATATTTGGAAACGTGATATGTCGAGAAACTCCAAATTCGGTTCAAATCGAAAAAAAGTCGGACTACTTACGTTATGATCTAAAGAACGTTTTATAGTTGCCGGTCGCATAAATTTGCGATAAAAGCATTTTTTCGCAACACAGTATTTTTATATAGTTGACAGTGATACGTGGCTCAGCAATACAAACAGTTAGCCTTATTGCATTTCCATTATAACAAAGTTTATGCGGGAAGTTCGCAGTTTTACGTCACGAGCCTGTTGCCTCTTTTGTTTATCCTGAATGTGGAGACATCGAATCTCCCGAAACGTCTGTGCATTTGTACAGAGGTACTTGCCATCACGCTGTAGACGATCGTAGCCTTTGCAGTCGCTGCAGTGATAACCTCAAGTATGAAAAAGTGAGATACTTATTTTATTATCATAAATTATATGTCTTACGTGGGCCGGGTAGCTCAGTCGGTATAGCGACTGACTACGGGATGGACGGTCCGGGATCGAGTCCCACTGGGGACGAGATTTTCCGCCCGTCCAGTCCGGCCCTTGGGTCCACCCAGCCTCCTGTACAATGGGTACCGGGTCTTTCCCGGGGTAAAGTGCGCCAGGGGCGTGTTACTGACCACTCACCCCCTTCTAGTGCCGCGGTCATGGAGGAGTAAAGCTATACCTCTACCCACCCTCTGGGCCCCACCGGGCCTGTAACGGGATCACTTTACCTATATATCTTATATATGAATGTGACATTAAAGAAAGTAAATTAAAATATCAACACTTTGTGTCGTAATTAAACTGAGGATGTCTCGAAATTTAAAATGACTACCGGGGATAAACCGTGACAAATGGAAGTTATCTTTATTAAATTGGAAAATAAATTGTGGAAATGTTTCCTATTGTTGGGTTCCAAAGTGTCTTCGTCCTGTGTGTAAGACGCATTGAACCTATACCGGGCGTGTAATGTTGCTTGTGGAGACATTTGCGATGAGATAACGTCTTTTAACCCTTTCCTTAGTCAAAGTTTGGAAAATCATGAGCTATTCATTTACGGAGATATATATCGGATTACTAATTCATTTCGAAAAGATGTGCCAAAAATAACGACGCCTTAGCCTTTGTTGTGATTTGCATCTTTTAAATATGTGTTTTCTCTCATTATTAGTATATTTTTATTGCACACACTGTGTACAAAAATATACAGATGAAATTACTCCTATAATTTCGTCCATTCTTTACTCTGTGTAGTGAAATTTATTTTGCCCTCATGCAGGCTAAATTTTTACGAAATTTCTTACACCACGTAAAACGCTGAGCAAGCCTACTGTGTGTTATATATATCAATACACTCGCAATATGTAATATATTACAACTTCTTTGTGCTTAGTTAACAATTGTCTACACTGTGCGCACCAGAACAGGTTACAAGAACTAAATCCGCTGTGGATCAAAAAATTCATATAGATGTTTGTTGTTCGCACACAACTGTCTACATACATAGTAAACAGCCACATATTAAAGAATTTTTAACTATTATTATGTCAACGGCATAATATTTATATTTTTGTCTATAGTTACTAATAGTTTTTGATGCGCTGTATGCAGGTTACGACGTTTTAGTTTCATGTGTGTATAAATTCCTTTGTGTCATTTTCTGGCTGAAGATGGCGAACACTCGCTGAAAAATGTGGGAGAGCTTATATATATATATACAAATAACTTTTAATATTTTACATATTGTGCACGCATTTGTTGATATGTGTAATTAAATATAGTAAAAATGTAAAGGAACATTTGAATTTACAAAACAATAATCTTGTTAATATTTTTTAAATGGAAATGTGAAATACTGGAACATAAATCACGTATGTATGGAACAGTGCTTGCCATGAAATATCTGTATTGTAACCGGGTGAGATAAATAAGCAGGCAAGGACATCACATAATGAGGACATGCCTAATGTTTACAGTTCACACCATTGGTTTAGGATGATAAAGATTAGGAGTATGCAAGGGGCAGGGTATGTGGGCTAGGTGGGATGGAATTGAGAAATTTCTTTATTTGTGGAATCTGTTGCAAAGTATTTACGTCGAAGACTATGAAAAATAACACGAAGTTGAAATTTGGGTAGTTGGGGCCGCGATAGCAACCACCTGGACGGTCCGGAGATGGATTCGCGGGAGGGCAAGAAGTTTATCTCTTCTCTAAAGCAACGTGCGGGGCTAGTTCAGCTTCCTTACTTACTCCATGGTGCAGAGTCCTTTTTGAGCAGCTAACTGGTTTGCAGCTAGTCAAGAAATTCCCCGCATTTCACGGAACCTGAAGGTTCATTACCGCACTCACAAGCTTCCGCCACCTGTCTCTATCCTGGGCCAGCCCAATCCAGTCCCTATACCCACATCCCACCTCCTGGAGATCTATCCTAATATTATCCACCCATCTACGCCTAGGTCTCCCCAGTGGTCTCCTTACCTCCGGTTTCCCCACCAAGACCCTATACACCCCCCTCTTCCTATTAAAAGTATATCGAGGTTTCTCCGAGATTAAATCAGCCGGGGCGTGAAGCTGGCCAGTAGACCCCATTTGGTACTGACGTTTTTAGAATGGATATTGCTGTTCTAGTCCCCTGGTATGTTGTCTTGGCGTGGACTGGGAGCAGGGAGTAAGGTACCAAAGTGTCTGGGCCGGTGGGTGGGGATAGGGGACGGGGAACTCTTGGCTTCGTAATGTTTGCCTGTCCGTCCCCCTCTCTGTTAGAATGGAAGAAATCGGCTGCGGTGGGGCGGATTTTCGTGAAGTTTGATATTTTAGGATTTTTCGAAAAATTGTTGAGAAAATTTAAGTTTTCATTAAAATCCGGGAAGAATAACGGACGCTTTATGTGGACACCTAATTACATGTATGATAGTATTTCCCTGAGTTCTGTTTGGAATGAGGAATGTTTCAGACAAAGTTATAGAGGAGATAAAAATACACGTTTTGTGTTCAGTAACAATTTTCCGAAAATCGCGCCGTTTTTAAGGTAATGTGGAAAAATATGGGAAAGCCAGACAGGCCACAGATGACAATATAACACGGCGCAGAAAAGATGCTATTTGCGTGCCGGATAACTAAGGCAGGAATAACTGATGCTTTATGTGAACACCTAATTACATGTATGATAGTATTTCCCTGAGTTCTATTTGGAATGAGGAATGTTTCAGACAAAGTTATAGAGAAGATAAAAATACACGTTTTGTGTTCAGTAACAATTTTCCGAAAATCGCGCCGTTTTTGAGGTAATGTGGAAAAATATGGTAAAGCCAGACAGGCCACATGTGACAATACAACACGGCGCAGAAAAGATGCGATCTGCGTGCCGGATACCTAAGGCAGGAATACAGAAACATGTTCACAGTAATTAATATTTATTGCTTAATAAATGATTTATTCGTTCTGATCTCTAAAATGTTTGTGGCAACGCTTACGAAAAGTGAGAAAATATGCAGCGACTTCCCTGTCACTACAAACCGTTTAGCCAAATTTTACACCTAAACATGGTCATAAGGAAACATTCTTTTGTTTCAATGCAGCTTCTATACGTAGCGTGTGAAAGGAGTGAAAATTAGTTGGAATACAATTTCTTCTATACCCTAGTATGTATTACTTGCATAACTCTGTTGCCTGCTAATTGAAATTGTGAGCTAATAAAACAGTAATATGATTTATGGAAGACCGCATGGTTGTGTTTAGTGTAATTTATTTCACTCATGACCTCGATGTTACCAGGAAAATAACACGGAATTATTGAGCTTCTGCTGCAACTATGGTTACGCGAAAGCTCTACCATTGTTTGTTATAATACATTGCCTGAATTCTTTAAATAGTCCACATTTTATGCAGTTCCGCTTATCTCATTTGTCTTTGTGTCATTTCTTACAAAAACTGGTTTATTTTTCTACTTATAGTCTTATTATTATTATTATTATTATTATTACTTTCTTGTTCGCTGATCCAACAGAGAAGTGGAATTTTAGAAACTGGTCCTCCCTCGAAACAAGACCACCTTGATGTGTGATACATCAGTTATGAGAGTTCTACAAAACGTGTAATTGCATTGTGTTGGTTAGCACTGTGGTCGGTCCAGTTTCGAATTTAGGTCCGTCCACCATCTGTCGTCCGATAAGTCTGTCGTAGGTCTCCCAGTTGCTTCAGGCAAACACCTGATAATAAACAGCGGTTTATTTATCCCACGCAATTTCCAAACCACTGTAAAATTTATATGTCATTTCTCACTGAGCACTCATTATGACCTCAGTAGTTAAAATGGTGTAGTTAAGTGAACCAGTAAACAAGAGACCATAAAATGACCATAGCAGGGAACGGTCTATGTAAGATAACAACCATAGTGAAATAGAAGGAATGATGGAAACTCATTTCATGTTTCGCACTGTAAGTTTGGTATTTCTTTTCCACAAGATGCGCATTTCGGCCCCCCGCTTTTTTCGTGTTGGCTTCAGCTGAAAGAAATTCCTCATTTCGTTTAGCTGAGCAAACTTGAAGCAGTGCCCTGTCAGACAGAACAATATTTTATGTAGAAAATGTAACTTCCTAGCCTTATATAAACGATTCCCTGTCATTGAAACTACCATGGAGAGGTTCAGTATACGCTGGAGAACTTCTAGCTTCTACTTGTTTGTTTTGTGGAATAATACTACACTGATCTTATTGAAGGTTTATTGAGTGCATAAATCTTATTATGGACGTAATATAAATATTTTGAAGAAGTTTTGGCATTGCGAATTTTCATGTAAAACTAAGGAATGTCTCGAAGAAGATCAGGAAAATCGATTACCCTACAGCCATTCGAACTGGGTGTGTTACAGTACATTGTTAATTGCTGAGCCAGTCTGATCAGTATAATTACAAACGGCATTTTTCAACCAGAATTTGAAGGTTAGGGTTAGGAATTTTTTTGGATCTTATTTTAATAGTTTCTTTGAAAAGGACATTTTCCTTATTTGCTGTGTTTCCTTATTCCGGTGGACAGAATTCTTGTTTTTCTAGGCCTATGTGGAGGGTTACGCTCATACATTGGGGTGGCTCTGCACGGTGGCTCAAGTTAGTAAGAATTTCTTCATGTCTTCTCCACTCGAAGAAAGAAATTGAGCAAATATACAAAATATAAGAACTGGCACGATAGAACAGGCCAAAAGGACAGTCTTTAATGTGTTGTTTAACCATGTCCAAAAATGTATTGGAGTACATTCCTTTGTATTTGCGAAACGTTAAGCAATAAATCGTTTACCTTCCTTCAACACAACTACCCTTCTTTTAGAAACAGCTACATGTTTCGGTCCTTTACGACCATCATCGGGTCAAAAATACAGCATTTTAAAATAAGATGAAATGCGGTACTTATATATTCACCATATGGTGTCACTCTGTTTAATCCCACAAGTTTATAATGTTGGCAATTGTAAAATCTGTTCGTGTAGTCGCTGACGGTCACAGAATTATTGTAGGTCTTAGGACGTATTAAGAAGAAGTCAAAATATTAAATTCAAATTAAAATCTTTAAATACTACTTATGAAATGTATAAAGTTGAGTCGAGGCGTTCGCTACATGACATTGTGTAAATCCGATGGTATTTTATATATATATATATATATTTATGTGTGTGTATGTGTGTATATATATGTATGTATGTATGTATGTATGCATGTTTGTATGTATGTATGTGTGTATGTATGTCACGCCGAAACGGTGAAGTTGGCAGTCTGAAGGTCTCGGATGTTTTTGTTTATGTCATATGTGTGACTTTTTCTTGAACTGCATCATTTCGTTCTCGTATGGTTCTCATGTGAAGTTCTCGTTGGTATGTATGTGATAGTATCGGCGTGTTGATTGTTCACGTGTCGCTGTCAGGCGCTACGTGAACACAGGTACACGTAGTTGTGTTCGACGGATAGTAAACGATTTATTTTTGAGCAGTTCCAAATTTTTTTAACAGTTCCAAAAATTTGAGCTTGAATTTTTTTTTTTTGGTTTTAATGAATTTTAATGTCAGTTTTGTATAATCTGAGGATTTCGAGTAATCTGATATGGGGTTCGTGTAAAGTGAGGTCTGTAGGCTTTTCGAAATAACACTAGAGAGAGTCGGGGAAAGTTCACCGAGGACACCAAATACGAATTCATCATGAGTCCTTCTAGGTATTTTGTGCGGTGAACGCATAGAATGTATGGACAAACACTCTAAAATCACGTGAAATGTGGGGAAGATTTCTTATGAATTGAGTGCTTACTTCTGAGTTCGTAGTTCTTGTCAGTATATATTTCAATGCTGTAATTGTCATGAACACTAGCCTGATTTTCCTTGTTTATGTTACTGACGGTAATAATAATAATAATAATAATAATATAATTAAATATGCTGGTATAACAGCGCAGGGTGATTTACAAAACAAACACGAATACACAGGTGCACAAATATACAGCTGAGTTACACAAACAAAACAAAATAATAAGAAGTAAAGCAATAACATATGTGCTTGATGGATAGAACAAAAAAGAAGGAAGGGAAAAGGAGTTTCTTTGCTAACTGGATACTCAAAAATGCCTTTTCAATATTCGAAAAGAAGTGTGTGCTGTTTGTGAACGAATATAGTCTGTTAATACATAATGTGTTTTAGATTCGTGATTGCTGTTCTAAACTTGTCTACGCCTCTGCATATCAAGTATGCTGCTCTTACGCATCTACCCGAGTGACAGTTTTTTGCGTAACAGAAAAAAAAATGTGGGGAAGTCTGTAACGTGAAGTGGAACATGGATACCGGTGATGACCAAACCGACAGACAGTTTTTTAAACCATCATATGCATTAATAAAAAGAGCATTAAGATTGTATTTTCTAACCTGGAGAGTATGAGGCTGTAGACCATTGCTTCCCAACCAGGGTTCCGTAGAACATAGTTGGAGGTTTCACAAGAAATTGTGTAATGAATAAATGATGGAAATAATTTTTTTAAATAACACAAATATTTCCAAATATATCTTATGCGTATTGGACCGTGCATCATCTTGATATTTGAATAAAGGTTGACCAACTAGATGACACTTGCTTTATTATATATTGCTCAACATGTTTCAGACGTTAATACGTCCATCTTC
>Ga0136643_10012665_pt1 | contig 12569 bp, 15 predicted proteins | sample TergutLab28metaG_FD_96883 | JGI IMG/M metagenome (GOLD analysis project Ga0136643, IMG submission 96883) | Labiotermes labralis P1 segment gut microbial communities from Petit-Saut dam, French Guiana - Lab288 P1 (version 3) (version 3) | ecosystem: Host-associated > Arthropoda: Insects >...
CTCACAAGCGTCCGCCACCTGTCTCTATCCTGGGCCAACCCAGTCCAGTCCATATACCCACATCCCACCTCCTGGAGATCCATCCTAATATTATCCACCCATCTACGCCTAGGTCTCCCCAGTGGTCTCTTTCCCTCCTGTTTCCCCACCAAGACCCTATACGCCCCCCTCTCCACCCCCATACGCGCCACATGCCCAGCCCATCTCATTCTTCTCGATTTTATCACCCGCACGATGTTGGGTGAGCGGTACATAACATCGGATGGTTATTTTGAGTTGTACATTTCGTGCGTTACTTTTGCGTGTTTGTTTGTTTGTTTGTTTGTTTGTATCTTTCTTTGTTATTTATTGTCCACTAGACACTGCTAGGTCGCACTATACTATAATTAGTAAAGAAGAATTAATTGGAAAGTATATGAAAGCAAATAGTTATATAATTTGTAGATATGCTGGAATTTGTCTGGAGGGACTGAATATGACCACGAGAAACCACAGAATAATCGATCTCTGGAATGAGATTCGAACAGCTGGAATGTCCACTAGTACCACATTTGACAATAACTTTTATTACTAATGTGGTTACTATATGTACCGCCTGGATTAACAATACAGATTTAACATTGTGCCACACAGTGTACTTGCGTTTGTATTGTACAACCCTCACAGATAACAGCGATTGTTTCGCTATAGAACACTGGCCAGTCGGTGTCTTAATGGAGATTGTTTCTGTGACGGAACAGCTGAATATTTATGCACTATTCCCAAGAAGGTCAGCCTTCGGAAGGTAAAAATATGCTGCATGATTTAGGAATGCTATTGAGAAGCGTAAATCCTTATGACGCAGTAGGAGACCAGCTGATCTATAGGCGCAAAATCACCAGCAGCAGTCTATTTCACAACATCATGTCCTACACCTGTCAGTCATTTCCTCACGTGCTTGCCGGTGGTAGACCTACACAGGAAGGCCAATCGTAAATGCGTCGTTGTCAGTACGGCCACCAGCCTGCTCAAAGTCTGCGGATTGAAGTCACAGCCTGGCGGTACCACAGGGTATCTGCCAGTATACTGCATAGAGCTACTGCGCACAGCCGGCTGGTCTCATTGCGACTGGTGGGGGGAGGGGGGGAGGGGGGAGAAGAGGGGTTTACAAATTCTAAGCGCCAAGAAAAGAGCGTGTTACAAAAAGCCTCGAATTTGGAACTGTATTATTAACACCACGAAGCCACGTGTGGGGGCTTTGTAACACGTGTGGTTAAATGTAAACTTATTTCTGTGCACGTCATAAAAGCGCGTGGTGGAGTGGAGGTGCAACGCCAGATATTTCTAACCGCGGAGCTAGGTGGAAGTAAATGATCAGCTTCACGCTACAGCTGCTTTAACCCCCCGGGGGAGGGGGGGGGGAAAGAGTCGCTTGTGCTGGTCAGATTTTAGGCTGGGTAGGCTCCAGAGGCGGCACGGACGCTTCCGCTTGTGCGGGAAATGCTAAATGAATAAAAACGCTTGTCAGGAAAAATAATTTAAGTCACAATTTGGAAGAAATAAGTGTGAATGGGGATAATATTAAAATAGATCTGAATCAATGGAGGGCAGGGACTAAGCTCATATATCTCAGAACAGTCACACTGAGGGGGGGGGGTGCTCTTGTGAATAAAGTTAAAAGATGTCCCTGTCAACGTCATCAAGGTAAGAGAGCGAGTGGAGGTATAGCTCCACTCATTCTTTAACATCGTCACCACATGGAGGCGAGGAGATGCGACGTCCGCTTAGACCCAGGCGACAGAACCTGGGTAACCATTGAATATAGTGTTGGGTGGGAACAGAGCCGGTCTGGATGGATTGGAGAAGCAGAAAATCTGATGCCTCTCCCGGAATTTCGAATCCTGTACCTTTCTTCTGCTAGCCTAGCCATTATTCCTGCACGAACTCTTCTAAAAATAGTGACAACTCTTCGGTTTTCAGTAAAAGGCGAAAAACATTTTATGGTAGCTGAGCGACAATCAGCTTCTTACGGAGGATTCTTCTCCGCGATGTGAATGACGTCACAGCAAGGAGTTAACAAATCTCGAGCATCAGATGGCGCCTAATAGTTTTTGGTGCCCTTTGCGTCATTTTTGCTTCAAGTCATATTGGAGTCTAGAGTTTTGAGGTGGCTCCTTCTATTTCTGGAAAGTTTGCACACCCCTGGGTTACGATAAGTTTTGGACTGTTTGACCGTGAAGACGAAGACACTGATTTTAGAAACATCCTAAACAGTCTACAAATCGGAACGGCGTAACATCACAGAAGGCATGATTCTTTAGACGGTTAATTAACTTTGCGAAAATGTCAAATTATTTCGTCGTACGACATATTCGGGGTTTTAGTTTTTTTCTTTAAAATGTAAGAGAAAAATGCCTGATACAGATGTCACGTCTGTTCATGTGTCCGTCTGTAATTTGGTATAGGATCATATACCGCTGGACAAATGTATTTCTAAAATTCGACACGGGAATTTTTCACTAAACTTTTTCGTAAATTTCTCATTTTGACCTGTAATTAACCTTACAAACGTCCATTTCACATAAGGCCACAAGTCCCGTGACAGCATATACATTTAATACACAGTGAATGACTAAAGAATAAAAAACCAACTAGATGCCACTTGTTATTTTATTGTACTTATTATAGGCTCAACATGTTTCGGGCACTACTATGCCCATCATCAAGAGCTCACGACTATAATGTTGATTACCACATTGGTCGTTTCGTTCTTGGTTTGCTGTAGGTTGAAGGTTAGGTGCGGGTAGGCTGGAGTAGTGTCCGGGTCTCAAGGACAGTTCTTGAGCCTGCAGCCCGGACACTACTCCAGCCTACCCGCACCTAAACTCCAACCTGCAGCAAACCAAGAACGAAACGACTAATGTGGTAATCAAAAGCATAGTCGCGAGCTACTGATGATGGGCATAATAATGCTCGAAACATGTTGAACCTGTAAGAAGTACAATAAAATAACAAGTGGCATCTAGTTGGTTTTTTATTCTTCAGTTATCACAATGATGCACGGTCCAATAAATATCAGATTTAATACACAGTGTCTGTATAACGACTCGCTACAGGCTGGGCGGTCCGGGGATCGAATCCCGGCGGAGCGAGATTTTCCGCACCCTTCCAGACCGGCCGTGGGCCCACCCAGCCTCCTATACAATGGGTACCGGGTCTTTCCCGGGGGTGAAGCGGCTGGGGCGTGGCTTTGACCACCCACACCCATATAGTGCCGAGGTTAAAGAAAGAGTAGAGCTATACCTCTACTCCATGTCTGGGCCTTCGTGGCCTGTTCTAGGGTGAACTTTACATTTACCTTTACACAGTGTGTATTGTGGTACAGTGACTAGACAACGGGCTGGTCGATCAGCGAACCGTGGTTCGATTCCCCACAGACGCAAATTTTATCTCTTTCCAGACCGACTCCTGGGCCAACTCAGCCTCGTACTCAACGGGCACTGGAGGTTCTTCCCGAGGTATTAAATAGGACGCAAAGTGAAGCTAACCAAGCATTTCTACCAAGTACCAAGTTTAAGAATGAGTGGAACTATACCTTACCTCCTTCCCTCACTTGTCTTTATGGCTTATTATTATTATTATTATTACTGCAATTGAGTTTTCACTCGGTGGCAGTAGTTCTTACACTAGTACAGACAAAAGAAATCAGAAAAATTATAAATACACCAAACGAAACTAAAACACAGTACAAGTAATGCAAAACACAGTAAATACAAGAACACATACAAGTACACATACGTATTACAATACAAGTACACATATTATGGTCAATGAGGCAGAGGACCTCTTGTAACTTTTACGTTACACCTTTACAGATCTGTAAAAGTAATGTTACCATACTGACGCTTCTCGCTAGAGGTTTTATGAGTTCGCAATTACAGAGAAAATAATCAACGTAAATTCAACTATTGATAGAAACGGAATTTCCCACCTGCGAAGAGAATGTGATTCAGATTCGTACCTTGAATAGCGTCATTAGTGAGGAGGCGCCACATTTCCGGACAAACCGATAGATCGCAGAGCACAGACGTATCATTACTGTTCGCTTTTGTTCGTTCTGTTCTGGTTGTTAGCCTGCATAGTTCTCATGGCCTCGAATGAGAAGTGACGGAATTTTACGCAATTATGGTGGCTATTGCCCGCTATTTTGACGCCGATTTCGACAGTTAGAGCTTGAAATTAACGTAAATTACGTTTTTAAAAAATTTCATTTCCTGAGTCATTACGGTGAGTATTAACAATGCGGTCTACTGGCATGTGACGCCGTGCAATTTGGAAGAAACGTACCGTCGTTTCGGGAGAACCTACTGCCTCAGTCTTCGGAGTATGACCAGGTTCTCTCCCTTTCTTTCTCTAAATATCTTTACTTTCGCTTTTCAATCTGTCACTTTGCTCGGAAAAATATGATCACAGTACCATAAACTTTATTAGAAATTCTCTTGTGATCCAGTGAAGGTGTCACGAAGACCGTGAAACATACTACATGTTTCGGCCGAAAGGAACTATCATCATATATATGTAAGTAACAAAAATACGCCTGTATTAAGAACAGTATAAAATATTTATCTCAGTAATTAACCAACTTGATGCACAACATTTTTGTTTTACAATAAACAAAAATTTTGTGCGTGAAGTTGGTTAATTGCTGAGATAAATATACTGAGATGCAGCGCGGTCAGCAAAATGTCAAAAAAGTATAAGATATGTTTTACCTATTTCTAACTTGAGATACAGATTATTTTTTATTTTGTACAATGACCAACCAATGCACAATTAACTAACAAATTATTATACTGCTCCTACCTGTTTCGACACTATTGTGTCATCCTCAGGGGGGCTCGTAGTTGGTACCTTGCTAAGTTACACAGTATGTCAGTGCAGCTGTTGGTAATACAATTTAAAATTGAGATTTTCAAAGTAGGTTTTAAGCAAGTTCTCACTATAGTTGTTGAAATCTCAATTTTTAAAATCTTTAAAATATTTAAATTGTCTTATTTATAATTATAATTTACAATATAATTAAAATACTTAAGCTGCAGATGTTTCGGCCGAACGAAACTGAGAACTTAACAACTTGAAAAATACCCAAGTTTTGTATGTAAAAGAATGTTATTTCCTTCTTAGTACAGGTTTCGTGTTTGTACACTAATAATTTTCTCGAAGTATTCTTTTTGTTACTGATAATTAATAATTGCCTCTTGTTGTCAAAATATGTTTTATGTTTGAAGAAATATTTAAAAAAAACAAAAAAGGATAGTTGTAAATGGCAGTCTATACAACAATGTCTTCGTGGCAGTACCATAAAGTAGACAAGGCCAGCCTTAAAACACTTTATTATCTAACAGATGCACAAATATATAATTCGTAGATACAATTACAATTATTATAAAGTATTTAAAAATATTTCAAATTGCTCCAACATGTTTCGGATCACAAGGGATTCATCATGAGGGAGCTTTATACAGCGATTGGCTAAAATTACAGTAATGTTTCTATCGTGTCCATTGATATGGACGTAGTCAGTGTTATGGCAGCATATTTGCTGTATAAAGCTCCGTGATGATGGATCCCTTGTGATCCGAAACATGTTGGAGCAATTTGAAATATTTTTAAACATTTTATAATCATTCTAACTGTATCTACGAATTATGTATTTGTGCATCTGTTGGATAATAGTGTTTTAATCGTCATTGATGCACGGTACAAACGTTAAGATTGAAGGCCTGCCTTCTTCCGAATATTTACCAACTGACAATTAACGACTATTTTTTGATCTCATGTAGGGAAATCCGAAGTACAGTGAGACATATTTCGTTATATATCCTAGCGAATTTGAGTGCGATTAACAAATAAGTGTGTGGGCAATTTCGTGCAATCCTATCGACCTTCTGCGTTGCACATCTGTTACCGAATCTTCCGCCTCTCCACGTGATTGTCGTTCGCTAAAAGAACAAGTCAACTGGCGTAGTTCTAGCAGCTGCAAATTGAATTTGCTGCAAAGTTTTGAGATTTTCACTAGAGGAATAACAAAAATCCAGATATTCCTAAATGTTTTTGTCATGTCAATTGGTCATGTAGCAGTGCAGATAAAAATGGAGACAAGTGAATTACATGTAGATGAGAATCCGATAGTCCCTTCGATAGACGAGCATATTAACAGCAATAGAATATACATAATTGAGCAGTCTAACACAGCTCCCCACAAAAGATGCGCCATTTACACCGATGAAGAGTAAACCTCGCGATATTACTTACTTACTTACTCCGCATCTCACGGAACCCGAAGGTTCATTACCTCACTCACAAGCGTCCGCCATCTGTCTCTATCCTGGGCCAGCCCAATCCAGTCCATATACCCACATCCCACCTCCAGGAGATCCATCGTAATATTATCCACCCATCTACGCCTAGGTCTCCCCAGTGGTCTCTTACCCTCCGGTTTCCCCACCAAGACCCTATACACCCCTCCCCCCCTCCTCACCCATATGCGCCATATGCGACATTACATCGAAAAATCCGGATAAAACATTTCTTCATCAATATCACAACTTACGATTCTAAAAACATTATTCTATTAATCTCCCTAAATTTTGAATTTTATTAATTATAACTTTAACCTTATTACCTATGTTATTTTACATTTGAAATTACATTTATTTATAATTCGTAATATATATTAATAACATGTAATATGAGCTCCCATACTCTATAAAGCATTGCTAAATTGTATAAAACTTTTTAGGGCTCATCCTGAAGATGTCTCTATAAGAAGAGTCGAAACATGTCGCTGTTAAAATGATTTTATTACCTTTAATTGTAATTACTAAATAAAAAGTTGTGTTAGACTGTACACTTATATATTTTCTATTGATTATTGACAACAACGGGGATGTCTACCTAAAAATTATATTAACAGCAGTTAGATGGGAGCCTGCCTGTAAATGTTAACGCTATCCAGAACCTTTCGCGCACAAAATACAAAGAGAAGTTGGCAGCACTTAGCGTATGTGAAGACGCTTTGTCAGCCATAAATTTTCAAAGTAAATTCTGTTCCTTGCCTGCTAATGAACACGTCACAGAAACGTTACGTACTTCACCTTCAGGTTAAAAAAAGAAGGATTTCACAGGAACGTCCCAAGTTCAGAAAGTCTGTGATGACACAACTGCAGTATTTTTCTACCTAGCTCTATTTACTGAATTGAGGTGAACATTTCTTTGTAACATCATGTTTTAAATGAGTTTACCAGCTTCTACATCTGTGAAATAAGCGTATGTGCTGATCCCACCACGAAATAATATAATACTAAGTTTACTAATAAACGAACTACACCAAGTAATAAAAACGATTCTAAGACAAAGAAAGAAAATAAATAAAATTCATTTATACTAACCTCACTATGCCTTACAATCTTAACAAACAATTTCCTACGGTTGTTCCCATTCATCTTCACCAGAACAAGATATTGAACACACTAACTTTGGCCCTACCACCACGAGTAAGATTTATATTATTCGGGTGAATTAAAAACACCAGCCACACATTTGAACATCTGGCACCCCCCCCCCCCAAAAAAAAACACCAACTGTATTAATACAATTTATAGTTATCGAAACAATCAGAAATCTAAACCGAACAGGAAAACTAGCGGTAAACCTGTATCTTTCCTTTGATCTCAGAATTCTTCCACTTAACAGCTTACTCGAATTGGAGACTAGGCAATGGGTACGACGGTCCGCAGTTCAAATCTCGGAGTGGACAAGCAATTATTTTCTTCTCTAAACCGTCTGGGGTCCATTCAACCACCTATTCAATGGGTACCGCCGTTCATTCCCGGGGGTAAGCGGCCAGGGCGTGAAGTCGACCATCACCTCCCTCTACCACAGAGGTTAAGAATGAGTGGAGCTATAATCCTAATCCCCCCTACATTATTTTCATGGGCTGGAGAGCGACAAATTTGCCTTTTATCCTGCAGAAGCGCCCCGCATTGTGATGCTAGAAATGCCAAATGTTCGCCAACATTTGGCCCGTTTAACAGACGTGTTTGACATTCTGGACATTGCATATCGTCTCAGTAAATAACCAATGTCGTCGATGAATGAATCTGTCTCCATCTTCAGGTGGATACTGGTGAGGGAGGATTTAATTTCTTAGGTCGTGTGACAGAGAATCCCTCTTTCTAAACGGCCCATTAAGAAGAATGCTCTTCTTCTCCATTTTCCACCGGAAGATGGGGGAGATCCAATATTTTGTTTTATTAAATGCATTGGTTGATTGATGCATTATTTCTAAGAATATGCACGGTATATTGCTGGTGTTGGTGGTATGGGGTGTGTTGACCGTGTTAGTGGTAATGACAGTGGCAGTAATGTTAGTGGTGCGGGTGGTGGCAATGATTGTGGTAGGGATAGTGGTGGTGGTGGTGGTAGTTGGGGTTGTAGGGGGGGGGGGGGGTTTGGCGGTCTTACGTGTTGGCGTTGCTTCTAGTAGTGGTAATAGAAGTGGTGTTACATTACTGACTGCAGTAGCAATATTTTTGGTGTTATCACCCATGTTAGTACCGCTGGTGTAGTAGTAGTAGTATCAGCAATAGAAGTAATAGTAGTAGTATTAGTATTAGTAGTAGTAGTAGTAGTAGTATCAGCAATAGAAGTAATAGTAGTAGTAGTATATGCAGTAGTAGTAGTAGTAGTAGTAGTAGTAGTATCAGCAGCAGCAACAGCAGTAGAAGTAGTATTAGTATCATCAGCAGCGGCAGTAGTAGTAGTAGTATCTGCAGTAGTAGTAGTAGTAGTAGTAGCAACTGTAGTAAGTGGTAGTAGTAACAGTAGCAACAGTAGTAGCTGTGCTGTAATACTGTGTGAGTATAAATCGACTGAAAGACATGAAATATTCCATTCCAACCTCAGACGTTTCTTCAAATAGGCAGATGACACGTACCTTAGACTGAGCGCAGAAAGTGAAGGCGGTTTGTATTGGATCGCCGTGTCTGCAGTAATATGTGTCCGCTGGTGTATGATGAAGGGTGGGTGGACGGCGTTAGCTAACCAAGCAGCACTGGCGTTCAGCGCACACTGATATGTGTGGGTACCCAGCTTTCAACTAACCCTGTCGATTGTTTCGACAATAAACTGTCGATTTTCTTTTTGCTTCCCCAAGCACATGCATATATATAAATATATATACAGTTCCCTACTGCGCATGATCGAATGAACACAAGCTACGTCTTCTGCTCCGTATACAAGCTGTTTTCGAGCTAGTATTATTAGGCTGGTGCAGTGTAGTACTATTTCTGGTTTTCCTGGGGGTCAGTAAGACCCTGTTACTCTAGAACTATGCAGCCACCTCAAACCGCCCACACCAAGAGCCGCCACTGCACGTGACTACAACCGCCCCACCTTCTTTCAAGTGAGGCATCCCCGTTGTGTTGTATAGAATTATTTCTTGAATTTTTTTGTTCATCGACATATTTTGGCTCTAGTTATGAGCCATCTTCATGTTGATTGCTTTTCTTAGTAAGGTAAAATATGCAATTAAAGGTAAAGTAATCCCGTTACAGGCCCGGTGTGGCCCAGATGGTGGGTAGAGGTATAGCTCTACTCTTCCATGGCGGCGGCACTAGAAGGGGGTGAGTGGTCAGCAGCACGCCCCGGCCGCACTTTACCCCCGGGAAAGACCCGGTACCCATTGTACAGGAGGTTGCGTGGGCCCCAGGGCCGGTCTGGAAGGGCGGAAAATTTCGTCCCGCCCCCCGGGATTCGATTCCGAACCGTCCAGCCCGTAGTCAGTCGCTATACCGACTGAGCTACCCGGCCCACAAAATACGCAATTAGCAATGCTATTGTTACTGTTACCTACGAGATCTCGTGTAACGTATAAAAATTCTAACATTGATTACACTGTATAGCAGTATTAAAATTAAGATAGTCGAAGTTAATCCTATAGAATATTAAAATTACAGGGTATTACAATATAACTAGAGCCGAAACATGTCGTTGAACGAAACAATTTAAAAAATACCCTTAATAAAATCATTTATTGAGTTGTTTTTGACTACATATTGCTTATATTTATAATGACCCACCATCGCGCATGCCTAGCATCAGTAAGAAACTACCCACCAAACTAAACTTCAATTTCTTTCACCAAAATCTGTAAATTAAAAATGCCTTGTCTATGTATCTAACGTAATCGTGATGCTGGGTCTAATTAAGTACTGCAGTACGACGTCGTACAGAAGTGGAGGTATAGCGCCATACATTCTTTATCTGGGCAACATAAGTGCCCCAATTGCTCAGACCCCAAGGAAAGAGCCCCACATAAGATAATGGCTGGGCATCAGGTTGGTTTAAACTTCGGGTCCTGGAGAGTAAGTTCTTTCCTTTCAGCAATGGTACTGCGGTGTGTACCTGTTTTCCAGCCCATAGACTGATCAGTATACTGATTTAACTCTACCGGGACACACTTTGTTTGTTTGTTTGTTTAAAGAAGCTGTAGGTAGTTCAGAGCATGCAGCATTCAATGGTAGTAATGAAGTGAAAGGAATACGAAAGGAAACGGTCGTACCGTAATGTCAGGCATTGCACTATAATTTGCGTTGAGAGACTCTGGAAAACCACAAGAATTCTGTCAGAAAATAGATTGTGGATGTCAGTATTTGAACGAAGACCTCCTGGATTCGCAGCAAGAATGTTGAGCAACGTTCAGCGTGGTTCATTGCCTAGTCATTCGTCCTGCAGTTCCAACCGTACACACGTCCATATTTATTAGCTGGATTTATTTAGTGTAAAGTTTGGATATTTCTGTGCTATACAGCAGTGCAGCCAAGTGTTTTGGCGCGCCCGAGGCGAGTACTCACGATCACGATGGCCACCTCCCCCCCACCCCCTCCCCCAACAGAAAATATGAACTTTTAAAAATAGCATATCACAATAAATTTGAATTTCCTGTTACTTGTCTCAGTATCTTAAAAACTGTTGAGGGCCTAAAATTAAATAATTTCATTTAAAAAGTAGTCTTGTGATGCCCTTGAAATTTGGCGCCTGAAGCTGCTGCACACCTCGCTCCTCCTTCCCGAACTAAGCACCTGGTTGTGTAGCCAGTTTATGTAGTGTATATATAGTAGCCTAATATACGGTATAGTTGAAGGCAGTTACGAATAGGAAATGAGAACGGCAACGATAAACGGTAGCGGTAAGTACACAACCTTCAGTCGGTATTGCAGTCCCGGCCGTTCCCGAATAGCATTTCACAGTGTGCGTGTATAGTGTAATGGTGATATCGAAATGTTTGTCACGGGTCATTCTTAAGAGTGGAAGAGTAGAAAGGCTGTCGGTGGAAGCTGCAGAGAGAGAGAGACGGGAATTGTTATAGATTCACGTCGAATTCTTAATGGAATCTATATTGACTTAATTGGGTATCTTTAGGCCACTATCATTGTTTTGTCCTGCATTTTTAATATCGGCTTATGTTTAAAATTTGCGTCATATTGCTGATTATTCTGCATAAGATATTAGATCCGATTATTTAGTGTTTCGATGGCAAATACTGGAGCTAGTCACAGAAATTTCGTTACCACGTTCCTACGAACAGTCGCTGATCTATTCACTGTTAACTTCACGGAATTTTCTATTTGTTCTTTTATGACCATTCCAGTTACCAAAGCGTAGGTAAACAAAGCAGGAAAATGACTGTTTAATGTAACATCCAGGCGCCTGCAGATCTTTGTCTCCTGGAGCCTTCTCAGCTGATCATATCATTTAATGCCCCGTGGTCACAGTTTAATGTTGTTTGCAGTTTAACTCGTATTATAGAAATGTATTGTACTATTATGGTCTGTTTTACTTACTTTTGTGACCTGTACTCATCACAAAATATTATACGGGTGGTCAAATCAAGAATAGTGAGATGGATGGGGCATGTGGTACGTATGTGGACAGGAGAGGTGAATACTGGGATGGTGGGAAGACCTGAGGGAAAGAGAAAATTTGGAAGACCTAGGAAGAGATGAGAGAATAATTAAAATGGATCTTCAGGATGTAAGATTAGGAGGCTAGACTGGATTGATCTGGCTCAGGACAGGAAAGAATGACGGATGCTGGTGAATTCAGTAATGAACTTAGGGGGTCCATAAGGGGCGGGGAATTTCTTGACTAGCTCTAGACCTGTTACCTTCTCAGGGACGAATCTGCTCCAAGTAGTTATTTAGTTTGTTAATTAGTTACTTAGTTAGTAGTATTTATTTGAAAAACTTGTAGTGTGTATGTGTAAGTTGATTTTGTCTCTTGGTCTATTGGTCACATACGTAACCTAAAAGCACTCTTCTTCTTCTTCTTCTTCTTCTTCTTCCATTGGCACTACAGCCCACTGTGGGCTTTGGCTTGTCAAACAATGTCCTTCCATTTTTTCCTATCTGCCACCAACTCTCTCCATCTTCTCACTCCCAGCACTTGAAGATCTCTTTCTACTTCCTCTTTCCATCTTTTCCTGGGTCTTCCCCTTGTTCTCGTCCCTTCCAGTTCTTGAGTGAAGA
>Ga0136643_10012666_pt1 | contig 12569 bp, 8 predicted proteins | sample TergutLab28metaG_FD_96883 | JGI IMG/M metagenome (GOLD analysis project Ga0136643, IMG submission 96883) | Labiotermes labralis P1 segment gut microbial communities from Petit-Saut dam, French Guiana - Lab288 P1 (version 3) (version 3) | ecosystem: Host-associated > Arthropoda: Insects >...
ACCAACTGATGCCCATACATAAAAATTCCACATTAAAACATTAAAATTGCTCCGACATGTTTCGATCCTAAGATCATCATCAGGGAGCTACACTTTCCTCGCTAAAGTCACCATTAAAATTATTCACTGATTAATTTCATTGTATAAACAGGGTGTTTTGGCAGCATGTCTTATTGTGTAAGTTTATGTTGTTGAGAGTGCCCGACTACGGGTGTGCGTCCTGTGCTTTGCTGCGTGAGTATCACGCAGCAAAGTACTCACGTAGCAAAGCACAGGAAGCACAAAAATTCCCTACTTTCACAGAACCTGATTCTTCATCACCTCATTCACAAAATTCGGCTACTGGACCCTGCCCTGAGGCAGTTCAGTTCAGGCCACATGCTTGAATTCTGTTTCTCCCAGGCTTGTTTTTGTAGTAACCTCAAATTGATGCTGAAGTCTCACACGTGATCGCTTCACGTGCATTTCTCATTCCATCTATGCATGTTACATGTCCCAACCTTCTCTCATTTTTCATTTTCAGATTCTACCATACCTGGGATGCAATTCTGTAATAAGTACTAGCTAATCACCATCCAATTCAATGTAGATAAAGCAGTATTGTACCTGAAGAATCTTTGTGATTGATAGCTTTCGCAGAGGGTGTTGTAAGATGGGGCACATATTATGGCAAAAGGTGGCCACACCCATGTCATCCTGAGCACCAAGGGTGAGGAGTTCATTGTACAAGCTTGATAACCTATAAGAATAAGAGAACAAGAGACAGAGATAGAGAGAAAAGTAGAAGGCTTGTGGAAACAAGAATAATAAACAAGGAGCACATGGAATATTTAGTAGTACTATTTCAACTGAGGAGCTTAAATGGCACAGAATGAGTGGGAAAGATGATCAGGAATGGTGAAGAGGAAATGATATGAAGGAGGTGTTCTTTGTCAGTTTCAAGTTATTTTATCAACATTCAAAGGGAAGAGGCTTGAGGAAAATCATGAAAAATATCAGACAGGACAGGCATTAACCATCCCAAATACAGGTCCTGGAATGGAATGTGAGAATAAAAGAATCAACAAACGAAAAATGGAACAAATTCTCAATTTCTTAAACCAACCTGAACAGGTTTTCCAGTGTGCGGTGGTTATGGTTTTGTTCAGCAATGTTGTTACATCTGGTGAGAATTTCTGTCACTATCTGGTAGGTAAGGTAAGCCACAGTAACTCGGTCCTGCCTTAGGACCTCCTGCCACCATCTTGTCTTAAATCTGCCCAAAGGACTTCTGGTCTTCCTGCTGGGTACAGAGGAGTTATTCACTGTCTTGTGGTCTGCCAGAGGGGATAAATCCACGTCACCTGTGGTTACAGAACACACAAATACATGCATATATATCTGCACAGAATAAACAATTGTCATTTCCATAAATCCAACTTCCAAGAAAAGTGGTCCTAACACAGACTACATGTTCCTAATGAAATGAAAACCCTGGTGTTTTTTTAAAGAGGTCTGTTTCAACCTCTGAGATTGTGTAACATCCAGTAAGGGTCATGAATGGTCAGACAGTAATAATTTGTAATATGAAGACACCAGGATTCTGGAATGTGATGCTCTGTTTTGGGGCAAGAAGTTTCAGACTTTTTGACAGATTTTAGTTCCTTTACATTCAGGGTCAAGCAATTCAGCATGACTGCTAACTCTGAAAATGAAGGTACTACAACCGTTCAAAACATCAAGAACTACTTGCTTATTGACATAGTGTCATATCCTAGGATACTGGAATCTTTAGCAACACCACAGTGAAAACAAATCTTGGTCTGAAAGATTGGCATTTTAAACTATGCACACTATGCAGTGCCACATCCCAGGTACTGAAGTCTTCAGCAGCACTACTGTCAGAACTTCACATCCACACATGGAAGATTGTCATTATGACTTGTTTCAGTGTACTCTCTTGGAAATCCTGAACAATATTGTGAAAACCCTGTCATAACAGCTAATAACCTGCATGATATTCCACCATGATGTCTCCTGAATTTCATTAACAGGGCACAGAAAAACTTATCCTATGGTACTATAAGTCTCAGTCTCCATGGCAGTTTCACAGCAAAATCATTTACAAATTGTAGCGTGACTTTAATATAACGGCTATCAAAAATTAAGTTAATCATTTCAAACATACTTTCCCTGACCACCCTTCCTCTTTCTAAAAATTCTGACATCCTGTCCAATACTGATTATTATCAACAGAAACATTATACTTTTTTAGTATTTGGAACATATCCTAACTCAGGTTATTTTAGCCCAGGTGATATTTGCAGTATAGTAACAATTCAGAAATAGAATAACAGGATTTGAAAGACACTTACTGGTAACAGACACAGTGGACTTAAAGTCTGATGTTAATTCATGCAGAGTCACGTTTCTGAAGGACTCAGCCACTGACTGCATTGCATCTGCTGCATAACTTAACTTTTCCACCTCTACTGTCTCATTTTGTGCTTCCTCAGTCTGACATCCTTTCAATGTGTTCCTAACAATGACAGAGAAAAAAATGTGCACAGCAATAAAAATGGCACAACAAAAACACACACACACACAGCATTCATGCAGGTGATGAATTTAATCAGTGTTGACACATATGCGTATTTTTAAAGTCAATAAAATCAGTACTGGTATTTTAAGTGTTGAAACCATTCACTGATACAGAGACAAGAGGTTATGTAAGCTGTGATAAATTAAAAGAGGTGTGTGATATTCAAAGAATACATGAAAGGATTACAAAGACATAAGAATAGTAGGCTAGACAGTAGCATTAAATTTAATATGTCCTTTCACCAAAGCATCTCAAGACAAATATCCTAAGACTGAATAAACACTGGCTTTGAAAAGAGAAGGTGCATGGATTTTGTGGACACAAGGTAAACTAAGTAAGAAGGAAGAGAAAAAGAAGAAAGCCTGGTAAAGCATGGAAACATGTTACTGACCACAACCGCAAAAGAGTGTTTGTACTCTGCAAGATCCAGTATATTCCAACCAAGGGGCTGACTACTGTTTTAATGTTAACATACCTACGTAGAAATAGAAGGATATCTTGCAGCTTTCCTGACAGGCTGACTGCACAATGATGGAGATCTTGACAATCATGGTAGAATGTATGGATCCCTTTGCTTTCCACCTCCAACCATTCCCCTCCAAACATGGTAAGATCTTTCCATTTGTGTCTTGAAGGTCAGCTGATATCTGCTACTAGTAACAATTACATGATGCTTGATTATTCATGATTATTATTCCAGTTTGGTCATACTATTTGAAACACAGAACAGACATTTGTGTTAAAGACATTACATCCTTTTCCTCTTCTGCTTAATGATTCTCATTCCAAGATTCCATTCATACAAGGGCAAAATATTTATTATTTATTTATTTATTATTATATTCAAGTGGATCCAGTACAGGTCTATTACAACCAATGGATATAGAATGTGTCACACATCTATTAGTAAACATATATATAATATGTAAGCACATTGATTGACAGTGTTACAAATATAGATACAGTTGGATAATATAGTGCCAGTTAATCAACGATCAGAATATACGAAAAGTAACAATTTTTTTAAAGTTTATGGTGTAATCACATGTTCAACTGCAAGTAATGCACACATCAGTATAAATACACTTCTTCTTCTTCAAATGATTCATGCTGTAGTTGCTACACAAACTCCTAGCCTATACACCCATGAACTACTGCTTCTTAAGATCTGGTTGACAGCAACAACTGATACAACCACAGGATCCATAATTACAGCACATAAGCCTTATGGTCACAAGCAAACCCATAATAAGAAATGAAGAGTATATAACACAGGTACAACCCCCTGCTATGTTTGCGTTTCTAAACATCGTTGTAAAAATATTGATTGACAAGACATGACATCAGATTCAGAGTGACTTATATCAGTGAAATTTAATGTGTTGTGTTGGGATTGATGAGCAACTGCATTGATAATAATTTAACAAAACTGAACTGCAGAAGCTATTTAACCAACATTCTTAAACCCTTCATACTGGATATCAGATTCACAAGGATGTATCAGTTTTTAATTGTACAGTATTCTCTCACTGCGTATATATGACTAATTTAAAACCTCAGTTACATGTTACTCATAGGTTTGACATGTCCATGCCATAAACATACCCATCCACTCTTAACTTTGGTAATGGACAGAGTTCGATCGTGAACCTCACGATCCGGCCGCTGTATGATCAGTAAGACATGCGGTCCTCACCTTCCCTTCGACATTATCAAGTAGCCGGGGGGGGGGGTAGGGGGGAAATCCCATTCCCCTACACAATACAATGTAAATATGTTACTACGTAAAACCATTTTAAAATCAAGATCTAAATGTGATAGTTGGGCCAATTCTGGAGGTATTGCAATACCGGGCCAACCCGTGATAGAGGTGGAGCAAGCCCTTAGCACTCCGTCATTTTCCAAAAATAAGTTTAATTTCCTGGTCCTGCAATGCAGGATGTATCAGATATTAAGCTGAGAAGAACAGATTTATGTTTAATTTAGCTTAGCGAATGTTTAAAATACATAATTGAGACGTTTTTCTACCACCTCACTCTTTCATCTTAGCCACAAGACCGAGAAGAGGGCCTCGGAGATGACATCTCCGGGGAACCCACGAAAGACGTAACACTCCTGAATGCATGTATCGCATATTTATTCCTTTCAATGTCAGCCTCCAAACTTTACCATTGAACACTACTCACAATATCCTGAATATATACATTTTTATTATTCACACTATACTTATAGCCAAAAGGACGAGAAGCGATACCAATAACAACTGTCGCGACGCTCATATACACCTACAGACGGTTCCTGATTATGGGTGTTAGTAAGTCTATGTGCAATAACAAATTAGCTTGCTGTGCATTCTTCTGGTAGGTAAGCAAGTAAGGTTGGCCAGTGTACTCCCGTACACTTCACAGTAGTAACTAATAAAGAGTCGTCTGCGTTAGTCAAATTTAATATTTGATTTTGCCTTTAATACATTTTGACGCTCACTGCCATTTAGTTTCTCGACTGACGTTCGCAGGGGCATGACGTGACAAGGATGGCTACCCGCTTATCTCTTTGTCGCACACTCGTGCTGACTCAGACATGTAGCGGGAATTACGTAACATGCACTCATACTTCCTTACTCAGCTTCAAGGGTAAAAATCAGATCGTGGTGGACACAGGCTGGAGCACAGATCATCTAGAAGAGGACCTAGGGGCACAGGCATTATAATGCAGCAGGACCCGACCGCACACTGGTTCTGTGCTCCTGTCTTTATGAAGCACAGTTTTACTGTCAACATTGTTCATTTTATCAATGTAATCTCCACCACAAAGACCGAATAATAATAATAATAACACTAAAAAACATAACACAGAGGCATCGAAAATTATAGATTTAGACTTGAGACACAATAGCTTCTATGAGAAGAGAGATACAGAGATAAGATTTGGTGTATCGTGTTCATCACCACACAAAGTTTTCATGCATACCCTACAATATAGCAACGTCCGTACCGTTCGCAGCCCTGCAAACATCTATACCAGTGATTCCCAAACTATTTTGCTCGCGAATCCCTTTTGGCATCGAAAAATAATCACAGATCCTCACATCTTTGCAGAAATGAACGTCGAGTGTCAGGATTTGTGTATCCAAAATTAAAAATTTATATCTCAGAACTAATTTAGATAGCTACGAATAAACACCAATAGCGTACGTAACAATGTATTGCATCATTGACTATAATTAAAACGATTGTAACTCGTTTTGTGGGTACACGAAGCTTCTTAATGAGACATTCTAACGGATAAACGAAATAAACATACCGCCAATTAAAGAATTTCTTCGATTATTTTTAACAAAACATTATCCCTTTAATTTAAAAGATAAGTAAACTTCAAAGTAACTATTACAGAAATGTATTCACGGATTCCCTGGAAACTGGTGGCGGATCCCTCGGGATCCGCGGAGCACACGTAGGGACCAAATGATCTGGATGATACTCAGTTTATTTCCATGTTAACTGCAGCATTTCTGGAGTGACTGTCGTCACGCTTGCTTTAATTTTCTCTCGCAGATGACGTAAATCTCGGATTTTTTTCTGTGTAAACGAGATTTTTTATTATTCCTCACAGAAAAAAAAACCAGTGATGAAAGGTCTCAACTTAGTGGGGGCCACCGCGTTGGTCCGCCTTTTCCAATCCACCGATCTGGAAATCTGACTCTCAGGGCATTTCGTAAACTCATGACTGTGTGTGCTACAACCCCGTCTTGTGAAACAAATTTCGCCTTCCCCTTGTTGTTCAATGGTATTAATATGAGGAAAGACAGAGAATTGTAACATATTCTGGAACATGCCTTGATAATGTGTTCTGGAAGAAGGAGGGGAGCCCTACAAAACAATTATGCGTATAAACAAAAACACATGCGCCAATGTGTTTAAGAAAACTCTGAGTTGAACAACACGTTGCAGCAATACACATCTCTATACCTCTGTTCTCGCAAAGGTATTGCGTTTCGAAACTTGGTGCATCATTTTCGGTGATTCTGTATATATATAAATGGATTGGACAACATCATTTTACACGTAGTTATAGCTGTACTTGATAGTAGGTGCCTGAAGTCGTCAGAGAAAAACGTGGCCCCTACATGTGCACTGGCTACTTGTGCCTGGAAACGAACAGCTGCATGGCCCAGAGTAAAAAATATATTATTTAACGACGCTGTCAGTTGTTAGGTCACATAGCGCCGTTGACAGACGAATCACTATGGTGCATTGGTGGGATGACAATTGTTGAGAAAACCGAAGTACTGCTTTCTCCACCACAAATCCCACGTGGAATAGTGTTGGATCTAACCCCGGTCTCCGCGGTTAGTGGCAGGAGACTAACCTACTGAGGCATAATGCGAGCTCTCAGTATACTAAAGCAGGCCTATAATTGACATGCCTGAATATCCAGTGCTCCTATACGGACCAACAAAGGAAACGTTGTACCAATATCTTATCATTTCACGCATTAGCATTAGCTACTATTCACTTATCACTTACTCGTTACATCAGACACAGTATAAAGCTTTATCTACAGACCTTCATTTATAGATCCGCTGTTCTTTCGTGCCAGTCTAACCTAACCTAACACAGCAGTACCAAAGGCATTAGCATGTAACCGAAATACGCCAAATAAACTTGAAGCACGTACATATTCACTGACTGAAGGGGCATGGATAATCAGTCTTGTAAAGGATCGACAGGCTTTTGTTGATCTGCACATTATATTGACAAAAATGTAATAAAAGTTCGTTAAAAGCATGTTTATTATATAGTCTAGTAATAAATTATAGTATTAGTAAGGGCGTACGTGTATTAGGATATCATAAAAATTTCTTCGTATTTCACGTCTCTTGTGAGCATTATACTGTCTGCGTAATTGTCTAATTGTTCGGTGGGGGTTCACACCTCCCCCCCCCCCAACAGTTACCCTTGTGCTCCTTTCTTAATACAGACGTAACTCGTCAGTTCCATTCATTTTGAGTACGTATGTCGAGCGTGCGCCACAGTACTGTTTTATATTACGCAAAAAATCTGTAGAAACGTGGCATGTTTTTCATAGATTTATCACTTTACTAAATTTAAGGGCATCGCACTAGCAGTCCTCCCGCCTGAAATTTTCGCACGGCCGCCATGTTCGAATGACTGGTATTATAAATTTAAGAAGTACAATAGTCGAATGGTGTGGTGTTCTTAATATGGTGCATGAAAATCAGTCATTATTTAAAACAAAACTTGACAGACACGACTGTAGTAATAGGCCTGCCATACGCATTATACAATACGGAAAGCAGGCTAATAAAACAGGCGCGCATGCTACTCACCAGAACACAAACGGCGGCGGTCGTAACTTGCTGGGCGATACGGAGAACTGACCGCAGAGACGCGAACTGCAATCGATAGCTGAACAGGTGGACTCAACACTTAAAAGAGAGCTGGTGCCAAGCGGTGCACACATCCGCAGCGCTTGTTCCCCCAAGTCCAATCGTTCTAGGTCAAGGTTGTGGCTCCCCACGCTCTTCAGAAAAAATGACTGTCAACAGCTCTATAGAGACGAACCTGCCCAGTGTTAACAGCGGCGTCCCAACCTGTGTGAATTAATTCATTAATAACTAACTTCGACTGGCTGGCGCTTTTGTCAACATAACAACGCCTCAGACCTTTTAACCTCGAACCAGATATAAGGATCTAAAGGTTATATCGCCAAGACTTGGCCTTATCGAAAAGTGCGGGGGAAGTTCCTCAACACCAGGTGTGACTGCCATAGGCTACTACCATTACTCGGGTTTCTGGAGTCTTGTATTGACATTCTGTACACCAGGTGTTGGTTATAAAGCCACATGTCCGTTTCCCTGAGGGTACGTACCGAATGCAGTGGTTATGCCGCCGAAGCGCCGCTTTCTGAAAACCACTGGAAATGCAATGCCTATGACGCTACTTTGTCTTTTGAAATTTCTCCACACACAGTGAACTACAATATAAATCATTGTGGTAATTGATACAATGCAGAGGTGACTGAATCAGGGTTCTGGAATTGGGTAATGTGATATCCTCCACGACGGTCAGAAACCATGCCGCTTTCGTAAGGGAACAAGACAGAAAGGAACTCAGGTAGGCAGGCAGGCGGGCAGGCGGGCAGGCAGGCGGACGGGCGGGTAGATAGGCAGCCGGATGGGTGGGTGGATAGGTAGGTAGGTAGTTAGGATGGACGGACGGACGGACGGACGGAGGGCCGGACCGACAGATAGATAGACAGACAGACAGACAGACAGACAGACAGATAGATAGATAGATAGATAGATAGACAGATAGACACAGAGACAGACAGATGATAAATAATGTAATTGTAATAGAAGAAATGTTCAGCGAAATTAAGCTACTTAACCGCGGAGGCCATTTAAACCTAATCGGAATCCATAAATTAACCAAACAAAAGAATCAATTTATGTCAGACATAACAGTTAAAGTACGTTCAAGATGCTCCTCTTTGACGGAACTTTTGGGTCAATGTGATTGCGTGATGGACAGCCATTGTCCTGGAACACTGTTCCTCGGAATTTTCCAGTCGTTCTGCAGTTATATTAAATTATCTCCTGCACGGACTTCCGAACTGCAAAAAGGCAATCGCAACTAAACTATCAGCTACAGACGTTAGAAACCTTGAATGAGTTCCTTCTCAGTTTAACGACGCTGTCTCAACTGCATATTTCACATACGTTACCGAATCTACGTTTACTAAATTTGTGAATTCAATCACAGTTTACAGCCACATTACGTCTCATTGTTTACAGTAATGTTAGTCGTTAAAGTGTCATGAAATAAACAAATGACTTTTTTTCTGTTGAATATGTTCCATGTTGCGTGCAGTAATCAAATGTAAACATTTTTAAAGGTCCTTAAAAATAATTGATAATATGTAGTCCAACATATCGGTCGAAAACACTACATATATCGTACAATATGATTATTATATTATCCTCTGTTATATTAATATTAGGAGTTTTTTTTTACGAAACCATATAGAACGACTTTTGCGCAAATTCATGCACCCGATTTCCTTCGATCTGGATGAAATTAGGTATGGGATATTTCCACATAATGTCACCGATCAGCTGTGAGTTTCGGCAAAACCGGCGCCGTCAGATCTGTACTTCATTTAACGTCGTAAATGAAGTTCCCCACCCCCTCCCTATTTTCTACATTTATTACCCGATTTGGGCGCAAACACGAGTGCTGTACATAATGCTGTCAAGCGTTTGCGAATTGCGTAAAATGGGCGCAAAAATTCCGTCCTTTTTTTTTGTGGGCATATGAGGTTACATTTCCGAGTGCACTGTGAAACAGTACGACATTTCGAAGGTAAACAACGCCTTGGTAATATCTGTGCATTACGTTACAACTTCTTCAATCTTGTTACTCTGTGAGATGCTCAGACATTCTTCCTTTCACGTAAGATGTCACTTAAACACGTCGTAGTCTTCATAGCCGGGACGTAGTAAAATAGTCTGAAGAAAAGAGGCAATGTATGTAGAATGTAACACTGAGGCGCGTTCGCGTAACAATTGTGGTCGTGGAAAAGCAATAAGTATTGCATATTCGGAATGTGTGTGTCTGTAGCCTCAAGTATCCAGCATGCACAGTGCTTGCGCCTTATTATATTGTCATCTGTGGCCTGTCTGCTTCTATCATATTTTTTCACATCATGTCATAAACGGCACGATTTTCGGAAAAAAAAATTGAACATAAAATGTGTGCTTTGGTTTTCTCTACAGTTTTTTCTGAAACATTTCCCATTCTAGGACTAAGGCTGCAAGATACCATTATAAACGTACATTAGTCTTCACGTAAAGTACCCGTTAGTCTCTTCAGGTATTAATGAAAATTTTATTTTTTCGACATATTTTCGAAAACTACTCAAATATCATCTTTCATGAAAATCCGTCCAGTGGGAGTCGAGTTGTTCCATGCCAAAAGACGGACACACAGGTACGACGAAGCCAATAGTGGCCTTTCGCAATTTAGCGAACTCGTCTAAAAACGTTATTCTGCAAACTTCGGAATAAATTTATTTCATGTCCAAAAATAGCAGGGCTTTCAATAACGTGCCCTTCGCACCAGTCTGCGCTGCTCTTACAACCAGTACAGGAAAAGAGAGCAGTGTCATGATTAATGGATGCAGTGCCTTGAATTTCGGAAGGTCCAAGCATTTGAGAACCGATCACACTGACGCGATGTCTCAGGCGTGCATTGCCTACCGCAGGTCAAGCATTGGGAGAGCGCGTTCGAACTCCAGTCGGGACGGGAATGTATACCGACGTTTTCTTTTGTATTTGTGTTGTCCTTTGTACTTATAGGTCTTGCGATGAACCAATTCCCGCCTTAGGAATCCAACCAAATATCTACAAACAAGATTCTGAAAGATGTATCTGCTCTTCTGGTATGTGACGCTGAGTCACCGGGTATTTGGTTCCTGACGTTTCGAGACAACATGCCCCTCTCATCTGCAACAGTCCAAACATCCAAGTAACCCTAAAAGCGAAAGGTTCTGGGCCGCGTTGTACTGTAGCGCCATACAGATATATAGACCAAAAAAAAAAAACAGAATTTTTGCCAACAACTCTTTCATATTTGTGACAAGGGCCAAGTATAATCTCCAATGGGACACCGACTAGCTGCTCAGATGCAAGGTTCCCGTTGTTACCCTAAATATATTCAGATGAACGTTGCAACAGTGCCTCAAAATAGGCCACGGTTCGATGCAATCTATCTCTCAATTTGTATCTTTAATCACTTGAAAGCATGACATGTACAAACTGCTTCAACGTTAAAAAAAAACTCTGTATTTCGTCCACAGCATGCAGGCTCAGAATAACGATTATTTCTCTAAACAGCATTAATTTGCTGGTCTTTGTAATGGGAAAACAGTGTTTCATTCTGGTGGGAATAAAATCTGACATACTAATTAGAGGCATTTCTTACTTTAAAAGCTTAACTGATTATGTTATTGGACACTACGCAGGGTGTGCAGCTGGTGAATAATTAGGTATCTGTAGATACAAATATCTAGTTTCACAGCTGTTATATTAATTTGTACATATCGTGTGTTCATTATGACCAATAAGTACTGTGGCTACATGTCTCATCTACAGTTGGTCTTCCTTAAACCTCATTCCAGATATTTAAGTTCAAGTATATTGCATGTTATGCATACAAAGGATCATTCCACTTTATAAATTAGCATGAAAAACATGTTTTTTTCTGATCTATGTCACGCATTTAAGAGTCTGTTTACAATTTTAAAGAACTGTAATTGTGTTAAAAATTAATATGTAATGGTAAAGGGTTAAAATGGTAATACTGAGTCAAAGAAGCATAACAGAACGCAGCCAGCCATAGGGCATTAAACTGAAAACGAGAGCACGCAAATTAAGATGTGGTGAAAATTGGAACGGGGTGCTAAAGCAAAAAAGCAAAAAGCAAAATGGTGTAAAAAAGGGCTGGGTTTAAGAATTAAAAGCAGGTAAATAGAAAAATTTGGCAGTAGGCCTACTCTCAGAGCAATTCTAGTATTCCCTGCTTTTAATCCTTATATTTCAGAATCACATATATGAAATATTCATCTAGAATGCCAGTTCTTCACATTTTGTGTAATATTGGTTCAGTACCTCCCCCGATGGTGTCTCCACCTTAACGTGGTGGGGGAGTTTGAGAGCTTCCATGACCCCGAGAGCTATGCCGGCAGTAGCGTAACTACCGGCAGGGACACCCAAGCCGGACAGGTCAAAGGGTAGAAGCCAGACGAAGAGAGACACCCTGGCCCTCCAGGTTGGGGGGTTGGACGCAAGGCCAGCACCCTCGCCCCGGAAAAATTTCAATACCGCTAAAAACGCTCAATTATGGAAAGATGGACGGATAGTTAGTAGACGACCAACGCGAGTATTAAGGAATAAGAGAGAAAACAT
>Ga0136643_10012670_pt1 | contig 12568 bp, 6 predicted proteins | sample TergutLab28metaG_FD_96883 | JGI IMG/M metagenome (GOLD analysis project Ga0136643, IMG submission 96883) | Labiotermes labralis P1 segment gut microbial communities from Petit-Saut dam, French Guiana - Lab288 P1 (version 3) (version 3) | ecosystem: Host-associated > Arthropoda: Insects >...
GAAAGCCTAAATCGGGCCTAGGCCGCCTCACAGGTGAGGTTTCTAGGTCACACAAAATTAGATACACACAGGACTCTCCTCTGGACGAGTGATCAGCTTTTTACAGAGGCCGCTAACTACACAAAACACAATGAACATCACTGCCCTAAGCGGAATTCGAATCCGCACTCCCAGCAATCGAGAGGCCGCAGAACTACTTAATAGACCGCACGGCCATCGGGATCGGTCATATTTCAGTTACAGGATAGGATTGTTTTGTATGTCTATACATCCACAAAGTTTTTGAAAAAAAAAAAAGTTGAATTGGAAGGTACAGCCAAAGCTGTGCCTGGAAGACGTATGGGGAACTGGAGGTGCAGCTGCAAAACTATGGTGCATGGTAATGTGTGGCTAACTTCACGCCGCGGCCACTTTGTCTCCACGAAAAGAGCTCCCTGCATCCATTGAATAGCAGGCTGGATGGGTCCTAGAACAGATCTGGAGGTTCTGTACACGCAAAATTTCTTGTCCCTGTCGGAAATCGAACCACGAGTGTTCCGTTGTCCAGCCAGCAGCCTAGCGACTGTTACATGTATGCCATGTCGATTCCAGTGTTGAACTATAAGTTACACCAATAATGTTCCTTGTTGCTGTGTAGTTTGGCGTGCAATACTACTAAACAGTCTCACAAATGATCTACTCGGCCAACATTCAGTACCTAAAGAAGAAATAGAAAAAGGCCCAGCAATCCCTGTACAGGTCTGGGCAGGCCTTGAGGGTTCCAGGTGGTTAAGGCTCCCAGATTTCAAGACAATCGGCACGTGAAGGTGGTACGTTTGTTAGCCCTACACACCGGCTAAGACTGAGTCGACCCCAGGGCCATAGTGCGGTCGGAAGGATTATGTCAATAAAATATTTAAGTATTCCCACCAGGAATCGAACCCGCGACCTACCGGCTTGCAGCGCAGTGACTCAACCACCTGCGCCACCGCATGCCCCAAAGAAGAAATAATATTAACTTAATATGAGTGAAAGAAAATTCTATTTACTGACTTCGAAGAACGCAAATTTATCTATGATTCTACAGTACAGTAATGGTTCCTAACAAACTGAGTTGTCAGAATAAAGATGCAGCAACTGAAATACCGTGCAACGTACAGCAAGAACATGGCTGCCAATGCAATAGCACAGGACATCTAACCAAGCAGCAAACACTCTAAGGGAATATCGGTGTGAGTTCTGAAGTACGATATTTTATCGTGAGATTAATGATTATATAAACCTCTTACTAGCACATTTGATTAAAACAGTACTGCCGTGAACCAAAATCAAGTATGAAACGAGCTTTGCAGTAATGCACACACACAGTAACGTGCAAACAGTTTCCGACTTACGAAAGGGTTCTTTTTCTGTTGATACCCCCCCCCAAAAAAAATTATTTATCACACTTCATCGGTTAGATATACGTTTTTAGAATGTCAGTGCACATATTTAAAATGCTATTTATATCAGTTTTTCGTATGAAAAAACTTACATTTAATAATTACATTATTAATGATTAATAATATGAATATTACTTTGTTATCATGGCTGTATAGGTTTGTTAAATAACTGTGTTCTCTGTTGGGTTAACTGTCGTTTAAATTTAAAATTACTTAACAGCATTTGCTTTTACGCTTTTGCAAAAAAAAAAAAAATCATATTAGAAGTCTGTCCCACTGAAATTAACTTTCATGAAATTGTATTTGATAGATTTATGTAAAAGTTCAAGCACTTTTTCTGTACAATCTTGATATACGTCATCAGAGTCCAGTAGAAACCACTTATGCTACGTATACGAAAGATCGCTGCTTCAGTACCGGATTTACAAACTTCTGTTGTGTTTGTTAATCATTCCAAACAGACCTCCTCTCTTATTTCATTTTACACTGCATATACACCCCCACCTGAACACCGTACAGAGTGTTGATGTTACAGCCTTTGGTCAACTACATTCACCATAAACCTGTGTAACCGACGAGACTGCAGTGGCCACAAAACCAGTGCAATGCGACCGTCAACTGAGATTGGACAAACATCCCATCAATAACCTAACCCTTCCCACATATGACGTAACACATCAAGCATGACGTCTGTGTCCCTTTCAGTGACTTTCTTTTTTCGTTCTTCTACATTTTTTACTGAGGATAGCTGGAAGATGTATTCTCTATAAAATGCGCGTGAAGTGAAGTGAAGTGAAGTCCCCTGGTGTCAGGTATGGGGGAAGAAGAAGCAAACTTCAAGCCTGAACTGATAAGGTAGGAACTGTTTTCCACAGAATTCAATGTCATTCGCATTATTGACCTCGATTTGGTCTACACTCTGCTGTCCCCGCGAATCCATAGGCACACAAGAGAATGCAGTTCTTCAAGAGTCCTCCACAATACTCTTCCGCAGCTCAAGAATTACAAGTGTATTTTATCCACACAAATTTTGTTGTTCTGGAATGCTACTTGTTCATAATATGTTTAGAGTCATCAGGTTCCAACAGCATTCAGAAGTGTCAAAGGACTCCACGCGACCCGTCTTACAAGCAAACAAACACACACACATGCAGCAGATATGACGCACTCAATTCACATTTCCGGAAGTCCTGATTTTGTAAAAAAAAAAAAAGGGCATTTGAACTGAAATACTACGTTGCAGTACCGTAAGTCGCACGGAAATAATACTGAATTCATACTTTTGTCTCAAGAACTGAACAGAACACAGCAGTAGATTGTTTTAAAATTAATTTTTGCCATCATGACAGAGCACAATGTCAATTGTTTAATTAATTTTAAGTATTCTTCACGTTTTTTACATTAGCGAAAGCTTTCTGCGACTCTGCTACTGCACCTCGCCCTCTCTCCAGCCGTTTAGGCAACAGCACAGTAGCACCCACGGCTGCTCTACCCTTCCTACTGACAACGCGTGTCATTAAACTAGAGATACAAGAAAACTACATGCTGTACACAGACACAAACTCAAAATTTATTTTTCCATGAGCGAAACCTGGGTCATGAACCTGATTTTACATAATTCATTCATTGCGTAGTGGACGGCCTAGGGTTCGAATCTCGGTGGTTCGGCCGGCCTCCTATTCAATGGATACCAGGGTTCTTTACAGTGGATAAAGCGGCTAGGTCGTAAAGTTAACCGTTCACCTCCTTCTAGTTCCGTGGATAACATGAATGGAGCTGTTCCTGTACCCCCCTATATGCCTTCATGGCGTGGACGAAAGGAACGTATCTTCTTACCTTCTTTTATGTAACAACCGACATAACATCCGGTGTTAATGCAAGACTATAGACCTTATGAACTACTTCAGTCAGGCCTTGGATTCAAGCAGAGAACTGTGGGTTCGGAAATAAGAAAGAATGTTGACCGGACGGAATGAAAACCTGATGCAGTGCCTCTCTGCCCGCCACATCCCACATACTCTGTGCTGGGATGGGATCTGGACAGCCGCGTTGAGTATCCGCCTATAATATAGCACAGTTTTCTGTCGCATTTAAAGAAGAAAGAAGGGAAAGTACGTGGTCCTTCAATGCAGCGTGTCAGTTCTAATATCAATACACATTAATTTCTCTTGCAGGCAAAGGCCGACTGCGGAAATCAGGAACATCACCTCAGAAGTCCTCACTGGGCTCTGTAACTGTAGGGAACCACACTTCTTCATATGGTTCCTGCTGTCCTTTGTAGCATACCGAACCCACTGACGAATAATCTGTCTTCAAACTCGGAAGGTACCCAATTCAAATTTCCGCTGATTTAGCAGCTATAGTAACCAATAATTTTTCTCTCTGTTTGGAATCAATGAATTTTATATTCATGGGTCCGTGCATCGTGAATCAAATTGAATAATTCTCCAACAAGATGCGACTTATTCAGTTTATTACATTTCTGTAGGCAGCTCTACATGTTTCGGGTGCTGACACCCATCATCAGAAGCGCGTACAACTGTAATTACAGCTTCTGGCATTGGTCAACTGGGTCTACTAACATCCGTTCGCTCTGTTGAGTTGGAACTGATCAACTCAAATCAACAACGCGTGCGGATAGTAGTAGACCCAGTTGACCAATGCCAGAAGCTGTAATTACAGTTGTACGGGCTCCTGATGATGGGTGTCAACACCCGAAACATGTAGAGCTGTCTACAGAAGTGTAACAAACTGAATATAGTCGCATCTTGTTGGACAATTATTCAATTTTATTTTTCTCTCATTGCTCCAATTAACGGTTACCTCTTCCAAAATATTGCTGACTAGCAATCATGATTTTCTCCCTTTCTCGTCGCACACTACGTCTTAATGTTTTTGACAAGGCCGTAACATAGGTCTCGCCTAATAAAACGTATACAGGCATTTACTGTTCCTAGTTAAGAAGCAAGGAATTCGATATCAAAGGCAAGAAGGTTTTCTATTCACCAAAACGTCCAGACAGTCGTCTCCACCTAGCGCCAAGGTTAAGAATAAGTGGAGCTATACCTCCAAACCCCTATAAACATTCACGGTGTGCCCCCGAATTAGACGGTAAAAATGGAGAATATGTACAAAGAAAAGTACATGTACATCCTCTTAAAATTAAAAAAACCGCACGTTAATTAACAAAGTACGTGTTACTATAGAAACTGCGTGTTACTTAACAAACAGCACGTTACTTAACAAACTACATCTTACTTAAAAATGCGTGTTACTAAACAAAATTCCTGTTACTTAACACACTGCACGATACTGAACTGCGAGTTACTTAAACTGCTTGTTACTTAACATATCGCATGTTATTTAACAAACCGCGTATTAGTTAACAAACTGCATGTTACAACACAAGAACACATTCTGGGTAAATGACCAACTTGATGCACAATTACGTTATATGATACGTTTATTATTATAATCCTCTACGTGTTTCGAGCAACTCTGTGCTCATCATCAGGAGATCAAATTGTATTAATACACTGACCGTCCGGTGTGCACACCGGACGGTCACTTACAGAGAATACTATACCAGATGCTGTGTTAATGCAGTTTGACCTCCTGATGATGAGCACAGAGTTGCTCGAAACACGTAGAGGGTTATAATAATAAACGTATTATATAACGTAATTGTGCATTAAATTGTACGTTTACTCAGAGTCATGCCAGGGTGCACGGTCAGCAAAACATAAAAAAAAAGACAGAACATGGTAAGTAAAAGTAAACTGGTGTACATGTGACTTGTAACAGTTTACTGGTAAGATTCACAACTTTGTTTAGTTTACTGATCCAATTATTGAAGAATTTTAATACCTTTAGAATGCTAAGACCAGGACGCCGCTAGAATGGATACCGCAGCACAACAGGACTGTATTTACAACTGAAAGAGTCACAAAAATAGTTGTTGATTATGTTTAACATGTACTAATGACTACCAAATTTGTTTGCTGGGTGGCTTCGATTGTAGGACAGCATGAAAGACGGTAAGTCACGCCAATCGGATCCCAAGCTTAATGTCTCTCTGGCATGAACACAACGAATCTGGCTGCGGAAAGCAATAAGAGAAGGCAGGCAAACAAAGAACACGCCATATAGAGCAAAGGCCAAAATAACGCCCAGCCTACACTCCATTTTCTTCTAAACCATCACTAAATATCACCAGGACAGAAAACAGATTGCAGATTTGCAACAACAAAAAAAATGTTCATGGGATATTTGGTGATGGGGGAAAAATGATTACGCCTAAAAAAGTACTCAATTTGTTTTGGACAAAATTACAATAATCGAAAGCAGCTAGAAATCTTTCCTTCGAAAATTCCTTTGCAGCCCATAAAGTCTACCATTCCTTGTGAGATTTTACGTTACACACGTGTGACCCTGACGTTTACAGACACTCCTGGAACTGCGTAAGGATTCCTTTCCGCACACCTTCAATAATTCGAATTTTACGTATTCCGGGATTCGAAACGCCACCCGCAAAACATGTGTAATATTTATTTACATATTACATGTGCTGTGTGCTCTGTTAATTATGTAATTGTTTACTGAGATACTAAGCGAAATGTAATTGTATTAAACCCGTAAGTAATTTTAGGTACAGTAAATAAGTCAATGGAAGTAGTTTAAATAAGTTTATGGGAAAGTGTATGGAAGGTCAAGTTTATGTGCGTAACCTGTGGGGTGTCTGTGTGTTTCCGCCTCACTGTGCTTCCATTCATGAAACGAAGAATTTTGCGAGTTTTTAAAAATGTTAATAGTTTTGCTATTTTTTGAAAAGTTGCTGGTCTCAAATTGCCTAACTCGTAAGCATGTAAGTACGTGTGTGACCGTACTGCCTTGTAGGACGTGACACCTTGTAGTCTAGAACTCGTTCACCGACGTTTCGGATGAGCCTACTTGCTCGCCCTATACATTAAAGACTTTCCTGCCGTTAAGAAGGAAGAAATAGAATAATCTAAACCTTTATGATAGCTACCAGACTACACAGTGTCACATCCGAAAGACCTTCTTATAGATTTTAAATTTGGGAGTAATTTTAGCTTCGAATATAGAACGCTATTTGTGTAGGTTTCGACACAAATACTCGCCTCCATACGTTACAAGCAGGGGAACGTAACAATCAGAAAAATAAGGAGAGAAGTATTGCGAAATGCGTTATTTAAAATAAGTGTCCTTGTATTATATTTTTTGTAAAATACACGTTTTTTTTTCGTTACGTCTTGGTTGTATGGAAAGGTACTGTATTGTTAAGTATTGTATATGAACTGAATAATATTTATGTACAACACTGGCGCTTGTATTGCGACGGTGTAAAACAAGGAAATCTATGTTGTATAAGGGTAAAAGAAATTAAATACGAAAACCATCAAAACGGAATAAAAACAATGCAAATTACCGGTCACCGAAAGTACGTTAACAAGGACATGATCCTTCAGTTGGCGTAAAAAGAACTGAGCAGTTCTTTACTTATATATGTATGTATGTATGTGTATGTATGTGTACGTGTGTATATATGTATTATGTGTGTATGTATGTATATATGTATGTATATGTGTGTGTATGTATGTATGTACGTATGTGTGTATGTATGTGTACATGTGTATGTATGTATGTACTATGTGTGTATGTATGTATGTATGTGTGTGTATGTATGTATGTATGTATGTATGTATATGTGTGTGTGTATGTATGTGTGTGTATGTATGTATGTGTGTGTATGTGTGTATATGTGTGTGTATGTATGTATGTACGTATGTATGTATGTGTATATGTATGTGTGTATGTATATATGTATGTATGTGTGTATGTATATATGTATGTATGTGTGTGTATGTATGTATGTATGTATGTACGTGTGTGTGTGTGTACATACAAGTTAGTTGCCTGTACCAAGATATTCCGAAGACAAAGTCGTATAAATATACTTTTAAAAGACACCTACTGCTGTGTTGACGTAACTCATATGAAAGCCTCCTCACTAGTCAGGTTAAGAAACACGACAGTTGACAAAAAAACGAATAATACACATATATAATAAGTAGGTTCAGCACATGTACACTTCACTCAGCATTGCCAAGGCAATGAGTTAAGATGGGTAAATTAGGTGGAGCCTTTAACAATCCACCTCAACTTTTATTTAAGAAACAACGTCCAGTCCTAGAAACTGGCTGGCATTTGAATCTATTGTACTACGTACAATACTACTGGAAAAATGTAGCTGAAAATTCAACGTGACGTCTGTTACAGTAAACGTACATTTCAAGGTCCTCTGTCGATTAACGCCATTCGCCAGGCACTGAGATCCCTTATAGGTGAAAGTATGTACATTTCGAGGTCCTCTGACGATTAACGCCATTTTCCAGGCACTGAGATCTCTTATAGCTGAAAGTATTCGATGTCCTCTGACGATTAACGCCATTCGCGAGGCACTGAGAACCCTTATAGGTGAAAGTATGTACATTTCGAGGTCCTCTGACGATTAACGCCATTCGTCAGGCAACGATATCTGTTACGGGTGAAAATGCTACCGTATGTAACGAAACTAAATACATCTTCTGTGATTATAAACATACGCACTTAAGACAATTATATACCTTGCACTATTACTGCAAAGGATTCTCTGCCCATGCTGGTAAAGAAACTTTGCTGAATAGCCCTCTGGAATCAGACAATGGTGACTGCACTGGGCTGCAACGATTTGTGGATAGGCGGCCCTGAAGGTCGTGTAAAGATTTCAAAAACATACAGAACTGCACGTCACGATTCTCCATGACAGTAACGCCATATAGTTCAACAACACGGAGCCTCTTACAAGCGCAGGCCGCCGACACGCCAATTCCTGGTAAAGCGAAGTCAGTCGCCGTATCAATCACTTGCCGCCTCCTCAGGCAAGAACGGAGTAAACAACGTAAACCAGCGGATTTCGGACTGCCCATGTTCAGGCCAGACTCAGCAATTAGAGAATTTATTTGTTTTAGCACGCACAGACCTCCAGGAGACTGCAAGGCGATGCGGAGCGAAGTAGACATCAGCTGTTCTTCGTGTAGCCAAGAACAAAACGCTGGTAGCATTCTGTACTGAAATTTAACTTACACATTACTTTACCTAAACATATTCTTTGCTTGATTGTTTTCCACAATTCTCAGTCTCAGAACAAAAAATAAACGGGAATAAATGCAGTACTTATTTTTTCCTCCCCCCACTTATTACACGCTCTTCCTCTGCCAGGCAAGCGATCAGACTGCGTAACCAACTGATAAAACAGACTGCATCTAATTGTCGCAAAAATTCGCAGTTAGGTCCTGCACTCAAAAGATCCACTCTATATCAGTCGTTATTTTCCTTGTTTTTTATGTATTTAATAACACTGTCTCAAGTGCAAAGACGAAATAACTCCCAATGAAAGGTGACGATTACTCGATTCGGGGCCAAATACTTTTGCCGTCAGGATACAACTACAACAAAAACTCCATATGCTTACTAACAGTTCGAAAGTCCTTCGTAGAAGGGAGCGAAACTGTCTTCATTTTTTTCAATCAGTCAATCAGTTAGTCAGTCATTCATTCAGCCAGTCATGCATTCATTCATTCATTAAGCCAGTCAGTCAGTCAGAATACCGGGCCCATCACAAGTGCTGTGACACACTACGTCACAGTATACATATGTACAACCTTCTGTGCAATCTATTCCATTTTACTGTATTTTCAAGGCCTAATAAGGTGAGATTAGGAGCCAGTATGGCTCAGATGGTACAGCGACTACGCTACGGCCTGAAATGTCCGGGGTTCGGGTCAAATCGAAGGCGAGACACGTTTCCCTTCTCCAAAACTTCCAGCCCGGCTGTGGTGCCCAGTCAGCCCATATTCACTGGGCACCGCGAATAGAGCGACTGAGTCGTGAAGTTAAACACTCACCTCCATACAACACCGAGGTTAAAAATTAATGAAGTTGAACCTCTAATCCACCCATACGCCTTTATGATGTGGACAGGTATAACTCTTAGACTGATGAAATTCCGGGGCAACAAGAATTGGCAGGTTTGCAATTAAATTCCGAATAACAGTAGAATTTTCACATACTACAAGCAGACATTTATAGAAATCTGTGCATTATTAAGGGAACTATAATTCGACAAATTCTGAGGACCATGTGGACTTTATTCAGCAACATAGAGCCATGAAATGAGTTACGAACGAACACAGAACAACACTGTATGTTACATATCAGTGTATTTGAATGACAATGATGAGGTCGGAATTCAAAATTCTGAAGAGATATTATGCTTTATCGACAGGTAATAGATCCCGACGTATCAAAGGATCGTAGCGCCTTCATGTTTTGGGTAAAGCAGTCCAACTTTTCGTTCGCAACGTCGGTAACAGTTCACTCGTCCATATGGTGAAACTTAATTACTTACTCCATGGTGCAGAGTCCTTCTTGAGAAGCTAACTGGTTTGCAGCTAGGCAAGAAATTCCCCGCATTTCACGGAACCCGAAGGTTCATTACCGCACTCACAAGCTTACGCCACCTGTCTCTATCCTGGGCCAGCCCAATCCAGTCCATACACCCACATCCCACCTCCTGGAGATACGGTGAAACACTCCACAAAATTTCAAAATTCAGAAACATCACCTCGAGAAACCAAAACTCCGCTAATTAAAAAGGTTTATAATTTCGTTACAAGCGAATTACTTAGTCCCTGAATACAGTCAAAATTTGCCACTTCGAGCCTCTTAGTGTTTTCACCGATTTACTAGAGTTTATTTCACATTTTAAAAATATTTTTTCCATTAAAGGTGAAAGGTACTAATTGTCAGTGTTTCAGTATATTAAAAGTATCACCCCGATTCCGCATAAATCAAGAACTAAAATTTCTATATATCAAAGAATACACAAGATAGGGAATATACGTATAACGTAACATTGAGGCGCGTTCTTGCAATCATTGTTGCAGTCGAAAAGCAATGAGTGTTACACAATATTAGTGTGTGTATTTGTAGCCTTAGGTACCCAGCATGCAATGCGCACGTGCCATATTGTCATCTGTGGCATGTTCGGCTCTGCAATATTTTTCCACATTATCTCTCACAAACGATACGATTTTCTAAAAAAAGTTGTTGAACATAAAATGTGTGTTTGGATTTTGTCTACAACTTTGTCTGAAACATTTTTCATTGTAAGAAGAGTTGAGCGAGATATGATCAAAAAGGTCTAGTAGTCTCCATGTAAACTACCCGGTATTTGATTTTTCTCGACAGATTTTCGAAAAATACTCAATTATCAGATTTAATTAAATCCGTCCAGTGGGAGCCGAGTTGTTCCATGCGGGCAGACGGACGGACGGATAGACACGACGAAGCTAATGGTCGTTTTTGGTAATTTTGAGAACGCACCTAAAAACTAGATGTTGGAAAATACAGAATTCTTTAATGTCCAACAGGCAAAACAAATTTACCACCTTACTGCAGTTTCTTGGGCGAAGTAAGAAGACTGACCAAAGAAAATTATCCTCTTTCAAGAAGGTAATATTCCGACTTTCGCGCTGTTTGTTTCACCCGGCCTACTAAAACTCACACCTCTCGCCAGGATTAACTCCCGCATATCTGAACGGACAGGGGTTGTTTGTACCGCCATCTCCCACCTCGTACTTTCGTTGCCGTTCGGCGGGACACACACTCCTCTGGGACCGCTTGATGTCACGTTACACTCGGTTTGATGAATCGTGGGATAATCCATAATTCACAGCCTTTGTCGTTTAAGGAACAGTCCGGTTTTTAATAAGATAATTTGAAAATGAAGTCACTACACACTTAGTTTAATGTATCTAGGAATGGCATGTTGATCAAATGAGCGGTTCTGCAGCCGTCTGACGTTGACATCCCTCTAGATCCACAGGAATGGTGGAACTCATCAATAATGTACCGTCTAACGACTCCGTCACAGGCAAAACACAACGAAATTAAGAATCGTAATCTAACCCTCCGATATAAGACCTGAATACTGTAAAATCAGATGAATAACTTATGGCATAACGCTGAAGATGAACACTAAAGACTGACTTTAATCTCAATTACCGTGTAATTATAAAACTTCATTTCCTACCTCCCAGAGAATAAGGTCCTCTGCCTTATAAGATGGATCAGTTAATTTCATGGCTTACTGGGAGGAACATATGAAGTACATTACACATTTCATCAGCCATCTGTCTGAAGGGGTGCCCACATATCCCGGGCCGAACGTGCTGGTGTTACATAATAATTCAATTTTACCTTGCAATATTCAGTCACATAATTACATTCTTCTTAGCAAATGACCAAGTTTATGCACAAATTCTTGTTTTATAATAAGTTTATTATATTCCTCTACATGTTTCGAGCACTATTGTGCTCATCATCAGGAGGTCAAACTGTATTATACAGCATCTGGTATTGTCACACTCTGTAGGTGGCTCAATTCTACTTTGAATGAAAAATTTTTCATACAAAGTTGTAGACAAAATCAAAACACACATTTTATGTTCAATAACTTTTTTCAGAAAATCGTGTCGTTTGTGAGAGATAATGTGGAAAGATATTGCAGAGCCGGACATGCCACAGATAACAATATGGCACGTGGGCATTGCATGCTGGGTACCTAAGGCTACAAATACACACACTAATATTGTGTAACACTCATTGCTTTTTGACTGCAACCATTGTTGCAGTCAAAAAGCCTACGCATCGGACGACCACCTACAGAGTGTGACGATACCAGATGCTGCATGATACAATTTTGACCTCCTGATGATGAGCACAACAGTGCTCGAAACGTGTAGAGGAATAAATAACCTTATTGTAAAACAAGAATTTGTGCATTAAGTTAGTCAATTGCTAAGATTATACTGAGATGCACGGTCAGCAAAACACAAAAAAAAAATCGTTGTTGCCCGGTTCAAATATGTATTAATAATCGTTATCGAGTCCATTTGTAATTCAACTCATGAATGTACTTCCATTTAAGATCACTTCAAGAACCTTCTAAAGTTAATATTATGTAACATTACCCATTTTTAATGTTTGCCATCCCGAAGTGTTTAAAACACACACACACACAC
>Ga0136643_10012677_pt1 | contig 12564 bp, 8 predicted proteins | sample TergutLab28metaG_FD_96883 | JGI IMG/M metagenome (GOLD analysis project Ga0136643, IMG submission 96883) | Labiotermes labralis P1 segment gut microbial communities from Petit-Saut dam, French Guiana - Lab288 P1 (version 3) (version 3) | ecosystem: Host-associated > Arthropoda: Insects >...
CACATAATCTCACCAAAACAATAACCGACAAACAAAACAAGTACCAAGAACTGGCGAATGAAACATGTGCTATGTGGAAGCAAAAGGCAGCCAGCACAAGTGATCCCGACAGAAATTTCATCTACGGGAGTAATTCCAAAGTCACTATCACAGAGTCTAACAAGACTTAACTTGCACCCGAATACATATATACATCTGCAAAAATCTGTAATTCTTGGCACATGTTCAAATGTAAGAAACTTTTAAAACTACAAATAAGACCACTGAGCCTAATCCTGTTGATTACTACATCCCAGGTAAAGCAAAGCAGTCCCATTACAATCCTGGACAGGCCCAGAGGGTTCCAGGAAGTTAAGGCTCCCAGATTTTGTGACAATGGCACAGGATGGTGGTAGGTTGTCAGCCTTATGCACCGGTCGCCTTTACCCCCAGGAAATACTCCTGGTACTCATTTCTGTTAGAGGCTGAGTCTACCCCAGGGCCATGGTGCGATTGGAAGGATTTTATGTCAATGAAAAATCCACTGACACCGGCTGGGATCGAACCAGCGACCTACTACATCCCAGGATAGGCGAATATTTCCCAGCCAAAGCCAAGAAGTGAGAAATTCGATGATAATAATAATAATAATAATAATAATAAAGAAAAATTGACAGGAAAACTAGAAAGAAACTAACAATGTATAAAATGCATCATCCAAAATCTGATATAGATAGGATATATGTAACAAGGAAATGGGGAGGAAGAGACCTGTTACAAATTGAAGGGACATATAAAGCAGAGATAATCAATACTGCAAAATATCTGCACACAAAATATGCAGAAGACCAACTTGTAAATACTGTTAAAAGTCAAGCAGGCAATCAACCAAATATGAATTCAACAACTGAAACAGCAGCAAAGGTTGCAGAAGAATTAAACCAATCAAATGGGAACATTGACACAGAAAAGGAAGGCATTCAACACAGACAAGCAAGATTAGGATTCATGAAAGAATAAAATGGCAAAGCTAAGTAATGCATGGCATGTATAAGTATGGACAGACAGCTGATTAGTGAAGAAGACATTCCTATGGCGGTAGAGGGGAGAACTAAAAAGAGAAACTGAGAGTGCAACAACAGCACCACAAGATCAGGCATTAGAAACCAAAAATAATGAGACAAAATTTTTACAAACAGAATACACAGACTGGTAAACAATTTGATGAGACAGTGGAACACATCATATCAGCAGCATGCCCAATACTGACAAAAGAACAATACATAAACAGACACGATGGAGTGTGTACTCAACCACACTTTAACAGATGCAAGGAAAAAGGGGTAAAATGAAACAATGAACATTGGAATGACTATGTAGTACCACAATCAGTTGAAACAAGTCATGACAGTAATGTAAGCATATTATGGAATCAATAAGAGCAAACAAACAGAACAATTCCTAACAATAAACTGGGTATCATAATTCATGATAATGAAACAGTAACACGTACGTTAAGAGATGTTGCAATTTCAGGAGACAGAAATGTGATAAAGAAAGAAGCTGCTATGATTCTAAAACATAGAGACCTTATAAAAGAAATACAGCACATGTGGAATGTGAAAGCTGAAGTGATACCTGTAATAATTGGGGCAACTGGAACCATCTCAAAACCATTCAGACAGTACCTGAGCAACATACCGGAAAGCACGAAATCAAGAAACTAAATACTTCAGAAAGTACAAACATAAAAGTTCAAAACATATTTCATATGCAAAATAACATTACATGTAACACAAACTGTGAATACAGAACAGCTGCAACAACACCCTAGAAACACAGTTCATTTCAGGCATATAATTGTAAACACCCTGCATAAATGTGCTAATAATAATAATAATAATAATAATATGAAGAGTAAATCAATGCATGGACAATTCTACTGGGACCTTGAGAGACCACCGGTAGATAAAGAAAAATCCCTGCCATAATTATGCACCTCAGGCCTGAAGGGAGAAAAGGAGAGTTTCAAAACAGCAGCTCAAAACCGCACTCAGCATGCATTATCATCAGACGAACATTATGAATCATCTGCCTGATGGTAAATGCAGAATGTACTATAACGGACGAACACACAAAACATACTGTTGTAGGATGCACAACACTTTCACCATCTGAATACACAAACAGACACAATAAGGTGACTGGTTACAGCCACTGGACAATATGTAAACATATGGGGTTACAGGTTACTGAGAAGTTCTATGAAAAAGTGCCTGAAAAGGTCATAAATGTCAACAGTCCCACTATTATATGGGATGTACCTGTTATCACAGATCAAACAATAACAGCAGAATGACCTGATATGCTAATGCATAATAAAAAAGAGCAGACCTGCCTACTGATCGATATAGCCATACCAGGTGATTTAAACATTACCACAAAATAAACTGAAAAATTAAGCAACTACAGGGTCCTAGAGATCCAGGTCAGCAGGATGTGGCAAGTGAGGATAAAATTGTGCCAGTTATAACTGCAGCATTAAGAACAATTAGGATGGGATTGGATCAGAAACTTCAGTTGCTCCCAGGCCACCCATCAACCACAGAACCACAGAATGTCATACTAGTGAGCACCGCACACTTTGTTTGTAAAGTGGTGGCGTATATCACTTTGATCTCTTGTTGAGCTCTGGTCTTAACAAAAGACCACCACATAATATGTTAGATGTGAGAATAAATTTTAAAATAATGACAGTAAGTCTGCAGAGGGGGGAGAAAAAATCAAAATATGCATTAACATTATATACACTACACAAAATTTACACAAAAAGTGTAACTTACTCCACAGCCTAGTGGCAGGCCATTATTGAAGTTGTTATGGATATGAGAATATGATGGACAGATGCCTATACGCCTGCAAAAATATTACATCAGTGCTAACAAGTATGAAGATGAAGAGTAACTAGTGTGATGCCTGCAGTTCGTACAATTACGTTTGTGAAAGAGCTCAACTGATCACTTACTACTACTCAAGCCAAGCATGAGTAACAATTCAAAATGAAAATCTGGTGAATTGTACTTTTTTTTACAAACTATTCTGATTGATTCTGAAATTAATTCACTGTGAAATTCCAACACATTTTGGAATATGAAACACTGAAATCACAACAATAACCTCACTGCTAAACCTCTTCAATGTAATATTTCCCTCAGTTTACGGCTGCAATTCATTATTTATTATTCAGCAGTATAATGAAAATGGGATGATTGTGAATTGAGTGAACAGGGAAGGAAGCTGCCATGGCTTATTTTAATGCACCATCAACTGCAGATCTTTCTGAGACTGACAGGAAGTAAAAGAAACTTGCACAAGCCTCAAAAATTTCTTGGCAGGCTATATTCATTAGTCACCTGAGTGTCCTGTCACAGTAGAAAATCATGTTTTTGAAGAAACTGTTGCTTTCTTCTCTGAAGTGAGTAACTTTTACCATTTTGACATAAATCAACGCTTAGAAGACTCTGTGGGAAAAACCTCTTAACGATGTTAATCATAAAGGTCAAGAACTGAACCCAGGATCTCCTGAATGTGAAAGAAGAGCACTAACCATTCAGTCACATATGGTTCAAATCCACTGTTACCTACAAACACCTTAAATGGGAATTTCTGCTTAATTCAATATAATTACAACCCTTGATTCATATATTGGTTTATTTATCCTGTAAGGTAACAGTACAGTGTTGTTATTTTAAAATAATTTTTACATACATACATATATACATACTAGAGATTCTATATGCTTACATGCATTATACAAAATTAAGAGCTAAATCAAACAATGCAGATCACCATCACAATTCTAGATGCATTATAATATAAAGTACTATGCAACAGGCCGCACACACAAAACCCATATTTTAAAATTTCAATGTTAAACCAAAATTAATAAACACACTAGGATTTAAAAATGATGATACATTTGAATATTTGTCAAGTCTAAAGTAACAGAGCTACAAAGCTGTGATGCGGTGAGACCTTCAGCTTAAATATGACTACGGGCCACAATAAAGCCAAGAATCAGCTGTGTTCTTGTCATGTGGTAACACCATGCACAGATCCACTATTTTGTGCCCTTTTGCTTGAAATCAATTCAAATTAAGTCTCCACCTTCTCAGTATGATATCTGATGATTATGACCTTGCTATTGCACTTTCATAAATATGATGTGACTAAAATGAAACAAACAGAATGAGTATCTAATACTAACACCAACTGGTTTAACTCTCATCACATGACAATTCTTTATAAAGCACAACAGCCATTTGTCATCCAATCTGAATTCTTAAACAGCAAAGTACCTATGATCTAACAGCTGACTGCAGAGTCAGTATTTTGTGAAGAAAACTCCGTGCTTCAAAGCAGTATTAAACAGTTCAAAACTGTAATCTTTGTCAATGCCCAACTTGACGCACAATTCTTTTTCTTATATTTGTTTAATCCAATTCTCTACAAGTTTTGAGCAACCAAGTGCTCATCATCGGGAGAGTCAAATGTATCAATACGACCTCCGATATATGTCACTCTGAAAACAGCTGAATGGTTCAAAATTACAAAAAGTTTATCTTAAAATGAGTGGTGTTATTTATAGATGGGGATAAAATATAATAAAATGGAGTGACATGTTTTTTGTAATAAAGTTTTCTTTTGAAGATTAATGGGCATATTTATGTCATGCAGAGGTCAAGGTTAAATGGCTCTTCTAAAATTGTTTAAATTGTCTCTAACATAAAACATAAAATTCAAAACTGGATTATCTTAACAATGACATACATTTTACAGTGTCAAAATATTAAAATATTTGTTATGTAAGTATGCCATTCTGCCAGTCACAGATGATGAATCATTCAACCAAGTGGCTGGCATTCCACATACCTACTGGAAGTATCAATTACTGTTCAAGAAAGATATTGCACAAAATCCAATGCCACCCTTTCATACATTTCAAAATGACAGTTCCAAAATATCCCAGACGTAAGGTTGTCTGCAGGTACAACAACACTGAGACTTATGGGAGTGGAAAGAAAGATAAATGCTCTATTAAATACAGCATTACATTTATGTGACTGGTCACCCTCAAGCTGCTGCCAATTTACCAACAGTACTCATTCAACAGAAGGGTGGGCAGGTCTCAGATCTGGCGTGACTACAGCAGAAAAGAGAAGAATCACTGCCAGGCTTCAAAGTCCAATCATCACTGCACTGACTAGGCTATCCCAATTACACACAATAATTTGATATAAAAAGGTAAAGTGATCCCATTACAGGCCAGGTGTGGCCCAGAGGGTGGGCAGAGGTATAGCTCTACTCTTCCATGACTGGGGCACTAGAAGAGGGTTAACGGTCAGCAGCACGCTCTGGCTACACTTTACCCCTGGGAAAAACCCGGTACCCATTTTACAGGAGGCTGGGTGGGCTCCAGGGCTGGTCTGGACAGGTGGAAAATCTTGTCCTCACTGGGATTCAATCCCAGACCATCCAGGCTGTAGTCAGTCGCTATACCGACTGAGCTATCCGGAATAATTTGATGTAGAATGACAATTATTGTAACCAACAGGAAATTCAATTAAATAATGCAAAGCATAAGTCTGGCACTAAGCAGAACCGTGTTGGCTGAAATCACATGGCTCAGAACAGGGTTCAGTAGCAAGTTCCTGTAAACACGGAAATTAGGTTCCATAAAAAGAGCAGTATTTCCTGACTACTCTACAGCAGAACTTTGCTCCATGCAGTTAATAATCACTACAACCACTCTTGAAATGTGGACATATTTTTGGCCTGTCAAGAAGATTCCCACATGGGTTGGAAGTCACTTGTTTCATGTTTATTCTCATCATGCTCTATGAAAAGGTACATGGTGGGGACACACATGCCTACTCTGTACTGCGATATGCACCTTGTGACACATGTAAACAGAGGGTTACTATGGATTATATGAAACAGATAAGAGTAAAGTTGTCCCTCTGCACACCATGATGGTATAAAGTGTGAGATGAGGTACGGCACCACTTGTTCTCAACCTCAGCAACAGATGGCAGTGAAAGGTCAGACTCATACTCCAACCACTTTATCCCCAGGGAAAGAGCCCTTGTTACTTGGAAGCTGGGTCAGCCCCAGAGCTGGTTTGGACATTCTGAAGAAGAGGAAATCTCTTGCCTAGGCAGAGATTGAACCCCATTACTGTCCAGTCTATAGCCTAGTCCCTATTCTCACTAAATGGCTCCATGTGGATTATACAAACAAATGCGATCCAGAGATTCATGTTATCACTCATGGATGGTTAAAACATGCATACTGCACATATGGCAACATTTGATAATACAATAACACATTTTGATTTAGGGCTGGTGAATGCCCATAAAGCCACTAACAGTGATGATAGTACAAATGCAATCTCAAGCAAAGAATACCACACTTAAAAAAAAAAAAAGTGAAAATTTTAAATGACCCTCTCATACAGTCGCAATTAATTCTAAATGAAGCCTCATTTATCAGTAAGTGCCGAATACACTCCGAACTGCTGTTGATTTAATAAAGTTGTGTGTGTAATTGCTTGGCCAATAACACCTGTTCCTTAATTTCAGCCATTGCCTTCTTTTCCCGAATTTTCTCGTCTTGTGATTCATGATTGTGTGTGGAACACTTCTCTAAGAGTTGACCCTCAACTGTAACAACACGTCCGCGGCAGCCAATCCTCTGGTACTCTGAGCACCGCCAGAATACCCTCTGCCCTGACTGCCGATCTGTGTTATATATAAAGCCATTGTGGACTAGTTGATACCTACCTCTAGAACTTTTGATGAGTTGCAGGTTACCTACAATAAAAATGGGAAAGTAGCTATGTAGTTTATATACAAATAACAGGTTTGTTATAACTAAGACTTGTAGGGCTGGTAATACACATTTTGTATGAGGCAGGTTGATCCTGATAGCTCCTGGAAGCCTGGCATTACAGTAATGTGTCCTGATACACGACAGTTTCTTACGATTTTAACGGGGGGTTTTTTTTTTATTACTAAGGAATGTGGTATCTTTTGTGGACAGACCAGGGATATGCCAACTACAGTCTCCAAACTGTAATAATTTTTTCCAAAAATGAAGGGGGGAAAAGGAACATGCTAGACATTGTTTTTAAATTTTCAAACAATTGTTCTATCCTCTATATCACTACATATGAGAGATGTTTAAATTTAGTTTCCAAGCTTATGAAATTGTGTATATCTGCATCTCACTTTGAAATACACTATGAGACCAGGCCTCTGGATTCCAAACAAAGATTTACACAGCATATAAGAATTTCTGATTCGACACCATGTAGTCTGTTAGCAACTGACACATTTTGCCAGACTGCACAGTGCCCCATCTCAGCAGAGGGTATTCTTCACACTTACTGCCACGAAAACCTAAAATCTCACATCAATTTCTCTCAGCTACAAAGACAATACTGCATTTACACAAGCTGTGGAAGAACCTATATTAGTAGAAGGAAATGTGTCCAAGTGCTTAATTAAGTGCTACACCATGAAGATGTATGGGGTGCAGAGGCACACCTCCATGCATTCTTAACCTCACTACAGATGGATGTGTTGTTAGCCTCCACTGCCCATCGGATAGGAGGTTGGATAGGGGGTTTGGTAGACCCCACTGCTAGACCAGACACATGATGCAGGAGACCTATATTAAACCAATACTGCATCACAGACTTATGGTTGAACATCCTCAAAGTTTAATAGGAGTTGTGACCATCTGGAAGACAGTAGTAACAGATGGTGCACAGTTTACATATTAATGTGTTCATTTGTTAAACGAATTTCATAACTACAAGTAATTATGCCTTACTAACTATAATTTACACCCATGTTTTAAAATTTCGAACTGGCGCATGACAGGCTTTGTATTCTCTAAAGTGACCTGTGCTTAAAAAGGTTGCACATCCCTGTTGTAGACTACCGGTGGCTCCAAGATTTTACATTTAGATGGCATGGAAAAGCATAAACACTGAAATTAAATTGAAGGCAAGCCAGGAGAAGAAGTGCAACTTATTCTTTGTGTCTGTGGCAGAGTAACAAATTACAGTAAAGTTGCAATATCTGGCACCTTCGCCAAAAGTCACAATTTTTTTAGATGTGTATCTTAGAACAGTACAGAACAGAATATAGAAGGGCAGACATCACAATGACCCGTGTTAATGATTTCTGTGCAGTCCTTTAATGTGTACCATATTACATTCAGCAACCTCATGGGCAGACCTTATCACTTAATCTGTGTCTTCTATCCTGTCATGTTTGTCCTACCACACTTTCTAGTCCCTTTTCATCACTGCTAACATACCATGGTGCTTGTACATACTCTTTAAAAAGACAAAAATGATTGAAGGCTGAAATAAGAATCAGAGCGAGGTGCCGCTCACTGACTGAACAATGAAATGTAATGCGTTTCTTAGTCAATTTCTGGTTAACAGAGCTGTCTGGTTTATAAAGTACCAGATATCACAGTTATACCATATGTACAGGCAATTCCAATTCAGAAAAGTGCAAATGATACTGCGATGCACACTGTCCTTCATGCATTCTTTGAACCCTGTCATTCTGAACGTTTCCAGCTGTTCCAAAAATGTGGGCACATCCACAATGTTACCTACTATTTTCTGTGCCTTACATTGCTGTTTTCAATAACATGAAGATTCTATTGATGTTACTACACACAAGCACACGTTCAAAGCTTATTCATCCTTCTACTACAATCTGCGTATCGTACGTAGACCATAATGTCTACTAATACTGTCAATTTAGATAAATACTAACATGTTACCTCTAAAAAATGTGTTTTGGAGATAACACACATTTATTAAATCTTAAAAATTCAATTGTATGATTGATTACTTCCATTATTATTGATACCATCAATGCTGCTGCTGCAGTTACTCTTAGATATTATAAACATTTGCTGTGGCAATGGTATAGCAGTGACCACGTTACTTGCTAGTTGTTAGCAAGCTCATAAGAGGGGAAGGACTGCACAAGCATGAGTGTTTTCTGTTTCAAAACATCCACAGTAACTTACGTTATAAACACACTCCCAAAAAAGCAAATGGTTTTGATAAAGGTATGTAACTGCCTGGGTGTTCTGGGGTGGGCTTGCCAGTGATCAAGACATGCTGATGGTGGCTACATACAGCTTCAGGTAGCTCAGCTAGCCAGTAATCTAGTCACTACTATACTAGTACAATTCCAACCTCCCACAGCAACGCGCTGCCACATTACTACTACTAACTGCAAGTTGAGGCAAGGCGTTTTATTCAACAATGCAGTAAACTGATCAGATGATGTAGAGCATTGGTGGCATAACAGGGACAAGGGTAACCTGGAGAAAAATTGGTCCCATTGCCACTTTGGAAATTGGGCAGTATTAACTTGGTGTGGCCTCTAATGTCATAATACAAATGTAACACTTTCACACTTCACCAAAATCAATCCTGTGGTTCAGGGGAACAGTAAGAAAGAGAAATAGGCATGACCATTCCTGCATGTGTTCTTGTTCATGCACAATGTGCATGAATGAATGAATGAATGAATGGTTGAATGAATAAATGAATGAATGAATGAAATGTGATCACAATAACAAAGTCACTACTTCAATTATAACAGAAAGTGGCAAGAGCATGTTTCCAAACAACATGGTTAAGACATGGCCAAGAAAATGGACACATTTTGTTTCAGTAACAGCGATGATACACTGACAAAAGTGTAAATATTTGTATTGTAAACAAAAATAATGTTCCCTGCACATTCCTCCACACTCCAACCTTTAACTATTTGTTTGCACATATGCAGATTAGGAGTCATACCTGTCAATAGCAAAATGCCCTTATTCCTAAAAAGTAAACAGGCAACCAGGAAGTCAGTTCTTACAGTGTTATGACACTCTGTCCTTGAACAGCCACACTAAATTGCACTTTAAAATCTGTTTGTATCAACAACACATTACGTAGGATATATACCATATTTGCCCAGTATATTGTCCACCTCAGCTCTGAATGGTTGAAGTGGGCAGATATGTGCATATATAAAAGAAATAAAATAAAATAACATTACATTAAAAATCAAAACACAAATTATACATCTAAAAAATATAAAATACAGAGTACTGTCTATGAATTTTCTCAATTATCAAGCACATGAAGTTAGATCAATGTATAAGATCAAAAACTTCCTTGCCACAGCTGGATTTTACACTATTACCAGCACATTGCAGAAGAAACTTGCGGTACTACAGTTAGGCAAATATGGTAACTAAGGATGAAGTTCAAATAACTTAACATTTGAGATTCTCACAGTGGCATTCCTGAATATTATTCAGGTTTTACGGGATGTTATGCTGTATTGGCTATTAAACAGTAACCAACACATGAAAGGACCATAGTGCTTTTGAAGAATTAGTAACTATCTATTAGTCAGTGTGATGTAACACCTTGAACACCTGACTCTTCAAAGTTAAATATTACCTGGAGAATTTAAAGTAGCAACTGTGAATACAGTTCTTTGGGTTCTTAGAATAAAAATTAATCTACAAAATGTACATTAAGGTCCAGAAAGACCATTTTTATATGAAAGTGTGTGTTTAACTCTTTTAATGTCAGTCCCCTCCCCAGAGTCAGTCAACCTATTGTAACTTGCACTCAATTGCAACTTCTGGGTATCCAGAAAAACCACGCATATATATTTCCCAACAGTGCTGACTCAGTTATTCACCTTGCTGTCAAGGGACTGCTGCTTGTAGAAATACAAACAAGTAATTATTTTAGATTCACAGAATCTGGTCAATTAATGCCAGCAATTCAAACATAATTTGTATTGCCAGTCTAAATTATCATAACACTATAAGGTTTACAGAATTCAATCCACAAGAAAAGACACTTTTGTTGTTATAAGAGAAAAAAACATATAGTCAACAACACATGGGCCTAATTTTCCTACTAGCAGACACACAAATGTTGAAGAATACTATGAAAATGACAAAACCTCTATGACCAAACCCACCAGTAATTTATGACACTTGCCTCTGTGGTGCTGCACTATATATTAAAAATTACAAACGGCAGTCTGTTAAATTTTTCCAGAACTGTGCCATTTCCAGCTTCTCTCTGATTTTATCTTCCCGAGGGCTGTGATCGTGGACGCTTGCATCCCTTGACAACTGGTCACCCAACGTCACACAACGCCCACGGCAACCGTCTTTCTTATATTCAGAGCAAATCCAAAAAATCTTATTTCCAACTTGCCGATTCATTCTATAAATATATCCTTTGTGGGCGAGCAGCAGTCTGCCTTTAGAGCTCTTGATAAACTGAAGGGCACCTACAAATAACAAGTGCCCAAGTCAGGGTTTGAAATAAAACAATGACATATAAAGATGAACAAGAACAAGGTAAAAGTTCAGAACATGTAAGGTTTGAGAACAAGATGCATGACAAGGAAAGGATGGTTCATGTAATGTTACTGAATTCAACAGTATTCCAGGCAAGCAATGGCTGCAGCTGAACCACTTCCTTCTACACCTTTCAAGTCACTATCCAGGTCATCAATAACTGTAAGTGTAATTTTCCAGAGTTAATCTACAATGGTGTGCAGTGCTTGTTGCAGTATATTCTCCTTGTATGATTTCATTATATACTTATGTACCAACATTTAAATTTCAAACTGTATAATTATAAACAATTATTAATCCACATTGTGCATTACAGAATTCTTATTCATATCATTTGCAGATGATGCCTGGAAAAGACTGAAGATCTTAAAAGGTCCAAGGTGGACTGAATTCAAAACAGGATAAAACTGTGTTATTTTATGGAACTGAAGCAAAAAATTTGACCATCTAAGTAACTGTATGGTTTTCAAACAACATCTAGCAATATGAAGGTAGTTTCTTTATTAATACAGGTTTGGTTGGCCAATTTGTCTTACAAACTTTGTTCAGCAGTATGACAGTAAAGACTAAAAATGTAGGAAAATGTGTTGTGGATAAATGTCAGTTATTCAGGTACATGATCTATCATACAGCTTCATAAGCATGTATGTGAGAAGCCAAAGCAAATAATATGTGTGCTTCACAAACTGACTCGGTTTGTAATTGCTTCAGCAAAGAAAAACCTGTACCATCTACTCAAATAATGTCTTCAACCTCTTACAAGGTTTCAATGGAACAATTCAAGAGTTTACCCATGTCACTGTCTCATGCTAAATGCTGAGCTCACTTCACACAGCCCTAATCACACACACATTGAACATCACAAATATTACACAAAATGAACTAGACTGTCCACTGAGCAGGATACAATCCCTGTGTGTGTGTGTGTGTGTGTGTGTGTGTATGGGTGGGTCTGTTGGAATACAGGGCTGCCGACTCTAGGGTGGACTACAGGAAGATGACTGGCTGCAGTGACCAGTATCAACTTGTCATTTGCCACAAATTTTGAGCATGTGCATTTATCACAGTCCTAGCATGGAATTTCTCCTGGCCAGTTGTCTG
>Ga0136643_10012678_pt1 | contig 12564 bp, 12 predicted proteins | sample TergutLab28metaG_FD_96883 | JGI IMG/M metagenome (GOLD analysis project Ga0136643, IMG submission 96883) | Labiotermes labralis P1 segment gut microbial communities from Petit-Saut dam, French Guiana - Lab288 P1 (version 3) (version 3) | ecosystem: Host-associated > Arthropoda: Insects >...
CGGGGTGCAGATTATTCTGCACATGTTCCCCGAAGCAAAGGGCTATATCGCAATTGAGAACAACAAGCCCGATGCAATCAAGCATATGAAAGAAAGATGTACCGACCCGAGAATCGAAGTTGTCGGGCTGTATACGAAGTACCCGCAAGGCGCGGAAAAACAGCTCATTTCTGCATGTACAGGGCGCGAAGTGCCTTCAGGCGGGCTTCCCGCCGATGCGGGCTGTATCGTGAACAACGTTGATACGGTTATCGCGATTGAGCGTGCGATTGTGCGCGGCCGCCCGATAATGCGCCGCGTTGTTACGGTATCCGGCAAAGCAGCCGCGCAACCGGGCAACTACAAGGTCAGAATCGGCATGAAGTTCGACGACTTGCTCAACGCGGTCGGCGGTTTTAAGGAAGAACCATCCAAGCTTATTGCAGGCGGCCCGATGATGGGCGCGGCGATGTACACGCTGGATGTGCCGATTGTTAAAACAGCAGGTGCAATCCTCTGCCTGACAGAGGACGAATGCAAGGTCGAACCTGAAACAAACTGCATACGCTGCGCACGTTGTGTAAACATCTGCCCAGCGGGGCTTATGCCGCTTATGCTGAACCATTACGTCATTAACCAAGAGTTCGATAAATTCAAGAAAAACAACGGTCCGGACTGTATCGAGTGCGGCTCGTGTTCATATGTCTGCCCGGCAAAACGCCATCTTGCGCAGTCAATAAGGTTCGCAAGACGTCAAGTTTTGTCGAAGAAAGTCTAAGGAAGGAAAAAGGTATCAATGACTGACAAAAAATATGTAGTAACCGGTACTCCTCATATTAGAGACAAGGCGGGCGTTAACAAGATTATGCTCGATGTCATAATCGCGCTTGTGCCGGCGGGTATTGCCGGTATTTACTTCTTCGGCATCGAGGCCGCAATGGTAATGGCAGTCAGCGTTTTGGCGTGCGTGTTCTTTGAATGGGCGTACAAGAAAGTTACAAAACAAGCATGTACTATTAAAGATTTGAGTGCGGTTGTTACCGGCGTGCTGCTGGCGTTTAACCTGCCATCGTCGGTGCCGTTGTGGCTGCCGATAGTCGGTGCATTCGTTGCGATTATTGTCGCGAAAGAGTTGTTTGGCGGAATCGGCCAAAACTTTATCAATCCGGCACTTGCGGGCAGGGCATTCCTTGTAGCGGCGTATCCTGTGCTTATGCTTAATGTTCCGGAGCCGATAAGGACGCTTGGGGGAAGGCTTGTAACTCAAGCTACTCCATACGATGTTATGACAGACGCAACTCCACTTGCATTGATGAAATGGTCGGAGTATATCCCAACACAGGCCGACTACATAAACGCAGTTATCGGAAACATCCCGGGCATGATTGGTGAAACTTCGGTAATCGCGCTGTTGTTGGGTTTCGCGTATCTGTTGGTGAAGAAGATTATCTCATGGCGTATACCTGTTGTGTTTGTAGTTACGGTTGCGGTGTTCACATTTGTGTTCGGCAGACAGGGGTTCTTCACGGGCGCATGGTTGTATGAAATTTTGCTCGGCGGGCTTTTCCTGGGTGCTATATTTATGGCGACGGACTACAGCAGTTCGCCTGTTACTCCTATTGGGCAAATTATCATGGGCTTTGGCTGTGGTGTACTGACATTTGCCATCAGGCATTATGGCGGTTACCCGGAAGGTGTAGCATATTCCATCCTTCTGATGAACTTGTTCGTGCCAATTATCGACAAATACACAAAACCGCGAGTTTACGGCGTTAATAAAGCCAAGAAGGAGGCCAAAGCATGAAAGAAATTGTCAAACCGGGGCTAGTCCTCCTTGCTGTTACTTTTGTTGCGGCACTTTGCCTTGGATTCGTGCATGAGCTTACAAAAGAGCCGATTGCACGCCAGCTCTACCAAGCAATGAATGCTTCTATGAGTTCAATATTGCCTCAGGCGGATACATATATCGAGATCGATTTCTATCCGCATGCCGGCAGCCCAATCTTTAACGTTACACGCGGTGAGGCTAACGGTGAAGTTGTTGGGTATATCGTTGGTGCGGGTAAGTCAGGTTATTCGGGAATAATAGACGTTCTTGTAGGGCTTGACCTTGAGGGTGTTATCCAGGGTATTACCCTCTTGAGACACACCGAGACACCGGGGCTTGGGGCAAACGCCGCGTTGCCTGTGTTCACAGACCAATTCATTGGCGGATACGGCGCAATGCGTACAACAAGAAGCGCAGAACCCGGGCTGCACGAAGTAACTATTATAACAGCATCCACCATCACTACCGACTCTATTGTAGATGCGGTAAATGCTGCGCTGGATTATTTCGAAGAAAATCTACGATAAGGGGGCGGTTTGATTGACAAAGATTACAAAGCTATTCAAAGACGGCGTTGTTGACAACAACCCTCTGTTCATACAGGCACTTGGCCTATGTCCGACACTTGCGGTTACAACCTCGGCGTTTAACGGCCTGGGCATGGGCGTAGCGACAACGAGCGTACTGATATTCTCGAATATGGCTATATCGCTGGTTGCGAGATTTATTCCGGCAAAGGTAAGGATTCCTTGCTACATTGTTATTATCGCTACGTTTGTTACGATACTCGAGTTCCTGTTGGCGGCATATGTGCCTGCGCTTAACCAAGCACTTGGTATATTTATCCCGCTGATTGCGGTTAACTGTATCGTAATGGGGCGCGCAGAAGCGTTTGCAAGCCAAAACGGCCCGATTCTTTCGGCTTTCGACGGCCTGGCGATGGGTGGAGGCTTTACGATTGGGCTTACGATAATGGGTTCGATTCGTGAAATCTTTGGGACAATGTCGATATTCGGATTCACAATTTCTGAGACATTCCCGCAAACAATTGCGATGATACTGCCTCCGGGAGCGTTCATCACTCTCGCATTCCTGATGGCGCTTATTAACTACATGAAAACGAGAAGGAGGAGAATCGCGTAATGGAACTGTTTGCTATCGCTTTCTCGGCAATATTCGTTAACAACTTCTTGCTCAGCCGTTTCTTGGGTATTTGTCCGTTCCTCGGTGTTTCCAAAAAGATGGAAACTGCTGTCGGCATGGGTGTTGCTGTTGCGTTTGTTATGACGGCGGCTTCCGCGCTGACGTACATCGTCAACATTTATATCCTTGAAACATTCGGCTTGGGTTTCATGTTCAATATTATGTTCATACTGATTATATCTTCGTTCGTTCAGCTTATTGAGATTTTCCTCAAGAAGGCCAGTCCGGTGCTTTACGAAGCTCTTGGTGTGTACCTTCCGCTTATGGCAACGAACTGCGCGATTCTTGGTGTTACAGTTATCAACCGCGATGTCGGCTACAACTTCATCCAGGCTGTAATTCACGGTTTTGCAGGCGGTGTGGGTTTCTTGCTCGTTATGGTAATATTTGCCGGAATCCGCGAAAGAATCGAACACAACAATGTTCTCCCGCACTTCAAAGGCTTCCCTATCGCGCTTCTTGCCGCAAGTATGATGGCGATGGCGTTTATGGGCTTTGCAGGTTGGGCATTATAGAAATTGGAGGAAGGCTAGGTAGGTGATATAGATGGATATGACGATTGTAATATTTGCGATGGCCTCGCTTGGAGGTATAGGGTTGCTGCTGGGCTTAGGGCTGGGCTACGCCTCAAAGAAATTTGCGGTTGAGGAAGACCCACGTCTCGAACCTCTTGTAGCGGCATTGCCCGGTGCTAACTGCGGCGGCTGCGGGCTTGCGGGCTGTGCGGCGTTCGCGAAAGCTGTACTCAAGGGTACGGCTAAACCAAACGGCTGCCCTGTAGCAGGGCCTGAAAGTGTCGAAAAGATTTCGGCTATCCTTGGAATCGAAGCGGCTGTGGCTGATAAGCAGGTGGCATTCGTTAAATGTAACGGAAACAGCGAAGTTTCGCAAAACAGGTACGAATACTACGGTATGCTTGATTGCAGCGCGGCGGCACAGCTTGCCGGCGGCGGAGCGAAAGCGTGCAACTACGCCTGCTTGGGCGGCGGAACATGCGCAACGGCATGCCAATTCGACGCTATAGTAATGGTTGATGGCATTGCGGTTATCGACAAGGAAAAGTGTGTGGCTTGCGGCGCATGTGTGCCTGCCTGCCCGAAATCACTTATAGACATCGTTCCGCATAAAGCGGTTGTTACTGTTGCGTGCAACTCGAAAGATGTCGGCAAGGTTGTCAGAGGAAATTGCAGTGTTGGCTGTATCTCCTGCAAACTTTGCGAAAAGGCATGTACCTTTGACGCGATTCACGTGGTTGATAACATCGCAATCATCGACTACGAAAAATGCACATACTGCAACGATTGCGTGAAGAAATGCCCCACAGGTACAATAAACTCAACGACATTCGAAAAGCCTAAGAAAGAGACACCGCAAGAAAAGAAAACTGCGGAAACCTCGGCAGAACAGCCAAAAGCTGAGACCGCAGAAGGCGAAAAAACAGAATAGTATACACACGAAAGAGCATTGGAGAATATCCGATGCTCTTTTTGAATTATTGCGGACGGCCCATCAGCGGTTTGCTTTCAGCAAACTGGGCGAAGCCCACTTTCGCATAGCGAAAGCGCCAGAGCCGTCCCTACGGCGGCGGACGCGCATTGCGCGTCCGCCGCCATGTTGGCAGGGTTCGTATGGGTTGCAATACAAATTGCGTATTTGTAGGGCGCGGTTTCCATGCCACGCCCTGTTTTTGAATATTTAACTCTTTGCTACATCATACATGGAATTTAGTACAAGCCAATTTTGCGGCCAGAAGCGGTTGACCAACCAGTAGCTGAAGCCTGCGAGGTTGTATTTGTGGGCAAGTTCGAGCTTTGCCTTAACGCTGCGGGCGTCTTCAAACCAGACCTCGTGGCGTTTTTTTGCGTCGGTGTAGTACTCGAAGAACGGTGTTTGTGAGGTTGTGTCGAACTGTATGGCTTGATTGTGTTTGCGGGCAGTATCTACGGCGGTGGTGATGCCGATGGCTTTGCCGGGATTTGCGGCTGATACGGGCGTGGGCCAGTCATAGCCGTAGTTTGGTATGCCCATCAGGATTTTGACGGACTCCATTTGCGATACCGCGAATTTTATTACGCTTTCGACTTTGTTAATTGGTGCGACTGCCATCGGCCGGCTTGTCGCGTATCCCCAGTCGTACGTCATGAGGGTAACGTTATCAACAATCGCGCCGATTGCGGCATAGTCGTATGCGCCTGTCAGCGGGTCGGTGGTGGATTCGGCATCTTTTGCGGGTATTGCGCAGGAAATAAAGAAGCCGTTTTCGTGCATTTTGTCGGCGCATTTTGCCAGGAATTCGGTGTAAGCGGCGCGGTCGGCAGGCAGCACGAATTCGAAGTCTACATCGAGGCCGGCGTACTTTTTGGTGTGCATTGCATCCAGCAGGTTGCCGATAAGTTTATCTGCTGCCGCAGGATTTGTGAGGATTTCATGGGCCAGTGCGGATTCGAAATTACCACTTGCGCCGATATTGCTGACAACCATCGCAGGTATAACTCGCGTGTCAATAGCCTTGGCGATTATCTTGTCCTCGGCAGCGGGCACGGCTATGGGCTTGAAAGTGCCGTCTGCGCGGGCTTCGTAGCTGAACAGGCTTAGATATGTTAGGTAGGGTAAGGTTTTTGCGAGGATATCGTCCGCGATGTTTGCAAAAGCGTAGCCGTTGACTTCAACAATGCCTGATTTTGGCACGATTTCGCTGCTGTTTACCACAATAGTTTGCCCGATTACAAGCGTGTCCTGAAGATTGAGGCCGTTTTCACGAGCCAGTTCGATGTAATCTACACCATATTTCTTGGCGATGGTATACAGGCTGTCGCCATCCTTAACAACATGAATCTGCATTGTAATTCCCCCATTTGAGCTGATGATTTAGTGTATGCTTTGTTCTGTCCAAATGCTATCCGGTATTTGACTAAGCGGGAACAATGCTGTATCATTGTAAGTAGTTAATAAACGGTTGAAGAGGTGTACTATGAGGAACGAAAGAGAGCGGCAGGCGTTGCAGTATTTATCCAAGAACGCGCTGCATAACATAGGGATGATATTTCCGATAGAACGCGGCACTGCGGAGATTTTGTATGCCGAAAATGATGGCGTGATGCTTATAGATACAGTCAGCGGTGCGGTGATGCAGTCGGTAGATTCGTATGAGGTTGGCAAACGGCTGCTTGAGCAAATGCCGAGCGCGAGTTTGTTCCTGATTCATCAGGATTTTATGCTGGACGATTTCAAGGCGAAAGTGCGCCCGGAATATGTGTTTGAAAACTATACAACGGCGTATCTGAAAGGTGAACTCTTGCCGGAGCTTCCGGAAGTGAGCTTAACAGCCTTGGATTCCTCACACTATGACACGATTACGCAAAACTACGAGTTAGATTTGGGGGAAACGTATCTGCGAGAGCGGCTTGAAGCGGGTGCAATATTTGGTGCATTTGCAGATGGTGAGATGATTGGCTTTGCGGGTGAACACGCAGAGGGCAGCATGGGAATGCTTGTGATACTTGAGCAATACAGGCGCAAAGGATATGCCGCCGCACTTGTGGGGTTTGGTGTTAACCGGCGGCTTAAACAAGGGCTGGTTCCGTTTTCGAATGTATTTCCCGACAACTATGCGTCTATAGAGATGCACAAGAAGATGGGGTTTACGATTTCGGAAGATAAGGTTTGGTGGTTGTTTTAAGTGATTGCGGCGGGATAATCCTCAGTCAGCCCAATGGTCGAACTGCATTCGCCCATTAGGCTGCCGGCTCCTTTGAAAAAGGAGCTAATGGAAAAGGAGCCTATGCGCTTGTCCTGCGGACAAGCGGGGGTCGCCGCGACGACACGAAACAAAGACGATTGCGAACGTCCGCGGAGACGTATGAGAACTCCCTGAATACAACGGGGGAAGTGTGTTGGCGTTGCGTGAACAAATGCAGTAAATACCAGACTTTTGCGTGTTGTTTAACGTAAATTGTATATGGGCAAAATTACGAGAGGAGGCGTTGTTATGCTTTGTGACAAGTGCAAAAAGAACCAGGCGTCAGTGCGAGTGCAGCAGTCTGTGAATGGGAAAAAGACGGAGATAAACATCTGCCACGAATGCGCATATATAGATGACCAGCTAAATCTCGACAATCTCTTTCAGGGGCTTATGGGTTCGCTGTTGGCGCAGGGAATTAAGGACGCTAAGCTTGCGGCGAAAGGGCAACCGGGAAAGATGCTTGATGAGCCGGAGTGTAAAGCCTGCGGCATGACATACAGGGAGTTCAGAGAAAAAGGCAGGCTGGGCTGCGTTGAATGCTATACAACATTTAGAGGGAATCTCGCGCCTATATTCAACTCGATTCAGACGAACAGCGAGCATAAAGGGAAGATACCCCTGCGCTCAAGAGCAAAGCTGAAGGCAGAGCGAGAGATTGACACGCTGACGAGCGAGCTGAAATCTCTGGTAGAACAAGAGGAGTACGAGAAGGCCGCCGCTTTACGCGATAAAATACGCTTACTGCAACAACAAGGTGGTGACGTAGATGTGGTATGAAGACCCACGAGTGGACAGCAGCAACATAGTATCGTCACGAATAAGGCTGGCACGCAACTTGCAGGCGTATCCTTTCGCACGTAAGATAGGACATGCGCAGGCTGTGGAGTTTCTTGAGAAAGTCAAAAAAGCGGCGCAGAATGAACGTGAACAAATAGGAGAGTTATACTTTACAGATATCTCGCAGCTTTCGGATGTGATGAAGACGGCTATGCTTGAGCGGCACATACTCAGCAAGGACATGCTCAGCAAGAATGTATGCGGGCTGCTGTCCTCGGAGGATGGCTCACTTGCGATAATGCTCAATGAAGAAGACCATATTCGTATACAGTCGTTTAAAACCGGGGATGACATAGACGCGGCATTTGCCATTGCAGACGCAACGGACAATGCACTTGAGCAAACCTTGGACTACGCGTTCAGCAAGGAGCTTGGCTACTTGACATCGTGTCCGTCGAACACGGGTACGGGGCTTAGAGCTTCGTTCATGGTGCATCTTCCGCTGCTTGAGCGTCAGAATCAGCTGCGTAACGTAATTGCCAATTTGACAAGGTTCGGGATGACTATCCGCGGGGTATTCGGCGAAGGGAGTGAAAGCACCGGGGCTTTCTACCAAATATCGAACCAGGTTACACTGGGTAAGTCGGAAACTGAGATTATAGGCAATCTCAAGAATATAACATCCCAGATATGCGAGAAGGAGGCACTTCTGCTGCGCAAGAGCCTTGAACGCGAAAAGTATGACATACTCGACTGTGTCCACCGCTCGTATGCTGTGCTTAGCAGCTGCCGCAGGATAACATCAAAAGAGGCACTGTCACTGCTTTCAAACGTACGTTTGGGCTTTGCCGCGGATATACTTCAAAAACCGCGCCCGGGCAGAAGCCTTCTAAGCATAATGATGAATATACGTGACGCAAACATACAGATGATTTGCGGGCAAAATGCAAGCGAAGCAAAGGACGTTTGCAGGGCAGACTACCTGCGGAGTGTCTTTAACGGATAAATTGAATATGACGAAAGGATGTAGACAATGCAAGGGAAATTTACAGAAAAAGCTAAGGCTGCAATAGAAGCGGCGCAGCATGCCGCCAGGACGTTCGGGCAGAACTATGTCGGAACGGAGCATTTGCTGCTGGGTCTCAGCCGAGTTGCAGATTCGGTTGCCGCGCGTGCAATAGAGAGCCAAGGTATTACCGCCGCAATGATTGAAGCCCGTATAAACGAGGTATCCCAAAATATATCGCAGCCACAAGACGGTGCGCCGCAAGGCAACGAATTTACGCCGCGCACAAAGCGTGTGCTTGAGCTTAGCATGCAAGAGGCTGTGCGTATGGGTACGAGCTATATCGGTACGGAGCATATGCTGATAGCACTAATCCGTGAGGCCGATTGTGTCGGGGCGCAGATACTCAAGAGCTTGGGTGCGGATATGCAGCGAGTTTACGACGAAATAATGAACATGATGGGAATGAACGAAGGGGAAAAACAAAATTCAGGCCTGCCGCCGATACACAAAAAGCCGGATTCTAAGGACAAAAGTGCCACGCCAACGCTCGATAAATTCAGCCGCGATTTTACAAAAATGGCTTTGGAAGATAAGTTTGACCCGATTGTGGGGCGCGACAAAGAGATAGAACGCGTGATACAGATTTTATCGCGGCGCACAAAGAACAACCCTGTGCTTGTTGGCGACCCCGGCGTTGGGAAGACCGCGATAGCAGAAGGGCTTGCGCAAAAAATTGCGACGGGTGACGTTCCCGAGCCGCTCAAGGGCAACCGCGTTGTTAATCTCGACCTTTCCGGGATGATTGCCGGCAGCAAGTACCGCGGCGAGTTTGAAGAGCGTATCAAGAAAGTGATGAAGGAAGTCATCGACAGCGGCAATGTTGTGCTGTTTATCGATGAACTGCACACCCTGATTGGCGCGGGTGCGGCTGAAGGCGCGATAGACGCGTCGAATATACTAAAGCCTTCGCTTGCGCGTGGGGAACTGCAAATTATCGGTGCGACAACGCTCGATGAGTACCGCAAGCACATTGAAAAAGATGCCGCGCTCGAACGCCGCTTCCAGCCTGTGCGCGTGGATGAGCCTGACGAAGAGGCGGCAATTGCGATGCTCAAGGGTTTGCGTGATAAATACGAGGCGCACCACAATGTTACAATCACCGATTCCGCAATCGAGGCCGCAGTCAAACTTTCTAACAGGTATATCACTGACAGATTTTTGCCCGACAAAGCTATCGACCTTATTGACGAAGCGGCATCGAAAATCAGGCTCAAGACGTTTACCGCACCGCCTGACATAAAGCAGCTCGAAGAAAAATTGATGGAGCTTGACAAGGAGAAGGAAGAGGCAATCAGGACGGAAGAGTTCGAGAAAGCCGGAAGTATAAAGCGCGAGCAGAAAGAGATAATCGAAAGGCTCGAATCACTTAAAGAGAAATGGCGTGCCGAGAACGTAAGCGGCAAGCACATTGTTGACGGCGAGGGTATCGCCGATGTGCTTTCGGGCTGGACAGGCATACCGATTAAGAGCCTGCAAGAGGAAGAGACCGAACGTCTGCGGAGACTTGAAGCAGTACTCCACGAGCGTGTTATAGCTCAGGATGAGGCCGTGGCGGCTGTTGCGCGTGCCATCCGCCGTGGCAGGGTAGGGCTTAAAAACCCGAAACGCCCTGTAGGGTCGTTCTTGTTCTTGGGGCCGACGGGTGTGGGCAAGACAGAGCTTTCCAAGGCACTTTCCGCGGCGTTGTTCGGTTCGGAGGATGCTATTTTGCGCATCGATATGTCCGAGTACATGGAGAAACACAGTGTTTCAAAGCTTATTGGTTCGCCTCCGGGTTATGTCGGCTATGATGAAGGCGGGCATTTCAGCGAGAAAGTACGCCGTAAGCCATACGCGGTGATTCTGCTTGACGAGATCGAAAAGGCTCACCCTGATGTGTTCAATATACTGCTCCAAGTGCTTGATGATGGGCATATAACAGATGCGCAAGGCCGTAAGGTCGATTTCAAGAACACCGTCATAATCATGACCAGCAACGCGGGAGCGAAGAGCATCATCTTGCCTAAGAAACTCGGGTTTACGTCAAACGAGGATGCTGCCAGAAATTATGAAGCCATGAAGAAGAGCGTTATGTCAGAGGTTAAGGACGTATTCCGTCCTGAATTCTTGAATCGTATCGATGAAATAATCGTGTTCCATACGCTCGACAAAGAAGATATCCGGAAGATTGTCGCGCTGATGGTCGATGAGGTTGCCAAGCGTATTATGGAAAATATGCAAATAGAACTTGCTGTTGACACCGAAGTTCTGACAAACATTGCCGAAGAAGGCTTTGATTCGAACTATGGTGCGCGTCCTCTGCGCAGAGCCATTCAGACTCGCATTGAAGACAGGCTGGCGGAGGAAATACTCGAAGGGCGGCTCAAAGCGGGTGACAAAATATCGATAACCTTGAAAGATGGCACATTGATTTTTACTGTATAGAAAAGTTCGCACAAGGAAGGCGGGATAGCCATGAAGGATAGTGTTTTTACACCGAATGACGCACTGCTTAGGAAGTATCGGCGGATGAGGGCGTTATGCGTTGTGCTGTTCGCGCTCCTTGCGGCGACGGTCTACGTAAATTACAACTACATGGTGTTTAAGCTGATAATCGGTGCGAATTATGCCCACGGCTATACGATTGACATGATTTTCGAGGAACACCTCGGGGCGCATGTGTTCACTGCAACGGATGACGGCCGATTTCGCGGGCATGTCCGTTTCTTCGACTATGCCGTGATGTCGGTATTTACAGACGCAATAGGGGATAGGTACACATATATCTATAATCCCGGTGAATTTCAACAGGTGCAGCAAATTGTCCGAGCCGATGCCGCACGAGCCGAAATAACACAGATATCCGAGGATACCGTGCTGATGTACTTGCCGAATATTACGCCGGAAGTACGCCGCTTTGTAGAGGATAACCGCGCCAAACTCGCAAGTTTCGACCACCTGATTTTCGACTTGCGCGGGAATTACGGCGGACAGCTTGCGGACGCATACCAAATTGCTGATATGTTCCTCGAACGCGGTGAAATTATTGCAAACGAGGCAGGGCGTTTGCCTCTCCTGAACCGCGAGGTTAGGGCGCGAGGAACACGTGATTTTGAGTTTGATACGATAATAATATTGCAGAACGGACGCACAGCCTCGGCATCAGAAAGCCTGATACTCGCGCTTCAAGGCAACCTTGATAACGTGACAACTGTGGGGCAGCCTACATTCGGCAAGGCGATAGCGCAGGTGGTAGTCCCCATGCGGGATGGCTTCTCGATGCGGGCAAGCGTCATGACGCTAAGCGGGCCGAACCACGAAAGCATTCATCTGACAGGTATCGTACCTGACATAGAATTCTCAGGCGATGCATCAGACTTACCGGATTTTGCACTATCTCTGATAGATTAATAATATATATAATTGCGGGCAAACATACAGTTTGCCACTACATATTATGCAGTTCACATGCTATTAAAAAATGAAAGGTAGTTTCCGGATGATTAAAGCTAAAATTATCAGGCGAACGCTATTTGTTTTGGCAATCATAGCTATCTTTGTGTTTAATGTGCCGATACCCATACATTTGGATGTGAACGCCATAGAGTTAAGGGTCAAGAATTTTGATTATTTTGAAGATAGAACCGTTCAAATCAATGGATGGTATAGTTTAAATCTATTTACTGAAAATAGATTTAGAGGGGAAATAGTTATTTCCGGGCATAATATAACACACAGCGAGATGTTAGATTTGCGTTTTGTAAATCGTCGTGGAGTATTCAGCGGCATTATTGAATACTACAAAGATAGCGGGAATGACAGAAACCGGCCTCAAAGACATTTATTTGGAGTGATTCATAGCAGAGTATTCTTTCGTGATGCAATTATAGTGCTTTATGAAGATTATGTTACGGAATATGGAAATAATATACGTATAAGCGACCCTTTAACTTCACCTATCGTAGTATTAAATGCAGAGACTTCGGA
>Ga0136643_10012679_pt1 | contig 12563 bp, 6 predicted proteins | sample TergutLab28metaG_FD_96883 | JGI IMG/M metagenome (GOLD analysis project Ga0136643, IMG submission 96883) | Labiotermes labralis P1 segment gut microbial communities from Petit-Saut dam, French Guiana - Lab288 P1 (version 3) (version 3) | ecosystem: Host-associated > Arthropoda: Insects >...
ATTATGGGACTTAGAAGTAGAGACTCATGTAGAGAATACTTTAAGAAACTAAAAATATTACCACTACAATCCCAATATATACTCTCACTTCTGTTCTTTGTGATTAGCAATAGAAAGTATTTTAAAGAAAATTCGGATATACAAAACATTGATACTTGAACCAAATCAAACTTACACCAACCATTAGCTAACTCATCAATATATCTGAAGGGAACATATTACTACGGGATTAAGGTGTTCAATAACCTGCCTTCACAAATACAAGACTTGTCTGTAAATAAAAATCAATTTAGATGCGCTTTGGAAAGCTTTTTATATTTTCACTCATTTTATACTTTAGATGAATACTTCAATTACAGTAAGTAATAAAACCTAAAATAAGTATCAGCTAGCTTTAAACTTGTTAAACTTTTACGACTCATGATGGACTTGAGTCGGCTTGTATAAGATTGTTCACACTTACATATTGACGCATGAACTTGTATATTGACATGTTCTATATTCTGAGGATTATACCCCCTTTTTTGGATCTACCGAACACGAAATAAATTAAATGAAATGAAATGTGCAGTACAGCGCTCTGCCTTCAGTCGAGAGGCAGCAATGAGGGCGAAAACATGGACGCTCCTTTGCAAGATTGCACGATCGAAGAACAACGTGGCGTAGTGCGGTTTGTTTGGGCAGAAGGAGTGAAACCTGTGGAAATTCACCGTCGTATGTTGGCTCAGTATGGACAGAGCACCATGAGTCAACGAAAGGTTTATGAGTGGGTGGGAAAGTTTAAATCGGGTCGAACACGTGTTACTGATGAAGGTCGTTCTGGTCAGCCATCAACATCGCATAGCCGAAAAGCTTCTTCTCCGCAGGAATACAGAAACTAGTTTAACGATATAGCAAATGCATTGTGTTGCAAGGGGACTGTGTAGAAAAATGATATGTAAAATTGCTCACAGTTACTTCTATTAAAGACATTAAACTTCGTCAACAATGGCTTGTTTGAATTCTTGAATAGTCATGATACACCTCCAGAACACACGGTCTTTCAGGGACCCCCACAGGAAAAAATCTGGTACAGTAAGGTCAGGTGACCGAGCAGGCCAAGCGATGTCGCCGAAACTACGAACACAGGTAACACGTTCTTACACGATCCAACGCTCCATTGCAACTGATCATATGAAATGGCGTCCTCTCCTCTACCGTTCCCCTTCCCGCCAACCACGACAAGCTCTCGCGCCTGCGCAGTATTCAAATTTTAAATGTGTCAGTAGGCTCCGCGCCATCCTTTATATGTACACACACACACCGCATATCGCTTCAAATTTAAGAAGCACCCTATTTTTAAAACAGGATTTTCAAGAAAAAAATTTGTGCAAGCAAATACAATTCAATGGTTGTAAAATATAGTTTTTTTTTTTTTTTAGTGAAGCCACTTGTTCTTTGAGGAAAACGATATTTTCAGAAATTTAAAAGAGTGAAAAAGAATAGCCTTAAGTTTTAAGACATGCCCTGATTTTCAGTTCAGAAAAATGTGAAGAGTTTGTCTTACATTGAAAGTAATGAGGTTGGGTTTACAGTCTTACTGCTGCATGTAGCGAAGGAATTGTCTTATGCATAGAGGCCAGCATTGAGGGGTTAAAGAGGAACCAGTTTTCCAGTTACTGTTGGTGACAGGTCATTTGGTTTAACAGAGCACATTCTGACTGGCCTAGTAGTTATGCCTACTTATTTACTCACTCACTTACTTACTTTACTATTCACTCAATTACTTACTTCTTACTTACTTACTTACTTTAATTACTTACTTACTTTAATTACTTACTTCTTTTATTACTTTATTACTCACTCGCTTACTTACTTTCTTACTTACTTACTTACTTTATTACTCACTCACTTACTTACTTACTTTCTTACTTACTTACTCACTCACTCACTCACTTCCTCCATGAAGCAGAGTCCTTCTTGAGAAGCTAACAGGTTTTCAGCTAGTCAAGAAATTTCCTGCATTTTGTGGAAACTGACAGTTCATTACCGCAGTCACAAGTGCCTGCCACCTGTCCCTATCCTGAGCCAGCTCGATCCAGTCCACATCCCACTTTCTGAAGATCCATCGTAATTTTATCCTGCCATCTACGCCTGGGTCTCCCAAGTGATCTCTTTCCCTCAGGTTTCCCCACCACAACCCTGTATACACCTCTCGTCACCCATACAACCTACATGCCCCACCCATCTCAGTCTTCTTGATTGTATCACCCAAACAATATTGTGTGAGCAGTACACATCATTAAGCTCCTCATTATGTAGTTTTCTTCACTCCCCCGTCACCTCATTCCTCTTAGGCCCAAATATGCTCCTCAACACCCTATTTTCAAACTAGTAGTATCTGCCGTTAAGTCTCTAAACAGGGCCCACCTGCATGCAGCACATAATTTCCAGGCCCCCGCAGTATTCATACATATCATTGTATCACAAAACCTGATCAAGCTTTTCACTGCTCTCTCCTCTGATTACAGGACTGATTAACCCAGGGCTATCATAAACTTTTCTGGTAAAAAGCCACATTCCTTATTATAGGCTGGTTTGTGGACCGCATGTAAAGAAACCTCAATAAGAGGTTTACCTAACTGCCTAAATTATTTTGTAATTTTTTATGGTATGCATTTCTAATTTACACGTGTGCCTGCAGGCTGCAGGTTGGTGCACCTAGCTTAACCCTTAAGCACTCTGGTAACTTAACGTACCAACTACAGGATGTTCAACAAGACACATCAGCCATGGAGAGTGCATATAATTTTATAAACCCTTGCTTTGTTTCTCTTTGATTATTCATTAATTAAAAAATGGTGTTTACACTTCAAGCGCCTGATTTCTTTCAATGGGGATTTTTAAAGAACACTGTATTTGTATCACCCTCATAGTATGGAAGTGTTACAGGTCAACATTGTTCATACAGTAAACAGCATGTCAATTGAGGCATTTAAACAAATGTTCATAAACATGATTTTTGTATACTCTTATTAGCAAACCATAATGACCAACACATTTGACAGTTTTTATAATACACTGATAAAAATGCACTTTGCATGGTTGCATTTCCTCTTGGACAGTCTGTACTTCAACATCAGAAATCCATGCATTTTTCCCACACAATTTGTCTGTTCACTTTTTACGATTCTTCCAATAAACAGTGTTATTTCGCTACACCGCATTGGTTGGTTAGTCTTTGTATTAAATATATAGTGTATGACCAGCCTCGTGGTCTAGTGGTCAGAAACTCTAATCGATTCCCGGCTCTTCTATGGGAATTTTCCCTGAAGGGGAGGATTCCCACAGTGACCATGGTCTGGGTACGTTGGTAGAATTTAGGTTTAAGGGCCCTCCTGGCACTAAATCCTCCTATATCACCACTCACATCATCGGGACAACATAAATGCGCCTCATGGTCATCCCAACCTCATAAGTCGGTTACACTCCTGCCGTGCCCAGAAGGGAAGACCACGAAGTCCACAAGGACATGTGGTGGCATTGGATTAAAAGAAATATATATATAGTATATTTGTTATGAGGTCAGGATAGGGACAGGTAGCGGGCACTTTTGAATGCGGTAATTTACCTTCAGGTTCCATAAAATGCGGGGAATTTATCGATTAGCTGCAAACTGGTTAGCTTCTCAAGAAGGATTCTGTTCCATGGAGTAAGTAAGTAAGTAAGTATTTGGTATGAGGTGGGGACTCAATTTTGGTTGAACTCAAGGCTTCAAAAGGCTATTGTATTATGTGGTACCTCTTTGTGTGTGCAGGTATGAAAACGAAGACCAGACTCTCAGGTTCACAGAGGCGCAACTGGCAGAGATACGCAAGATGACGCTGTCCAAGATTCTGTGCGAGAATATGGACATCCAGTCCGACATTCAGCGGTCTGCACTCGATCAGCCCAGCAACTTCCTGTGAGTAGAACTGCTGCCAACCTAACAAACAGGGCTAGTAGATGAGATTGTAGATCCTCAAAGTGGTGAGTACTAAACTTGTGTTTGCTTGGGATGTGAAACCAGGTAGTTCAATAGACAAGAACCAACATGGCAAAGGAACATACTGCTTTTGTCTTCACAGTATGAGATGGAGACAGGAAGTTTCTCTGAGAGTTTGGTAAGTAGCTCTTGAAATACCACATGTGGTGTCATTCCAGAAGACAGTAGTGTGTAGGTTTGTACCCCTCTGAACACATAAGGATAATTTAATAAGGCCAGGAACAATCCAAAAATTTGGATGGTATTTTGTGTATGACAGTAAAATTGCCTGTACAAAAGCCAGGTAGTTTTATTATCATAATGCAAATTTCCCATACAAATACACATTTTTATGCTGAATTATACTGTCTAAATTTTTTTTTTAAATTCACACAGGTTTGTGTTCAGTGAATAAAATTAAGTACCAGCTAAAAAAGTTAGTAATAATTTTACATGTGACATTTTGTGGATCTGACACAGTAGCTACCTTGAAGTCTGATGTCTTCTGCAATGTGATGTTGTGTATGACAGTGTCTGCTTTGAAGAATGTAGTGCTGGAGCATTCAGAGTTCAGTTACTTCAGTATTCTATCTATAGATGGCAGGTCAGATGTCATGATCCAGTAAATGGCACTCTCTAGGACAGACTAGGTCCTTCATAGGGTTCTGGTGATGGAAAAATTTCATAAAGCTAATGAGTTCAGAGACTAGCTCTGCCCTCATCTGAACGCAGTTGGATTCATTACTTTATCATGTCAGCACATACAGGAAACAGAATTACTTTGTGAACTCTATTTCAAGAAAAATTGGATGATGGACAGTACCCTGGATGTCAATCAAAAGATTCGTGGTCTGTGTTCAGGGCTTTCCTGGTTTGACTTGCAGGTGGCTACATGTTGTCCTGTCTGAGAAATCTATTTTCTGATGTGTGGTTGACTGTGCAACGTAATTCAATGTGGATAAGAAACCAACTAGATGTCACTTTTGTGTTATCCTTTATTTTCTCCTTTACAAGTTGCTCAACATGTTTCGGGCAACTATGTGCCCATCTTCAGGAGCAGATGACTGCGTAGTGTTATCACCACATGTTGGTATTGTGCCGTGGCTGCAGGAAGGCTGGCAGAACCAGTTAGCAGGTAGTGTGTCCATTGAGGAGTTTGTAGCATGAACTCCTCAATGGACACACTACCGGCTAACCGGTTCTGACAGCCTTCCTGCAGCCACGGCACAATACCAACATGTGGCGAAACACTACTCAATTGTCAGCTCTTGAAGATGGGCACATAGTTGCCCGAAACATGTTGAGCAACTTGTAAAGGAGAAAATAAAGGATAACACAAAAGTGACATCTAATTGGTTTCTTATCCACACTGAATCTATTTTCTGTTCAGGCGAGCATAACAAAGGTTATTTTGTATTGACCTTGCTTGTTGCCTTGCATTTCAGTTCAGCCTATTTGATGCCACAGTCAAAGACTAACAGGTTCTCACCCTAGTTTTAAAAAAATTAACATATGTCGAAGACAGTTACAGTGTTACGTTATGCCATGCCTGTGAATAGGTGGCAGCAGGTTCCTCTGAAATGTTGGTGCCTATCTACAGAAGCGCACAGCGTAATATCCCAGAAGACTGTACAGTCACCGTGCGTATGTCATAGAGTGTACTTACACAAACCTAGATAGTATAGCCCACTACACACCTAGGCTATATGGTATAGCCTATTGCTCCTAGGCTACAAACCTGTACAGCATGTTACTGTACTGAATACTGTAGGCAATTGTAACACAATGATAAGTATTATAATATTATGGGACAACCATCTTATGTGTGGTCCTGTTGCTTTTGCTGTGAGAACCCCATATTTCAAAACAGGTCACAGTGTTTCCACTGATATGTAGCTCACTTAAAATGAGAAATGAACTATGAAGATTCAAGCAGAATTATTCTCGAAAACGTTATAATGTGAAGAACTGTTGATCACCAGCAGAATTAAACTAAGGGAATCAGAGGAGGATTTTACCATGGACAGATCATGTTCTTAATTTCAGGAATCCGAGAGTGTCCTGCCATTCACTGCCTCACATAGACCTTACCGCATGGAAAGAGACTCCACAGGGCTGTCAGATTGGAGGCCGGTCTGTACATGTTGGAGGCTCAGGATTTCCAACACCCTGCACCAGCTGCATTTGCACTGCAGAGGGGGTAAGCAGTTTCGATCAGAATCACAATACTTTAAACATTTTTGTAAATTATATTTTAGGATTTCAGATTATTTATTTCTGTATTCTGCTTTATTTGCTGCCTCTCCATTTCTGCCTCTGTGACCAGCCAATTGTGAGCTCAGACTTAAAGAAAAAGGATGTGACAATGTATTCTCTTTTGGGGCTATAGATGAATATGTAAGAATGGTGGAATTGTACCTCATCACAAACCAACTGCTGTGTATTTAAGCTTAAGATTTGTGCTTACTTCTATCCTTCTTCCCAACCTTCATTTTATTATCTCTTGTATTGCATTGCAGAACTTTATGTTTTGTTGACCGTGCATCTCGTTTATAATATTTGTAAATAACCAACTTAACACACAATTCTTTCCCTATATGTTTATTTCTATTCTCTGCATGTTTCAGACAGCTGTGACCATCATCAGGAGAATTAATTGCATCAATACAACATCTGATATATGTCACTCTGTGTAGATGACTTTCTGGTATGCAGGATACAATTAATTCTCCTGATGATGGACTCATAGCTGTCCAAAACATATAGAGAATAGAAATAAACATCCATGAAAAAGAATTGTGCGTCAAGTTGGTTATTTACAAATATTATCTCTTGTATATTTCTTTCATTCCCTTCTTAACTTATGTGTGTTATGTTAAAGCATGGAATCAACTTATGGCTTTAATACCATCCTTCATGTTGCACAGATGAAACACCGAGCTGCCATCTGGTAACACTTGACAAGACAGGCAAGGTGCATGTAACGTAACATTGAGTCATATTGCTTTGGAGAAGCAGCAAGTATTCATAGTGTGTCTGTGATCTGGCATCTGTTCTGTACTGTATTATATTGTCATTTGTGGCCTGTCTGGCTTTAGCTTGTTTTTCCACTGTATCTCACAAGTGTGCAGTTTTCTTAAAAAATTTATTGGAAACAAAATATGTGTTTTGATTTTCTGTACAACTTTTGCCTGAAACGTTTCTCATTCTAAGAAGAATTCAGTGTGATCATAAATGTATATCGGTCTTCATGTAAAGTACCCGTTATTCTTGTCAGATTTCAATGAGACTTGAATTTTCTTGAGAGATTTTCAAAATTCCTGAAATATCAAACTTCATGATAATCCATCCAGTGGTAGCCAGGTTGCTTCATTCAGACAGATGGAAGGATGGACGGACAGACATGATGAACCTAATAGCCCCTTTCCGCAGTTTTGCAAACGTGCCTAAAAACTGCATTTCTATGGTAACGTTATGAGAATAACATGACATAACTCGCATATTATACATAGTCACTCTTAACCTGCCACCTGTTGTGTGTATATTGGTTATCTCTAGTTTTTAAGTATGTTTGTTAAGTTAGTCTGTTGTGATGCACAGGCAGCCAACTGCCATTATGATTGTTACCTGGACATGCCTCTGCAGTTAGATTGTACTTCTTCATGTGTATGAATTGCTTGCAGGCACAGTGTGCGTCACTGCGAATAACAGACTGTGGACAGCTGTTGCGTCAAGCAAGCCGCGATGCTATCCTACATGATGATGTGTGCACAGCACAGTGTGGCTTCCTGCTACAGGATGATTCCTCTGTACCATCTGGTCAAGAAAATCTAGACATTGTGTTCACCACGACACTACCACCACCCATCTCACTTGGCTCTCAATCCCGCAATTTGCCACAACGGGCGCTTGTGCCACCATTGCCGGCATTAGGGCTTCCACTGCCTAGATCCCAGAGGACTCGATTACCTAATGCATTTGGTGGGGGGTTTGGTCAGTTGCCTGATCTCTCCCGCTTCCTTGGCTGAGCAATTTTTTAATACAATATTAGATTTCAGGGAGAATCCCATATAGTTACCATATCCAAAGGGGAACAGCCTCAAGAGAGAACTGAAGAGTCACACAGTATCAGTGTCATTATGGTAACACTGCTCAATCAGTTGACTTTGATTCAGTTAACGTAAGGTTGTGGCTACCGCAGTTTGTTCTGCAGTAACAGTTTCAAACCCACACGTACAGGGTGTTTCATGACTTCAGCAGCTTGCTTCTGAGGCCGTTCCCAGTCCAAGATGTCACATAACCATAGGCGCAATTCTCAGGGGTGACACAGCTGTGGGTGTTTCAATTTCCACAGTAACTGACACAAAAAAAATGTTGTTTCCATGAACAAATTCCTACACTGTGTAGCTTATTTTGCTATATATGTTTGAAGTTGTCACCTGCAGCTTGGATAACCTTGTCAAGAAATTCTGGGTCATTTACCGTGGTTACTCAAATATAACATGACTCCTCCACAGTCTTCTTTTTTCAAAAATGTACCATTAGAGAACACGTTTAAATCTGTGCATAATTATAAGGTGAACCCCCAATTTTTTCGGATAATGATCAGAAAAAAATTTGCATTATGTATTTAGGTAAATACAGTATGCATCTTGTAACATCTGTCATTTACTGACTTTGTTTTGTTCTTGTCTGCTGTGCATTAACACACTATTTCTTTCGTATAACCCCACGCACCAGTCAGTGATCTGTGGACCTTGACAGAGAGAGCACACAGCATTTAAATTCTATATTTGGTGCGTACTTACTCATATAAGCAGGTAAAAACTGATGTAAAGTTTACCCTCAACCTGCCATGAAAGCACAGAGTAGGAGTAGAGTTGTAGCTCTCCCAGCAATTAACCAACTTAATGCACAAATTCTTGTTTTATAATAAGTTTATTATATGCCTCTACATGTTTCGAGCACTATGTGCCCATCATCAGGAGGTCAAAATTGTATTATACAGCATCTGGTATCGTCATAGATGCTATATAATACAATTTTGACCTCCTGATGATGAGCACATAGTGCTCAAAACATGTAGAGGCATATAATAAACTTATTATAAAACAAGAATTTTTTTCATTAAGTTGGTTATTTGGTGGGATTGTACTGAGATGCATGGTCAGCAAAACATAAAAAAAAAGTGTAGCTCTATTCTTTCTTTGATGTCAGTACTAGTTGGGGGTGGGTGGTTAATGCTACGCCCTGGCTGCTTTGTCCCCCAGAAGTGACCCGGTACCCATTGTATAGGAGGCAGGGTGGGCCCCAGAGCCATTTGTATGGGTGTGGAAAATCTCACCCCCACTGGGATTTGATCGCCGGACTGTCCGGCCTATGGCGAGACGCTACTGACTACACTGTCCCATGTATAAGCTGGCAGTATTCATTTAGTAGTGATGCTTAAGTTACTTAATGGTTGTTACTGAACACTCAGTGCCTATAGCTTCCTAACTTCTGAGAATGTGACCAATGTTCATGGGACATTTGTCTGGAGATGACCTTGGGGGGGGGATTTGCAACTGAGTAATGCCTGAGAGTAATGAATCAAAACATTCTGTGTATGTGACTGAATTTATTTTTAAGTAGCGGATTGTGGCCGTGAAGAAGGTATATATCATTTTATAAACACCTGGTTTCAATCTTTCGTACAAATGCAACTACTATTTCAGTATTATAACAGCAAACCAGTGTGCAGGGTCTAAATTGTCATGTTGGCAAGCCGCATGTTCTTGAAGTAGGGTAAATAAATTTTAGTGACTTGTTAGAAGTGGCTCTGGGCTTCTTTTCAAATGTACAGAATGTCTCAGAACACTTATGAGAATACTCATTAAAAGGAGAAATCAGCAAATGTGAGATGAAGTGAGAATCTACGTTACAAAGTACTCCATTATTTGTTAACTACCTAAACAAAACATCAGCATATGAGCACGCCATGAGAATAATAATAATATATAAATCTATTATAGCAGAAGTGCATTCAGTACAGTACTGGGGTTCTGATAAGTCCTTAGCCTGATCAGGAAGGAAACAAGCTCAAAAGCACGTCAGGGATGCGCGCGATTTCAACAACATCGAGACGCGAGCTGTCATCAAGTTTCTTTTCCTGCAAGGCAAGGCGCCGAAGGAAATTCACGCCATTGTGACAGAAAGATTAGCTTGTTTCCTTCCTGGTTGGGCTAAGGACTTATCAGCTCCCCTGTATGGTCTGCGTGAGATGTTCAAAATGTTTTCACCAATACAAGCAGATATTCAGTTTGTGGTTTTGTGGAATTGACGACATACAGTTTCATAAATAGGTACCAATGTTTTGTTTGAATCTGCTGCCTCTGTCTTCAGGGTAAAATTCTTCATCTATTCTGACGAAATGTTGGTACCTGTGTACCAGAGCACAGGTGGTGAATACAGTTGTACAGTAACCTCAGATCTACCACCGTCAGATACACTCGCAGTTGGAGGGGGCATCTTGTATGTCCTTACCTTGTAGCATATCTGCATTGTTTTTATGTTGAGAACTTTAGTTTCATATAATTTGTAATGAGGTCAGAAAATGTACTTTGTTATTCAGTTAAGCTGATGAAGTAGTTCTGCAGATATTTGGTGTATATTTTGGTACACTGTGCATATGAAGTTTTGACAAGATGGAAGGTTAAACCATTTTTTCCTTCTTATAAAATGGTGTAATGGTTTTCCTTCTCAGTTGTGATAATCATATATTACACCTTCTGGACTTTATACATCAAAAAGTGTTCTGAACGGAACACGGAACACTTTTTGGGAACTGGAGCTCTTTCTGTGTCCAGTGATGAACATTTTCACCACATAACGGACACAACTCATTATTTGTCTCTCCGCATTTTGCCTTGGGACAGAAACAAATCTAGTGTCAGGAATGTTTTCTGCTTAGATATTTAGATGATACATGAAGTATAGTAATTCTGCAGGCAACACATAACTTTATGTGTAGCTTCTTGCTGTTGGGTACTGCTATCGATGCTGCACTGTGCCATACATCAACACAAGAAGCTACTGTCACAGAGCTAACAAGCAAAAATCAGTTTCTGCATTATGAAGCACTGGATCTCTACCTTAAGGCTCTCATTGCACTAACTTCATACTAAACCCATTGTAAAGTAAGCAGTAGTGCCACTATGCTACTTAACAGTCTAATGTGGTGTGACACCATATGGCCTGCTAGATTAGCCAACGTATTGTCACATTCCACAAGAAATAATCTTAACCCTTCCTGTGTCATGTACAGCAGGAGTAATTCTTAAAATTCTCCATCTTCAGGCACAGGTGACATTAACAAGAGGCTGATGTCACAAGTCAAGAGAGTGCGCGAAATCACGTGCATGTAGATCAGTGTGTTTTTGCAGTCAGAGTGGTGTAGGTTCCAGTATTTGCCTGCTTACTTAGTGGCTCTAATCATGTGACTGAGGTAGAAAGACTATAAGGTTTGTGAGACTTGTGCTGAAATTTGTCATGCAGAATGACGGGGACTTTGTGGATGCAATCCCGCTATACCATTTATTCTGTACCTTGAATTTTCTTTTTCATGTTATTTCTTATGCATCCTTGAGCACATTCCTATCTTTATGTGTCATACATGGTACATTTAAAAGCTTTTAATTCTTCATACATTGCTCTTGTTTGAGTTCCTATGAATGATGCTAGCTAGCAGCTTTTTACTGTTCTTGACTGACAGGTGTGAGAAAGGATTAGTTTTGGCTAAAAAAACAAACACGACTTTGATAAATTTTTGTATCGTGGACAGACTTATTAACTGAAGTGAAAACACCAAATCTAATAGAAATGTATGTAGAATACAATACAAACTTTCTGAGATCATATTCTATGTGTAAATATTATAAAGCATGTAATTGTGATATAATTATAAAAACAGTTTGCATTTCTAAAGAAGGAATTTATAAACATATACCATTAGAAGTCACTGTTAATTCATTTATAAAATGTAGCAAAGCCATTAGAATTAAAATTTGGATTCTGAACCACCACCAACCCCCCCCCTCCCCCCAAAACATTGCAGATACAGAAATATGTTAAGATCAGTTATTTATTATGGTTCAAGAGACAACTGCGGTATTAGATATTTACAGTACATGTCACTAATTTCATGCCAATATTAAGGAACACACTAATATTTCAGTAATATCAAGTTTAACTCCCAACTGTAACTTCCCTGTCAGGCTACTGCAAACATCGGCTTTATCGTACAATCTGCAATTGCTGCATTCTTTCTTTTAACCTCTTCATTTCCAGTAGTGGCGTACTGCCAAGAACACCTATTTTGAATTTTTTGACGTTTTGCTGACCGTGCACCTCAGTACATTTATCTCAGTATTTAACCAACTTGATGCACAAAATTTGTTTCACAGTAAGTTTTATTTCATGCCTCTACATATTTCGAGCACATGTGCTCATCATCCAGGAGGTCAAAATTGCATTACACAGCCTCCGTTATCATCACACCTCCTGATGATGAGCACATGTGCTC
>Ga0136643_10012680_pt1 | contig 12563 bp, 10 predicted proteins | sample TergutLab28metaG_FD_96883 | JGI IMG/M metagenome (GOLD analysis project Ga0136643, IMG submission 96883) | Labiotermes labralis P1 segment gut microbial communities from Petit-Saut dam, French Guiana - Lab288 P1 (version 3) (version 3) | ecosystem: Host-associated > Arthropoda: Insects >...
CGATTTCTTCATAAAAACCCTTGACTTTTGTGCCATTGGATGATACACTGTTTCTCGGTGTCCGTTGCGACGCTTATTTTTGACGAACTAAAAGGCAGACAGTTGTTTCACAAAAAAACAAGGAGGTGCAATATGCCAACATTTAATCAGCTTGTAAGAAAAGGCAGGAAGACAAACGTTAAGAAGTCTACCGCGCCTGCGCTGCAAAAATCGCTCAACACGCTTAAACGTAAGATGTCTGATGCTTCAAGCCCGCAAAAGCGCGGTGTTTGTACATCGGTAAAGACGGCTACGCCAAAGAAGCCTAACTCCGCACTGCGTAAAATCGCGAGAGTTCGCCTCAGCAACGGCATGGAAGTCACTGCTTACATCCCCGGCGAAGGTCACAATCTTCAAGAGCATAGCACGGTTCTTATAAGAGGCGGCAGAGTTAAGGACGTTCCGGGTGTACGTTACCACATCGTACGCGGAACGCTCGACACAGCCGGCGTTGCAAAACGTGGACAATCGCGTTCGAAATACGGCGCGAAACGTCCAAAAGATAAGAAAGAGTAATATAGTTTCATCCAACAGTAGCGTAGTAAGTTGCTTTTGAATTGTTGCCATTTGCGTATATTCCTTCTGCCTTTGAATATATCGCGTGGCACGTTCCGAGGTCGGAGAATCTCAGTTCTCTAACAGCCACGAGTACCGTTGATAATAATGTGCAGGTGTAAACCTGTATCACTAAGGAGGGAAGATTCGTGCCACGTAAAGGTCATGTATCAAAAAGGGAAGTATTACTCGATCCCCTTTACCATAACAAAGTTGTCACGAAGCTGGTTAACAGCATAATGCTGGACGGTAAGAAAGGCTCTGCACAAAAAATTGTTTACGGAGCCTTCGAGATAGTGGGCGAAAAAAGAGGCACAAAGCCTATGGAAGCATTTGAAGAAGCACTCAACAACATCATGCCGCTGCTTGAAGTTAAAGCACGCCGTGTTGGTGGTGCAACATACCAAGTGCCGATAGAAATCCGCCCTGACAGACGCCAAGCCCTTGGGCTTCGCTGGCTTGTCAACTTCGCACGCAAACGCAGCGAGAAAACAATGCAGGAACGCCTTGCAAATGAAATTCTCGATGCGATAAACAACTCGGGCGGAGCAGTTAAACGTAAAGAAGAAATGCACAGAATGGCCGAAGCTAACAAGGCGTTCTCGCATTACAGATGGTAGACCATACACGTTAGTAATCGGCAGAATAATCCTCAGTCCGCTCAGCGGCCGGCTCCTTTGGAAAAGGAGCTTAGGAGTCTGATTATCTCTGCCATGCAGAAAGGAGAATGTAAGTGTCAGGAAGAGCTTTCCCACTGGAAAAAACCAGGAACATTGGGATTATGGCGCACATCGATGCCGGTAAGACAACTCTTTCGGAACGTATCTTGTTCTACACAGGCCGAACGTACAAAATCGGAGACACACACGAAGGCACAGCCACCATGGACTGGATGGAGCAAGAGCAAGAAAGAGGCATAACCATTACGTCAGCGGCGACCACAACCCAGTGGGAAGACACACGTATAAACCTTATAGATACTCCGGGTCACGTGGATTTCACAGTAGAGGTTGAGCGTTCGCTGCGCGTACTCGACGGCGCGGTAGGCGTATTTTGTGCAAAAGGCGGCGTTGAGCCGCAATCCGAAACAGTTTGGCGTCAAGCCGACAAATACGGCGTGCCAAGACTGGCGTTCGTCAACAAGATGGACATCATGGGCGCGGACTTCTTAAATGTTGTCGATATGATAAAAGACCGTCTGGGCGCAAATGCAGTACCGCTTACGCTGCCAATCGGCGCAGAGGACCAATTCAAAGGCATCATCGACCTGCTCGAGATGAAAGCATATATATACAACGATGATAAGGGTCAAGATATATCGGTAGTGGATATCCCCGCCGACTATCTCGACAAAGCCCAAGAATCTCGCACGATACTTCTCGATGCTCTCGCTGAAACAGACGAAGACCTCATGGAGCGTTATCTGTCAGGCGAAGAGATAGCCATAGGCGAGCTTAAAACCGCTATCAGAAAAGCATGTATCTCTACCGAGATTACACCTGTTCTCTGCGGTTCGGCTTACCGTAACAAGGGCGTGCAGAAACTGCTTGATGCGGTTCTCGCGTACCTGCCTTCTCCGCTTGATATCGATGCCATCAAAGGCACCGACCCAAATAACGATAAAGAAATCGAGCGTCAACCTTCCGACGATGAGCCGTTCTCGGCACTCGCGTTCAAAATCATGAACGACCCGTTCGTTGGCAAACTCGCGTTCTTCCGTGTTTATTCGGGCGTAATGGAATCAGGCAGCTATGTCTATAACTCGGTAAAAGGCAAGAAAGAGCGCGTTGGCCGTATCTTGCAGATGCACGCCAACCACCGCCAAGAAGTAGACAAAGTGTACGCGGGAGATATCGCGGCGGCTGTCGGTCTTAAAGTTACTACAACGGGCGACACTCTGTGCGATGAAGACAAAGAGATTATCCTCGAGTCTATGAGTTTCCCGGAGCCTGTTATAAACGTTGCAATCGAGCCTAAAACCAAGGCAGGCCGCGATAAATTGGGGCTTTCACTTGCTAAACTCGCAGAAGAAGACCCAACCTTCAGAACCTATACCGATACAGAAACAGGCCAGACAATCATCGCCGGCATGGGTGAGCTTCACCTCGAAATCATCGTTGACAGACTTCTGCGCGAGTTCAAAGTAGAGGCAAACGTAGGCCGGCCACAAGTTGCTTACCGCGAGACATTCCGCAAAGCGGCGGATGTCGAAGGCAAGTATGTTAAACAATCCGGCGGCCGTGGTCAGTACGGACATTGTAAGATTAAGTTCGAACCAATGGACGCAAACGACACCGAAAACTCATTCGAGTTTGTTAACGAAATCGTTGGCGGTTCTATTCCCAGAGAATACATCCCCGCCATCGAAAACGGCATAAAAGAAGCAATGCAGTCGGGTATTATCGGCGGTTATCCGGTTCTGGGCGTTCGTGCTACTCTGTACGATGGCTCATACCACGATGTTGACTCATCCGAAATGGCATTCAAAATCGCCGGTTCTATGGCGTTCAAAGAAGCAATGCGTAAATCTGACGCGGTTCTGCTTGAACCTATCATGAAAGTTGACGTTACCGTCCCTGAGGACTACATGGGCGACGTTATCGGTGATATCAACAGCCGCCGCGGGCAGATTGAAGGCATGGAAGCACGCGCGAACGCGCAAGTAATCCATTCCTATGTACCGCTTGCCGAGATGTTCGGATATGCTACCGACCTTCGTTCAAAAACACAAGGCCGCGGCGTATACGCTATGGAAATCGACCATTACGAGCCGGTTCCAAAGTCGATACAAGAAAAAGTAGCATCGGGCAAAGCAGTCGAGTAAATTTTACTCTTGCAAAAGACAAGGTTGTTGACTATAATAAACCTATATGTTCACAAACAAGAATATTTCAAAATTAGTTGCTTGCAAATAATTTTGAAAATAGCTTGTTTGAAAGCTGCGCGTCGCGCAAGCGACATCCGCAGCCGCACAGAAACATTGCATGTTTCTGTGCGTGAATATTAGTATATCAACCAGCAATTAAATTTAAAACTACGCGGTAAACCGCGAAAACTAACTAATGTATAAACGAGGAGGAAAATCTCATGGCTAAGGCAAAGTTTGAAAGAAATAAGCCACACGTTAACATCGGAACAATCGGTCACGTTGACCATGGTAAGACTACTCTTACTGCAGCAATCACAAAAACACTGTACGACAGATACGGTGTTGGTGCTGCTGTTGACTTCGACAAAATCGACAAAGCTCCTGAAGAAAAAGAGCGCGGTATCACAATTTCTACTACACACGTTGAGTACGAGACTCCAAACCGTCACTACGCTCACGTTGACTGCCCGGGGCATGCTGACTACGTTAAGAACATGATCACCGGTGCTGCTCAGATGGACGGCGCAATCCTTGTTGTTGCCGCTACTGACGGCCCTATGGCACAAACTCGCGAGCATATCCTTCTTGCTCGTCAGGTTGGCGTTCCTAAGATCGTTGTTTTCATGAACAAGTGCGACATGGTTGAAGACGAAGAGCTTCTCGACCTCGTTGAAATGGAAATCCGCGACCTTCTCAGCCAATACCAATTCCCTGGCGATGACACTCCAATCGTCCGCGGTTCTGCTCTTAACGCTCTTAACGACACTGCCGGCCCATGGGGCGACAAAATCGTTGAGCTTTTCGAAGAAATCGACACGTATATCCCAACTCCGGAGCGCGATGTTGACAAGCCTTTCTTGATGCCTGTTGAGGACGTATTCTCAATCACCGGCCGTGGTACTGTTGCTACGGGTAGAGTTGAGCGTGGTACTCTTAAAGTTCAAGAAGAAGTTGAAATCGTTGGTTTCACTGAAGAAAAACGTAAAATCGTTGTTACTGGTATCGAGATGTTCCGTAAACTTCTTGACAGCGCACAAGCAGGCGATAACATCGGCGCACTTATGCGTGGTGTTCAAAGAACTGAAATCGAAAGAGGCCAAGTTCTTGCGAAAACCGGTTCTATCAACGCTAACACTGTGTTCACAGCTCAAGTTTACGTTCTTTCTCAAGAAGAAGGCGGACGTCACAAGCCTTTCTTCAACAACTACCGTCCACAGTTCTACTTCAGAACAACTGACGTTACAGGCGTTATCTCTCTTCCTGAAGGCGTTGAGATGTGCATGCCCGGCGATAACATCGAAATGAAAATCGACCTTATCACACCAATCGCTATGGAGCAAGGTCTCCGTTTCGCTATCCGCGAAGGCGGAAGAACTGTTGGTGCCGGTTCGGTTGTTAGCATCATTAAGTAATAATCGGCGGGAGCAATCCCCCGCCCTACAATATTAGCATACAATCCCTGTTTTTGTTTCGACAAACGCGGGGATTTTTTTTGTTTTGTAGGGGGCGGCATCCTCGACGCCCCGATAGGAAGACGCAATTTAGAAAATTTTCTAAATTGCTATTGACATCCAATACAAAGCATGTTACTATCTATTTAGAAACATTTCTAATTATATGGGTTTCTAAACAGAAAGCGGTGATACAATGTCATTTGCACGAACGCTAAAAGAAATTTCCAATCCAATCAGACGTGAAATTTTACTTTTACTTAATAACGGGAAAATGTCCGCAGGAGATATTGCAAAACACTTCAACCTGACTAACGCGACTATATCCTATCACTTGTCGCAGCTAAAAAAAGCCGAGCTTATCTTTGAAGAGCGGCAGAAAAATTTCATCTACTATGAGCTTAACGCAAGCGTATTTGAAGAAGTACTGATATGGTTTGCTCAATTTCAAGAAAAAGGAGTACATAATGGAGACAATAAAGAACAAAAAACATCTGCTGCTATCAACGCTGATATGCCTGTCGCCGATAGCAATGTACCTACTCGTCTATAATCAACTACCCGATTACATGGTGCAGCATTGGGGAGTAGGCGGAACTCCTACTTGGGCAGCTCCCAAACAATTTGCGATTTTTATATTGCCTGTAACTCTTGCAGTCTTACACCTTATTGTAACAACTATAGTAACCAGTGATTCCGCCGTACGGAACAACCCCAAGAAGATACAAAACATGACTTTATGGCTCGTTCCTGTAATATCGGTTTTCACTAACCTTGCAATCTTACTTGCTAACCTTGACACTAATCTTAATATCGGCACTGTTATCTTACCATTTGTCGGCTTACTCTTTATTGTCATAGGCAATTATTTGCCAAAAACACGCCAGAACTACTTTATCGGTATACGTGTACCATGGACGCTGAACAATACCGACAACTGGTACAAAACCCATAAGCTTGCAGGCAAAACATGTATCTTAGCCGGATTCTTGTTCATAATTGGAGCATCGTTGCCGCAAAACCTTGATGTTTTCAGGGCTCTATTCATATCTGCACTATTACTTATTGCCATTATACCAATTGCTTATTCTTATATACTACATAGAGAGCAGAAAAATAACAACCGATAACAAGAAATGCTGCCGATAGATTGATTATCAGCAGCATTTTTTATGTAGATAACAAGTCCCACAGAATTCGCGCCAGCAGCATTGTTATAACTACGAGCATCATCGGTCTGACGATTTTTACGCCCTTGCTCATTGCGAAGCCTGAACCTATGTAGTTACCTGCCATACCGAACATCGCAGCGGGTACCGCTATGCTGAACATTACGCTGTCATTCATTACAAACGCCGCAACAGAGGCAATGTTCGAGGCAAAGTTCACTATCTTAGCATTACCGCACGCGGTTATAATATCCAGCCCCATGACAGCCGTAAACGCGATGATTAGAAATGTCCCTGAACCCGGTCCGAAGAAACCGTCGTACCCGCCTATTACAAGCCCGATTAGCACCGAATACGGCAGTACGCGGTTGGCAGGCACAGGGTTCGGGTTTATGCCGAAATCCTTGCGCAACAGCATGAATACCAGTACCATAGGCACAAGCACCAGCACTATGAAACGTACCGTGCGTTCATCAAGCATAAGCACAATCTGCGACCCTGTCCATGCACCAACCAGCGCACCGATAAACGCCGCTATCGCCGAGCGCCATTGAACATGCCCCTTGCTGATAAACCTATACGAAGCCATGCCCGTGCCAAACAGCGATGAGAACTTGCTTGTACCCATCGCCAAATGCGCAGGCAGACCTACCGCCAAGTATGCCGGAAGGGTAATAAGTCCGCCGCCGCCCGCAATAGAATCAATAAATCCCGCAAGAAAAATCAAGGAAAACAGCAGGATTAGCATTTCAGTTGTGATAATTACGTCCAGTCTGACCACCCCGTCACGCTACGCGCGCCACCCCTCCAGCGGAGGGGAATTTAAAAATTGCAGGGAGCGGATTTATCCGCTCCGTAATCCCAAATTTATATCAGACCAACTTTTTTCCTGACTTGGCGCATTGTACGTACTGCGATGGCTTGCGCCCGCTCGGCGTTTGATTGCATCATTGCTTCCATGGCGGCTTTATCGCTAAGAACTTCGTTGTAGCGTTGCGCCATAGGCTCAAGAGTTTCGATTACAGCGGCGGCAACAGCTTCTTTCAGCGCACCGTACGAGCATTGTCCAAGTTCTGCGAGAGTTTCCTCAATCGTGATGTTCTTCACTCCTGCATAGATATCAAGGAGGTTGCTTACGCCCGGTTTGTCCGGACTGTAGCACACTTGCGTGTCGGAATCGGTCACGGCTTTCTTAATCTTCGAGCGAATGATGTTCGGAGCATCTGTAAGGTAGATTATCGAACCGTCGCCGCTTGGGTCAGATTTTGACATCTTCTTCTCAGGGTCTTGCAGGCTCTTGATTTTTGAACCTGTCTTAGGGATTAACACCTCAGGCACAACGAACACATCTCCATAGATGTTGTTGAACCGCGCCGCGACATCACGCGAAAGCTCGAGATGTTGGCGTTGGTCTTCGCCCACAGGAACAAAGTTGGTCTTGTAAAGCAGTATGTCTGCCGCCTGAAGCACAGGGTATGTGAACAGTCCCGCGTTGATATTTTCTTCGTACTTTTGCGACTTTTCCTTGTACTGCGTCATGCGCCCAAGTTCGCCCATGTACGTGTAGCAGCTAAGTATCCACGCAAGCTCGGTATGCTCCTTCACATGCGACTGCATATAGAGAATCGAACGTGTGGGGTCTATCCCAACCGCTACAAGCATCGCATAGACATGCTTGCACATCTTGCGAAACTCTGCGGCATCCTTGCGCACCGTAAGCGAGTGAAGATCTACGACCGAGTAGACGCAGTTATAGTCCTGCTGCAGCGTTACCCAATTTTTAAGCGCACCAAGATAATTGCCGAGATGCACCACACCAGAAGGTTGTATCCCGCTGAATATTACCTGCTTGTCGTTATTTTCCCATACCATGTCAGTCACCACTTCTCTCATTATATAAGCGCATACAGCACTTCTTCGCGCGTTGGCGTATACAGTGACGCCTCACCAATTTTGTTCAGCACCACAACCCTAAGCGCGTTGTTTTTGACTTTCTTGTCACTCAACATGTGGCTGTATATATCCTCGGGCGAAAGTCCGGCATTTGCAATATTTGTCGGCAGACCAAAGCGTTGCAGAAGTTCCTCGATTGAGGATACCTCTTCCCCGCTGATGTTGTCCGTTCCGACCGATATTTTGAGTTCTCCCATCATCCCCAGCGAAACACATTCACCATGCGTCAGGCTGTATCCCAAAAGCCCCTCGATTGCATGCCCTATCGTATGCCCAAAGTTTAAAATCTCGCGGATACCCTTACGCTCGCGTTCATCCTGCTGAACCACACCGGCCTTAATCTCGCACGACCACGCCACAAGCTCTTCGAGAGTGTCTCGCTCCTTGTGGTATATCCGTTCAAAATTCTTGCCCAGCCAATCTAAATACGCCGCATCTTTTATCAGCCCATGCTTGATTACTTCCGCCATCCCGCTTGCGAACTCGCGTTCCGGCAATGTGCGCAACGTGCTTACATTGCTGTACACAAGCCTTGGCGGCGCGAACGCACCGACAACATTTTTGTATGCACCGATATCTATACCGGTCTTTCCGCCAATACTGCCGTCACACTGAGCAAGCAGCGTTGTTGGGATTATTACATGCGGTATGCCGCGCATGTAAGTTGCGGCAGCAAAGCCCGCAACGTCCGATACAACGCTGCCTCCGAGAGAAATCAGCACCGAATCGCGCTGAAATCCGTTGTCAATCAGAAAGTTGTATATATCCGTCAACGTAGAAATACTCTTAGCCAATTCGCCTGAGCAGATAATAAGCTCTGTACAGCTTTCGGCAAATTGCGATATAAACCCTCGCACATGTTCCAAGTATAGCGAAGCGACATGCTCATCGCAGATTATAGCCGTCTTGCGTCCAAGCAAATCAGCTTGCGCAAACGCCTCGGCAAGCCTGCTAAAGTCGCGCGCTATATGGATATTATATTGAGTTTCGCTTGACACAACACCAATTGTTCGCATATCAATTCCTAACTTATGATTTCTATTCGAATCACTTAACTCCAGTGATTCGAATAGGATTTTGCTTCGCAAAATCCTCCACACCTCGTGTAACTACGTTCCACTCGGTGTGGGCGGCGTTCGCTAATTAAAAATTGTGGTACGCAAGCGTCCCAATTTTTAATTAGCTCACTATGCTTAAACATTGTCTGCAATATATAGTAGAAGTTTCTCTGTATCTTCCCAGCCCAGACATGGGTCTGTGATTGACTTGCCGCGCACATATTCCCCGGCACTGCACGCGCCCTCTTCAAGGTAGCTTTCAATCATGACACCACGCACATATTCGCGAATCTGCGGGTCGCGTTTACGGTTGGCAAGCGTCTCGCGAATAACGCGAGGCTGCTCGTAAAAAAGCTTGCCCGAGTTCCCATGGCTTGCATCTATAACTATCATAGGGTTTGCCGATTCCATCGCTTTGTACTTCTCTATCACTGCGACAAGGTCGTCATAATGATAGTTCGGGTGTGCCGACTGAACATCATCGCGCCAATTTGCATCGGAAAATCCACGCAAAATTGCATGGGCGTATGGGTTACCTTGGGTTTCTACCTCTGCTCGGTCGTATGCAAAACGGTGCGGCTGCTGTGCCGCGTATATCGAGTTCAAAAGAACTCTAATATCTCCGCTCATGGGGTTCTTGATACCCACGGGAACATCAATCCCGCTTGCTATCTGCCGATATGCCTGATCTTCCGATGACCTCGCGCCGACAGCATAGTACGAAATCAAATCCGAAAAGTAATCTATACTAATGCCGCTAATAAGCTCACTGGCGGTTGTTAGACCTGTCTCGCTAAATATCCGCAAGTACAACTTCCTTGCCTGATATATACCTTGTGCCACATTCGGTTCCGCTGCAGAATCGGCTTGGTACAATAAGCCTTGATACCCAACTCCAGCGGTCCTCTGCTTCGCAACATATACCCGTGGAACAATAAACAACGCCTGCTCTACTTTCTCCTGCACAGCCGCTAAGCGCGTTGCATATTCGACTACAGCGTCTTCATCATCCGCCGAACACGGCCCTATTACCACAAGCAAACGGTCATCTTCGCCGCTGATAATACGCGCAAGCTGCTCTTCACGTTTGTTTTTTTCTGCCACCTGCACGGAAGAAAGCGGCAAACTACCACGCACCTCGTTCACAGTCGGCAATTGTCTAATACATTCAAAAGACATATATCCTCACCAAATTCAACTTTCATCGTACAACACATACCTGCTAATTCTAACGCCAAACCGGAATTTTGTCAATGTCATACGTGGAATTGAGAGTGTAGTCGTTAACGACCAATTACGCGTTCGTTAAATTGAAAACAGACTTCAAGGCTTTGCCTTTATCTGTTTTCAATTTAACTCACTATAAAACAAAAGCGTTATCCTAAGGCATCGCCCGGGATAACGCTTTTATGTATACAGCACATTTTGTGCTTAAAAGTTACTAATTACTCCAACCGGAGCATGACTATCTGCGAGCTCAGCGTACTGCTGTTTCTTCGCACTCTTCTTCTTCAAGCTCTTCAACTACTTCCGGAGCAGCCGGATATTGTGGAAGTTCAAGACCAAGGAATAATGTGATTATGCAAGATGGAATTACGATGTAACCGTTTTCGAAAGCAGTTGCCATCGGAAGGTCAACTGTTTCTGCTGCATCGCCGTCGCCAACTGTCATGTAATCATCGCCAACTGTAAAGCTAAAGATGAAAGCACCGTCATAGTTAACAATTACTAAGTCATATTCTTCATCGATGAGAACTTCGAAACCAAGGTCTTCAAGAAGGCCCAAAGGAACTAACGTTACAACAGGTGCTTCTAATTCTTCAGCCGCCGGTGCGGGTGCAACTTCTTCAGCCGGAGCTTCTTCTGTTTCTTCTACTTCTTCAACAGCCGGAACCGGCTCTTCTACTTCTTCTACATATTCAGCTTCTTCAACTACAGGCTCTTGAAGTGCTTCTAAGCGACCTTCCATATAGTCAATCCATGCTCTTAAAAACTCAGCACCAGCAGCGTATGACACTTGTCTGTTAGTTGCTTTGTCGATAGGGAAACTGAATTCTAATACGCGGTCTGCTGTAGCAAAGTTATTCATGTTTCCAAGTCTCAAGGTTTGAGTTATGATAGCAAGCTGGCCAAAGTTCTCTACCTCGAAACTAGCGTGGAAACTAAGACCCATACCGGTTACGCCCTCAACAGCATGATTATTGAAGTTATTGAATACGTTGTTGAAGAATACTCTGTTAAGTCTTGCAAAGTCAGGGTTTTGAGCTGCACCACCAATAACCGGGAACGTGCCGCGCGGAACACCGTTGTTGTCGATAAATGTACGACTGCCAACAGTAAGATTTGGGAAATCTGCTGTCACATCAAACCATGTTGCTGCAGGTGCTGCTTCTTCCTCAACGTCAGCAACTACCGGCGCAAGAACAAGCGGCTCAGGTGTTGCAAATCTACCCGGCGCATTTACTGCAAAAACTGGAACTGCTGCCGACAGTGTTACTGAAACAGCTACAGCAACAGCCATTAAGCTTTTAACTTTCTTCATTGGAACATACCTCCTGAGAATTATTGAACGCCTATATTTTATCTCGGCGTCACATATACATTGGTCGGCAATCACTGTGAAAGCCATGCCACATTCCCTTATATTTTACACTAAATTTTTCAAAAATCAATAACAAATTTATTACAATTTTAAGAAATATACTAAATCCTTGAAAACAAGCGACGCGCAGTGCCGTAAGGGCGGAGCGTTTTGAGCGATGTTGAAAGGGTTTTAATCAGAATTCGTATACATATATCTTCCGGTAATTTCAAAAATTCTCCGCATATCTTGCGCTGATATCTGCCCGGGAGCGGACGTACCTGCCGCAGTATCATGCGCAAACGCAATACATGAACCAATCTCGCGTGCCATGACGCGTGAACTCAACCCATGCCTCCCCATTCCAATAAGGATTATCGCATGCTTTGGATATTCACACTGCACATGCTCTGCTGCGCCCATAATTGCCAGGCATTCTTGTAAGTTTGCCGGCATAAGAGCAACTTTTGCTATATCCGCACCAAGTTCAAACATCCGCCTGTATATGCCCACAATATTTCCCGGCGGATATACTCCGCTAAAATTATGATGCGAAACAATAATTTTCGTACCTGTATCCACTGCTGCCTTGATTACCGCGCAGACATTTTCGTCTCCGGCAGACAATTCAACATCAAGCATATCAGTCAAGCCTGCCTGCGCAACACCTATCATAATCTCAGTAAGTACATCAGCCGCTCCCGAAAAGTTTCCGCCTTCGTTTTCGGTGCGCAAAGTGAACAGTACAGGTATCGTTTCGCCAAGCCCTCGCCTAATGAGTTCAAGCCCGGACAAGTAATCAGCCAAAGTTGCACCTTGCAGTGCGTCGGCCCGCCATTCAAGAATATCAAGCGCAGCGATATCAAGTCTGCAAAGAACTTCTTCAAG
>Ga0136643_10012682_pt1 | contig 12563 bp, 4 predicted proteins | sample TergutLab28metaG_FD_96883 | JGI IMG/M metagenome (GOLD analysis project Ga0136643, IMG submission 96883) | Labiotermes labralis P1 segment gut microbial communities from Petit-Saut dam, French Guiana - Lab288 P1 (version 3) (version 3) | ecosystem: Host-associated > Arthropoda: Insects >...
CTCACGAGGCTGAGTGGACCCCGTTCCAGACCCACTACTACTCAGAAAATCTGGTAGCGCCGGGGATCGAACCCGGGACCTCTGTATCTGTAGCCAGAAACTCTGACCACTAGACCACAGTTATGTCGTTAAGAGATGACGTGAAAAAATATGGTAGAGACATACAGGTCACAGATAACAATATAATACGACGCATGCGTTTTGTATGATTCCTAACTGAGGCTACGGACACACAATCAGAATTTGTGATAAATTTTTATATCGACTGAAACACTGGTTACGACACGCGGCTCAATAAAACGTTTATACGCACATTGCCTGTCTTTTTTTATTACAGACGCCCTCTTTCATTAAATTGAAAAGACCAGTCCAGGCACATTTTAGGATATTACTTCATATCATATCATATTTTTTACTAATAAAACTACCATTTGACACTACACAATGTGAACAGTTGGGCATGTCATACAATAATTCATAATTACGTTCTAGGATTTTAAATACGTCCTATATGTGTTTATAATTAGTTATGATTTCTGCCCTTCTTTTCAAGTCTGTAAGAGTAAAATTCAATTCTGAAAAGAATATAATTACAACACTTGCAATATTACCTGTATCATCACTATATAATGATAAACACAAAATGACCAATATACTACATCCTCGTCCTCCACCCAGCGATGTGGGCATCTTCCGAAACGTCGAAACACGTTAACCTACGTATTTGTGTCGCTTGTAATTCAGCTTCTGAAATATTGATTTAAGGCTTCCTGATGCATCTTGTTTACATGACGTAAATAACTTTGAATTCAGACACACTGTGTTTACTACCGTGTTTGTAAGAATTATTATAGTTGTGAGAAGTGGCCATCTACCATACTTTTTCCAGAGAATTAAATGCATTATATTATATTTATATCTATATCTATTTTTATATTTATATTTATTCGTCGTAATAAGATTAAACAGCACTGCATAAAACAAATATTATTGTATTTAATCTCTCTCGTTTTGAACGAGAGGAAATTCTGGAATACGAATAAACTAATAATGCAAATGTAACAGAAAAACCTGTGCAGTTTTTTCTGCAATCTCTTAAAAACACTGTTTGTGAGTGTGCGGGAAACAGAGAGAAACAGTTTGTGGAAATCTTGGAGGAATGTGACGATGCAGTTCTACAAGAGGAAACGTTTCCTACGCTTGCTGTATCCATCCATACTAAGAACTGTGTCTGGAGGAAGTAAAGAGGTTAATTTAAAACTCAGGATTACCTCGTTTCTGGAATATGTCAATCGTCTCTTATTCAAACAAAGAACAAAACGTTTTGGAAACTGAATGTTTCCTTGTACTCGTAAAATAGTGGGAAAGCACCATCTGAGGTTTGCCTAAAATAAACAACTATGATCTGTCATTAATCCAGTGATTTCTTCAAACCAGGAAATTACATCTGTGTTCATTTTATACATTACAATAAAATTGCGAGACTTTTACTCATTCTACAAACGGTAGAAGTGCTCGTTGGAGTTCAACGGCCAACATTTTTGTGCGTGCTTTCATTCTTATACCCAATCAGTAGATTCTAAGAGAAGTACAACGTTCAGTATTGCACCGAAAGTCATTCCCATTTCCCTTTAGAACAAAATGTTAGTAAACAACATTTTCTTTTGGATGTGTAAGTAATCTACGTGTCAACTATTGCTAATGAGAAAGATGTAAGACACACATATCCATGTTGTTCCCATGAACATAATACAATTATAACTATGCCTACTTAATTTCAAAATTATTTTTGAAATAATGTTGCCACAGTTTTCGCACATTCCTTCTACCTAAAGACAGTTTGGTAAAGACTTTACCAACGCAAACTGACCGAACAAATTTCCAAGCATGTCATTTGTGAATGAGAGAAAAGCGGTGATTTGTGAAGTTCTAACCACGGTGAATACGAAGATAACTATTTTGTATAAAGTGATGCCGTGCAGTCTCGCAGGTTATTATCAGTGTTTTAGAGGAAGATTGTGCGTCCTTCTTCAGGGCATAATAATATTTGGAAAACAGATTTGTGTACACTTTCCCTGTTACGAAATACCGGTACAACCGAAAGAAACAAAAAGACACCTTATTTAAAACTTCTCAAATGGAATCGTGATATTTTGTAATGTATTTTAATAGACGTCTCTTTTTTGACGTTATACTTTTTCTTGTTCACATTTTCTATATTAGTACGGGCCATTTGACAGGAAGCAAAGGGTGCATAATTGCAGCGAAAAGGGACATGTTGGCCACGTGTTTCCACACATGACATTTGCGCGGTTCTCCACCTTACAGCCGAATCCAATTTTATGCTATCATCTGCTTCTGGTCCTTTCTGACTCATTGACCACACCTTCCCTTCTTTTACGATTTTCTGGTGTAATATTTTTAGGTTTCCATTCTACCCTGTCCCTCTCTTCTACTTTCCTCCTTTTCTGTTTCGTTATTCCTCCTCCACTTCTTGCGACACTGCCTCTCAACGTTTTCAACTATGTTCTTTTAGCTAATGGAAGACCTAGCAAAACAGGTGATTCAGCTCCAAAGGAACGTGTGTTTTCTACAACCTGAAATTCAGCCTTCGTCTATAAATTATATTGTTAGAATTTAGCAAGAAGAGATAGTCCCTACCATAGAAAACATGTTTCCATTTCGGGAAAATACGGCTGGATGAATTAAAAACGAATTTCTTTATGAAAGCGAACTGTAGGACTGCTTATATTAAGTTCTGTTTGTACTAAACTCTAAAATAATAATAGTATATTTTCGTACTATATTGTAGAAAATGCTGTTAAAAAATTTGAAGCATAGACAGTGTAACTACAATACATTTACATTTTGTGTGTCTAGTTAAACCTAATATCTAATTGTATTTCGAAGTATTTGAATGGCTTATGTCGCAGTTTAATGAAGAACTGTTATGACTAGACACTTGAAAGTGGGAGCAATGTGTAGGCTGTATATACAAGTTAATAAGATGTCGTATTCACTGCAGTCCGCGATAGGTATACTTGTTTCATTTAGAACCTACAAAACACATGAAAACTTCTTCCTCGCCTCCCTCTCACACGAATCTAAATCCCGAATGCAGTTTTTATAGTCTCCTTGAAATCACGTAAGTTAGTTTTGAGGAGGATTTTACGTATAATTCCTTTTAGGTTCATTCTGATTTATGACTCCTTGCAGCTTCGAAGATTATTACGAAAATTTTCACAAAAATGTTGCCTCTTCTTTTAGAGTAGAGTATGAAGGTGAGGTGGAGGATGGAAGAAACTTACCCTGCTGTATATTCGTAACCACCTAGGCCTGCAAGTTTACAGTGCCATCACATGCAAGTCTGAAGTCTGATATTTCTTTGCTTTATTAAGTAAAAGTCAATGGTGGTTCTTTCTCCAAGAGTGACACTTGTGGTCAGATTTTATTCAGCTTAATAATAAAGAATATATAAAATTTTTATAACGCATAAATAAACTAAGGAAAGCAGAAAGCAAAATTAACATGCCTGAATTAGGCATATGCCTTTCTGTACATCCTTAACAGGTATTTTTTGATTGGCCGTGTCTCAAACCGACTCTGGGCGATGCCTTAAACAATTTAAACATACGTACTGAAAAACGTTTGTCGCAAATAACCCTATGAAGCAAAGCACAAAACTCCAAATTAGCACGAAATTGAATAGATCATTACGAGACGGCCTTTTTGTGGCATTTAGAAAGGTAAAATAAATAAGCTGGATTGTACAACGTTCCTTAGCATCGGCAGCTACATTTCGAGATGGAAGATCACAACAAATTCCCTTTGACACAGAATCTGTTGATAGCCAGTCGACAATTAAACACTTTCACGGTGCTTGCGGGCCTTAAAGGAGATGATGTTTCACTGCTGTATTAGTAATTTTAAGATAAAATTGTTTGTCCTCAGGCAATCATAATTAATTCTGCTGAATCCGGAGGAATTCCTTGTGGAACCATAATCCCTAAGGAAACTTTAATGTATCATACAATCATTTTTCGTCTGCTTCGACACATAACCAACGCCTAATGTGGGGCAGTCCACGCAAATATTGTGCAAATATTTGAGTGGGGTTATGTGTAGGCTGTCGTTGAAGAAATGAACTACTTTTTTTGGCAAATACTTTATTACTGTTACATCGAAGTTTTATGGTTATTATCTGTGTATATCGGAGTAAATTACAATGACAACATAATAAAGTTTGTAGATGACACCATGCAATTCGAAATCCAAAACTAGAGCATAATTTTTGCATAAAAGTTATATATCTCTTCAGCCAAAGTTATCTAGGGGCTCATTAATATGTCTTCTGCAATTCAACGCGTCTATGCACGAAAGTATGATGTTATACCTGACGATGCTTAAAGCGAGCGATAGACACCCGCAGACCCCACAAATTCAAGCTCCTCGACGAGAGTATCAACTCTGTTTTCTACGTCGACGTATCCGGACTTGGGAGTAAGTGGCAACAAAGGCACTCTCAGCAACAATGCTTCGAAAACATCTAAAAATATTTCGTAATTTGGAGTGTTAATAAACGAATCATATATTATTTATCAATTTTTATATTTACTGAGTAATATGACTAAAAGGTAGACTTTCTATTGCGATTAGTTTTAAAATTACTGAATTGAATTCTGTGACTCGATATTGGTTAAAGTAGTAAACAAGAAATTTCCATATCTTTGAGATGCCAAATAAAATTAAATATGTTGAAAGAAGGATGTCCCGAATTTGAGCACAATTCTTTTCCCAGACACGAATTCCATTTCGTAAGTATGCGTTACATGGTACATAAAGTGCGTAGTTGGAAGTTCATAAAATATGTAACTTAACCATCTAGTTTACCTCACAGCAGTAAAATTTAGCGTTAGATTAAATACCACACATTAATAATCTTCTGTGTTCATGATGTGTATGGATGCTAATTCAAGAAATGACTAATTCAGTTTTTCTTTTTAACGTTTATCCCGGAGTTCTGAGAGAAGAAAAATAACAAAAGACGAGTTGGTGGTTTTTGATTTAACAAGTGTTTATTCTACCGCGACAAACTACGTACCACGCTGTTGGTGGCAAGGGGGAAATACCCCACCGCAAAGTGGGACGGACGGTTCAACAGAGAAATGGGGTACTACAGTAAAAGAATGGAAATGGGAGAAAGGAAGGCGGAGATATTTGTGAATTCGAATGTGACTTGCTCTCCATCTGTATGGAAATACGAACCCTTTCTACACAAGGAACTACTTGCTAGGTTCCACTTCTTCAAGCTTTACCGGCGTTGATAGCCACGCATGCATGAATCATTGAAATGAAGGTGGCCGCCCGCATCGCTTTAAGCCTTTCAACTGTCTTTGAGTTGAAGCTACTGTTAGAGTGAACGAGGTTGACAAGTGTCAAATATTGGAAAGCGTCTAGCAGTTTCCGCACCAAGGGAGGTGGGCTTGTTAATACTCAAATAGAATATAATTTGCAGTAGCGGGTTGACAGAGATAGCGGAAAATAGTCTAAAACTTGTTACATACATCGTTGGAGGAGTGATGTTGGTACAGCAGAGCGGTGAATTGTTGGTGATTTGTGGATTACATAAGGAAGTCTGGTTAAGCTGCTTTAGTGATTGCATTTAGTAAGCCACGAAAAACAAAGAAGGACAAACCTGCTGCAGTTTGGCGACAATATCAGTTGCTATAATGAAACAGCATTTGCGATTTTTATGTTGCAAGCCGGATGGTTCTTTGTGCTTTTCTGTCTACTTATCTGCTCTCTTGCAGCCCTCACGTACGTGTAGTTCCCGTTGAAATTCCTTGAGTGCTGAAATCAATTACCAATTTTTTTTTGCCTTCTCCGTGGTCTTTTTCTTCTTCAGCAAATTATTTCTTTAGTCACACAGAATGGGGTTAATATGGCTTAACAATAGAACTGCTTGAGATATGTCTTGATGAGAGGAATGGAAATACAGGCCACAGGCGGTTTAGAATTAGGATCACAGACAGAGACTCACATAATTTGTCCCCTGTGGCGTAGAAATAATCATTTTCTCGAAATTTGCGTAGTAATATTTTCCCTTAATTTTCATCGAAGCACAACTGATTCTCAAAGCCCCTGCTGTGTGTTCTTTTCCATCGTCATGAGCAAGACAAAACGTTACGAGCAGAACTTATAAAGTCGCTTTCCTATGTCTAGATTCCTAGTTCTACCTTTTTATTTGTGTTAATATTCTTACACTTCCTTCCATTTTTAAATATATTACTTATACAAATTATGTCGGCTGTAACATCGAAGTTTGTGTTGTCTTCAAGATTGAAATTGCTTACATTCAAGTAACAGAATTTTGTACTTAATTTATTCTATTTATAACGGTCCAGCGCACACAGTCACAACAACTAAAAATTTTTTACTTCCAATTTATTACTTCCTACTGCATGTTTAGTCATTATATACTTTATATTTTATGTTTTTATTACTCCTTTTTGGGCCTAACTTCTAGTGTATTTAAGTAAATGTATTATGAAGGAAAAGCCATTTCTGTAAATTGTTTCTTACTGTACTTGCATTTTTTTTACCTGATGATAGTCCAACAAATGACCGAAGTATGTAGTGGGAGGTAATAAATCACGCGTACAAATACAGATATCACTATTGTTTGGACCGAAGTGTTAATGATTAACAACGGGTGTGGTTGCTCACATTATATTCTATCTTCTTGACAAATTACATACGCTTGGCTTCAGTGATTCGACAGGTACCGCCATTGAACCCAAACAATTAAATAAATATCAGCATTAATTTCAAGGTATTTTATATTCTACAAAGGTATTACCATAAATAAGAGTTCGATGTTTTCTAGATCTTTTAGCTCACGTCATTCAAGAGTTCTGAAATAAGCTGCAACAGAATGAAGCAGCCTAATGAATTTGTACACTAAATATTTTGTTAGTAGTGGTGTTAAGAAATTAAAATTTACGAAGTTGGAATTAGGACCAGTGGCACAATATTAATATGAAATTTAAAGGAAAATGTTTTTATACAATGTTCAAGAGAATTATCAGCCTTACAGTCTGTCTTAACATCGTTGGGATTTTGGAAAAAGGAGAGAAACGTCAAGTTCCGCGTTAGACGTCTGCCTGTGCGTGTGTTGTAAATACAGGGGACGTATCGATATGGGTTCTATGTCACATTTTTCATCCCACAGCTTCTTGTTCTGAATAGTCTACCTATTTCACGCCATTATTTTGGTATTTATGTGCATACAGAATTAGGGACTTGCATATCAAAGCGCTGGGTTATGCAGCCACGGGTCATACAAAGTCACAAACACAAGGATAATGATATGGTAAGAGAAAGTTATAATTGGTTGGCAATATCTTATTGATATTGAAATGTACGGGTTGATTAAGAGGCTTGAAAGTCTGAGTAAAGAGGAAATAATTTACATAAACAGCGTGATATATTTTCTCAACGGTGGTACCTGTTGGGTTGGACAGCCTTCGAAGCAAGTTTGTAAACTCTCTAGAAAGTCGTCATACAATATGAAATTTTTACTTTAATTGTGGTAGTCGAAGAAATTTCAAGTCAGGTTAATGCCCACTATATAAGCAAACACAAATTGTAATAAATGAGCGGAAACACGAAACTATAAGTATTTAACTAAGTCGTGTTAAGTACCGTCATTTAATATTAAGATACAAGTTCCTAACTCTTGTTTCTTACTTCTTGTAATGCCAAATATTCAGGTTAACTAAAAAGTCGAATAGTTGTTGCTCTCTCACTGGAACCATAATTCTTGTGCTAACACCAGGCAGGACTAAAAATTATGTGATCGGTTGCTATCCCACAGTAATTTTCATAAAATAAACTCAAAATTCGAGGAAAATTATTTTATGATTTATAACTTTATTTCGACTTCTTTTAGAGCAATTTACACTCAGGTACCAAACAACACAGTGGAATGTTGTGTCATCAGTTGCCATTATTACTGTTAGTTCTCGCTATACGCCAACTTTACTTTCAATTTTAACATTTGTTTAAATATTATAATTACTTGTGGTAAAGTATGCTTACTGCTGTTACAAAATATGGTTCCTATTCCATTTCGAGGTTATTATGTCACAAAAACCAAAATGATTTTTTGTAAGAAAAATTTATGCTAGTTATTCTTAAAGTTATGTAGGATAGGTGTCACCACGTCCTATACGCATAAGAGGAACAATCAAAATTTATCGTTGTGGGCGAATATGTGTATATAGTCATCCTATTATGGAAGCTGATGTTGCAATGGGTGACGAACAGTTAACACATTCTGTTGAGCACTACATTTTAGTGTTCTATCTGTCCAATTAGATAAGTTTTGTGTGGGAACTGTGGACACTCCTGTGAGTTTGGTGGCAACTTACATAACAAGCCAGTGTTATGTAATTGTTATGTAGCATCACAAATATGTACGTAAGAAAGATGTATGGAATAAAGATTTACCTTGTGGGAAACTTACATGGATATATGTTGTTGGCAATTTAATAAAAGTTTTTTTTCTTTTTTTGTTTCTTACTTGTCACCTCTGCTACTTACTCATTGTACGTGTAGAGGTTACTGTTGCCCTTGATTACACTCAGTGACACACACACTCCGTAGGACTCCTCTGGACGAGAGATCGGCCCGTCGCAGTGACCTCTACCTTACTACACACAACCTTGAGGGGGAATCGAACATGAAATCCCAGCTAGCGAGCGGCCGCAGACCCACGTCTCAGACCGCGCGGCTACCGGGACAGACAGGAACGTTTTTAAGACCATAATTTCTTTTACGATTTTTAGTACTGAACTCAGTATATACTGCTAAATGTGTGAAACACGATGGGACATTTTATTCTGCTTTCAATTCATAATGAGAACTTAAGCGTAAAGAAACCAATTGCGAGCCATGCAAGGGAAGTATGCTGCCATTTAGTACGAGCAAACCTAGGACCCTAAGACCCACGGACGCTTTCAAGTACAATGCTGCAGACGACCCTTCATTGCTAATGCAAAATGACACTGCTGTCTTGTAGTTAAACGTATCTTAATATATTTACGTTATTCGACAGATTTTCCTGTGCGTTTCGTCAACAAGTCTTCGTTTCTTAGATTATTTAATGCCGTTTTCTCACCTGCAAATATGAATTGTTAACATGTGAACGAGAACAGAGTTTGCGTACTGAAAATGTCCGGAAGGTTTCAGGAACATCACAGCGTCTTAACCTTTAGACGCCTAATGTCAACTATAGTGGTCGTACCGCACCGCTAACCTCTAAAGTTGCATTTTATATATTTATTCAACAAATATAGGTACCGAATATTTTAAACATGGTTTATACTCTCCGTTTCTTTCTCTTCAAAATGCAGTTTGTTTCATCATTCTAATGTATTTGGTTCCTGTATTATTCACATTTTATATATAGAATGTGCTAAAATAAAAAAAAATTCCGGCGCCAAACGTTTAAAGTAATACGGCTGGATGGAATCCAGTCCGTATCCGTCGTTCCTAAAAGGAAAAAGTGATAGCGACATTCATAAATGTTTTACTCACTACAGAGTGCTTTACCTTGTATTTCATTTCCCCGCTTTAATAATATTTTAATGACGTCGATTACTTGTAACCGATATTTTAAAAACATGACTTATGCATATATTCGTATAGGAACAGGGATAGGGTATTCCGCACAACGAGTAGATTTGACATTAACAAAAAGGCATTTCTTCCGCGCCATTTATCTGTGGATTCGCCTCTGTCTCAGATTTTTCCTGAATACCAGTAACCTTTTCGCTTAGTCGCTGTAGTAACTAGACTATGTGCTGGACTTCCGAGGTATCATTGTCCGATTCCAGTAGCGACAGGATTTCTCTTCTCAAAAGCGTCATTATTGCTAATGGGCCTGCACACCCTCCTATTTAACCTTTTGGCGCCAGAATTATTTTTTTTAAATTTTAGCACACCCTGTAAATAAAATGTGAATAATACAGGAACCAAATATGTTAGAATTAAGAAATAAACTGCATTTTGAAGAGAAAAAAACGGACAGTATATACCATGTTTAAAATGTTCGGTACCTATATTTGTTGAATAAATATATAAAATGCAACTTTAGAAGTTAGCGGTGCGGTACGACCACTATAGTTGACATTAGGCGTCAAAAGTTTAATGGGTGCCAAGTCTTCCGCCGTACGTAAAACAGCTGGGGTGTGTAGATGAAAATTCACCCTGCCTAGTGCATAGGAGCGGTTCGAAACCAGTGGTGCTGAATTTCCATTCCTTCACATGTCTTCATGATGTGCACAGGGACTGCGTTATTTTTATTTATTTGGGTAAATACTGTGTCAGAATTAAATGCGAGAACGAATCTGGAGAGTCTAAGCCACCTTCAGTTTATTGTGATATAAGTTTTCAGAATTAGTTTTAATTTTTATCCTGGAATTTAACCTATATAGTGTATGTTTGTAGAGCGATCAAGAAACGTATTAAAGTTAATTTCTCGGATTTTTTTCTAAAATACAGCTGAATTTTCTTACGTTTACTGAACTTTTAATGTCCTTGTTTAGTCCAGTGGAGACAGTTCCTCCGATGTCATAAATTGGACATATAGCGTAATACTTTTCAACTGGCGAACAGCAATATAATGGATTATTTCCAGCTCTAAGTGACACATTACCTGCATCCAAGAACTGCATTTAAGTGTTTTTACAGCTGAAAGCGTGGTAGACGCTATGACACATTTTACAGGAAGGAATGTGTTTTTGCTGGACATTCTCAGCGGTGCTATTAACTTGTCACCGCCCATCGCTGTCCCTGGATCGCATGAACTAAGTCCCTGACACAGGAATTCCGTTTCAACGAAAATCCACTGCCATGTAATATCATAAGAGAAAATTGTTACTCGGAGCGTAAAGCTATGTCCACATTGTGTGTACGAAGGGGTAGAGTGCTTTATTTTACCACATGGACAAAGACAGAATGGCTTATGTATTTCACACGACTGAAAGAATGTTGAATATTTGAGGAGGTTTTAGAATAAGTTGAGCCTTTTTCATGTTTTTCCAATTTTAAAAAAGCAATGAAATATTGCAGTTGATGAAGAAAATGAGCTATTATAACGTACTGTATTAAATATTGTCTTCTTGCAAAAAAAAAATTGTAAGAATGATTGGTAAGAGACACATAAAAAAGCTCAAAATTTTGTTATGAAGCACATAATTTACAGTATATAGAATACATTTTATCCTTGTAATTTTTCTCTGCGATTATTCTCAAGTGTTAGGTACACTACAATAACAGAGAAGCCTGAGACTGCAGTGTCGTAAAAATGCGGACCGCTGTCTGTTGAGTCTGAACAGCGTCTAGATTCAAATAAGTCGCTGCTCACTGCTTTAAAATTTGTTGTCGATTTTCCGTTAACCTTTTGGCGCCGGAATTATTTTTTTAATTTTAACACACCCTGTATATAAAATGTGAATAATACAGGAACCAAATACGTTAGAATTATGAAACAAACTGCATTTTGAAGAGAAAAAGCGGAGAGTATATACCATGTTTAAAATATTCAGTATCTATATTTGTTGAATAAATATATAAAATGCAACTTCAGAGTTTAACGGTGCGGTACGACCACTATAGTTGACATTAGACGTCAAAAGGTTAATAATTTCCTCCGTGACGCCAGTAGTCATCAACGAAATTATGCGAAATTTGAACCCAGAGAACCACGATCGTATTGTATTAATAACGTTTTAACAAGGTAAAGGTGTCTTGTATTTGTAAGCTTCTGTATTGATCGATATATGAGAATGGACATAAGAAATATATATATATATATATATATATATTCGCGATTAAATTTATCTGCTGTACCATACCAAGTTAATCTTTAAGGAATTTATTATAGTTCCATGCAAGTATAAATTCTCATTAACCATGGCGGATTCTTTGAATGTTCGATTCAGCTACTTACACATTGCAGGTCACATTGCAACCATCTTTTTCCTTTGCATGTTTGTTGTATGTGTCTTCGGACAAATATGAGTTAGGCGTCTACCAATTTTCTGTCACTTGTTTGTTGAAAAGAACATTTGTGGTCCTTTTGTGCAAAGCGCTTCATTTCGGTTCCTCGGAAGAATTCTGACAAATTACCTAAAGGAGTTTGAAACCATTGCAAGATTATGTTTCACAAGAATGATTTTTCCAAAAATTTCGTTAAAGAGGCTTGTCTTAATCGTCATCAGTTACACTGAATAGTATTTAAAATCACTTTTGAAAATAACAGTCCTTGATTAAAGCATAGTTTATAGAATTTTTTTGGCATGACAAATGTGGGTATCAACTTCTGTTGAAAGAGCATTTTACTGTTTCTCACTGTGTGGTTTTAATATGCTTACTTACTTACTTACTTACTTACTCCATGGTGTAGAGTCCTTCTTGAGAAGCTAACTGATTTGCAGCTAGTCAAGAAATTCCCCGCATTTCACGGAACCCGAAGGTTCATTACCGCACTCACAAGC
>Ga0136643_10012684_pt1 | contig 12561 bp, 6 predicted proteins | sample TergutLab28metaG_FD_96883 | JGI IMG/M metagenome (GOLD analysis project Ga0136643, IMG submission 96883) | Labiotermes labralis P1 segment gut microbial communities from Petit-Saut dam, French Guiana - Lab288 P1 (version 3) (version 3) | ecosystem: Host-associated > Arthropoda: Insects >...
ATGCACATGCACATGCATTAACTAACCCTTAATGCCACTACCCAAGTTTGGTCACTTATCTATGCCTTCTTGTGACTGCCATGTCTGACCAAGGTCACATAATAACATTCTATGATAAGACCAAATGTTTTTCTTTCAGAACACACTTTAAGTGCATAGTTTTCTGTCTATCACTGGATGGTGAATGTAGCTGTGTTTTGCAGTTCCTTGGACACATGATGAACACTTGGTTATCTTATATAACCCTTTAAACACCAAGTTAAATCCCATCTGCCATTTGCTGGCATTATTAGGAGCTCACCCTATACTCCATATTAGCAGGATAAGGGTTAATTGGGGGTGGGGGAGGTTGTATCAGAAGTACATAAATTGACTCAGGACCCTCTTCTGGTGCCATAACTTAGCCTGTAGATGCAAAGTTAGGAGGCCTAATAACCAAACCTACATAATATTTTAGCACAAAACAACACATATGTGGTGTAATTTAGTGTGGTATTGAGAATACAGGTTGTAAAACATATTTTAAGGCCTAAATATGAGTTGGGATGTCCCATAACTGAAGTAAGAGTGACTTGTGTAGCATAGGCCCAAGTAGGTCTGGGCTGGCCTAAGTGTTGCTTTATAAATGTAATTCTGTGGGCTACAATACTGGCTTCCACAAAAATGTATTTGTAGTACATTTAATAGGTTATCTAAATGCCAAATTCAAGTTTTTACGCATAAATGATTTGGAATTGCTCTGGATATTTGGAAGTGTGCATTGGTTAACATGGGGGTTAGTAGATTGATAGTTGTGTGACCGGGGGTTTACATTGTTCAGGATTCTGTACTGTTCACTTCTTTACAAGATGCCATGTGCATGGAAAATTGGCTGGTCTGGCAGATGAGCTGGTAGCATATTTTCTGAGAAAAGTCATCATTTTGGTTTGTTGTGGTTCATTTAACATTGTTACATTAAATTCCAACACCCATTCCAGTTTGATAGTAATCTTTCAGCACAATTAGAAAGGGGAGGTTATACTTACGTGCCTTCTGATTTGTCATTCTCACATAGCACCTCGACATCCCCTGCTGGTAGCCTGGTTCATAAAATTTTGTGCTGTGTGGGTTACTCTCTACCATTTCTCATATCTTGGTGGTGTGCCTTCATGAAGACAAAATGTCTTGTACAGTTCATCTTCATGGCATGCTGCATAATGTCTTTGGAGGTGATTATAGCAGCTTACTTGACATTCCTTGCCTTGTGCACATTACAGTGTTGTAAAGTCTGTTTAAGTTACAAAATTTTATATATCTATTGAAAATTGGTGGCTGTGTAATTGTATTTGTGTTGTTCTTTACAGGGCTCAGTTATAAGGCAATATACAGCCTGACATGCTAACATCCCATTTGAGTACTCTTCTTTGTGAATTTGTGGAATTTTTACTGCCAATCTGGCAGGCTGATGTATACAGTTTTACATAATTTTAAGTCAGTCTTTCCAACATGAATTTCATTGAAGGAAAAGGTAGTCATTAAAACTTACATGCCTAAACCCCCCCACTACCACACACAGCTCTAGTCAAACTTAATGCTTTAGTTTGAATAGTGAAAAAATGTTATTAAATACTACACAGCTCATTAACTGTAATTTTTGTGCAAAATGCAGTAAAGTTCACTGCTATGTTGCTAATTGTGTAACCCTTTCATCTTTAATTAATTTTCCACACCAATTATGTCAGTCAGAATTTTGTGTAGAGTCTTTTTTGTATCATTGTTCTTCAAGGAACTGCATGACATTTTGGTTATCCTAGATACTCTAAATCAAACACTTCAGTTCTCAGAATATTTCATAGAATTTCGTAGAATCATGTGTTTTTAATACAAAATTCTTAATTGTTTATGCGTAAGACACAGTGCTACATTCTCAACAAATGTGAGATCTAAAAAGTAAGAGTGTGTGTTGTGTTTATTTTCACCGTAATTTTGCATATGTACAGCAGAAATGTACTGGCTCAATTGATTGTGAGTTCTTCGTATTGCAAACCTCGGAACCTTTTTATATTCCTTCTTTTCTTACCATGTTTTCCCAGCTGCCTGTCCATGTTTTTTTTTTTTTTATTTTGGTTGATTAAGCATAAATGCTTGTATTACTTAATAATTAATATACTGAGTTCAGACTTCTAATATGTAAGCTGAAGTCTGGTAGTATGCAAAGACACAAATGACACTCATGTGTATCAGTATAACCAAAATTTTATCACTAAGAGTTAGTTAAAAATACAGCATTTTATTTTTACCAAAAATATGACTTTTAAGAGTAGGGGGTGCATAAATTGTATGGAAGAATAAATTGTGTTAATATTGTTCTTTTATGAAGTGTTCTATAATTTTCTGAATTTACATCAGTTTTATTATCTGTTATGTGTAACTAGATAAGCTGTAGTATTATTGATTTTGTATTGACATTGTGAATGCTGCTCTGCATAGTGTGTGTAAAAAAATGTTGTAGGAGCCATAAATAAAAGTTGCTACCTTGTGCAACATAAGGAATATTATGTGTATTAACTGGTAATATGACATACATTCAATGTTGTCAGCTTTGTCCCATGAAGCTTATGAATAACATAAATAAATTTTACTCTTCATTTCTATGCTATGCTGTAGAATAGAACATGAGTTTGTTATATGATGCTGTGCTTATTTTGAAGACAGTATGACACATCTTAGCTACTAGTACCATGACCACAGTTTGTGGATTATGTGGATAGTATCCATGTTCCAAATTATCTCTTGTAATTATGTTTATGACCCTGCTAATAGGCTGTCAGTTTGTTTAGCTAGTACAGTAGAACTCCACTTATCCAAATTAATTGGGATGGTGAGCCATCTGCATATGCAGAAAACTAAGGATAATTAGATTTTTCTTTGAAAATAGGCTACATTGGCAGTTTGAAGTTTGGTTCGTACTATTTGCAGTATGTACCTGCTTGTAAACCTTTCACCCACGCCTGATTTGAAGTTCTAAAAGCCATAACAATGTACTGCACTTGATCTGATACCCAGTAATTTCAAGGCAAGTTAGTTTTGTAGAATTCTCAACAAATTTGTCTGAACGGCCAAACTGATCCGGATAATTGGCGATCCGAGTAGCCAGCGTCCAGATAAGTGGATTTCTGTATATAGAATATGAAACTTATGAATGCTATATATACCACCTGTTTGTTATTTGATGGGGATTTACATTTATAAACTCTTTGCTTTGTTGCATTACATAAACATGCCAATACACTCACATGTTTTAAATAATATAGTTTATTATGTTGAAGGTTGACAAGCAGTCATTGAACATTGTGCTGTGCATTCCTTGTGACATATTTATAAATTTTAAGCATAACACAACCGGATATTTGGTGTCCAGTAGTTGTGGTCCCTTACTTTGTTAATTGTAGTTAAGTCCAGATATTTAAAGTGACTATGCCAAAACAATTTTCTTACATGTTATTAATATCTCGTCACAGTGACTGTCTGGGAACTGGATGGCTGTTATCATTTGGTATATTTCCATGATTTGCATCTAGATTGTAAGGACATTCAATGTGATTATACAGGGACCAGATAACTTGCTAGCTGAACTCTGACACTGTCCATAGCTGCAGTCAGCATGGCTTGGTCACTTCTAGACACCCTCAAAACATCTAGCGCCCCCCCCCCCCCTTTTCAAAAGCATGTACTCTTGTAGGAGTACAGTCATAGCTTCATTGAATGGGCATGTTTGTAAAAAAGTAGATAACGCAAGATGATGCATGCACAGCTTGTCTGTTACATCCACACCAACAGCTAACAGGTAATCTGGTCAATACTGTACATTCCCATTGTTGAATAGTTTGGGATAGAAATTTGTCTAAAATGGAGATCTTATTGTTCTATTGACATTACAGGGTATTTGCAAGTAGTTATGACCATATGAACAGTGGAGTGTAATAATACATTGTTTTTGCATGTTAATTTATTGTTCACATTACACATTATGACTGGTTTCATTTTTACTACTGAGGGTTGTGGTATTTATGAACAAAACTTTGCCACTACTTTCTGCCAGGTGTCAGCTGGGTAATTTATTGAAAGCATTATGATTTTTTGAAATTCAAAGTGTACCTGCATTCACAGTTTTGGAAGATCCATAGCAATACTGTATTTTACATGTTTAAATATAATAATGAATTTATAGAATGGCATAAATGGAACAGGAATGTGCATTGTATATTAACCATTAAAATACAAAGTGGTTGTTAGTATTTTACATGTATTTACAAAATGAAAACAAAGTGCACAAGTATCATAATTATGTCCCCAGAGAAAAAGGTAAAGGTGTTTAACCCTTCAATGCTGGGCTTGGTGCCTTATACAGACTTTTAATTCCTCACATGTTGCATGCCTCAGTGCACAGTTTGGCTGTGAATGTTTTCAAGGTACTATAAATTTAAAACCCCCTCCATCCTGGGCTGTAGTTGGAACTTAAATCACAGCATCTTTGACAGTTTATTACCCAGTGAATGTGAATTAGATTTCAGTGTGACTACCTCAATCCTTTCTTTCAAAATGCTACATGGATTTCACACTCTGATGCCTGCATGTATGATTTGTTTCTTGTTGATAGATCTGTTAATGTGGTGGTACATTATATATGTTATGTTACTGTTAGTCTGCTGTAATATTTTCTGTTTTGGGGTTGGTGGGGGTGGGGGGGGGGTGGCATGGTGGTTATAATAGTATTGTGATGCTTCCTTTCATAGAAGTCTGTGTACTGTACCACAATAAATTAGGCCTTTCACTATTATACTATGACTGAAAAATTGTGTGCTCTATGTCCCAGTAAATGCTTCAAGCCACTGTATTTACCTTAGCTCTTGCAACATGAATGATGGGCAAGATGTCGTGAGTGAAGAACAGAAAATATTGAAGAAATAGGTGGTATTCACCTATTTTAAGGTACTTTTTTGGAATTTGCTTGAAGAGGCTGAGGATACACATTAAGTACTCTGTCAGGACATTCAGCCATGATGTCTTAATTTATACTTGGCATGTTTTGACTATGAAGAAGATTCAAACTATTCACCATGATGCTTTGTACTTGGGTACACTGTATGTTGTTCAAGTCAGTAGGCAGATGTTATAAGAAGAAAGAAGTTTCTTCAAAGTGCGTTAGATTTCTGAAACCTGTTAAAGAAGTATGTGGACTGGATCTTTTCATCATTTATCCATATGGTGTGAAGCAGTTCATCTAGAAACTGAACGTTGGTATATGCGAGGCCTGTAAACTGTGTGGCCTGCTTATATTTTTATATTTTTGAGGTTTTATTCTCATTATTTTTATTGCATAATACACCCAAGGGATCCTTCAGAATTAAATACAGTGAGTATTTTACATCCTTGTGTTTTTTTAATTGAAAAATTTAAAATTGGAAGATACGGTTTATACAGACAACTCTTACCCAGCTTTACATCTGCATACCCAGCCTCCAGTGTGAATAAAAACTGACCTGAGTGCAAGAATAGCAAACGCTATGTTTGTGTCTCCTATATGGTATAATACAAATTAGTAATGGGATAAATAACACATAATCTGAGCTATGTAAGACTATACAGACAGGCTATACAGGGGGAGTAGAGATACAGCTGCACTTATTCTTATCCTCAGCACTAGTGGGAGGTGAGTGGTAAAATTCACACACTGGCCACTTCAGCCACATGTGGAAGAAACCCAGTATGCATTGAATAGGGAGTTGGTTGGGCCCCAGAGTCAGTATAGGTGTTTTGGAGAATAGACAAATCTCTTATCCTGCTGGGATTTGAAACCTGAATCCTCTATTCCATATTTTGTCACTGTACTGACTGAGCTATCACAGCTGCAACATATGTGACACAATTTAAAAATCTGAAAATGAAATGAAACCCAATATTAATAATATCACTGTTCCAGCTAAGGCTGTAATGTTCTAGTACATAAAGTGATGTAATACACATAGTAGAATATGCACCAACAATAGATAATATTATTATTGACAAACCATTTTCATATACCCTGTTTATAAGAGGGGTGATAAATCTTGTAGTAATTACCAAATTCATATTACCAAATACGTGCAAAGGTTTAGCCACAATTCATCTGTTGAAGTTAACTCTTTATGTCCAAACATTACTGGGGAACATCAGTATAGGAATGAGCATACCAGATCAGCTACTAGTCATGTGTTCTGCATTTTTCAAGTACTTCAGAAAAAGTGGGAACACGGGACAGTACAGCATGTTTTATAGGGTCCAAGAAAGTGTATGATAATATTGTAAGAGAGGTTGGTATAACTGGAAAGTAGTCAGGGTAATTAAAATGTGTTTAATTGGAACCTATAGTAAAGTCCAGATCGGCCTACATTTCCAATTCAGAACAGTCTGAAACGAGATGCTTTATTGGCATCACTTTTCAACTTTGCTTTAGAATATGCCATTAGGAAGTTCCAAGCAAACCAGGAGGGATTTCAATTAAATGGGACACCTTAGCTTTTTTCTGTTCTGATGTTAATTTATTTGGTGAAAACATACCATAAAGGAAAATGCAGTATCTTTTTTAGAAACTAGTAAGGCGGTTAGTCTAGAATTAATAAGTAAGAGAAAGTTAATGTTCTCCTACATGATTATGCTGATGAGGACTGTCTGATCTTTGGACCAGACTCCCCAACCACCAACCCGTACAACCCCTCCGCTACTGCCGATGTCTTGGACATCGTGATAACCAAGAACCTCTCATTCCCGGTGTACCTGACTTCGTGCACTGCACTAAGCTCGGACCACCTCCCGGTTCTCATTGACAGTGCGTGTCGCTCGTACGTTCACCACCCACCGGATCGCACTGACTGGGCCAACTTCCAAACTCACATGGAAGATCTAATTCCGTTCGATCCGGAATTGCACAACGAGATGGCAATCGACACGTGCGTTGAGAACTTCTCCGGCGCCGTTCTGAAGGATCCGGCAGCTTCTCCTCCCAAGCGTCGCCCACGTGACGACCCACGGCCTCCGATACCGGCTGGCATTCAGGATGAAATACACCTGAAGAATCGGCTGCGGAGGCGGTGGCAGCTCACCAGGGACCCCGCTCTGAGAACTGAGGTCAACCGCCTGCAGAGGTCGGTGTACCGCTGGCTCAACGAGTGGAGAAACGGCCAGTGGAGCGCGACACTCGAATCCCGAAGATCAGTGGCTGTGGAGGATGATCAAACGGGTGATGAGAGTTCCTACTCCATCTCCACCCCCCCCCCCCGGTCACCCCGGGGGGAATCACTCTCTCAGACTCTGAGAAAGCCGAAGCCTTTGCCGTCAGTCTGGAGACTCAGTTTCAACCGGTGACCGATCCTTCGGTTCTGGCAGTTATTGAAATGGTTTACGTGGCGCTGAGGTCTTACATCTTGGCCCCTGCCAGCGAACCTAAGTTAACCAACCCTGACTAGGTTCACGAAGCCATCAGTGTTCTCAAGGTCAGCAAGGCTCCGGGCCCAAACGGTATCCCAAACAGGGCCTTGAAGCATCTTCCCCAGCGGGCGGTTTCCCTCCTGGCCCAGATTTTCGATGCGGTTCTCCTCACCCATCACTTTCCTTCAATGGGGAAGCACGCTCGGGTGATATATATCCTCAAATCGGGGAAGGATCCGGTACTGCCCTCATTCTATTGGCCCATTAGTCCCGTGGACACGATTGAAAACTATTTTTAAAAAATCCATTTAGCTAGGATCTCACATGTAGTAAGCGAGCGCAGTCTGATGCGAGACTAGCAGTTTGGGTTCAGACCCAGGCATAGCACGTCCTTGCAGCTGGCCCGCCTCGTTGAAAGAATAACCAGGAATTTCGGCGAAATGAGGCTAACCAGCGCAGTTTTCCTCGACGTGACCAAAGCCTTCGATACCGTCTGGATCGATGGCCTACTCTACAAAGTTAACGCTTCTAAACTTCCCGTCTTACATAGTCCATACAATCTCATCATACATCAGGGGTCGGACGTTCGAAGCGTCTCTTCATACGGCCACGTCATATCGTCGATACATGCGGGCTGGGGTAGCTCAGGGAGGAATGATCTCCCCTGTCCTCTTCAGTCTGTATGTCAACGATATGCCTTCTCCCTCGCATCACGTCGAGTTGGCCCTCTAAGCGAACGACACGGCCATCATAGCCAGGCCCCGCAAGCCGACGCTGCTCGTCAGCTACCTGGAGTCATACCTTAATTATCTTCAACGGTGGATGATTGAATGGAGAATCGCCATCAATGTCTCTAAGAGCACCACGATAATCTTCGCGCGTGCCGAACGGCTCTTCATCCATCCCCGACCAGTAGCACTTTTCGGGGGCCAATCCAATGGGTTGAAACAACTCGGTATCTGGGGGTGACCCTGGATTCAAATACTTTGCCACTACCAGTATTTTCACCTAGTCCCTTAGAGAGGGTGAAAGTGAACGGTCGGCTGCTATGCACATTGTTGAGAACAAAGGAGAGTGTTCCCCAACCAGTCTGGCGTAGGACACGGCCGATAACTGAGGGAAAAGTTTTCGCTCGTGCAGAAGCGAAGCGGCTGACGGCGGACGGAAAATGAGGGAGACAAAGCACCCACCACGTGTGTGGAGACTGTGGAAAGTTGGTGTGTGTGTGTGTGAGTGAATAAAGTGACAGCGCAGGGGACACCGAGATTTAATCTCGGAGTGAATGGTGACTGGTGACAGTATGTGGCTGTGTGCCTGGCCAAGAGCGCGAGAGAGAAAGTTATGTTGTGTAACGCAGAAGTTTGAGTGGCTGAGGAATTGTGACATAATGCACACAAAGTTGTAATTTAGGCCTAAGCTGTAGTTTCCTTGGGGATTCCCAACTTCAGAATAGTGGTGTAATTGATTAGACCATAGAGAGACAAAAGATCTGTTGTTAACCTGTAACGTAGAAAGGCGAGTTGTTGGTTACTTGTGCTTTACACCGCGAGACTGTCCTCACTCCCCGGTGATACTCCTGTGAAAAAGAAGGCTGACGTACTAAAGGAGAGTCCCTCCCGCCTTCAAAATAATTTTAAAAAAAAATAACGATACGTACTTTAATACACAATTTAAGAATTTTAGTTATCAAACTTACAACGTTAAGAGCTTTAGCTTTGAAGTTAATTTTGCAGATATTATAAGGCTTTGTCATTAAACTAATATTTTCTCTTAGGCTCTCAAGCTTAGTTTAATAATTTCTCGAATAGAAAGTATATGCGTATCTGATTTATTTTTTACGTATTACTAAATTGTGTCATATGAAATACCATATCATTTATTTTGTGAATTCTGCACAAGGATATGTCCTAAATGAAGAATAAAACCTTATAACGGCTTAGAATCCACACCACTCAACATTTTTTATGTTGATTGTACATTTCTTTAATTAATGGTGTACAGAATATCAGCAGTTCTTAGAAAAATACGTACTTGTTACAAGTATTACTACGCTATGTTTAACCATCTAAATAAATATCTGAAAATAGGACGCAAACAGATAGCCCCGCATATTCAGGACTGGTATCTGCATGGTCTGCATGAATGTCAAATTTAAAGGCATCCCAAATTTCGCGGTACTGCTAATCGATAAATCGAATGGGACGAGGGAAAATAAACAACCAAAAATCGCACTGCGGCAATTTGCGATATTCAAAATGGACGGCTATCCCAGAACACTGCACTACGTTAAACAAGATGCAAGGTACTTCATAACTGCTGCTTTTTAATTTTGAGTGCATTTGTGTTACGGAATTTGCGAGTTTTAATAGGTATTGATATAATAGTGGCAGTTTGCATTTAATTGACCTTGTTTTGAAATTTTGATGAAAACAGGGTGTCTAACACGCGAATCTTGATTTGCCTAAGGTAGCATTTACACCATAGAAATTGCTGCATTGTTTGGGCTTGAGGTAAGGGCAAGTTAATGGTTTTCTAGAACAGTTTTCAATATGAAGAATTGTCACAAGATTATATAACTTGTTAAGTTAGTGTTACGCAATTCTTTATATCATGTGAACACAGGTCTACTAGTGATACATTATTTTACCGCAAAATTTGCGGTTTACTGCTGTGTTTGTCGGCTACAAATTGCACTGACTTGAGTGCAGGGCGGTAATGTTTCAAGGTCGGAATACAAATCAACGTGTGCATGTTTCATTGAATGCTAGTTGGAGGCACTGAGATTTTTATTTCAGAGGTGTATGTTTGAGTTCGTTCGAACTCTCTGTTTCATGTTTTCTTTATTGGAATCATGGTTTCATATGAAGTTCATTCAACAGTAGGTTAGCTGAATGAACTTTGTGAAATAATTTTATGTACCTTACCCCCTCTTATTTTCCTTCAGGCAGGTACTGTGGAAATTTTTTTATATTTTTTTCTCCAAAAATATGCTGCTTGGCGGAGGCAATAGTTTGTTTTTATTTTTGTATATTCCCCTCGCAGTTGGGAGGGCGAGGGTCCGTCCCACAGTTCAGCAAGAAACTCTTACCCAAACCATAGACCAATGGCGGACTACCAAGTTCAGAAAAATGAAGGCAAAACCAACTTGATTATTAACTACCTACCCCAGAATATGACAGAGAAGGAATTGTACAGCATGTTCGTTACCATTGGCCCTGTCGAGAGTTGCAGAGTCATGAAGGACTTTAAGGTATGTCCTTACTGTGGCACCATAGTTATTAAAAATAAAATTTTAATATTCATATATATATATATCTCAGTTTTAATTGTATTTTATTTGTCTTATGTTGCCCCTCTTTGTTTTCTAGACTGGGTACAGCTATGGATTTGGCTTTGTTAATTACTCTAAGGCAGAAGATGCATCACGAGCTATTGGCACATTGAATGGATTGCAAGTTCAGAACAAGCGACTTAAGGTTTCATTTGCACGCCCAAGTGGTGAGGAGATTAAAGAAACAAACCTCTATGTCACCAATCTTCCACGGTAAGAGTAAGATGCATGGGGGGCTGTAATGCATAATAACACACAATTTTACTCATCTTGTCAGCAGTAAGTTGCCATTAATCTTATCTGCCATCTTTGATCTCTTTGCAGTATGTTGCTACATCCTTCTCAGTGTGTTCTATGTTGCCAGTACATTTCATGTTTAACTATTTCATTTTGCCTGCCACTCTATGAAGTACATTTTCTGTCTCCTGGTATCAGTTGTTGGCCCTAAAAAGGGCTAATTTGTATGGCTGTGAAAGTGGCTGATCTGTGCTTTCTGCTAAGTTGTGTTATGGTATGGTAGATTACATTAAGGTAGGTTAGGTTAGGTTCAGTTTGGTTTCATCAGGTGACTCCAGTTTACATACTCTCTTCACCATCACAATAACGCCTGCAGCAAATCCTCCATGTGCTTGAATCTGTACACTCCACGTGGGCTGGCACAAATAACTGCTGTTGTATTTCTCATATTTGCAGTCTGTGGTTACCCTTCCGCTGAGTATTTTTAGGTTTCAATACATTGGGCATTTTATCCACAGTGTCATCGGTCTCTGCTGTGGTTTTGTGGTTTATGTTTACCCCTGTGTACTGAAAGACTCCAGTTAACATTTGTATTCCTTCTGTTGTGTTGTGTTTCAGATTGCATGATACAGCATGTTCTTTAACAATGCCTTTTCCCACCCATGTGTTGACTATTATGCACATGACCGAAAGTATTGTTTAGGGTGTGTGTGTGGCTGATGGCTGTTATTTGACATTTACAGTAATCATACAGGTGCTGAAGTATGTGAAAGTCTGGAATGCTGATAATAAATTTAATGAGAAAATGGGGACTTCTGTGACTCAGAATATTTTTTATACTGAAACTTCTGTAACATTCAGTTGGATTCGATTTTGTAGACAGGTTGTGTAATATGTTCTGAATATAAGGGTGTAATTTATATAACCTTAGTGTTTTAACATACTGCAGTATTTTTGAGTGTGTGAGCCATGCTGATGTCACATTTGCTCACAAAACACACACCAAGCAGAGTGTTTGTGATTGCCAAGGCAGCAATCTGAATTCGGTTTGGAATGCTACCCCTTCCCGTTCAAGATTTCAGTTGTTTAGTGCAAAGGGAATTTAATTCTGGTACACTTAATGCAACAAAAATCAAGCAGCCTGGAATTTCGTGTTTCCCGCTCCGGAAGTGGCGTGACGTAGAGTTGTCATTATAATTTGAGTTGTTTTTACTTTCCCCATATTTGTGCATATGTGACGTTTGTCTGGCTCCATTCATTACAGTCAATCACACCGCATATATAGTAATTGAAGACTCTGCCTTAACCCATATTTTAGGGCCTGTAAGAAAATTTATTTAAGAATGTTATTTTAAAAAGCCTACATTGCTTGATAAAAATTGTTATATGATTTTAGAACACTTTTACTAATGAATTTCTCATTAAATTAACCTTTAGGCGACGGGATTTAAATTGGCTACAGTCAACCTTCGCGTACGACATTATTTTCGCTTGGCATTTAAATTTTTGTACATGGTTTACAAAAAACTTTATTATTTCAGGAACCA
>Ga0136643_10012685_pt1 | contig 12561 bp, 8 predicted proteins | sample TergutLab28metaG_FD_96883 | JGI IMG/M metagenome (GOLD analysis project Ga0136643, IMG submission 96883) | Labiotermes labralis P1 segment gut microbial communities from Petit-Saut dam, French Guiana - Lab288 P1 (version 3) (version 3) | ecosystem: Host-associated > Arthropoda: Insects >...
CCTTCTTCTTTGATGGAGAATGCAAATGGCGCCATTCCATACTCTGCCGTTTCGTTTCAGGCTTGAAATGGTGAAACCAGCTTTCGTCACCTGTCACAATACGGAGCAAAAAATCATTGCCTTCGTGTCAATATCTCTGCAGCAGTTCTGAGGTGATGCTTTTCGCTGACCTTTGTGGTCTTCAATCAATAAGCACGGTACCCAATGAGCACAAACTTTCCTATAGCCTAAGCTTTCAATCATCTCCTGTACTGCACTGTGCCCTAATCCAAGTGTTCGGGCTATTGTGTCCACAGTCACACACCTGTCATCTTGAATGATCTCATCCACTCTCTCCTTGTTGTGTTCAGTTGAGGCTGTTTGAGGGCGACTGCTCTGAGCTGATCTTGGATGCTCGTGTTCCCATCTTTAAAATGTTTCACCCAACTTCGAACACTGCTCGCACCCATGCACACAATTCCATAAGCACGCTGAAGTCTCTGGTGAATTTTTGCAGCAGGGATTTCCTCTTTAACAAGAAATTCAATGACAGCACGCTGGCGAAGCGACATATCGTTGTCGGCCATTTTGTTAGGAGTGATACTGGTCATGTGATGCAAGCTATTGACGTCACGAGACACTCAAGGATAACACAACAGCTGGTTCCATCTACCACCATACTCTCCTTTGTCTGCTGTTCCTGGTTTGCATGCAAAAAATGGTTGCTCATGACTTTCGGTACGACCCTCGTATAAGTCATTAAGAGTAGGCCTCTAGAACACAAAAGGACCAAGTGTGACCTGTGGTGCCAAATCATGGACCATAATGAATGAGACTGAAACAGACTTAAAGACATGGAAAAGGAAAATCTGGAGATAAATATATGGGCTAACACATGAAAATGGTTCCTGGTGTATAAAAATGAATTAGGAAATTTATAAAAAATGTAAATCTGCAGATAATGTAACTGAATTAAAGATGTAGATTGGAATGGCTACAGCATGTTGTAAAATTGGATGGTGAATGGACAGTAAAGAAGTTACTGGAGGGTGAACCAGGAGGGGGGAAAAAGGAAGACCTAGATTAAGGTGATGGATGTTGTTGAATTGGACTTAAGGAATACAAGAGCTTTGGACATAACATAATGGGCATCTTGCATAAGAGAATCCATGCAACAACTTAAAAGGGCTGTAGTGCTGAAGAAAAAAAAGGCACAGTTAAAGAATTCTTAAACTCTTTAGGGGAAAACATCAGACTTTGGCAGCAATGCAGCTGAAGTCTTCATTCACTGGACATTCAACCCTTTGTAAGATGCTGTCCCAAGATGTGAGGCACCAATCACATAATGACATAATGCAATATCCCAGATGAAGGGAGATTTCAAACCTTATTTCCTCTAAGGAATGTTGCTCATTTTAACTATATGAAGATCACACACATGTCACCAGTGCTACCAGATTATACATTTAATGAATTCTTAACACAAAATGTACAGTCACTGGAAATTACAGTTCTGAAGTCGCAAAATTTATAACACTTGTATGTGGACCGTACCACGGACATTCCTGTACACATGAAAGTGAAATGAGATTACTGTATTCTGTATGTAACACCATGTAGTTTGGAAGATAACTACCAGTGTTCTGAAGGAATGTGTTGCCTCCTCCATCTTTAGGATAGAAAAGATGAAGGGAGATGGCTGAAACTGGTTACTTGAGAGCACTGGTACCTATCTAATAAGATTGCAGTGTCACATCGTAGAAAACAGCACAGTTCAAAATCACTACTATGGGAACCTCAAATCTCACAAACTGATATAATGTTACAGTTTTCCCTACACCAAAGTACTGTGTCATGAACACGTGTTGGGGGAGTGGACATAAATCTTCTTCACACATTGTAATTTCAGCACTCAATGATTAAGAGTGGGTGTCAGCCTAATGCTTTGGTTGCTTTACCCCAGACAGACTATAATCCTTTACCATGATCAATGTTCTCCCGGCCCATGACAGTGAAGGCTAGGAACAAGATGTCCCAGTACAGAGAGTGGCTCCGATTCACTCCCTTCCCCTTCAACTTTTGCCTTTCAATAGCCAGCTTCTTCAGGGGCTCCATCAGGTTATTGCAGCGGACACCAGAGATCACCATCTGCATTACACTGTAAATACAGTCCTCTGTGGTAGCACCACAAATATAAAAACAGCAAAACTACCTTTAAGTAATAATGGACAAAGACTTGAAAGCATAACTCATAAACCCTGGTTTTGTATTTCATATATTTCTAGACCAAACAACAACAACATAGTAGTAGTGAGTAGCAGTGGCAGCAGCACGAAAATAATGACAAATCATCATGGTTGCTGCTACTGTTGTCACTGTTGTCATAATTTCTTTTGTACAAAACTTGTTACTTAAAAAGTACTGATTCTATGCATGACTTCAGCCTTCTGCTACAGTGTAAATGACATCCGTGTTCTTTTGGGATTTTACGAAGCTTAGGGTGGCAAATTCTTACCGACGTTTCAGGAACGATAGGTTGTCCTGAAACATCAGTAAAAAGTACTATTCTACACTATGTAAAATCCCAAATGAGTACAGATCTTGTGTACTGATTCTGCTGACAGTAACATAACCTGGCAGTGACTGTTACCACATTCACACCCATTCAGTACAAATGTTTTTATACCCTATCTCCATACCAAACTTCATATTTGGAATTTAAAAAATTCATTAGTTACTGTGATCAAAAAGAGTGCTAAAGGGAATTTCAGTGTGGGCTCTGTCTTATTATATTACACCATACAAAAAAATATTAGCTTATTGCTTGTTTTTCCAAGAAGTATCTCTTCAGGACCATAAGGTGAAAGGTGTTCAGGTCACTTTCACTTCACAAGTTTGCATGTAATGTGTTATTACCAACAGCTTGTAACTAAAATGTACAGTGCTTGGGTGGCTTCAGTGGTATAAGTTTATACCAAGTTTTGTGAAAATAAAAAAATTTACATTGGGACAAAAATTGTTATCTTATTAGCCTCTCTTTCCATTCAGGAATAAAGTTGGCTAGAAACTGTCCTCTAAAACTCTCTTTCCCAGTTCTGAGGTGTGCCATCCCCATTGTGTGTTTAAACTATAAGGTAAAGTAAATTCAGTTAAAAACACAACTACAAATATATGGCTAAATGATGGTGTTTATTAGCAATGGAAAAACTGCATGTTTCGGCCTATAGCGGCCATCTTCAGGTTTTGACAACTTTCTTGCTGCAAGAGTTATATATAATATGCCTAAACCGCGTGGTGATGTTGAGATCTTATCATTTTACGTGCTTTTGTTAAGCTAAGTTTGGTGGGATGTCTAATGCATCAATGAATTTGTAGGTAGTTGGATGTGGATCTTTCCAGTTGGGTTAGGTGGAAACTGTGATTATATGCTCCTATGTTGGGGGGAAGTCTGCAGGATTGGTTAGTCTCATATCTTCTCCTTATTCTTCAGAATTTCTTGTTCTCGGTGGGGGGTTGGTCTGCCTCCAGGGTTCTGCTATGTGTGTGTGCGTGTGCGTAGGCTTGGCACATTTGGTTTTCTGTTGGAGAGAGAACAAGTGTGTGACATGTAGAAATGCGTAAACCTTTGTGGTGTGTGCCTCTGTTTATACGTACCTAAGGTACTGGGTAAATAGTACTTACATGGAAGTGGTTTTCTAGTATTCTTCCTCAGTTTCTTGGGTGTCTGGGAGTTCTTGTTCCTGGTATGTGTGTGTGTGTGTGTGGTCTTCTCTCCGTTGTGTTGTACATTCAAATTGGTGTCGTATTATTGAGTCCTTGTGCCTGTGTCCACTGTATTTCTTGTGGTTATTCACTAGAATATGTGTTGTGTGCGGTGCACTGTCCTCTTGATTTTGCACTATGTGAATTTGTCCACTATTAGTGATGCTCACTGTTTATATTTGTAGTGTGTGACGTGTGTTATCTTTCAGTGTGGCAGCTTCTTGTACTGTTGTGTATCTGTTATGTGACTCGTTTTGGGGTAGGTCTTGTGTTGGGTTTTTGGTGTGGTCGCTCTCGAGTGTGGGTGTGAGGGGTTTTTTTTTTATGGCTGGTGGGGTTTTAGAAGAGCTTCAAAGATTATGTTGGGGAATATGGTGTGTTCGTCATTTAAGTGGTTATTGTTCAAGTATTCTGCGTAAATGTAAAAACGTTCTATTGTGTTGAGATGTGACCCTTTGTTTTGCCGTTGTAGTATTTGAATTGTGTTATGGATGGATCTGAATGAGTGTGCTTGTTCATTAAGGTGTTTTGCAAAGTTTGAAGTGTGACTGTTTGTCTTGAATGCATTTTTGTGTTCAATGAACCTTACTTGAAAGTTTGTACCAGTTTGACCCACATAAACCTTACAGCAATTGAGGCACTTCAGTTTGTACACATCGGACTGTGTGTATATGTCTGGTACCTGTTGTTTGTGCTTTAGTAAACTCTGGATAGTATTGTTGGTTCGAAATGCAATTTTTAAGTTGGTCTCTCTGAACAGGTTTGTAACGAAATTTGTTTCTTTTCCAATGTAGGTAAATGTGACCCATGTATGCGTTGGAGTATGTGTTGTGGTGGCTATTTTTCTGTCTAGCACACTGGTGGTTGGTTTGTGTGGTTCGATTGGGAAGGCATTATTATACATGATGTTTTGGATAATGTTTTCTTCTGTCTTGTATTCGTCCTCGTGCAAGTTATTTGTGTTCAGTCTGTTGCAGAGAAATCTTACGGCAGCGTATTTGTGTTGGGCTGGGTGGTTGGAGGTGTATGGGATGATAGTGTCTGTGAAAGTGGGCTTCCTGTATATGGATATCTTCCAGTTCATAGGGGTCTTATGGATGGTGACGTCCAAGTAGTTAATTTTGTTGTTAGTCTCTGTTTCTGCCGTAAATTTTAGATTGGGGTGTACTGCATTGAAGTTGTCTAATATGTTTTGGATGTTTGTGTGGTTGGAGTCGAAGATTAACACTATGTCGTCAACGTAACGGAGGTAATTGATGATCTTATGCTTGTTTGATAGGTGTGCTAAATCAAGGTGCTCTAAGTTTTGTAGAAAAACTCAGATATTAGGCCGGATGTTGGCGTGCCCATTGCCAGTCCGTTTCTCTGTATCAGGATTTCATCGTTGTTTGTGAAGTAGTTTTGTTGGGTGATGATGTCATACCAATTTAACAATTCTTGTTGGGTCTGGGAGTCTAGCAGATTTTCTTTTAGAGTGTTGGATATGATGTTCTGGGTTTCGCCACTGGGATGTTTGTGCAAAGATTTGTGATGTCCAATGAGGCTAGGGTAAAGTGGGGGAGTATGGGGGTGTCGTTCAGTTTCTTGATTACATCTCTAGTGTTGTTTATGTTGTGTCTGTTAGGTAGCGGGGCTAGTTGTTTGAACTTTTGTGTGAATAGTCTGGCTAGTTTGTAAGCTGGGGCTCCTCGCCAGTTTACCATGGGATGGATAGGATGTTCAGGCTTGTGCATTTTGATTAGGCAGACCAACCCCCCACCGAGAACAAGTAGTTCCGAAGAATAAGGAGAAGATATGAGACTAACCAATCCTGCAAACTCCCCCCCAACATAGGAGCATATAATCACAGTTTCCTCCTAACCCAACACCTACCCAACCGGAAAGATCCACGCCCAACTACCTACAAATTCATTGACGCAATAGACATCCCATCAAACTTAGCCTAACAAAAGCACGTAAAATGATGAGATCTCAACATCACCACGTGGTTTAGGCATATTATATAAAATTCTTAGCAAGAAAGTTGTCAAAACCTGAAGATGGCCACTATAGGCTGAAACGTAATATTTCCATTGCTAATAAACACCATCATTTAGCCACATATTTGTAGTTGTGTTTTTGACTGAATTTACCTCACCTTATATCTCTTTCCCTGGACATTCATTTACTGCAGATAAAAAGTTATTCCCAGTTTATCACAGTGTATAACAAGGCAGAGCCATGAAAACTTTTTCATCATTTTCTGAAAACAAAAATAAAATATTTTTCCAGTAAACACAAGGAAAATTTCTATATTATACTTTCCAAGTATTTTTTGCATGATGAACCAAAAAATATTTCATCACTGTGAAACTGTATCTACTATACACAACATGGAAAGTTATCTAGTTTGATTTATCACTGATCAAAATGGAGAGATGAGAGCATTTATTTATCCTTGGTGATAATTCCAACTTGTACTGACATGTCTCATTTTCAGAAGTATATTAAACAACACATTTCTTTAGTTTCAGACATTAATGCTGTACTGACATGCCGCATACATTCATGTCCAGCAAGTGTTCAAAACATTCCTCAGACAGTGTGGTTTACCTTCTTGGTATTGAAGTTCGGTCAGTGACCAAGGCGCTGACAAGGGAGCTGGGCTGCTCATTTTGTTGCCAAAGGGCATACATGGGCTGGCCAACCTAACAAACAATACATAGAACTTACTATGGGAAAACATGTAAAAGAATGAATACACAGCTAGCACAAACTCATAATTTCTTCATGAATCACGATATCGAAGCACAACGATCTCTACCACAGCACCAGCGAGCACGATGGCTCTGGTGGTAACATGTCTGGTTTGTATTTGGGAGGTGCCTGCTTCGAATCATGGCAAGAAGACCACCTATTCTGAGGTTACTTGTGGTTTTCCATGGTCTCTGAATGTGAATGATAGGGCAGCGCCCACACACATACCATGATCAATTGTGCCACAACACTTTCTGGTTCACCACATATAATAACAGTAATCCTTTCATACAGTCTAATGCTGCACAACTGCTGAATGTAGATACAGTGTTGTTGAATACACATTAGTTATTGAGATTCTCTGATTAATACAACAATATATATGACTGTACCTTCATTTATTCATCACATTCACAAGACATGTCTCAGCCGGTATTTGTGGCCAACAACAGTTTTTCCATTTTATATACCAGTAACACTAACCAATGATGGCTGCAATTACTGGCCAAATGAATGTGATGAATAAATGATGACACAATCATTTATAATGTTGGAGAATCAGTAACTAACACTGACTGAATAAGTACCTTCCATCACCATAAATATTACACTTCCAGCCGTGATGGTTCATGAGTTACCACAATAAGATGCAATCTGAAAAATTCACATTCTAAGAACATGGTCTTGTGGGATGTGATACTCTGTAGCAGAAGCTAGCCAACTTCAGCCCACAACAGGAACACAAAATTCATTGAGGACTTGCATGAGAGCAGCACTTGTGTATTTTGAAGGGGCAGGGATTGCATTCACGAGAACACTGTTATTTACAAACAATAAGTTACACTAAGAGTAAGGTTGAATGACGAGGCAACAGGCCGTACTAAAGTCATTAAACACGAACAAAAAATACTTGTTTACTGTGTGCTGTCTTAAAAATGATGAGTTATAGTTTGTAAACATTTCTCTGCCAATAAAGTTGCCATACTACATTCTGTAGTCCTATTATATTATATATTACATCCATTAAATTGTATTCCTGAAACTACTCAGGTAACTGAGGGCTGTGTGTTGGCCAGTCCTGCTCTCAGAGTCATGCAAATTGATGCAGTATGTTTTTGTGAAATAAAGCCATCCAATTCAGGCCTGGGCAGGCCCTTAGGGCTCCAGCAGGTTGAGCCTCCCAGAATTTCTAGACAGTCAGTATATGAAGTTGGTAAGGTTGTCAGAACTACGCACTGGCTGCCTTTATCCCCGCCCCAGGAGATATCCCTGGTATGCATTTCTCTTTCAGGCTCAGTTGACCAAAGGGTCACAGTGTGGCAAGAAGAATTAAGGCAATGAAAAATCCCAATGATCCCATCGGGAATCGAACCTGCAACTTTCTGGCTTGTAGTGCAGTGCCTCGAGCAACTGTGCCACTGTGTACACCCATTTCTGCAAAACACTGTCAACTATCCACCAAACTACACAGAATCACATCCCACGTTTAGCAATGTGAGTGAGAAACTCACATATTACTTCACTTTTTGTTACTGATGGAACAGCAGTTTACAAATGTGGCAGAGAAACTGCCTAGGACAGAAACAATCTTTATCTACGTTCAACACAAGTAATACAATGTGAACTGAGAGGTAAGATGGATCAGGGGAAAAGAATACACTGCAATAACATTTCAGACAAGAGTGTCTGGTACCTCCTCATGGAGACGCCGATTGTCCCACATGCAGCGGATGGCCACATTGTTATGATCACAGTTTTCCCAGGAACGGTGAGGCACCTGATTCCTGTTCACAGATGCAGCTTGAAGGCACAATCCAGGCAGATGACTCACAATATTGATCCTCTGGAATACCCAAACCTGTGTATACACCATTACATTACTTCAACAACCAACCCCTTATAGCTGGGTTTCATCTAATTAATGTGTGAGGTTAATAGCTGTCAATCACAACTATAATAGAATAGAAAAGAATAGAATGCATAAGGGTGGGCCTGGCAGTGACCTGTCCACTGCAGTCTGTTTTCTCACACATTCAGTAGCCCTGTGCCTTGAACTAAGTGCAGTATCTTGCTGACAGTGATGTCCTCAAAGCCACCTGGTTTCATAAAATGCTGACCCAGATGCCTAAATCTTAATGTGGTGAATGTCTCACAGTTACAAAGACTGTGCGAGGTGGTTTCAATTGCTTGTATGCATCTATCACACCTGTGATTGTCTACCAGCCCCAGTTTAAATAGACGTCTACTGATATGACAGTGCCCTGTTTGGAGCCCCATCAATATTCTTAGCAGGTTTGGGCTCAACCAATCACTCCTAAATTCTTTTAGTATGTTGTACACTTTCAATTCTACAGTGCCATCTAGGTAAACAGTGGGAATGCATCTCCACAATCTGTCATACCTTAGCTCTATGGCATCCAGCACCAGTAATTTGGCTGTGATATCTTATGGGATGGTACTTCCAATGGCATCACTCACACAAAGTTAGATATTCTGTTTGTTTTCTCAAATTGGTCTAAGACGTACTTACATAACATTTGAAGGAAAGAGATTAAAGGTTTGTATTTAATGTCAAAAATATGTGCCCTTTTCATATTATCAATGACCTGCTTAATTTCTTTCACACAGTAAATCCAATATGCTATAAAGAACTGTACGCAGTCATATACGGCATTTATTTGAAACTGAGATGACCTCCAATTTAAAACAAACACCCACTCCAAAGAATGTTAAAAATGAAAAACAGGAAAAAAAAAAAGTTTTATAAAACTTTTTGTCTTATTCATGAAGTCTCAAAATCAAAATTGTAAAAAGAGACAAAGTCAAAAACTTTAAGACTAGGAAAATGTGGAAACAAACTTGTCTTCCACACAAATAAAGTAGCTTTTCTCTGTTACAACGCTGACCAAATGTTTTCATGTTATTACAGAATGGCTAATACTGGTTCTGAATTGTTGGCAAGGGCACCAGACCAGGTACTCCATTTGCTCTATCTCTCAGCACACCTTATACAGACAGGATGACTGCACTAAACTGAACATTTCCACTCCTTCATGTAACAGTGCATCTGCCACTCATGATAACAACATGCAGACTGGTTTCAAACTTGGCTTTGTACTTACTCTGATTCTGACATACTGTCTGTGCTGCACATGGGCAGCCAGCAACAATATTACCTCAACACTGACATTGTATTCTTAATGTAAAGAGGGGTTATTGGAGAATGTAAGCGAGACAGCAGGTCTTAACCACTATGAGGTAGGACTTGAGTATGAACTGGATGTGGGGTCCTACAAGCTCCAGAACTGTTCTAGAAATGATGGAAAGCTAAAACAGCCCAGGTTGCAATATTTACATGACAAAATCAAACAGTTTCCAGCCTGGCCATAAGGTGACACTAAAGGTGCTACTATCAGCGTTTTGCTACTAGATGCATCTAGAGTATGGTCTGCTGAGTCATTTCCTGCTTGGAAAAAGGCTGTGGCATGTCACTGTTGAGTAACATCTCATTAGGTACAAGTATTTGTTGTTGCATATGTCATTGTGGTGTACCCAGCAAATGGAAGATGTAAAAAAACAACATTACTGCATAAAACTTTGCTTTGAACTGGGAAAAATGCTCAGGAAAATTTGAAATGTTGAATGCAGCTTCTGGAGAGCAGAAAATAAGGAAGGACACAAGTGTTTGATTAGTTTTCTTTTTTATTCTATGTTCAAAATTGGTGTGACTTCTGCTGAAGATGCTGAATCCTCGGGATATGACACTGCACCTGCTCACTCCGCTTTATCTGTGCATGAATCTCTGTCATTCCTCACCCTCCCTACTCATGCGATTTAGTGCCATTTGACTTGAGACGGCTTTGCCAAGAGGACAACGCTAACTAGAAGTATATGCTATCATTAGGAAGAAATCAACTGAGTCCAAAAATTATTTGATCGCACCATGCATACCCCAAACAAGTGTATTCCATCTTTTACACCCATTTATATGCTGCAATATCACATCTTCTCACCATATTCCAGAAGATGATGGGATGTTCATCCACAAACCGAGGCTGAGTGAGACAGCTGTCTCCCTCATTGTGAAGAATGTTCTCAAACTCCTTCCGCAGCACAAGAGGGTTGAGATAAGGTACTGTGATGGGCTCCAAGTCCACTGGTGTTTGTTCTGCTTGCAGTGCCTGGAATTAGTACCAAAATAAGAGCACTATGGAACAACTTTACTGATACAATGACTTCTTGCGAAATCTCATCAGCAACAACACCAGGGACACCAAGACAATACCTTACATTCCCCTGAAAATAATTAAAGTAAAAGATCAGATTAAATAATTTTATGTGCCGCTTCATGAGCGTGGAGCTTGGAGGGAGGAACATAAACAGAAGGAAACTCGAAATGGGTAGCTGAGTAGAATGTTCAAACCCACGGGGAAGAAGTAACAGGACGAAATTTACATGATGAGGTTCATAATTTATACAGTCACCTAATACTATTAAAATGTGATTATCAAAGGGGAAGAGTTGGATAAGACAAATAGTGTACGTGAGAAAGTGTATGGATGAAGCAAAACAGGAGGCACACACAGAATGGTAATATTAAAACTGAACCAGGTGACACAGAAACATTCTAATGGTGAGCTGTTGGGAATATGGTAATGCAACTTGAGGTTTTATAAGGGCAGGAAGTTCATGACAGGTCAGCAGGTACACACTTGTGGAATGACTGCAATTACTGATATTGTCAGTGATGAAATTAGCAGACCCGCACTGATAGTCCAAACGGCATAGTGATCTCTCATAGTGCAGTTTCGAATACACAATGCCAATGAACAATGATAGTGACAAGAAGAAGAAACCCACACAACACCTCTTCCTCCACCCAGACAGCAGATTACTATCACATAAATAACACCCACCACTGTAGACTGCAGATCCCCCCACTCAAGTGGCCATAGGACACAGAAGGCAAGCCGAAGCTATACACATCCATACTAAAGGTCTCCGCCATATCACACAGCCAATAAACCCCACCTCAGATAAAAAAACTATGTACTCAGAGACAATGTCGCCTAGAAGTTAACAATACCCCATTACTAAAATAAAAATTTTTATGTTGTACACACTGTTAGCCCAGGAACATTGTTGTGATTTAATACATAATACATATGAGACTGTGGGTGTTTTTATGTAAATTATTTACTTATTGTGTTTTGTGTTGGATTAAGATACTAAAATAAATTTTAAGTTGTACACCTGTTAGCTTATGGACACTTTGTGACTAAAACAATGCTATGATAACAGACTTTGGGCGATTTTATGAAGATCATTTACTTTTTGTGATTTTGTGAAATGTTTTTGTTTTTATGTTGGTAAAAAACATGTTAGAAATATTAGATATGGTACAACACTATTGTTAATAACTACATTGTTATAGTAGGTTAGAATTAGTATATTGATACTACTGACACTAATGATACTATTATAACACATTTTGTTTATTAAACACTAACTTACTATATTGTTAACATGGTCAGATTATGGCACCAAGATAAAATAATGGTATATTACTCATGAAGTACAAGGTTATGCCACCCACTGTTATAAAGATGAGATCTCATTCCCCCACACCCCCCAAGAGTACCCCGCATTAGTATAGCTACTTGATAAGTTTAAGGACAACCCGATTATGACCAATACTTGTACCTAGCGGATACTACTCATTGAAAATATGGTTGCGGTCTGACTATATGTATCAAACATAATAAGATTTTTTATCTCAGTAAATAAGTTAACTTGATGCACAAAATTTTTGTTTTACAATAAGTTTATTTCATGCCTCTACATGTTTTGAGCACATGTGCTCATCATCAGGAGGTCAAAATTGCATTACACAGCCTATGGTATCATCGCACCTATAGGTGGCCGTCTCGTTCAAAGGTTGAGAGAGGACTGGTTGGAATGCATTCTAACCAGCCCTCTCTCAACCTGTGCACGAGACGGCCACCTATAGGTGTGATGATACCAGAGGCTGTGTAATGCAATTTTGACCTCCTGATGATGAGCACATGTGCTCAAAACATGTAG
>Ga0136643_10012686_pt1 | contig 12561 bp, 7 predicted proteins | sample TergutLab28metaG_FD_96883 | JGI IMG/M metagenome (GOLD analysis project Ga0136643, IMG submission 96883) | Labiotermes labralis P1 segment gut microbial communities from Petit-Saut dam, French Guiana - Lab288 P1 (version 3) (version 3) | ecosystem: Host-associated > Arthropoda: Insects >...
CCTCAGGAGCTTGCGACTTATTTGATGAGTTATTTCATGGGTTGTATTGCTCTGGTACGATGTGTGTTGGTGTTACGTTGTGGTTTGGCTGGGGTGGTGTGGTATCCGGATGCAGGCTGAAGCTTGCTTTTGTAGTCGGTGGGACTCATGATCGGCTGTGTGGGACTTGAGATCTTCAAGAATTTCCATTAACGACTGATGCAATATAATATTAAAATGTGCTTATTTATAAGAATACATTTCTTCAAACAACAGAAGCTCTAGTTGAATAAAGAGAGAAAAACTTGATGTCACTTGCTTTATTATTTCATTATTTACTACTCAACATGTTTCGGATGTTAATGCATCCATCCTCAGGTGCTTGCGACTTATTTGATGAGTTATTTCATGGGTTGTATTGCTCTGGTTCGATGTGTGTTGGTGTTACGTTGTGGTTTGGCTGGGTATCCGGATGCAGGCTAAAAAATATTGTTGTAGAATATGATAGAGCTCATTGCTTTACAGACTGTATTGGAACAACAAAAACAAACAATCCCTGTAATGGACGCGACATTTTGAATATGTCCCCTGCATGACACAGAGAGGAAACAGTGTAGTGCGTTCATCCTCCTGCACTTAAACTAGAACGTGACCTGTATGGCCTACAATATTATGTGTTTTTAAGTTATTTTACGTCGAGGGAGTATGTTCTCAAAACGCTGGTAAACAGAATACGGAGACTTCACCACTTACAAGACTAGTCAGTGACGTAACAATTTACTAGAAAAAACAATGACATTACCACTCGTCGTTATACAGACTGCTGTAAACAAGTACCAGAAAACAGAATGACGCAACCACGTTTCGGAATAAACAATGACATGGCCACTTAGCAGTGTACACAGTGACATAACCACATACCAGACTACAGCGTGACTTAATTTCTAAGAGCCTATGTAGGGACACAGACTTCACAGTGATATAACTGTTTACCTGACTACATATGGACATAAACACTTACCAGTCTGCACAGTGAATTGATTTCCAAACTATACAGTGACATAAACAAATATTTGACTACACAGGGACATAACCATTACCGACGTAACCGATTTCCAGACTACAAAGTGACATAAACAAATATTTGACTACACAGGGACTTAACCACTATCAAGCTACACAGTGACGTAACCGATTTCCAGACTACGCAGTGACATAACCAAACATTTGACTACAAAGAGATATAACCACTACCAAACTACACAGTGCCGTAACCGATTTCCAGACTATACAGTGACATAACCAAATATTTGACTACACAAGGACATAACCACTTACCAGATCACGCAGCGACGTAACCACCCGACAGAAAACACAGTGACACAAGAGCATGCCGGACTACGCAGTTCCTTGACACTTAACAAGACTACACAGACTGCGCTAGTTACCCGACTACAAAGTAATAAAACAACTTGCCAGAATGCAGAGTGACAACCCACAACCCACCGCTTTGACTGCCTCCACTCGCATAATAATAATTATCATCGGAACATGCCCAAACTCTCTTTTCGTTGATGCAATAACCGTAACCTGGCATGGGAACAAATATGGAACGTACGTCTATGAACTTAACTCAGTTTGCATTATACTTATTTATTATCATTTATTAGTTCCTGTGTTCATACCACTTATTTTACACTCTTCTCTTAAGGTCTGTAAATTTTTAAAATTAATATATAAATACATAGTGTTCGCTAAATCAGTGTTTAGACTATGCAATAGTGCTTGTGAAAAATGGTTTAATGCGTAATTTTTTAATTGGTTACTGATGTCTTATTTTCGGAATTATAAATCTTGGATTGATTGAAACTGGTTTTTATAACATTAAAGACGATGCCACCTAATTTGTGGTTAAACCAGACGGAAATTCGTTACCTTTGGCCTACAGAAAAGAGTAACTTTTAAACCACTCAGCTTTTATTTGTGTGAGAATTTTTGATGAGTGTCACATAAATGTCCCTATTCAGCTGTCCCGTCAGCCTACACACGCCCTGTCCTGCATGAAAGAGCAAACGAACACGACGCTGGCCTAATTCAATTTGACGGACGTTGATGAAGGCCTGAGGCTCTCATAAATTTAGTTGGATGTTGCTTAACCTGAACTTGTGTGTCTGCTATCTCCAACACTGTAGTAATTGCGACAGCATGGCGACAGCCGTGTCAGTGGGAACTTGACCTTTGTGATGACTTCCCAGTGTGAGGAACTTGGGAAGACAGCCTTGACACTGAGTGAATGTTTCACCATGCTTATTTGTTGGACAAAATTGCTTGAGATTAATTTAAGACGAATAAGATGGGTGAACCGTATAACACGAATGAATGAACTGAAAACAATTCCGTGGCCTTGCGCTAATTGTAGCAGCCCTTCTCTGACTTAATTACAACGTTTACACATTCTGTTAGTGTCTCGTGTATAGTGTACCTTGGAACAAACCGTTTTGAAATGTGCCTGAGTATTCTGGGACAAATGAGAATACAATCTGAGGAGAAAAACTGTGGTTAGGTGACTGAGGTCCAGGTTGGCGGATCATAGTAAGGTAAATTTCGGAGGGTTTACTCTGGTTTTGTACTTACTCAGGGTAAAGTCTCATGTCGTGGGTTTGTCAATATCGTGATTAAAAATTTTTTGGGTTTGATAAAAGAAGGGAATTTCTTCACTAGCTAAACACTCTTAGGCTTATTAAAGGAGACACTGCATAACTTAATGCCGTACTGTATAGGTTCCAACTGCAACCACTTATCGTAGTATAACCTAGAGGAATTGACGTTGATATAATTTTCTGTACTAGAAGATAGTAGCATGGTACACCATAGTGAGACTTTGTGTGAGAGTAACCATTATTTTCTAAGCAACGACACGTGTTGGGATGGTTAAAAGGTCTCTCGTTGATTGTTTCTCCATCCATCCTTCCTTTGGGTAGGTTAAGCACCAGTAATAAATGCGGCTGTTAGATGGAACTTGTTAGAGCAATTCATCAGCGGTAGCTCCACGTTTGTATGGTTAGGCCACATGCCTTTTGGCAGCAGTATAATGTGTCGGAACGAAGTGGCGAACAGAAGGGTGAGCGGCCCAGTAGCCACGGACCAACCAGCTTCTGGAAGAAGAGGGAGAGACTGTGGGTGATTAGGGGATATTGGAGGTTCACATATCTTGGTCGGCGATTTAAGAGATACAGTTATGGAATTTAATTCACGTAGGGTTTGACTCTTACGGGTGAGAGCACAGTGTTTTTTCGAGCATCCTAAACACATAAAATATGATATGAATATTTCTGGGTTGTGGCGACGTGTAGTCTTGTAATTGGATACCAGAATTTTATCAAAAACTTGGCAGAAACAATAATCTTAAAATTCATCGCCGGAGTACCATCATATATAATTTCTTTATTGTAACGCATTATGGAGGAAATCTGTGAAGTTCTGTTTTAAGTATTTGGCCTAGAGAAAGTAGGGATTAGGCCTGTATTGTACCGATGTGGGTCAAAATTATTTTAATCAACAGTTTGTAGTGTAGATTCCAGCACCAAATTCGAAGTCCCTTCTCTCGGGTTTCGGTGATGAAACAAGCTAACGGTTGGGTAGATATTGTTCCTTCCTGTATACACGTTGTTCACAGAGCATGTAAAAGGCTATAGTTCTTTGGCTGTAAGTTGTGAGGCAATTGGGTAGGCCACTGCCCTGACCATTTCGCACTTTGCCGCTTTTTGTTTAAAGGATGTTATCTATTGACGCTGTCATTTACCAAGATTATTTACCGTCATTGGTGGATGATCGAACGAGTATGGAGATCGGATGGAATGATATTAACGTGAGAAGACATAATGGCAGTTTACCTGTTAAAAATCCCACATGAACTGGCCGTGGATCGAGAACGAGACTCCGCGGTAAGAGGCCAGCGACTATCAGAACCGTGGCATAGTGTACTGAATTTTGGTCACTCATTCGTTAAATGCACTTTAAAAAAAGTAATCATTCCATTGTAAATTGTAGAGGAATTTAATTTTTAACGTTTGATTACAGGATATTCGGCAGTAGTTATAATAGGAATTACAGGAATCTGTGTTAATTTCGGCACATGCATGGAATACCGTGTCATTTGTTCGCTGTGCAAAGGGCATGATGTTTCAGTTCTCTACGGGAAAAAATGCTTTTTGGTTGCCATTAGACATAACTGTAAAAACGTACTAACTGCTGTATTATTGATTCTGCAGTCAGTATTAACTCTTTAGGCATTGATCGCAAAAACTGGAGCCAGAAAAGGTTTTCTAAGTTGCAACTTATTTCAACGTGTGATGAGTAGGTACTAGTATCGCAGCATAAGTTAGTATAGTGGCTAACTGAACTGTACTTTTCAAAGAATAGAACAGATACATAGAAATTCATGCCTGTGTCAGTATGTTTACCTGTGACACTAGTTAAGTTAATCTAGAAGTTTCGCGTTTACTGCGCAATCCACATGTCGTCACCGCAGTCGTCAGTCCTGTGAACCTGTCGCGTTCAGTGCCTTGTGTGACATTTCCTAACTTCCCACCTGGAAGCTCTCGGTTGCGGCAGTCTATGAATTACAGTACATGAATATCAAAAGAATTTTTGTGTATTACACATACAGTCGAACACAACTATATTTTACTATATTTTGTTATTGAACCAACACAATGGGAATGACGCACCTAAAAAAACATGAATATCAGTTACACACAACAATAATATTACCAAAAAGCTCATTGTGTACGTGATTTCATTGTTAGTTGAGTGTAATGACATGAATGTTACATGCTTTTACCGCCTTTTTCATTCTTCCAACACCTGCTCGAAGCAGGGTTTTCATTGTCGCAATTATAATTCCATTAATCCACCATCAGCGTTACATAATCTCAGAAACCGACAATGTCGTTAGACGCAACACCGAAAGACGCATATTGGATGCAGTCTTACATGTTAGCCAGCATATAAACGTAATCCAATGGAAAAAACGATGTTTAACAAGAGGAAGACATTGTATTGAAATGCCACAATTGGAGCGTAGCTATTTACGGTGATAACACTTGGACACTTTGGAAAATAGATTAGAAATACCTTTCAAAGTGTGAAATGTACTGGAGAAGGATGGAGAAGATCAGTTGGACCAGTCGTGGGAGAATGAAGTATTATTTAGAGTCAAATAAGAAAGGAACATCTTACGTACAATAAAACAAAGGAAGGCTAACTGGATCGGTTACGTCTTGCGTAAAAACGGTTTTCTAATACACGTTATTGGAAGAAAGAAGGGCTGAGGAGACGAGGAAGAAGACGTAAGCAGCTACTGGATGACCTTAAGGAAAAGAGAAGATACTGGAATTTGAAAGAGGAAGCACTAGGTCACACCCCCAGGAAGACTGGCTTTGGCAGTGGCTATTGGCTTGTCGCAAGACAGGCTACGCTGTTGATAAAAATAATATGTTACGCAGTTATACACAGCATGTAAGGGTAATATAGGTTCTATGAAAGTGAACTGCTAATCAGTTTGCACATTAAAAAGCCTTCAAGGAATATTAACATTGTCGTATACCTACTTACATATTACAGTGAAAGCGCGCGCGCGTGTGTGTGTGTGTGTGAATGGGGCAAGCCGGTTCAAAAGGCAATGTTTCTGTTTTGTTCGGAGACGCTTTCTTCCGAATCTCGGCCAGGATTTTAATGTTCCTGACTAAGGCTTGTATATACACATATTTTCCGGTTTCTCCAGAGAAATGCCCCGTTAGTACCTCAGTTTACGTCACGACACTTCAATTCCAGTCAATTCCAGCTCATTATTCAGGCGTCATTTTGCTATATGGCCTGAAATATTAACAACGTCGATACATAAAGCTTCAGTACATATAGAAATTTATGCGTGGAAGCTTAGTGACTAAGGGGTGTTACTGCGAACTATCTTGCAGTTGATGAACTGCACTTCGATAAGGTTATTGTCGTATAATAGGAATGAATGCAATTGAAGCGCCTTTTGCGTTTGCAACGTGTTATATAAGAAAGTTGGACACTGTAGCTTGGCAATGTAATATCACTTATGGCGTGAGATATATATATATATACGTATTCACATTTGCGTGTGTTCGTGTTGGGCTGTGTGTTGTGTCCGATATATGAAATTAGTCGTAGGACTTAACAAGACTTAATAAAAATTGCTGCCACTTATTATTACATACTGTGATGTACTCTATTAAATCCATATAAACTGTTATAACCTTGTTATACATTAGGAAATATCGAATTTACAATGTTTTGTTCTCAGTACACCTTTAAATTCCAGAGGTCCTAATTATATTTACGCCGCCGACTGTAACGTGTAAATATACATACATATCTTGCACTTCGCCCACGCATTGCGTTTGTGCGTTACGCACAAAGAAAAAGGTAAAGCAGTCCCGTTACAGGGCCGGAGGAGCCCAGAGGGTTCCAGGAAGTTAAGGTTCCCAGATTTCGTGGCAACGGCACATGATGGTGGTAGGTTTTCAGCCTTAGGTACCGGCCGCCTTTACCCCCAAGAAATGCTCCTGGTACTCATTTCTGTTAGAGACTGAGTAGACTCCAGTGCGATCGGAAGGATTTTATGTCAATGAAAAATCCAATCGAACCAGGGACCTTCCGATTTGTAGCACAGCACCTTAACCACTGTGCCACCGCGGTTGCCCGTTATGCACAATAGCAACAATGAATACTGGCTATTTCCCTAAACGTTATTAATTGTTTGGTTTTTGTAGTATAGACGGAGTTTGTCCTCTGTGAGGTACGAAATCGATATTTAATGTGACTGGTTTTCAGTCAAAGGACTTGATGAGATAATTAGTAACCAATAATTATCACACCAGCTGTAGCGTTTATTGCATGATCTTTTATGCAGGACTGGAAAAGCGAATTTCGACCTCGCAAAACTGTGGTCAGTGTCACGTGTTTCACCAGTTTACATCGATTCACATTACCAGTGCTTATGCGGGCTATTTAAATATAAAAAAAAATTAAATATAAATATATATATAAAATATTTTATATCATTTGTATTTGGATGTCCAGTGTAGTCTGTCATACTTACTTTTTAGTGACTTACTTACTTACTTATTTACTCCATGGAGCAGACTTCTTCTTGAGAAGCTATCCGATTCTCGGGTAGTCAAGAAATTACTCGCATTTTATGGAAACCGTGAGTTCATTACCGTGTTTACAAGAGGCCCCCCCACCTCTCCCTATCCTGAGCCAGATCAATCGAATTCATGCCCTCCCATCCCACTTTCTGAATATCCATCTTAATATTATCCTCCCATCTTCGCCTTGGTCTTCCAAGTGGGCTCCCATTCAGTTTAAACACCAAAACCCTGCATTAACCTCTCCTTTCCATCATAGTGCTACATGCCCCGACCATCTCATTTTCCCCGATTTGATCACCCGAATAATATTTTATGAGGAGTACAGATAAGTAAGTTCGTCATTACGCAGTTTTCTCCAATTCTGCATTCCCTTGCCCTTCTTAGGCCGAAATATTCTACTCAGCACCCTATTCTCGAACACCCTCAACCTACGTTCTTCCCTCAATTTGGGCGACGAAAACTACAGAAAAAATAATAGTTCTGTATGTCTTAATCATTGTGTTTTTAGAAAGAAAACTGGAAGACAAAAGATTATGCACCGACTGACAGCAAACATTCCCTGTTTTCCATCTGCTCGTAATTTCTTCCTGAATAGAATGTCGATTCGTTAGTGTTGTTTCCAAATATTTGAAATGTTCCACGCTTTCAAAGGAACCATTCTCAATCTTTATATTGTGACTTCGTCCTGAATTCTGATCTCGAGACATGGACAGGTTTTATCAGCATTTACTTCTAGTCCGATCTCCTTACTAGCAAATACTCAGGATTTTGTATTTTTCTTTTAGTGTGTACACTTCTGCATAATATATTAACATAAATAGTATAAACCAGAAGCTGTTGTGTACCATTTAATTTCAGTCCCTCCTGCTTTACTGAGCCCTCCTAATGGCATACTGTAAACCAAAGTTGAAAAGCAGTGGCGATAAACCATCTAATTTTTTTCAAACCATCCTTAATAGGCAACATTTCTGACAAATGTTTGCCTACCCGGAGTCTGCTATAGATTTCATTCAGACACATTTTTAGTAGCCATACCAGCTGCTTGGATGTACCAAACTCATTGAGAACATTATACAGTACCTCCCTCCTAACTGAATCATAAGATCTCTTGAAGTCCATAAATAGCTATTTCACTGCTTCATGGTGTTCCCATTTTTTCTCAATTATATGACGAATGCAGAATATATGATCAGTATTTGACCTGTTGCATCGAAATCCACACTGATGATCCCCAATAATTTCTTCGGCATATGCAATTAACCTTGACGGCAGGATGCTGGATAATATTTTGTACGTAGTTAACAAAACCCATATGCCTCTGTAATTACTACAGTCTGTTTTATCACCCTTCTTATAGATAGGGTACAATGATCGACCCTTTCCTCTCATCAGACAATTCCTCCTTATTCCAAATAGAATGAATAAGTTTATGGATCTCAGAGCGAATTGCCCAAATCCCTACTTTAATCAGTTCTGCTGGGATTTGGTCAATACCTGGTGATTTGTATCTATTTAGCTTTTACATAGCCATTTCCATCTCAGAGGCACTGCCCTCAGGTACTAATGGCTGTGCTGTATGTATTTCTGTCTGCCTATCCCAGTGACGCCTTGTACGTTCAATATCCGAGAGAAATGGTTCCTCCACCTATCCAAAATTCAGTGGAGTCTGTAACCAAATAACCCTTCTTGTCCTTTACTAAATTAGTGCTAGGCTGGTAACCCTTCATGAAGTCACAAATGCCTCTATACTAGTCTCTGACATTTTCGATTTGCTGTTAGTTTCAAGTTTATCAATTTTAGCTTTCAGTTGTTTATTCTTTATTTTCCAGAAATGTGTACTAACTTCACATTTTACATTGTTGAGATTACCTACATTGTTTTGGATTTTGTCCTGCGTTTTAGCTTGCATCATGTTGCACTCCAATTAAAGATATATAAAGTAAAGCTCACCCTGGAACAGGCCACGAAGGCCTAGAGGGGGAGAGAGGTATAGCTCTACTCTTTCCTTAACCTCGCAGTCAGATGGGGGTGGGTGGTCAGCGCCACGCCCCGGCCTCTTTATCCCCAAGAAAGGCCCTGTACCCATTGTATAGGAGGTTGGGTTGGCCTCAGGGCAAGTCTGGACGGGTGCGAAAAATCTCGCCCCCACCGGAATTCGATCCCCCGACCGTCCAGCCCGTAGCGAGTTGCTATACCGACTGAGCTATCCCGGCCCCCAATTAAAAATATGTAACGAATATTAAATAGATAGCCATGAACCTTGCGTATATAAAAGGTTTAAAATTCTAGTATTTAAATAATGTGCATATTTTAAAGACTTGTGTAATTCGCTCGTCTATATGCAGTGTACTCTGTCATACGCCTATTAAAAATTTACTCTCATATACTGATTTTCAGTTTTCACTATTCCTTTTATTCAGTCCCACACCGAAGACCAAGCAATGCCATTTTTCGTGTGCTGCTAGTGCTGCACCCTAATGCTGAAGTATGGAACTGTTAGTTTTAATACCGCTGCATACTTTTTACACACAATTACTTTGGACTCGAACTCTATATCCACGTTTTCTTGTAGACTTCTAAGTAAGTATAGTGTCAGAAATAATTGTAAAGTGTTTGTCACCATTCAGTATCCTAATTATTTTCTTCATAGCTTGTAAATTCTTCTGGCATTATATTTATAGCTACTTTCAGAGTGAAAGTCTTAGTTCATGTCATGCCCAGTTGGCGTTGGTGAAGACTGCTATGAAGCTGCATACTGATGTGACTAGTAGCAGCATAATCCCCAAATGCTGTCTTCTGCAGGAAGTTAACTTATTATGTTGTTTACGCCCTTCATTATAAGTTCGTCTAACTTACAGTCATGTTGTTAGGTGCTTCATTCTTGACAGGATTATAAAATGGTTGGAGGGAATTCTGTACTGTAGCCACACGTGTTCTGTGTTAGAGCAGAATATTTCTTACTTGCAGCAGTGCAATGCTTAAGGTACTGGTTACTTTGAAGACCGCACAGAACTACAGGGTTATTCAAAATGATTGTCGGGGTTTTAACAATTTTGTCATACACAATACACTTGAGATTTTTTTATTTATTTTTTATGTAATAGAACAACACTCCAAATTTTTGTTACATACCTTACAGGTGCTCTATATGTGCACCCTTTGTGATTCTACAAACATCAACACGATAATCGAGTTCGTTCCAAACTGACAAGTTGTTAAAACCCCCGACAATCATTTTGAATAACCCTGTAATACTCGTATTATTATTCCTATTGCAAAATAAAAATTTGTCCATGTTATATATTTCTCTTTGTTTATTTACTGGCAGTGTTTTAACTGTCAAGATCGAACGTCGAGGGATAGTGAATTAGTGGCTTGCTTTGTGCTTCATAGTTACTGGGTTCAAATTTCGGGCCTGAGAACACATATTGCGACTTAACTGTCTCGTGTTTTACAAAGTTCATCGGACAAGTGCGAAAACAAAGACGACACCTGTTTTCTACATCATTTCCAATTAACTAGTTACTTCCAATATTGTCATTCGAAATCACATACTGTAATCTACTGACACCGTCTTTAAATAAGCTATAAATAGATAAAACGAAGTAACTTGGCAGATTACAAAATGTCAAGTGGCATTGTCTTCCTGAGTGATGAATGGAAAGGATATGAAGAAAGGACGTTCGGCTGACGGTAAGAATATTTTCCTCAACTTTTGCCAGAGGAAATAACGAAAGCAATAAAACTCGTTTATAAGGATAAACTTTCACAAAGCTGAGACGCAAATTTTAAGACCTCTGTGTAGAATACAAACGATAAATGCTGGCAGTTTTACTTGGTGTTGGGGGTTCGGTTGTAGTTCAAGAATGCTGAGACAAATTTAGGCACCAATTGAGCTAAGGAAAGTCTCTCTACTCGTCTGTTTGTTTTGAATTTCGTCAGCTGATATAAACTTTTTTAAGAAACATCTTTCTCATCCATCGGCCCAAAAGGTACATATATAGGGCAGAGTCGTTAATGTGTATGTGTGTGCGTGCGTGTATATATATATATATATATATATATATATATATACATACATACATACAGTGTTGTGAATTCATTATCGTAGGCAAGAAGAGTGTATTTTTTATATTGCCCTTTATTAGTGTGAAACTTAGTATCTTGTTGTAAGGGAAGGGAATAGATTGTCAGCGTTTGTGGAAAAACAGGTTGTCGTAGAAAATATTATATTTGTGAATGGGGGAGGGAGGTTAAGTAAGAGGAGGCTAAAAAAATAGCAGAACAAAGTCCCAAGTAATATGTGCACTTCGACAACTGTTATTGGAGTGATAAAACAAGAGGGATGATCAGAGTGGGCATGTAGCACACGTAGAACAGGTGGCAAATTAACATTCCTGTATTGTGGATATTCAGTTCGTTATTCGATATATATATATATATATATATTGAGGTACAGACCGGGGCGTCATATTGGTGGTCACTTAAGGCATAAACGTATGTGCCCTACAGCGACGCCGAGTGCTTTCTCGGCACTAGTTATAATGTCAGTGTTGTAGCATCCATAATGTAACTGGACAAGACTTCAGAAGTTGTGAAGATTCCTGCTTGTATAAAAGGCTGGCCAGTAGTCTATGCATATGTGTTAGCAGTTTGTCAAGTTGACAGATGTAGCGGTCATTGTTACATTGTGCTTGAGTAAGTGTGTGTGTGTGTGTGTTGATGTCAAGGCAAGCTTTGTGTCCCAGTTGTCATGTGACCGTCGTGTTTGACAATGCGGAACCAAATTAGGGAAAACAACACAATTAATCCCTTACAGTTTACTGTGCAGAATGCAACGATTTGGTGGCATAAAGCCGACTCACAACTCATCAGTGCAAATGATTTCCACCCAGCGCCATTTCGCTGTGTGCTGTGATACGTAGGCTATATCTGCATCCATAGAACGACTTGAAAGTGGGAGGAAAAATTACGTAATGGGAATCTTCATTATTTCAATTCTTTCATAAGTGCGATATTAGTTGAGTTATCAACCAGATGAAGGAGGACATAAAGCGGATAACCGAAACATGAAAAATTCATAGGCCTAAAATATTTAACCAGCATACCTGAAGGGATAAGACTGTTTGAAAGACTAGAATCAGATGCAAGGGTACTGTAAAAGTGGATCTTAAACCGGATGGGCGTGTATGGACTGAATTCAGCTTCTCCATACAGTGTACAGTGGCGGGCATCTGCGAGAACTGATGAATGTTTAAATTCCATAACAGATATTGGAGTATCCGAGTGTAGGCTGAACCAGCTGGTTCAGCCTACACTCGGATACCACATCACCAACAGCCAATCCCGCCACACAACACCAGCACGCCTCAAGTCAGCCTACACAACACAACAAGTACTC
>Ga0136643_10012687_pt1 | contig 12560 bp, 5 predicted proteins | sample TergutLab28metaG_FD_96883 | JGI IMG/M metagenome (GOLD analysis project Ga0136643, IMG submission 96883) | Labiotermes labralis P1 segment gut microbial communities from Petit-Saut dam, French Guiana - Lab288 P1 (version 3) (version 3) | ecosystem: Host-associated > Arthropoda: Insects >...
CTATTTAGGCAGCTACACCTATCACGACGTCATATTTCCCATCCGCAATCCGACTGCCGCGATGACGAAAGACCCGTTCAGTACAAGTAGTAATAAATATTGTTATCACATTGCACGGTAATAAAATGAAAACAAGTAGTAATATTTACACCAGTTCCATATTTGATTTCAATGTTTGTCAGAGCGGAGAATTTTCCTTCGAAGAGACCATCCTATTGAGATTTGCAGCCTGAAACTTGTATTACGATACATGGAGGAGAACTTTCTAATCGTGATTATCTAGATTTTTATTGGGGGGGGGTGTTGGAGATGCACCGACAATTGTGTAATACTTTAAACTGAGGGGTCCGTGGTGGCGCACTTGGTAGAGGCATTGCGCTAGAAGTCGGAAAGTGACGGGCTCGAATCCCGATGGGAAAACTGTGATTTTTTATTGACTTAATCAATCTGATCGACTCGGCTTCTAAAAGAAATGAGTACCAGGGATATCTCCTGAGGATAAAGATGGAAAGTGCGTGGAACTGACAACCTTGCCACCTTCATTGCCGATGGTCTAGAAGTTAAGGAAGCCTCAACTTTCTGGTGCACTGACGACCCCTCCAGGCCTAAATGGGCATAGTTTTATTTGCTGTAAGTACGTTAAGCTGAGGTAAAACTGTCACTTGCATTAAACCTTGACGTAACTGACGGACCGCAGGGAGATCGATGACAAGTTAAACACATTAATATGTGTTTCATATTGCGGTACTGGAAGAGAATAATTGATTAATTAATTTTCTTCAAAGTACATCAGATTAGACAGCATTTTCAATAGACAACAAATTACGTGTTGCAGAAGATTGTAATAGATATCAAACATCTTGAGGTTCGTCATCCCCTTTGTGTTTTATAAAATAACTAATATAGAATGCGTGTACTGGTCTAACACAACTGTATTGGTAAACTACAAAGTATTTTCTACATAAGGTAAAACTACATGTTTCGGCGCTTGATAATCGCCATCTTCAGGTTGTACATGAAATACTTATTAAGCAGTTGTACAAAATATACATGGGTTGTTTATATGGGGTAGGGAGGGGGTAAAGAGAGCACGAGTTGTCGTATCTGTCAGAGAGTTAGGGCGGTGTGGACCCCTCATGTAACTCACACCGCCCTATCTTTCTGACAGATACGAGATCTCGTCCCCACTTTACCCCCTCCCTACCCCATATAAACAACCCACGTATTTTTGTATAACTGCTTAATAAGTATTTCATGTACAACCTGAAGATGGACGTCATCAAGCGCCGAAACATGTAGTTGTACATTACGTAGAAAATACTTTATATTCTACCAATAAATATAGTTGTGTTAGACGAGTATACACACTCTATATTAGTTATCAAATATACTGCATGTTTATGTGTGTGTGTGTGTGTGTGTGTCTTTTTTTTGGTGGGGGGGGGGGATCAAGAGGTTATAATTTCCTTCAGAGCGAAAAAAACAGTGAGAGTTATTTTGTAGCAGTTCTAATTTCCAACACACAATTATTTTGCCTCACCGAAAATGACCAAAATCGCTCCTTCACAATGTTCGGACTGCGAAAACAAGCATACAAACATCTTGCCTTTAATACTTCCACGTCGTTTAGAAACTCCTTTCATTGCATCATCGATGACATTTGTCATTTTGACAGTGAAATGGAAGTCTATTACTTGTTTGACACTGACAATAATTCCCTGCCTTTTATAATCTAGTTAAGATATTCTCCCCTTGTTATAAGCTACTTAAGATATTCTCCGCTCTTTTAAGATAGTTATGATATTCTTCGATTGTTATAAGTCACTTCATATATTCTCCGCCTTATATAAACCAGTTCTGATATTTTACACCTACGAGAAACAAATCCAATCTTCGAACTTTATAAGCTAGTTCAGATATTCTACGCATTTTATGAGCTATCACACATATTTCCCGAATTTTATAAATTATTCCATGCATTTCTCGACTTTATAACGTATCCTAGCTATTTCCGTCCTCCTATAAGCTAGTTAAAATATTCTCTGATTTTAGAACCTAGGCCAACCATTCCCCAACTGTTATAAGTTAATTCGCATATTGACAGCATTTTACAACACGCTAAGATTTATTGTTACTCTATTCATACAAGTCCGTCGTCGATTACATAGTCTGAGCTAGTTGAATCCAGTCCATAACATCCTGCCTCAGTTCACTAAGAGATTTTAATATTATCTTCCCACACACGAATATATCTAGATCTTCAAAGTAGTTTGTTCCCTTTAAATTTTGCCACAAACAAGTTGACAGGAATTTATCATCTCTCAAGCATTCTAATTAACTCTTCTACACGAACCTCCAAGTTCTGGTCACCACTCTAATAGCATTTTCTGAAAAATGCAAATTATGACGCTACTTTATATGCAGTTCTCTCAGTTTTCCAGTTACTTTTGCACTCCACCAACGTTGGAAATGCATATTTCTTTCATGTACCTTCAGAGCCATATAATCTTAGCAAATGACAGCTCATTTAAATAAAACAATTCTCCTTCTTTCTTGGGTCCAAATATTCTCCTCGACAAATTAAAATATTAGTTATTTCATAACACTTTGGCATTAAAGTTTAAGGGTAAAAGGAGTAAGTAACTGCGTTCGAAACAGAACTTAAAATCAAATTAAATAAAGACAAGGAACAAGTAGCCCCAACACATTCATAAGAAGCTTCCTTCTGTTTCCAGTTCTGGTACTGTTCCACCTCTCATATCTTCCGTATGACTAATCACTTATAACAGCAAGAAAATTAAAGGTGCTGAAAAAAGACAAAACGTTAAATCTACGAGTTCCGATTCTTAATTTTATAACAGGGAGTTTCAGTTATCTGCACAAATTGCATAGGATTTAACTGTTATAGCAGTCTGCTGTACGATGCTCGAGTGATTGGACACTTTAAAATTATATTCATATTCTTGTTCTCACCACCCTGAAGACGGCCACATGAGTGGCTGAAACATATCGATGTAATAAAATTATATATAAAATCCGAGTGCACTTGTTATTCTTTAAACAACATTTTATGCATATCATTAATGCATGGAGTACGGAGCATATCAAACTCACGCAGTAGGTTAGTTTCAATTACTTAGGAACCTCTTTCTTTTAGAAAATCTTCCATAATGCCGTTCACTTCCGGCCTCACGAGCATGTAAAGTGCATGAATATTATCTTAGAAGCATCTTATCAAGCCACACCAGTGAATGTCCAAGGTCGAATGCAGGCAACACAAAGCATTCCTTATATCCCTGTCATATACAATATTGATCGTAATCTGTCAGTTCTTTATATAGGATTATTTTTCTTCTTCCTTAAACACGAGCGCTACATTCTTCGCTTGGGTTTCCCAGTTACCAGTACATGCTGACTTGACCTAAATTTCAGTCCTGGGGTAATGGGGCAATTCTTTCCTTTTTCCCCTTTTTTATGATCGTTCTTACTCAGGCAGTTCGAGCCCTTGGTAACGGCTGCACACTGCCATTAGTTGTCAACATGACGTCACGTCCTAGACGTCACGTCCTACGCCATTGACAGACTTCACTGTGGCTGAGTAAAACTGACTGTAATTGTAAGGAACAGGTAGGGGTCGTGAGGGTAAATATCGATGAATTTAAGTTTGGGCTGTAGATGGGGGGTGAACGTAAGAGATAACGTAGAACTTACTGTTGGCATAAAGAATGTGAAGCCGGCAGAAAAGTAAGTAAAATAATATTGGTGAGATTGTTTGTGCTGAGTTGCATTATATTTTAACATTGAATTTTAACTTCTAATTGAAACGTGACATGTTATCAATAAGTATTACACAAATGCACGTCAGCACCATCTATTTATTCTATAGTATGGCTACATGTTTCGACTAGGTGTTAGTCATCTTCAGGCCCCTACAATTACTTTACCAGATGCTTTGTCCACTTTGGGATTTGTAAATTGAATTATTTTGACGTTCTATGCAATATATCCTTTAACAAACATCCCCGCTGAAGATGATCAGAATAAATGACCGAAAACATGTAGGAGGCTACTCTGTTTGTAATACAGTAAATTTACTTATATCTATACGCACTTGTTGGTCGTATTTCTCATAATGAATCATCGGTGTATAGATACGAATCCATGCAGTTCAGTAGTGTTCTTTTCTTCAAGTTTTAGGTTCTTGTGACCGTGCATAATGGAACGTATAGTGGAGAGTGATAAACCAACAAGATGCAACAAATCCGATGTTTATTATCAAATAATAAACATCGAATTAGTTGCATCTTGTTGGTTTATCTCCCTTCACCCTAGTGTTCTTTGTATCTCTTCCACGCTCAGTTGTTATAGGATGTAAAATTCAAGCTTGTTTTATTTAAGGACTTCTTTCAATTTCTCATGTTCTAAACAGTCGAATGGTGGGTAGATACTAGATAATGTATTGGAAAGGACGTAAAAGCAAGCTGTTGTAATCTCCTACCCAATAAGCAGTAAGAAACCCAATGAATGGACACAGCACCTTTGTTTGTAAATTACTACAATTGTTCATGTGATGTGCTGTATATTTCATAAGTAAGTATACTAGAAGAATCGTGTCCATGTCTCTTATGATATGTCGTCTGCTGTACGGCTAATGTCGACCTGCGCATCTTCCAACCTACCAGAGTGATACAAATAAAGAGTTTTATTTAAAAATACCAACAACAATAAATTAGGTGGATGAGGCGTGAGATTAGGGTGACGATTACTTTTTAGAAATCAGCTGCCCATGAAACACAGACCCTAAGTGATCCGATTGAAAACAGGTAATGGGTTACAATAACACAAGGTTTCTGTATTGGTTGCGTTTCTTTTTGTAACATTCTGTATCAGGTAATGTTCCTACTCTTGGCTGGAAAGAATGAAGAAATACGCAAAACATCTCGGTTAATGCGGTCGGTGGCCATGCTGCGTAAGAAGTAAGGCTGCACCATTAGTTACTGTACACAAGATGTGTGGGGTTCCTATCTTACTGGTTTTCATGAAGATCGGGTGCAGTATTTACCGTAGAAAAAGTTAAGATAAACACAGTACAGATGGTTGTAATAGAGAAACCAGATACAACAAATGTTATAGGGAGGACACTGATGTTCTGGTAGAAATAAGCACAGCATATAGCAGACTGTACACGATCACCCTAAGTACACTGTATGCTCTGACGAGCTCAGTATGTTAGGCGAGACTCCTTACGCGATACGGGTGGGGTTCATCGAATCGGATAAAATCCTCACTATTTGAATGAAGAGAGACCAACTTGATGTCACTTGCTTTTTTATTTCATTATTTAATGCTCAACATGTTTCGGATGTTAATACATCGCAAGCTCCTGAGGATGGATGTATTAACATCCGAAACATGTTGAGCATTAAATAATGAAATAAAAAAGCAAGTAACATCAAGTTGGTGTCTCTTTATTCAACTATCAAGATGATGCACGGTCCAATAAACATAAGATCCTCACTATTTGTTTGTTTGTTTGTTTATTTGAATCTGAGTTAAAAAGTCTGCACTTGTACAGTCAATCAACTAGTAATTCTGCAACCTCCTTATGTCACTCGAACACAGGCTCATAATCTACGAACCCACAGTCACTTCACTCCATAAATATTAATCTGTGCTTCAGGTGACCTCACAAAGAGCAACTTCTCTCACAATTACTTGACTGCCAGCGTCCAAATTTCGTGGTCAATATGAAAATTCCTTTTATAAGTTAAATGTTGGCCTTGTGTGGAATGTTCGCTTGTGTCAGGCTGTTTCCCGTCATTGTATTCTACATTACGAATACACAGTGTTTCCCACGCCTCTCAGGGATCAGTCAAACAGATTTCATTCCCCTTTGTCGGCTGCTCACAGGGTTTCCGACTCGAAGATCTCTGGAACAAACTCTTCGCCCCTTTCACTAAAGTTTCTTGAATGGAATTTGACAGTGAAATTTATTGCGCATGGCTTCGAACCATCTGCATCTGAGGCCTAGCAATCGTTTTACTTGTTCAATAAATGTACCAAAAATTGTCGGCTACAAGACTGAAGGCTGTAAATCTCAGTACGAAGCACGTCTGAGGAATAGTCACAACATAAATTACCATAAGTATCAATAAGTAACCGATAACTGGGAGTAGGGAAGTGGATGGATAGGACTGAAAGGAATTTACACACTTACTGCAAGGTCAGTTGTAAAAAAGGAGCGAGAGAACAATTTACGGATAGACGGTCTTAAAATAGGTTATAATGTTCCAGAATATTCAGGCCTACACAAGCTACACAAACTGCATAAATTTCAACTCTTCAATTAGAGAAAATAACTTTATATGCTTTAATCATTTAAAAAGAATATTAATCAAAACAACGTTAAACGAATGACTTTATTCACCGACTAATTGCACTTACATAATTATAGGCCTATATGAGACTAATCCAACAACTATAACTTTCAGAGAGTACAAAATATCCAAAAGCTGTATGCAGTTAGAATGTAAAGTCGACAAAAATAGTAAAAAGCACATATAATTATGTTGTAACAATATAATTATATTATTTCAACAATTATATTTAAGGACTCGTTTAAATTATACAGTATTCGTGTTACAATCGTGCGTAGCCAAACGTTTTGAATGGTAACATTTTCTTTCATTCTATTTGGGTAGTAATTCCTGTGTATCCTCAAGCTGTATACTCAGTGAAAGACCACTCTGTATTCTAGGCAGACGTTATGGACTCTCTGGAAAGAACTACAGAAATTTAATGTGGTAGAGCAATGATTTTTCACTTTAGGTTGTTTATTAGGAAATCTTCTTGTATTGCACTTACCACAAAGCTCATAACTGGAATATACAGAACAATAAACACCTGTCTGTATGATTACCATAGCTGACGCTATGATTTGAATATCAAAGTATATAAGTACGTCGAAACTGACAGACAGAAGGCAAACGCAGTGTCTTACCTCAGGTTTTGTAGGTAATCAGGAAATCCGTCATGCTTGAAGAAGAGAAGGATAGGTGGGATCATCAGGTTCTGCCGTTTGCTTGTACAGAATGACTGGCGACTGGTTGTTAAAGCAGCCGTGCGTCTTGTACAACGTGACGTCACGCGATATCTCGCTGGAAATGACCACATAAAATACAGGCTTCGAAGACATGCCTATCTCTATACCGATCGTTATTCCGGTGCGGAAAGCTGCATTTTATGTTCAAGTTCTGGTAGTTATATGGGATTTATTTGGTATAAGTTTACATTATATGTGTTTATGACCGTAAGAAAGAGATATGCAAACAGTAGCCCGTGTAACTTTACAGGCTGCAATTGTTACCTCTTTTGATACTAAAAATTAAACCTTCAGTGCCGAACTAGGCGCATTGTACGGACTTTTAATTCTTCATATGCTATCGATCTATGTGCACCTACTTTCATAAATAAATTTAAGGTTACAATAAATTTGAAACCTAACCTACCTGGTAGTATTTGGAGTTTAAACCTAATTATTTGATGGATTTATTCTCTTTCCTCTCTTCATTATGTCGTTCCAGTCTATTCAATTTTATAGGACCATATATGGCATAGTGAATAAGATAATTAGCTGCTCTTTGGTCGCTGCACACCCAAACAACCACATACGTGACAGTGAAATAATTACTCTGTACTTACAAAATACTGGACCCTGAGGGCCCACAGCGCTATATGACAGCAACGATACGCCGTGTTACATCGTGCCATTCCCATGCCGTGCGTTTAATAAACAAAGCCACTTTGGTGATTTTTTCTTTTCCAGTGTAACAATTTTCATGTGACTTTGGAAAGACCTGGATGATCGAAAAATCATTATTTTATTGCTGGCAGATGCAGTAGAAACGTCTCATCGTAATAAGGTCAAGACCGGCTTGAGACGCAGCCAGCCTCACATTCGAGGCAAACCAGGGTCTCTGTAGCCGGAGGTAAATCAGCCAGAACATGAAGCTGAACACTTACCTGGCATAGAGCCAAAGTTAAAAATGATTGCAGCTATAATTAGCGCCCCACATACACCTTCAAGGTGTGCACATTGACAGCCTGAAATATTGTACGAGTTTGGTAAATGTTCACTTGGCCGATGACGTTCATTAAGCATGAACGTACATGACAGGTCCAATAAAAGAGTATCGCTAGTTTTAGCATTAAAACTCTCCAGTTTCTGCACAAAGTCCACTTATGCTTTCCCTATAATTCTTCCAAAAGTCGTCGATTGGTTTCAACGTAGAGCATTTTATTGTTTGTCTCTCCAAAGGAAACACAGTGTTCAGTGCGGAACTGACTGAATCTTTCTGTAATATATGGGGGTTCTTCTTACGTTCGTTTTCAAGGGCCAGCACTAACGTATGCAACATCTGCCTGGGGGTATGCAGCCAATACACACTTCAAAAAACTCCAACTGTTCCAGAATAAGGTATTACGAATTATTACTGAACTTCCAAGGATGACGCTAATTGAGACGTTGCACAAACGAAGTGGCACGGATAATCTCAAGTGACATGTCACTAATGCAGCATGTGAACTGCAGTTTAAAACTCACCTCAGTGATAAATAACAAGTAAGATAGGTAGGCCGGTTTAATCCCATTAATTTTTTTAAGACAAATGTGATGTAACTCGTAAAGAGTGACTACTACACTGCAATGATAATGAGCTGATCATATCACCCGAAGTCCTACTTGAATAGATTATCGGAGGCCATTCTGGAGGATCCAGTCAATAGGCAGCATCAAACAAATACCTAAGCTGGATCAGATCAACAGCCCATAGGGTATGCTGATGCCAACACAACGGGCCAAACTTGGGACAGTGAAACGAAATACAAAACAGAAGTATTGTTGTTCTGCCATGTAATTTAAAGCATTAACAACGGAACAACATATTTGGAAAGGGAAACTAAAGGATTTCCATGTTCTGTTTGTCGATTGCTGGTTGGACTTCAATTTCTTGTCGGAAGGGACACTTATCAGTCATCTGGACAGACGTTTCATTGGTTTCGCTCTGTCTTCAAGGGTGGAAAAGAAGGAACTATTTATTGACAGCATGTAGTGCAGCGAATTCATTTGATAGTTACCAGTTTCAGCAGTAAAACTTGAAAAAAGAACTGTATTTAATGTATCAAATAATGATATTGTTGCAAAATTTTTTTAGCTTGAAAAAGTTTTTCTTGTTCTTAATTACGAAGTCACCAAGACAAGGGAAAATAATGAAGAGCAACACTTTTTAAGATCCATAGTTTCTACACTTTGGCAAGCCAAGAACTTTTTTTTAAACTTCAAAAATTAACGAAAACTTCTAAAAATTTTCTACTTTTTTATTTTTGTTTGATCATGCATCATTGATACAATATTATAAACAAACAACGGGATGCAACAATAACAATTTATTAATAATTTAAATCAACTCAACATGTTTCAAGCGATTATTTCGCCCATCCTGATGTCTGTGCGACCGTTCATCACTGATACAATATGCCTGCAGGCAGCATCTTCGGTGCATCATACCATAAGCTGTAAACACAGTCTAGTGCCCCTGAGGATGGGCAAAATAATCGCTCGAAACATGTTGAGCTAATTGAAATTATTAATAAATTGTTATTGTTGCATCTAGTTGGTTGTTTATAATTATCTACTTGTCTGCATAGTACTGGTAAATGATTCACGTCGGATTGTGCACACAGTTTTCCATAATTTTCGTCGTGACATTTGTAGATGTTGATGGATATGTCCAGTATTGTGACAGATGTGACTAACATAACTACTTTTAAATTCTAATGTGCACTTTGTTACCTTGAACGTTCAGTTGTGTTGTATACAATGAAAGGTATTTACTACTTTCAAATTCATTGCAAAATAAACTTACAATTGTAATCATATTATTACGTAATTTAACGTCCTGAGGATGACAACCCAGTTGTCGAAACATGTAGCCGTGTACATCGCCTGATAAAACACAATAAAAAATTTTGTTGATGGTGAACAGTAAATGCCTGTAGTGCATTTAATATCTACAAATTAATTAAATACAAGTGTTTTGAAAACATGACAAGACGTAAGCTAAGTGATTAGACTATATATATTTGACTTTAGCACGCTGCTCAGTTTACTAATTTGTATTTCGTCCTCTCAGGATCTCGCACCACTTCACGTACAGAAAGCAATTTCAGAGAACAACACAAGCGAAATCCCTTAGTCTGTCTATCTGTGGCTTCGCGTTACAGTGGGGATGTTCCATGAGAAGCATTCTGACATCAGTTAATTCAGTACCTCCAGGCTCAGCAAAAAACACTATCTGCTCTCCATACCACCTAGATTTATGGTAAAGTACTTTAACGTACACGCATTTGGGCCTTAAAAAAGCGTTTCCAAACCCAGACACACACATGCCTTACTGAAGATGAAATACGTAGAATTTATGTAAATCATTAATAATAGTTATGAAATACTTATAAAATGGACAGAACAAGTCCAGGATCGCCTTAAATGGAAGGATATTGTTGAGAAAGCCAAGACTGTACCGGAGTTGTAGTGCAGAAGAAGAAGAAGAAGAAGAAGAAAAAGAAGAAGTTACGAAATAATTTAGTGCATAAGATGAAAGAGAATCCTCTGTAATGAATTAAGGTTCATTTAGATACTCTTCCGATGGTACCTCCACCTTACCGTGGTGAAAGCTTGTGAGTTCCAGTAAATCTGAGAGCTAAGCCGGCTGTAGCGTTGCTATCAGTAGGGTCTCCCAAGCCGCACAATTAAAAAAGGTAAGAATCAGAGGAAAAAAATTGTGTAGAAAATGGGGAACTCCAATACAAATTACTCTGATGCGGGAAGCAGCGACGTCAGTAGCAGCTTGAAGCACAGAGCAAATAATGCTCGAGATAGTTCATGATCGTAGCAAGACGTCTGAAGGGCTGCTGTACTGCGATTTGGAAAGCAAGTGGGAAAACTACCACATTATTATTATTCCTCTTCCCGGATAGATTTTCCAAAAACAGACAAAAATCCGAGACGCTTCCTCTGGTTACAAAACGTACACTCAGGTATTCACAAGAATTCGCCCATTTTTTTTGGAAACAGTGGCTTCATTATCACCTGTCCACCAGAGTCCATATCTGGTTCCTCGTCTGATAAACCTGACTCCAGTACACATCAGCACGCCTACACTTGCTAGACCCATTCTAATGCACTTCCTTAACATCTACATCTACGTGTCCCAAGAGGCATCTTCCTTTCAGATATTCAGTTCAAAATTTTGCATGAAAGTTCCGTCGCTTTCGTGCGTGCTACTTTCACAGCCCATATCATGCGAGTTCGCTGCAACGCCAGTCCTTGTGGGATTTGTAACGAAAAAACTGATAATGTGACTGTTTCTTTTCCGACGGCCTCAGTCTTCTCTTCTCAGTACAATTTCACATATTCGCCATAAACATAATTAACTTATCACCGAGACTACATGTACAACTTACCCATCAACAGTGTCGTTAAATAAAAAAAACCTTATCTTTTACCCTAAATCACTTTCCCTAACTTGATTATCCTAATACATTGGTAGATATAATTTTAATGCAGTTTAGACTACATAACGAGGAGCTTTATGATTTGCAATCCCCATAAAATATTACTCGCCTGATCAAATCGAAAAGAATGAGATGAGCGGGGTATGCAGCATGCATGGAAAGAGGTGCATGCAAGTTTATGGCAGGGAAAACCTGAAGAATAAAGACCATTTGAAAGATACAGGCGTAGACTGAAAGATAATATTAAATTGGGTTTTCAAGAATAGAACGGGGGAATGAACTAGATTGATCTGGTTCAGGTAGGGTCAGCCGGAGGACTCTGGTAAATGCTGTAATGAAGCTCTGGGGTTTCACAAAATGCAGGGAATTTCTTGAGTAACTGAGGACCTGTTAGCTTCGCAAGAAGGACTCTGTTATATGGAGTCATTGACTTAGTTACGTTTGGCTCCTTTATGCCGCTTCCTCCCGTCCTTTGTTACTTGCTCTTTCTTCAACCAAACTTATCACTCTTCAGAATACTGAATTTAATATATTCCGCTAGAGGGACCAAATTTACCTTCCGTTAAACAACAAGCAAAGTCATTATTTGCGTGGACTCATCTTTATGTATTGAAGTGGGAGTAAGGAATTTGCAAAACATTTATTAGCTTTATTAATTTATAACATAGCCTTGTATATGTTTTTGTATTGGTAGACCTATGGTATAGGTAAAGCAGTCCCGTTACAGGCCTGGAGTGGCCCAGAGGGTTCCAGGAAGTTAAAGTTCCCAGATTTCATGACAACGGCACAGGATAGTGGTAAGGTTGTCAGCCTTACGCACCGGCCGCCTTTACCCCCCAGGAAATGCTCCTGGTGCTCATTTCTGTTAGAGGCTGAGTCGACCCCAGGGCCATAGTGCGATCAGAAGGATTTTATGTCAATGAAAAATTCCAATTACACCAGCGTGGATGGAACCAGCGACCTTTCGATTTGTAGCGCAGTACCTTAAC
>Ga0136643_10012689_pt1 | contig 12560 bp, 5 predicted proteins | sample TergutLab28metaG_FD_96883 | JGI IMG/M metagenome (GOLD analysis project Ga0136643, IMG submission 96883) | Labiotermes labralis P1 segment gut microbial communities from Petit-Saut dam, French Guiana - Lab288 P1 (version 3) (version 3) | ecosystem: Host-associated > Arthropoda: Insects >...
AGCTCCTGAAGATGGACGTATTAACGTCTGAAACATGTTGAGCAATATATAATAAAGCAAGTGTCATCTAGTTGTTCAACCTTTATTCAAATATCAAGATGATGCACGGTCCAATACGCATAAAATGGAATTTAGTACGAAGTTTATAAACATCTGAAATGGATCCTTATAATTAAAGCCAACGACATGCACCATTTCTCAAATTTATTTTTGATGATAAAGAACTCCACATGTTTCGGACAGATCTACTGTCCATCATCAGGAGCCTCAACACTATACACAGCAATAAGTATTTGTCATGCTGGTTATGTTGACTGTCGGCTAAGGACAGCTGTCGCTAGAAGACAGTCAACATAACTGGCATGACGAATACCAGTTGCTGTGAATACAGTATTAAGACTTCTGATGATGGACAGCAGATCTATCCGAAATATGTGGAGTTCTTTATCAAAAATAAATTTGAGAAATAGTGCATCTCGTTGGCTTTTATTATAAGAATGTATCATGATGCAGGTTCCTCTGAATGTCAAAATCTTAAATGGATTCGGCTCTCTTAATATAGGGCACATGACAGGACTTTATCGTGCCAGTACTGAGCTTCTGGGTTCCAAAGGGACTGGGGATCTTTTGACCTAGAAACCTGCCCGTGAAATACGCATATCATAATCTGTCAACTTCGGAACAAATCTCTGTGCAGTTCATCTCCCATGCAAGATAACGTCACTCAAACTTTGAGGCGAAGAATAAGGAAAGTTTTGCCTGATAGTGTTCATACATACACGAGAGAAAACGCAAAGTTTCTTTCGTTCTTGTAGCCTCAAACGTTATTATAGCACAAATAGCGAAATACACTTTATACAACTACATAAAATATTTGAACATTAAAACATTCTTCGGCCTATTGACCACCTTCAGGGGCAATAGTTAATTAAATAAGATCTTCAACACCATTGGTCTTGAATTCAGTATTTTTCGGTCTATCGTTTCAGGGGTGCCATTTAACACAGTAAGGTACTCTAACGACCACTGGTCTTGTGTATCTTACTGTGTTAAATGCTATTCCTGAAAATGGTCGTTAAACAGAAACATGTTGGACTGTTCACAAAAGTATTGTATGTGTTTATTTCAAAGGGGACTCACTTGTTTAGTTAAATTTGTTGACACTGTGGCAAAGGATCACAAATTTATGACACTTTCTGCATGCAGCTTTCTTAATTTTCTGAATGTTTGAACTATGGGAAGGAAATGGGAAAATTCAGGCCAAAAGAAGTAGGTATCCGGTTTGCGCTTTTGTCATTTTGTCAGTGCTTGTAGAGGGAAAGGACCTACTGACTTTATTAATCATAGAGTTAATTATATTATACATATAGGCCTAGCTTTTGTACTTTCGGTAACAATGAAATGAATGGTCATGGAGACACGGTGGTCTTAGCTCAGAAGTCAGTTGTGGCTGTCTGATTTAGGACTGGCGTTTTCTTGTCGCTGTTCGGTAAATGGTGAATGGAGATTTCGAATTTAAATATTTTCTTTGCGAACACTTGCACAGTTATGCGTGAGAAAAAACTGCAAATATAAAGTCTATACGAAAGTCAGTGAAGGTGTCATTTTGTAATAATCCCTGACATTGTAAATGATAGCTGAACGTTAATTTTTCGGAATGTTTCATTAGAATTTATTAAATTACGTTCAGCTTTGACATGCCTAAGTAATTAATGCTGGAATAGTCGGGTGTCATTATTTGCCTTGCTTGTTTTATACCAGTAAAAACTTGAAGATAATGGACAATGTAATGCTGCTTTTTAATTATAAGACTGGACAACTGGAAACTGTAAAATGATAAATTATCGATTGGCCTGCTGTAGGCTGATACATTTTTAATGAACCTCAAATTCATCATACTCTATTTTTCCGAAGTTCACATATCCTAAAATATATTAGCATACCTGTATACAATTTGGGGTATAGACCAACACGAAGTGTTTCAGAAAACGTATGACAAGCTTCAGGGAATAATTAATTATGTTGTTTTGTCTGAAAACTGTTAAAGGACTATCTGCATGGATCCGAGACTGTAAACCGGTGAAAAGCTATTGCCTAAAACTAAAGAAACGCAAATAACATTAGCGACTGTGTAAAATAATTGTATTTTGTTGCTTTTATCAGCTACTTTGCAATATACAGATTGTATCTGAAATAACTGGAAAAACTTCTTGAGTGAGTTTCCCCCAACTAAAAGAAGTAAAAAAGTTCATGCCGATATACTTCCACAAACACTTGGTTTCCAAGTTCAATTCTACAACATGTTGAATTCAGTCCTTTAGACATTTACGTGTGGGGAAACTTAAAACCACTAGTATATTTACTTGCAGTTGAAAATAGCACAGTTTTTTTATCTGTCAAACTGTTCGCAGCCGCCCCGTACGTTTGAATGCGAGTGAGTGTCCGTGATCTTTCGTGTCCACGCGTGCTTTGATTGAGGTGGAGGACACTTTGAGCATTTGTTTTGGATTGTGAATTGATAAAGAATAAGAACACAACAGTCATTAAACTGGAAACGTGTATTGTGAATGTATTACGCCAGCTGTGATTAAAATATTACATATTTAATACATTCGTTTTGATTGTAGTTTTTCAATTGAACTCAGAAATCACTCATTTTCGAAAGTACGTTTGTATGAGCGTTTTCTTTGTTTTGATATGGAAAACTCACTTTTGAAGTTTGTCCAAGCACTTTGTACATATTTTGCGTTGTTACTTAAATTTGTTGCTTTTACTGAGGAGGACTGCTTGGAAGGACATCACTGGCTTAAATTCCTATAAATAGAAAGATGATAGCTTGTCGAAGAAATTCCATTCCAATCCAGATTACATATTCGGCTCCAGTATGAAGGCGTTTCACTTCATTTCAACTGACAAACAGCAGAACACTGCAATCTCTGCTGCGATCATCGTTATTGGATTTATCATAAAGGACCGCATGTTTTCGCCTGCCCGTTCACCGAACCTCTCTTTGTCGCCTTATCCTTCTGCAGATAAGTGAAGTTGTTAATTAACGAAAGGAAACAGAACAGATGAGATTAATTTAGTAGCGAATAATGAAAGCTGCTGCTTCAGTAAGAGAAGATACTTAATTCACAATTCTGTTGTAGCAAAATGTACTCAGACGCTGGTGAAGTCAATTCGAACACAATTGGATTAGTTAATTAATGAATAACATTTCTGTACAAAAAAATAAATTAATTTAGTCAAACATCGATTTTATTATGTCACATAAGTTTTAAGCAAAACCAATCTGTTGAAATGGTGGTAAAGGTAAAGGTAACATCACGTTTTGCCCATTAACCCTGTTTTTAAGCTTCTGATTAAGCAGAAGTTTCGTTTGACCCTGTAAGCTATATGCTTACCGTGAATAATTGATTAAACTTCCTAATTTAAGTGGGCAGATGTGTTTTTATTGTCGTGTCTATGGCTCCGGATAAGCAGGGAATATATTTCAGTAAAATTGAGCGGGAAATTGACTTGCTAACAAATACGAAATATTAGTACTGATTTTATTTCTTCATTCATTGTAACTCCAGTCCAGTTACCTTGTTCGCACACCATGCACGCACGCACGCACACACGCACGCACAGTTATGTAGCTTAGTTTTTGAAAGTTTTATGGCAAAACACATAAGCGAATTTTCTAGTACGACTATACCGTATTAGGTCCATAATTATGATTAATTTTAACCAGAAGTTATGACGTTTTTTTTTAAGGTTAATAACGCTGAACTTTTTGAAATAACTCAGACGCACTATTGCGAAACTGCATGCTGAAGATATCAAACTTATCTGAAATTTTATTTCTTCGCTTACTTTGCGTGTCAACATTTATATTTCCACAACAAGCCTGATGCATTCTTACTGCTGCTAGCTACACAGTGCTTACGAGATGTGCGGGAAGGCGGGTCTGTACAGAAGTACAGTTTCGCTTTCACTGTAGTTACAGATGGATGCCACTTCTATGTAGTGCAGTGTGTGGCGCAGTGCAGTGCGGTCGCATGTGTACGGGAGTTTAAAATATGTGAATTTCAAATTGTGCGATATGAAAGTGTCAATAAAGTGTCACTTTATGCCCAAAATTTGAAATAATGCGAATTCACAAAATTACAAAAAAAAAATGTGGGGAGAACTGTTGCTAATTGGGCGCTTGCTGCATCTCATGTTCTTTCAGTTATCTTCGGTACTCGATGAATTTTCTAATATTATAGGAAGTGTATTACATTATTAATAAATCATTATTAAATTAACTTCTATTTATCTTTTCACATTATGCGTAAAATAAGCTAGTAGTTGCTTTGCTAGTAAAATTCCACGTCTTTATGGGAGCAGATTTCCACTATTTCCTCGACAAAATTCTGCCATTTTTCCCTACCTAGCGTGATATGTGTACTGGAATATTCATTGCTAAGATTCAGTGCACTTGAACTATAAATCCTACAAAGTTTTGAATCGATTTTCGAATCCTATTTGGCGTGATTGTTGATAAAATATTGAACATTCTCCAGAGTGGGGCTCGGAGGAATCCAGACTAATTCTACGTGACACTAATAGTCGTTTAACTAGTTAATAAATTATCCGTTTTAATATAAACCGCAGTCTTTCTCTCTCTTCTAATACAGCCTGCTGCTAGCCCTGTCCTGAATCACACCTAAATTTCTTTAAGATTTACGAGTGGGAATTTCATGTATATTTTGCATCAGGATTTCTATTTGAAATTTTGTGTATGGGCTCTTTTCTCACTTATTTCATGTGTGTTTTCTCTTTTCCAGGCTCTTTGGTTTGAGCACTTATTATTAGGCTATGGCATGAGGAGCATAACGTTTTAACTTAGAACTTACGACGCACTTCTTTTTTAACGTTTGTAGAAATGAAAATTAGGAAGCGTCTTAAATAAGGGCTACTTTTACGCTTCGAAATTATTGAAAACATAATTTCGTCGAACAATAAATGGCCTTACTAAGGAAGTAGAAAATTTTACTGATACTGAAATGTATTTGAAAAAAATTTCGACATTCTTAAATCTGTAATAGACGACTTTAAACTTATTTACTCGTGAGTAATTATCATCGAAATTATTCCTAAAATTCCCCTTCTTAAAAGTGGGACGCTTCTTTAATTAGAGGGCGTCTTATTATGTTCGTAGCAATATGGTCAGCTTACGTTACCCAAATCTTCCTTGTGTTTTTTCCCCGTCCTCGTGTTACTTGCCTCTCATACGTCGAGAATTTCTGTTCTCAAATACCCCAGAACGGAGCTTCTTACGTATGGTGAGAGAAATACCCTGCACATTTCCATGAAACGTGTGCCTTAATATTAGGCTGATGTTACAAGTTAGAATAAATCTGCTGATTTATGCGTAGAATTTGGGTACCCTTTCAAAGAAAATAAGGCATTGCTTTTGCAAATGAAATTAGGGTCGAAATGGATATTAATTGGAAATGCATGACCTATCCTACACATTGCGGCGTGGTTATTACGAATTTGCTCAACTAAATTTTCTTAATCTTTACACAAATTGAAATATATATGTAAAAATGTCTTGCAATAGTGGTTGGATTTTATGACATATCATCAACAGTGTATGTGCGAGGGAATGTGTATTCCATTATCATTAAGAATTTCTTTCGAAATTTCGTGATTTTTTCCCCCTTGTACCTATTTTCTGATAGATTATTGGCACTTAAAAAAAATGGAACCCTCAATTCCACCTACATTTAAGGCTGAGAGTCATATCTAAGTTGTTTTTGTAACGCGTGTTACTTTTTTGCGCCTTCAATACATTACATCAAATCCCAACATTTTCATGAAGTTTCACTCAAAACAACTAAAACTTTTTATTTTCCACTGCACCAAGTTGCCAATATTGTTGCTTATATGTAACAGAACGGCGGCCAGTCTATCGCACCGATTTGTTTTCAAGAACTGATTCTACACCAGTGGGCTATATTTGCGCTATTCTGATCCTGTCTGTAATGACTCAATTCTAATTATCTTTCCCATTTCAGCAGTCGCGCCTTCTTGGGCGATATTACAGCGCGTCAGAGAGAGATGCAATCTTAAGTCGAAATGCTATGCACAGATATCCACAGACTGAAAAGTCTACTTGCTTTATCAGGTTATTGTATGGCAAAAAATGAGTTTTATTTTCTTCGGCAAAGAGTTAAATTCGGAGCTACTGGGTTACACTATGTTGTGTTTATCGATTTACTGATTTTGACTGCTGGACATACCGTATTTCAGGACTGATGTAATCAATGATATTGCCAAATGATTACCAGACAGCGAACATGAATTTCTTATCTGTGATACAAGTGTCTCCAGAATGTAAGCAAATGTCCCTAACAGGGGTTTTAATCATGGGTAACGCCACATGTGGAAGGGAACTTACGGACACAAATATGTTTTAAATGTCGAGAACGAAAGAATGACTTCATTTTTCGCAGAGTTATTTAGCAAGAAAAGTTAAAAAAAATTTTAGCGGGGGAACTAACAAGTATTCAGCTCCAAAAGAAATTTGTGACGCTACCCTTTGTAAAAACGTGATTCTGATTCCTATATGAACGCCTACGACCTGCTTAAAAGTTCTGGCACGTTGCTTTAGTACGTGTTTTACAATACGCAATTATCATTTCTTCATTTCTATTCACTGAATTAACAAGTCGATCTTCGTTGTGGAAATTCACCATTTTTGCTGTGTGGGCGATACTGAAATATTATATACTGTTTAAGAGCAATTTATGCTTCAAAAGTGAAATAAATGTTTTTCTTTTCAAATATCCCCTAACATTAGGCTAACCCGTCGATTAATTTAATCCAAAAGCTGGTCCATCGCACTGCAGTGACGTGGGAGTCCTCTGTTACCCACACCTGTTTTTAAAATGTGTGGTGATAATTATTAGAGCTCTTATGGCTGTCGCTAGTCCATTTTCATGTTTTAGGTCGTTTCACAGGTTTCGAATTAACAGTACATTCATGTTACTGTAATATTTTCCGCAAATCATAGTGGCCATGAACGCGGTTCGTTTACCTTTATGTTCAAAGTGTTTGTTCATCATATATATGTAGTGTATTCTGCTGAATGTGTTACAATTAGGACTAGACTTACTGTCCTCTTGGAAAAAATATCTTGCTTGACTGTCGCATTTTATTTCATGATTTTAAACTTTAATTTTATTTGACTTTATTTTAACGCCTATTCTGTCAATATATGTCATGGCCTTACAGTAACTGGCTGGTGGGGAAAGGCATTAATGTTTCTAATGAAGAATGTACAAAGTGGCTAGACGAGAACCTGAGCGGGATAAATTTACCTTTGTCATGCTTTTGACCCTGAAAGTATTCCGTTTTGAAAAATTGTGTTGTACATATTCCAGATTGTGCAGTGTAAGTGGTTGCTGGATGTATAACTAAAGGTTTTCCTTCCTTAATGCGAACGTGACTACCATCACTTACTCTGCTTTATTACCTATGAACAAGGCTCTGCTAAGCCAGTCATGGCAGTATTATCATTATATCTGGTGTGAAGGAAATGTCATAATTACGATTTATCTTCACTTACATTCGTTACAGCAATTAGGGTCTCCTATTGTTTGTTTCTTTTATTTTATGACCTCTAATAACCATCACAGTTTATGTCACTTAAACCAATAATAACTTAATTTCATATGTTAGACGTGTAATGAATTTAGGTAGGAATAGTTAATTTATACCTGGTTGTAAAACAAAATTGAGACACTGGAACAACGTTTTACAACACCTTGCATCTGGATTGATGTCTTCCGGCTGACGATACCGTGTAGTATCCTGAGTGGTTTCCAATACAGATATGGGTCGCATAACGACGTTTCGGTTAACGATGGACCGCATATATGACGGTGGTCCTATAAGATTTTAATATTATAATACTTACCATTGTGTTACAATTGTCTACAGTATTCAGTACAGTAACACGCTGTACAGATTTTTAGCCTGGGAGCAATAGGTTATAACATATAGGCTAGGTGCGCAGTAGGCTATACTATCTAAGTTTGTATAAGTACACTATGACCTTCGCACAACGACGAAATCGCCTAAGGACGCATTTCTCAGAACGTATCCGCGTCGTTAAGCGACACATATCTGTATTTCGAAGGAACCTGCTACCTCCTCCTTCGGGTAGTGTCATGAAATAAATAAAACCAACTACCAACATCAAGGTTACAACACTTAAGTAACTACATCAACTGAACTGTACGTATTGTGTCGTGCGGTGGATGAATCGGTTGGGATAATAATTTTTTTTTTATTGTTACACCGTGCATGTTGTCGAATTACTCAATTATTACACCAACCACTGCACATATATAAAATTTATAAAATTTACACATTAAAACATTAAAAACGCTCCGACATGTTTCGGTCCTAACACCATCATCAGCATGCTGCCACAATACCCAACTTGTACAACGAAATTAATATGTGACTATTTCTAGTGTGACTTTAGCAAGGAAGATATAGCTCCCTGATGATGGTCTTAGGACCGAAACATGTCGGAGCGTTTTCAATGTTTTAATGTGTAAATTTTATAAATTTTATATATGTGCAGTTGTTGGTGTAATAATTGAGTAATAATTTTTTTACTTTCATTTTTATAATAATTTTTTCGCCACGCCCAGTTAAAACAAAAGTAGTTTAAAATACAAATAAATTTTCCGTAATTTTGGCACACATGAAGTAATATAATAATTCTGAAAAAATAATAGTACTAGTAATCCTGCAGCACAACTTTGTATAATCTTTAAAAGTGAAAGTGAATTTTGATATCAAGTGTATGGTCCGGAGGTTCCGCTTTCAAATTGCAGCCCCCAAGATCCACTATTTTGACCGAGGGCTTCCTTAAATTTTCTCAGCAACTGCCGATAAAGTAAATCTACCTCAAATCTAGCCGCGATTCCCAATCATATCATTTTCAGTTCATTAGGCAATATAGAACTTTAGTCTGATCTGTTGACATATTGTTATGGCCCATAAACAATTAATTAAATCAAAACATATCGTATTAATTTTTATTTGAGCAAAAAGCAAAGTGCAGTTTCAGAATACTGCCACGTGTGCCCGCACCACAACATGTATCTGGATTCGAAAGGGGGGCCTGGGGTCGGTCGGAACAATCCATGTGACAAATGTTTCGAACAAATAGGAAATGAAAAGTTTTTCTTCGAGCATTTAGGTTTATCCTTCTCAATTATCAGGCACTGCGCTACAAGTCGGAAGGTCGCGAGTTTAATTCCAGGTGCGTTCATAGCTATTTTTCATTTACTTAATCCTTCTGGCCGCACTCTGACCCTCAGGTCGACTCAGCCTCTAAAAGAAATGAATACAAGGACTATCTCCTGAGATTAAAGGCGGCCGGTGCGTAGGTCTGACAACCTACTCACTTTCATGTGCCTATTTTCTGCAAATTGTGGGTTCACGAACTGCCTGGTGTTCTAAGGGACAGCCCAGGTCTGTACAGGGATCTCTTAGCTGTCAGTAATCACTCCACCTGTGGCACGATTTATGTTTATTTATATACCACCGACGCTGCATGAAGCCTATTCTAGATATGAGTAGTGATGTTGAATAAACTAGTAAGAAAGAGAATCAGGGTTAAAGTTTGAATTGTCAGCGTTTCGTTGTATCCTACACGTAGGGGGCCGATGTTGCATCAAGAGTCCTACTACATGTTTAAAAAATCCGTTGTCCAATAATTAATTCAGCTCAGAAGAGATCAAGGGGTCTAATCCCTGAAGGGAGGTTGAAGGAGAGAAAGAGCACAATAACAGAAAGCAGAGGCGTCCTCAGATTTCGCCATGTTAACTCACCTTCCTGGCACAGGATTATTTTCAAACATATAAAAGTCATCTTAGAATTGTGACGTGTGTAATTGGGGTAGTAGTTGATTTCATATATGTTTACCCATCACATGAGGAATGAGAAATGGGAGTCCCATCAAACTGTAATGTTTTTAAATGTTTTGTGATTTCTTGACTTGTATCAATGTTATGGGGGACACTGACCTTTGTCTAAGATATATTTAAGACACACACGGTTTGGAAAATGGGTCTACTTTCACATAAAAATGGGTCACGGACTCCCGAAAAGTCCTGCATGTAAATATAATTTATTCTGGTATATTATGTCCAACATGATATTACCACTTGGAACACCAAAACTAATCTAAGTTATTTTGATATGTTCCATATTCTGTGCATTAATTAGATTTATAAAGTGTACAAACAACCGCCAAAAGCACTTTAATTTTATAATGTATTTTTGCTTATAATATTTTCACCAACTTGTTTCGGCCAGTAGTCCGACCATCTTCAAGGTGATGGTATTGATACAAGAATACAATTTTAGTTCAATATGTCACATTCAGTTCATAATATTAAAAATGTATAACTTCGGTTAAAATTTTTCCTTTTGAATAATAATATAGGATAATTACAAAATAGTGGACGTTAAAGTATTTAGTTTTTGTGGAGTGATATAGACAGCAGTTTTATGGTGAGTTCTAATCCATAACATTGGTGTTGTTTTGTCTGTGTGGTGTTCATACGTGATGTGTTGTGTGTGTGTGTGTGGTGTTCATAGGTGCAGTGATGTCTGTGTGGTGTTCATAGGTTCAGTAATGTCTGTGTGGTGTTCATAGGTGCAGTGATGTCTGTGTGGTGTTCATAGGTGATGTGTTGTGTGTGTGTGTGTGTGGTGTTCATAGGTGCAGTGATGTCTGTGTGGTGTTCATAGGTGATGTGTTGTCTGTGTGGTTTTCATAGGTGATGTGTTGTGTGTGTGGTGTTCATAGGTGATGTGTTGTGTGTGTGGTGTTCATAGGTGATGTGTTGTGTGTGTGGTGTTCATAGGTGATGTTTTGTGTGTGTGTGTGTGGTGCGCTAGTCTGAACTTCCACTATTTTTGCAATTATATTATTTTACATTATTATTCAAATATACAATTTGAAACGGAGTTATTTATTTTAATATTATGGAATGATTGTGCCACATTTAGCTAAAATTGTATTCTTGTATGAAAAATATAATTCTAAAGACAACTGGATTACTGCCTGAAACATGTTGGTGAAAATATTATAAATGAGATTACATCGTAAAATTAAAATGCATTTATTGGTTGTTCATACATTTTATTACACAATTTATATTTACAAATCCACTTCCTACAGAACGCACTGTGTTTGAAGTACAAAGACTTATCCTTTGATGCTGTGCGTAGAAATAATTTGTGTTCATTGTGAGGATCATACGAAATGCTTGCGTACAGTGTGTGGGTGAAATGTAAAATTTTTGAGTGTTAAGCGTCGTGGTACATGCACACTGATCATATAATTTTAAGGCTTGATATAAGAAACTATGGAAATACTAAGTTTAAGTTTTTTGTGTAGAGTCATTTTCCTTTATTTTCCTCAGCCATATAGATAAATTGTGGGTCGGGTAGCTCAGTCGGTATAGCGAGAGACTATAGGCTGGACGGTCCGGGAATGAATCCCCGTGGGGACGAGATTTTCCGCCCGTCCAGACCGGCCCTGGGGCCCACCTAGCCTCCTGTAAAATGGGTACCGGGTATTTCCCGGGGGTAAAGTGCGGCCGAAGCGTGCTGCTGACCACTCGCCTCCTTCTAGTGCCGCGGTCATGGAGGAGTAGAGCTATATCCCTACCCACCCTCTGGGCCTGAAACGGGATCACTTTACCTTTTTACCTTTACTGTCAGTGGCACAAGACACTATAGTACTGAAAGGCAGAATGATAGTGAATAATGTTTTGGAGAGGATGTTGAAGAAGGTGGTCGAAGCAGCATTTGAGGTATCGTCCCAGTGTTCCCTGCAAGGAATCCGTAAAACCACGAATCTCAGCGAGAAATGTTTGTATCTGGACCGAGATTTAAACAAGGTACATCCTGGATTTAAGTAGAACCGCTACAGCTTGTTCAACTTCCTCGGTCGACACACACACACACACACACACACACACAAATGAAACAGGAAATCGGCAAATGTACAAGCAGTGAAACTGTGTTCCGCCTAAGGTCACAGGGGGACAAATTTCCCTTGTTTAGCCCTTTGAAGTCCAGTGGTTACTGTATGTACCACCAGGTTTAACATTAAAAGATTTCTACGTTCTGCCCACACAACGTACATTTGTGTGTTTTGTACGGATCTCAGAACAAACAGCGATTATTTCCTTACACAACATTAAGTGATCGGTTAAAACAATTTATCATCCAACTGATGCACAAATATATAATTCGTAGATACAATTAGAATTATTATAAAATATTTTAAATATTGTATCTACGAATTATATATTTGTCCATCAGAATTATTATAAAATATTTAAATTAGAATTATTATAAAATATTTGGAATATTTTATAATAATTCTAATTGTACCTACGAATTATATATATATATATATATATATATATATATATATATATATGTGTGTGTGTGTGTGTGTGTGTGTGTGTGTGTGTGTATATGTG
>Ga0136643_10012690_pt1 | contig 12560 bp, 9 predicted proteins | sample TergutLab28metaG_FD_96883 | JGI IMG/M metagenome (GOLD analysis project Ga0136643, IMG submission 96883) | Labiotermes labralis P1 segment gut microbial communities from Petit-Saut dam, French Guiana - Lab288 P1 (version 3) (version 3) | ecosystem: Host-associated > Arthropoda: Insects >...
AAGTTTCAACACTACACAGAACTAGTGTGGAATCTTCTCTTTCTCCAGCATGCACTCCACGAAGGCACCAGTTCACATAATTCAGTCTTGCATCACAATTTGTATTGTAGAGTTAGTGAACCACAGCTGTCTCATGTGGATTCGCAAGCAGTATTTCTGTGAAATTTTGTGCTGTGATACAGATGTGCCTGTTTGCGCTCTCCAATCTAGCATAAATTCAACCTGTGTTTCTCAGTCCCTGTGTGTCTCCGGCTTGTTTTCTTAGCACCTAGAACAGAACCTATTGCTTAAAACATTTTTATGTAACTGTAAATTGTTTTCCTGTTTGGAACAAGTGCCACGGGAAACTTTTTGTCTGAATTTACAGTAGCAATTGCTGTAGGAATTACATTTATTGTATGCATCACAGAAAAAACATGACGCTTGAATGGAATGCCCTGCCACTGCAGACAACTCATACCAACAAGGCACCCTCTCCAACATGCAGCATGAGAGCAAGCCAGTGAATGGACATAGTGTACAACATCAGCAACCCAATGAAAAAACAAGCAATTGTGGTTATTTAAAATTATGTCCCTGTACTCACACTATGAATAAAACAACAATATGAATTTTTAAGAGGTTCCAAATGTTAAGCATTTTACTTGGAATTCAGAGAACAAAAACTTTAATAAACCTGAGATCCTTGATTCAACAAAAAGTAGTACTAAATGATATATTCAATTTCAAACAGGACATTAGTATTAGCCTCAAGGTAATTTATTTTGAGCTGAAACATGCTGCTACAAATTTTGATGTTTTGTTGACCGTGCATCTCAGCATATTTATCTCAGTATTTAACCAACTTGATGCACAAAGTTTGTTTCGCAGTAAGTTTTATTTCATGCCTCTACATGTTTTGAGCACATGTGCTCATCATCAGGAGGTCAAAATTGCATTACACAGTCTCGGGTATCATCACACCTACATGTATAAAATTTTATTTTTAGGTATGAATTATGTATATAAGGCCTGTAATCCAACAATCCTAAACTTATCTATAAATTAAGGCAAAAGATAAGTTTAGGATTATTGGATTACAGGCTCAAATTATTTATATCCTTGTTTGAGGTTCCTTGATTTGTATGTAATTTTTTTTGTTACTAGTACGGTTTTGGTGGTTATTGTATGTTTTTTATTTCGTTGGGTGTGTTTGGTGGTTGTTTACTTCTTTGTATTTTTGTTTTAATTGTTATTAATTAGGAGTTGTTTTGTTTGTAGCGTTGTTGATTTGTTTATGTTACTAAGAAGGGGCAAAGTAGTTGAGTTGAAATCAGTTTTTTTTTGTTTGGTGCTGTGCAAGGTTTTTACTGTCTGGGCTAAAAACGTATAAATTGTAGGAGATATTTGTTTATTTTGAGTTGTTTTATTGCCTCTGGTATCATCACACCTATAGGTGTGATGATACCAGAGGCTGTGTAATGCAATTTTGACCTCCTGATGATGAGCACGTGCTTGAAACATGTAGAGGCACGAAATAAAACTTATCGTGAAACAAATTTTGTGCATCAAGTTGGTTAAATACTGAGATAAATATGCTGCTACAAGTTAAACCATAAATATCTTTAATAACAAATGCTAACTTCTGTGCCAAGTAAATCAGGAAATTTATTTAGTTAAAATCATTATCCATCACTTAAAATCTGCCTGTACTACCTTGTGTCCAAGTCTCCTGATTTGATGTGTGAAGCATATTTTGTCAACAGCCGTACTGCTTCATGTGGGCCCAAGGCTTTTACTATCAAAAGCCCAAAAGAAGACCACAGCACTCCTCCCAGCTTATCACTGAATGTTGTAACCATGGAACCACAGTTCAAACAAGTGCCAGATTGGAATCTGGTAAGAAGGTCCAGTGTTTGCACCCACGCAGCATGATCCATACATGAAAGCCAATTAGCAAGCTCTAATGTGTCACCTAGATGAATGATGAGTGGAAGAACTGAGCTGAAACCCTCCTTTCTTCTCCGACGTAACACCAGATACCACAAAGATGGCACTTTCTTACACAGCTCTATAAGATATCCTTGATTATTCTCCCAGTAATACAACACAATAAATTCTGCCAGGTCTGAATAGCACACTGTTGGAGGAATAACCATGGGAAAGCCACAGGCACAAACTCCACTTGTCACCGAATTCAACTCCTCAAATGCTGTAGTAACATATAACCTCAACTGATCATCAGCAAATACTTCTGATAAACAGTTATTACACTCTGGAACCTTTTCCAAATATGAAAGAAATAAAGTGTAACAGTGGGACCTTGCTGCCTCTGTTTTCCTTCCAGTGCCTTCAAGATGCTGTTGCAGTCTCATCACAAGGTACCAAACATCTTTCACAGAAACCTGTTTGCTGAACTTGCAGCAATTAGCAACACATTCCACACTGAACATAAAAAATATAGTACTGAGAAGCAATGGGGGTGGTAGTTCATCATATGTGGCATGTTCTGATGCATATTCACTTTTAGAAGACAAGTTGCCTTCTTCATATCTGTCAAGAATTACACACAAAGAGAGATAATAGCAACGCAAGTTCGACGTTTGTATGTATCTCAATGTTTGTGTGGGATCAAGCAGGCCAGAGTAAATAACAAGAACTTTGCTTAAAAGAACATCGAGCTTCAGAGTATCCTCTGAATACAGACGTTTAAAATGCTCTGGAAACTGTTCTGTATGTTGTACTTCTTGAACTTTGTCTTGCAGCCACGTAATGAGACACCTGGTTTGCAGAGCAAAGTGGAATTTGTCACGAATAATTTTAATAACATCGTCAGTAAAATAGTGAGCAAATGGAAAGGAACCAACCATATTTAATTCAGATCTCAAATTTGAAGTCTGTGCTGTATCATCTGCCATACTACAGTGGGTTCTTATTTCTGTGACAAATAGCTGGTAAATGTTACTAACAGCATTCAGGAACTCGTATATCAATTCAGATTTATTGCCTCCATTTTGTTCATGTGTAATAAGGCGGACACACAGGTCAACAACATTTGATACATCAAGCACAGGAAAATATAGCCCAGTCCTCAACTTATCACTACTAGAGTATACAACATCCACATCTTCATTTGAGAGTTCTTCCTCAAGAATAGCCTCTTGGTAATCAGCTGGTGTTATAGCTAAAGGTTCAAATGCTATATCCTGACCCAAAAGTTTCATTTTCCCCTCTAACACTTGCCACTTCTCTCTCAGTGACTTCCATAACTCTGAATGCCTCACTTCTTTCAGTGCCTGGAGAGCTTCTGGACGGAATGTAGGATCTGTATCACTTGTGCTAATACTCTTCAATTCTGAATTTGTTTGAGAAACCAGAATATTGCCCTCAGAATTAGAAAGAACATCTAGGGCACACAGTTCCTTATGAAACTGGGTACCATCTTCTGTAAATATTCCTGTTCCATTCACGTGGTGAACTAGTTCAGGCAGTGATGTGGTACTGACAGATTTCCAATCCTTTTGGCATCCTTCACTTTTCTTCCTCCGATTATTTTCTGGTGAAGCAGTTAATGAACGTGACTTCTCTTTCAGTGTTTGAACATATGGACATGACTGTAGTGATATGTCCTGTCCCTCTTCCACCTTACTGTAAAGTGACTGCATGTTTCTCACAAGAAATATTCCAGACTTCAATCTTTGGGCATTTTGTTTCTCTTCAGCATGCTTTCCAATCTCTTGTAGTAGAGGAGAAATTCTTTTAGCTACTTCATTGTTTTCAAGTTTAGTTCCAAGATCTGCCAGAAGCTGAAGTTTACTAGATGTTTGAGCTAACTCCATTAGGTAGTTACTATGCTGTTCACACAGCTGAGCACAAAGATCATACTGCTTACGCAAATACAATCTGACTAGAAACCTATCCACAGGCAACATCATCACAGCATGAATGTGTCCTGATGATGTCCATATGTACATTATATCATTCAGTGTTTTTGCATCCACAATATCTCTGAAACTATTATTCCACAATATGACCTTACCCTTTTCAGGATCAAGGATACAGATTCCATCCCTTTTGAAAGTGAATAAAAATTTCTTTGCAATTATATACAGTTTTGTAAAGTTAAATGACTGTTGACCCCATGTTTTACTTTGACTAGTCTCCTGTACATTGCTACCCTGCAGTATGTCATGCGGTATAGTAATGCCAGTAGGAGGAACAGACAGTGCTTGTTTGAAGTGATGTGTACTGAGCACTGTTCCATCAATGCGCACCTCCCACAAGCGAGAGCCAGGACGTGCACAGAACATTTTTAAATTCTGCAGGCCTTCATAGCTTGCCAATTTCTGGTCTTCCATTAGTGAGGTACATGCAGTACCCATGGTAGCACCCTTTTGCTGATATCCTAACGGTACATCAGACTGTTCCCCTGCTGCATAGAAACATGCCCCATACTCTCCCTCTCTTAGTTTATGACCTATCTGGCAGTACTGTTCCTTCACAGTCTCACAAATGTAACAGCGAGACAGAGTTGAAACCAGCAACAGGTCCGAACATGAGTCCAACTGAACAATACGAGAATCCAGTTGCATTAATGTGAAGAATGGTGCCTGGAACATGTTTTTTGCCTGAAATGTAAAAAATAATATCATTATATTCTGAAAAATGCAGAACATAGTAAATGCAAAATGCTTATGTGTCTGGAATTGAATAGCTATACCAAATACAGCAGACGTATTTAATCTCTCACAATATAAGTTTAGACAAATTCTTGTTACACACCATCTAAAAGGACTAGCACTACAACCAACCATGAGTTCAGGCTTTCTTGTAGAAATATGGCTTCAGTCTTTCTTAACATCTTGCACCTGATGGAGATATTGAATAGCATCATGCTCCAACTGCCTTACCACTGGGAAAACGTTTCCAGTATTCACTGGATACCAGAGCTAGTGTGGACACGGAAGAGTTAATCTCTGCCCTGCTAGGCACTCAACCTGACTGACTTGTCATTCACCCCACAGTTGCCTGGTTCTGCATACCTTCTTACATGCTGTATAATCTAACCTGCTTTGGAGCAGTATGACCAGAGAAACCTGGAGGATGTCATGATAACTTAACCCCTGCAATCATGTATGATTTATCAAGTCAACCACCAAACCATGCATCCCAGTGTGCAGTGTGTCACCCAAACCATGCACTAGAAAAACAACACCTTGACAAAGGTAGTAACTCCGTAAATGCGCTGGTCAAGTGGGGATAAGCAACAAAGCCACACCTGATGGCAGACTGTTCAGATTTCAACCAAGAAATGTAGGACAATATAAATTCTATCACATTAAATTAAAAGAAGCTATCATCATGTATTTCACTCATCTTTTATTCCATATTTTTTTGTACATTAATTGTCTGTTTCTGACTTTTTTTAACCCTACAGTTGCCATGTGTCACACATTTTAGGCCCTAACAAACAACTGTGGTGCCTGAGCTGAATTCATATGATCTTTACAAGAACTCCTACATCTGAAAACGTAATGTCTGCTATTTATCTTAACTACAATGTCAGAAACATTTACAAGGTATTTTTTCCCAACACTTGAAGTTGTTAGGGAGCTTCTGTATGTATTGTACAGGGTGGTGAAGTCTTCTTACCCCTGCAGAAATGTGAGCAACATCTAATTTCATCTTCACATGCAGCTCAGGTGAATGAAACCGTGAATGATACAAGCAATTACACCATTGGACAACAGATTGTTTTCAGTGTCTGGACACGTAAACATCCACAAACAGGAAAGACAATGAACCAGATGTGTGACAATTTCCAGCAATAATGCAGACAAGGATCCCTCAAAAACACACTTTTGCAATGGGAGCACAAACTCTTAGTAACAGCAACACAGAAGAGAAGCCAATAACTGGAAGGCCATCAATCAGAGGGTGGCAGTGCAAATTGGTCAAGGAATGTGTTACCAGGTCACCACAAAGTCAACCTGTACATGATGAGTGATACTATGAATATCACATTCAACACTGTAAAATTACATGAAGGTTGAATTAAAATTGCACTCACATTGCCCAGGGCTCAGAACAGGAGCTAAAAGACATGGATTTAAACTGATGATGGGATGAATGTGCAAGGATGATTCAGACATTAACACAACTGTAAAATGTGGAAAGGTCACTTTAATGATAAATGTGGCATATACCAAGGCTGTTGATCACAGAAAATTGCATTCTGGTCCAAGAAGAATCCACATTATTTTGAGAAACTGGAACATAATCCTCCACACATCATTATATGTATTTGGATGGAGAGCAAACATTTTTTCTGATCGCATTTCTTTGACGGTCCTGTTAATCAGCACACTCATCTGGACATGCTGCAAAAGTGGTCTGTGCTGCAACCGGAAAGCCTCAGCATTTAGAATAATGCCTGGTTCCAACATGACGGGACATCAGAACAATATGCACTTGCTGTTTGGGAATACCTTAGTGAGGTTTACTGAGAACGCTGGTTTGGCTGTGGGTCACCAGCGCTGCCCACTTCATTGGACTGACCATGTTGACACCCAGACTTGTCACCAAGTTATAATCTATTCTGGGGCTTCCGAAAGGAGACTGTTACACAGCAGTTCTACAAAGCCACTGAATACCCCAATCAAGCAGTGAGATTTGCTTTTGATCATGTCACCTCACAAATGTCTGACAGAACATGGCACAGAATTATTCCTTGTCATGAGAATTATAGAGCACAAACATATCCACATGACAATTATGGCTTGTATAGTATCTTGTAAGATGTGTAATGCAGGAAGATAATACCACAGTTGTATGGGGGAAAAGTCTGTAGCACCAATGTCAAAAATTCTGCAGGGGGTAATGAGACACTGTGGCCACCCTGTACTCATATACCAGCAGTGCAGTGATGACACTTCTACAGTTAATTACATAAGATCATTATTTAGGTTACATATGCTCAAAATAATTCCTGATGAATTATCAAATACCAACCCTGAAGAAAGAAATTATCATTACTTACAGTATTCGTCAAACTAGGTGGTAACTCAAGAGCACTGCTTAAAATTACACTACATTAAAATTTTATAAAATCTAGTTACTAGTACTACAGTGTGATGCTTACCACAAAAGCAGATGCACTGACAACTGATATTTTTCCTGAACCATCACCAACAAACAGTTCACTGCTACAGAGATTCCATTGCATTGCTGTTACTTCAGAACCACAGTGCTCAACAGACAGCTGGATGCGACGAATTTTCAAAGACTGGCTTCTTTCTACTAAGCATACTACTCCCTTCGTGGTGGAAAATGCAAAAAATTTCTCATCTGGTGAAACTGACACTTGTGTTACAGAACCGTCCTGCAAAATTGAATATTGGACACATAAAAATTATGTCACATATTCAAATGAACAACAGAAGTTGTTATTTCTTAATAATGCATTTTTATTGTAGCGATTTATGTTTTGTCTAGTGATGCTGTCCGTAGGTCAGGCCATACAGCATCAAATGATAGGATAATCAGTAAACAAGTAACTGGAAAGGATGTGAAGTGGAGCAATGGTGGCCCACTTCAAAGTACTGTCATGACACTTGCCTACAAGGAGTGAACAGGCCATAAAAAACCTTAGATCAGAACAGCCACCCTCTGGATTTCAAACTTGGATCTTCCAAACACAAAGGGGTGCCAACCATATGAGATCTGAGGTTATCACGGTGGTGCTACTAAGATTCGTGTTTTCTGGGATGTCACAAAATTTCCATTTTGAAGGAATGTAATGGTTTTATCTTCAGGGCCCCACAGTCAAAGAAGAGTACCTGTGTCCACAGGGAATACTGTGTAGGTAAGGACGGCTGGAGTGCTGAAAGGGCAATTGGGTTGGCAAACCAATGGAATTAGCAACGCTATGCATTTGGCAAGGCCTTGGTGAACTGGCAGGGAAGCTTCGAGATAGACTAGTGAATGGATGTGAGGTCAGGTGATACGTGGGTGGGTGGAATATGTATTGAATTTACAAACACTCTCACATTCTCAGATTACATAGCACTGATGGAGGTACAATACGAATATAGAGCATGGTGGTATAATACTGGCAGGAGAAAAGAAATAAGATCAAAATGAAAATAAAAACATGTAAAAAAAATGAATTAAGGTAACATACATTGGCCCACACTTCATTGGCACTGTAATGTATCCATATAGGAATCCTGGTGCTGGTTTGAGATACAGATGTGGTGGAGTTTGGGGAAATGTGTGGAAATGATAAGGGAAGTACAGAACACAGAAGTCTGTGGCCCTCAAAAAGGTAGTTAACTAAATTAACCATCATGGAAGGAGCCTCCTCTGCTCTCTCACAGAGTGAATGAAAAGATATTACCTTATTTGGGAGAAGCTGAAGAAAAATACATGGCTCACGTCTGAAAACATACAGTCCCCCACTCGTTGCACCAAAAATGAGGAAGTTTCGAGAAACACTGAAGCAAGTGTACTGAAAATAATAATGAGGTAACACAATGTTATCATGGAAAGCAGAAATGGGCAAACTGCAGCCTAGCCAGTGTGTCATTGTGTAAAGAAATGTAGTAAACACATATTACAATTAACATCATGTATTAGGATTAGGAAGGTTTATTACCAGGGATAAATAATGCACACAAACTTAAAACAAAGTCCTTCAACCTCAAACAGGGCACAACAAACCACAATGGTGCAAACAAGCGCTCTCTCTCTCTCTCTCTTCAACCATACTTGCACCCCATGCAAGTAAAAGAAAAGTTGTTTTGAGCTTAATTAAGCATCATGCCATGAAGGAATATGGAGAAATAGTCCTATGGGCACACGCATTCTTAACCCCAGCACTAGATGGGAGTGGGTCAGCTACATGCCCCACCTGGTTTACTTCTGGAGAAAGAGCCACAGTACCCAGCAGTAGGGTGGGCTGAGAGGTGGTATGAAAGCAGCAGAGAAGAGATAAATCTCTGCTCCTGCCAGGAATCAAACTCCAGTTTCTCCCAATTGTTCACACCAGCCATAGCCTAAGAAACTATGCTGACTAAACTACCCAGTTTCTGTATATGTATATGCCATACCAGATTAAAATGGAATGCAACCTCTGCACAATTCTCACAGGTCTGACTTGGTTCTCTAAGTTAAATATCTAATCACCTGTGCCTTAATCAATTAATACAGTTTGTACTCACCTTAATTCTGTGTGCTGATTTCAGTGGAGTGAATACTGCATCAAGGTTGTCAATTTCTGCCAGAACAAACAACTCATTTGCCATTTTATTTAAATAAACTGTCCAGAAATGGCCCTTAAACACTTTAAAGTCTCTGTGAAGATAAAAAAAAAAGCAGCTAATTTTTCGTACAGACGAAAAATCTATTAAACAATTATCCACATAATGTCATGTGTGAAGTGGAACAAATGATACGTATGTTTAACAGAATAACAAATGCCTAACCACTTCATCCTGCCCCCAGTAAGTGAATACACTCCTTCCATTGATGCCCTACTTCTCGAAGACCTATTTGAACATTATATTTCCATCGACAACTCTATTCCAAGTTCCCTCTTTCCTTCAGCTTTCCAACCAAAATTCTGTACGCCTGAACTATGCACATTATTACCAAACATATATTAATGAATGCATAACCTGTACATCTAGTTAAATGCGTCAAGTTAGCCACAACTATATCTGTGGAGTAAGTGAAGCAAAAGGTACCTATCTATCATTTATAATTTATTACAAAATTCTGCTACCACTCATTTTGCGTATAACAGTGGCTGGTGCACGTTGGCATGACGAATATACAACCAACTTTTTTCAACAATCTGAAGAATACGTCACATGTTCAGTACTAATTACTTTCCGATTGTTTCGAAAACAAGGCACCAATTAGAGGTCACAATCACCAGCACGTGTCAGCACCACAAGTCACATGTTTCCCATGTGTCATATAGCCGATAAATATCACTGCATTTCTTGTTCTTCTCTGACACGAATATTTCTTTTGTAACTTATGTAAAGCTAACATAACAATAACACTAAAACACTTCCACAGTTAACCTTTATAAAAATTTTACACAATTCACAACCCCTAATACACTCAATTTAACTCGCCCCACAAATCGAGACCTAAGGTCAGATGGCCTCGGACGGCCTTCTATGAGCATGCGTTCTGTGTTGTGGCATGGAAGAAATAACAAAAAAATGACAGGAAGTATGTGGCACAGATCATATATGTGAGGCGCGATTCCTCGCATGAAGGTCTTTTTGAGGGACTATTGAGGGAGCTGGTTCCTCGCAACACGTAATTGTGCTTGCTTTTTGTTGCTGTTTATAGTTTGCGTACATATTATTATTATTATTATTATTATTATTATTATTATTACTTACCTATCTACTTACTTAACACCATGGAGCAGAGTCTTCTTGAGAAGCTAACCGGTTCTCAGTCAGGCAATTCCCCACATTTAATGGAGCCTGAAGGTTCATTACCGCTGTCAAAAGTGCCCTCCACTTGTCTTTATCGTGAGCCAGATCAATCCAGTCCATGCCCCCACATTCCACTTCCTGAAGATCCATCTTAATATTATCCTCCCATCTATGCCTGGGTCTTCCAATTGGTCTCTTTCCCCTCAGGATTCCCCACCAAAACCCCTTATACATTTCTCCTCTCCCCCATACATGCTACATACCACGCCCATCTCATTCTTCTCAATTTGATCACTCAATGTTGGGTGCAGAATACAGATCATTAAGTTCCTCATTATGTGGTTTTCTCCAATCCCTGTTACCTTGTCCCTCTTAGGCCCATATATTCTCCTCAGCACCCTATTCTAATGCACCCTCTGCACATGTTCCTCAAAGTGAGTGACAAAGTTTCACGCCCATACAAAACCACAGGCAAAGTTATAGTTCTGTGTATTATTATTTTTTTTTTTTGCTGATGACATCAAAATAAGTCAGGAAATAACATACCCTTATGACAGCTGGTTACTCCAATTAGAAATAAATAACATTCATGTGTGGTGTAGTTCAGACTATGTGAAACTAACAAGAAAACCAGAGTCATATCCTTTTGTCGAAAAACAAACTGGCATGGTTTTCATAGTAAACTGAATCTTCTATCACACACACACATGGACTCATCAGGGATCTGGGAGGGCTTACAGACACAGAGCTACATTTTCAGCAGCAGCTAGGTAACATTTTCTGTCAGGCTATTAGACTGTTGGGGTTAATTCGGACTGTGCCTTTCTCCTTTTCGTCACTTCACAACCTTCTGACTCTATGCTACACTCAGTGAGACCCAAGTTGGAATATGTCTGTGTTGTGTGGAATAGTGTCACTTCTTCGGATGCTTCTAAACTGGAGCACATCCAGCAGAAGTTTGTATCTCTTTGTTGTCATAAATATTTTAGTCACCTAGATTACAGCTATGGTAATTTGTAAATTGCTTGAAATTACACACTTTACAAGCTCAGAGGCGTTACCTAGATGTCCTTTTCTTAACAGATGTTTTTATTGGTTTAAAATATTGTTGCATCCTTGGGGAAACTGTTGGCCTCCACATGCCACACCTAAATTTTAGAGACTTTAGCTTTTTATTTATTTATTTACATCTGTATAGTTACATGGTTACATTAGACTTGTCAATATGCTGAAAGTCATGTTGAATGTTGAATATTTAATGTTTAATGCTGACTTTAAATGTTCAAACTGTCCTTCTGCTCGATGTACTTTGGCGGCAAATGCCATCGGCAGTGATACGAGTGTATTCAATGGATGTTCGGTCTTGGGTAATATGATTAACAAGTATCTTGTACTTTTACTACATAATATCATAAACTCTCACCTCTGATCTTGCAGTTAATTTAACCTGTAAGTGTGTTATATATATATATATATTACATCCTGGTAATTTTACATATTTTGTGCTAGTTCTAAATTGAATTATTTTTACTGACTTTCAAGTTTTGTAGGCAGAGATATAGCTATATTTATTTCACTGAATTAGATTTTGATCCATATTTTAAGGCAATAGCACATGTCACATGAGTTATGAGTTTAATTATTTAGCTAACGTGAATTTCAGTTTAAGGGCCAAACTGTGTGAGAATGTCTTGCATATTCATTCATGATTCAGCAGCCAGCATGCAGTTACAGTGTATCTTATGGTTATCTGCAGGCTTGGAACCTGATACAGTCAACATAAAACACAAAACAGACCATAGAACAGTAGTCACACCTGTGAAATCTCTCTTGAGGGCACTGGAAAGGACAACACCCAAAGCAGTATGTGGAAAAATGGGTCCATATAGGTACACCAAATGGGGACTGTGGTAGCACAGTGGTTAAGGTGCTGTGCTACAAATCGAAAGGTTGCTGGTTCAATCGCTGCTGGTGTCAGTGGATTTTTCATTGACATAAAATCCTTCTGATCGCACTATGGCCCTGGGGTCGACTCAGCCTCTAACATAAATGAGTACCATGAGTATTTGCTGGGGGTAAAGGCGGTCGGTGCGTAAGGCTGACAACCTACCACCATCCTGT
>Ga0136643_10012691_pt1 | contig 12560 bp, 4 predicted proteins | sample TergutLab28metaG_FD_96883 | JGI IMG/M metagenome (GOLD analysis project Ga0136643, IMG submission 96883) | Labiotermes labralis P1 segment gut microbial communities from Petit-Saut dam, French Guiana - Lab288 P1 (version 3) (version 3) | ecosystem: Host-associated > Arthropoda: Insects >...
CGATCAGGCCACAATGGAGGGAAGTAGCTGTACCAGTATGTGAGTACTTTATTAACTAATTCCATCCATTGCATCTTCCTATTACGCTTTTAACTATTCACATTTATTATCCAAAGAGCTTTTAACTCATAAAATCCCACGATATTGTATACCCAGACTTTTGTAAATGTGTTAATGTACCACCACCCATTACTATCTGCAGTTAACAAACCAACACACACTGCTAGTTCATTCTAGTTAATCCTTCTATTTTACAGCATGACCTGTACCGGAGGTTGCGGTTACAGTTTTTAGTACTCCTGATGATGGGTGCTGTGACACCCGAAACATGTACAGTGACTTTGCAGTGAATAAATATCCGCATACTGTTGCATCTGGTTGGATTTTTATTAACATTGAATTGTGATGCACGGAACCGTGAGCTTAAAATTTTGTTTCTAAGTTATTTTATAATAAATTCACTGATGATCTCCAATTCAAGACAGATGGGGCATTTGATGTCATTCATTATATCTCGCCTCAAACACTGCTTCCACAGGGGCTTGAGGGAGCCAGCAATAGGGAACTGGGGTCAAGATCACAAGACCATTCACACTTCCATAATGGTGTCTTTTATAGTAACTGTACATACTGATGTACAACTTAGATTAGATTAGGGTGGGAACCATGGCAACCTTTGCACTTTGACTAAGTGTATGAATTAATCAGGTAATATGGCAATTGGTGCTTAATGTGGACACAAAGATATATATAAAATGGTCTTTTACTATGAAACAAACATATTCCTATCACACAAATTTGCAGTATTTAGTTTTGTGAAGAAATCCCTGCTCATGTATGGAATTCACCATGGGACAGGGACGCAGCCCAGAGTGGAGCAGAACAAGGGACACTGCTCAGTAGCACTAATTGCACTACGAGTGAATGTATTCACCACAAGCCAGTTAGGATTACAATCTTCCACAGACGCACCCAACTGGATAAACAAATCAGGATGTGGTCAGTCCTGCACGGACTGGCCAGCAACCTTCATATCAAATGTATGGAGACAGCAAAACTGTGGATGGCAATACTGAGACAAGACAGGGTTCCAGAAATGTAAATGGTAAAAAGGGTACAGCTGCCCCTACACAAGCCATGAAGGCATATAAAGTGAGTGGAGGTATAGCTATACTCATTCTTAACCCTGGAACTACGACAAGGTGAGTGGTCAGCCTCAGGGCCCAGGCACTTTAAAAACTGTGGAAGGAACTCATGGTACCCATTACAGCCTGGGCCATGCAATCAGTATGATGTTTTGGAGAAGAGAAAAATCTCCTGTCCCTGACAGGATTCAAACACCTGATCCTCCAGTTTGTAGCCTAGTCACTCCACATACTAAACTGTCCTGGCTTCTAATGCTGAGTTTTTAATCTGGGATGGACTATGGTAAAAATTTCAATCATGAATATAACCCACAATGTATCAAGCAAAACTTGCAGGCTGTCTGCATCACGCTAAAATGTAATTTTACAGTTGTAAAAACTGTGAATTAGACTTCCTGATTATCTGTGTTTCAAATTTTATCCCTGGAGGAAGCAGATACTGCAATTTCCTTATGAAGTGAAGTGCCCTCACTTGGTTGCAGTGGCCCATGTGACACCTTTTAATGAAGTAACAGAGGGTGAAACTCTGGACACATGACTGCACTAACAGTTCATATTATGAGTGATGTCTGCCTTGAAAATAACAGAATACAGCATCTGATAAGTGAATTTCAAGCACCCAGCTGTAACAGTGTATCAAATTTCTGGCAAGAAATGTGCACTACCACGTTCACAAGTAAGGATAAATTTTCTGTTACATAACCCATTCATTACTAACCAAACATCTGCAACTTCCTTAGGCATACTTCCTGTAAAACGTGCAACTGTAAAACATTGATAAATGGATTTATACATATAAACCACTATTTTCAAAATGTCTTTTTTTTTTTTAATTTTATGAATTATTAAAACATGACCATTTTAAGAAAATTATGTGCAGGTGAACAGAATTATACATTTAACATCCATTCAACTAAGGCATGCTGGATAGTTAATTGTCTATCCCATTACAGCAAAAGTTATCATACTTACTGCGTCTTTAAGCGTTTAATGGAGTGTACATGCATGTAAACACACACACACACACACACACACATACTGTGAATATGTATTCCATATTACCTGGTCCACTCTAGCTTCCATTACAGTTACACACCATTCACACAACACCCTGTAGCAAATTACTCACTTTAGTAACAACAGGTGATGGTTTGAAAAAATATTCATTCAAGTGTAATTTGGCAGTCATAACTACTCCTTTATGTCCTAACAGGAACATTTTTAGCCATCAATCTAAATATCCTCTTATACGAAAACTGACCATTTCCTTCAAGAAGAAACAATATACAGTGGGGTATGCTACAATGAACAGTTTTTATCAGTAAAATCAGGATGCTACAACAAAAGCGGAGGAATACTATCGGCTGATGTAGCAGGCACGTGCGCATGACATGTCACGCCTTCCCCCCTCTGATTAGAGTGTCAGTCATCATCTTTGTTATCGTTTCTAACGTTCAGTTATGAGTTTAGTTCAGTTTTTTTATTGTGGCTGCTTGGAAGGTTTTCTTTTAGGTGCTGGAATTCAGCTTGGAGGCCATTGTGGTCTGATGTTGTGGCTCCAAGGGACTTTGAAGATTTTCAACAGTTGGAGGAAAAGACTGTTGTGCAAGAAATTGTGTGTCTGGGCAGTTCCATGGGCCTGGAGATGAACAAGGACGATGTGGAGGAGTTGGTGGAGGACCACAGGAAGGAGCCAGTGAAGTTTCACAATGAAGAGGCACAGGCACTGAAGCAGAGGATAAGTGTCAGGGACGTGGATGATGAGGAGAAGGAAAAAGTCACAGCATTCCGGCTGAGGAATCTGAAGAGGTGTTCTCTTACTGGAATAAACTGTCCAAACTTATGAAAGATTATCACCCAATACTACTGCTGTGGAAATGGGCCTTTATCATTTTAATGACACCCCATGATGGCCCACCTTCGGAGAGTCCAGAAATCCAGGATTAAGCAGTCAAACCTGGATTCATTCTTCAAAAAGGTGGACAAACACCCTCCAACTGATGAACCTCCCACAGGACTAATTTAATTTAGGTTTCAGTCAACACACAACATATATTAGCAATTATGCTTTAATGGAACATGTTTCGACTCGGAGGAGTCATCGTGAGGCTACTTTAAAGCCATACTGAGGTGTACAAAGTAACTGTGCACATTTGGGATCCCAAAGGGCTTACAATAATATGCATGTAGAGTTAAAAATTTACACCATTTAAAAGACTGATACGTTCTTATTTAATTGTCCAGTGTATCTGATTGATATTTTATTTAAATGGTTAAAATTACTGTATTTATATTCTCAATTTAATTACTGTATATATATAAATGAATTCGCTTCCATTCTGATGACGGTTGTCGTGATCATGGTTACTTATTTCCAACTTGGATACGCTGCTTGATTTCAGGGGTGTAGGTGGTTGTGATTCTCCACTAGTTGTGGTCCATATAGTTCAATATTTCAGCAGACTACAAGTCATTGTCACATGGTTTTTGTGGATGACAAGCTTTTGGTTTTATGTGTGGTAGCGATTGATCCTCTGCAGGGAAGTATCTATCTATGCAGTCGGAGTGAACGTCCCCTCCCACCGGACAGTCACCCATGATGGGTAGGAATGATAACTCCTCTCCTTCCACCTCTATGTGGTTTTTTTTAATGATTTTTATTAGGGAAAGTTTGTTTATATTTTAACTGGAGAAGATTGTTTATGCTTTTGTTATGGAAAGTATGATTATAGTCTTCACTAGGGAAAGAATGTTTATGTTTTTCATGTGCATTAGAATGTTTATGCTTTTTAAAAGGGAAAGTTTGTTCATAGTTTTCACTAAGGAAAGACTGTTTATGCTTTTGCTTTTGTTATGGAAAGTTTGATTATAGTCTTCACTAGGGAAACAATGTTTATGCTTTTCATGTGCGTTAGAATGTTTATGCTTTTTAATAGGGAAAGTTTGTTCATAGTTTTCACTAAGGAAAGACTGTTTATGCATTTGCTTTTGTTATGGAAAGTTTGATTATAGTCTTCACTAGGGAAAGAATGTTTATGCTTTTCATGTGCGTTAGAATGTTTATGCTTTTTAATAGGGAAAGTTTGTTCATAGTTTTCACTAAGGAAAGACTGTTTATGCTATTAAAATTTACACGTACAGTGTACAGGTGGCTGAGAAGTCACTGTACACCGACCAAAACGCTACCATAATTTGATATGAATCACTTAGTACGCCTTGGTTACATGTCCAGTGCATCTGTATGTGCACCTTGATGCTGGACACACACACGCATGCGCCTCCATGTCCTCTTTGACATACGTTGGAGCATTTTTGGAGTAATTGTGCGAAAGGCGTCTTCCACAGCTCTGCGCAAATCTTCGTTGTTGTTGTAGCGATGCGCAGCCACTCTTCCCTTGATAATACCCCACAACGAATTGTCTGGTGTGGTAAGGTCAGGACTACTTGGTGATCATGGCATTGGTGCCGGAGATGTCGGTGAGCCACGGCCAATCCAGCGGCCTGGAAAACATTCATTCAAAATATCACGCACAGAAAGAGCGAAGTGTGCGGGTGCCCCATCGTGCTGCAGCCACACATCATCCAGGAATCCGCTGTCTCTCAGCTGAGGTATGAGCCATGTCTCCAACATTGCCGAATAAGATGCCACATTCACCGGTCCATCGAAAAAGTAAGGTCCAATCAGATAATCTGATGTCATACCCGCCCATACCATCACGTGTTGGATTATGCTCCAGCTCCTGCGTGAAATTGGGAATCTCCTTTGACCAGAACACCACATTTCTGTCGTGCGCACTGCGATAGATGGCACATTCGTCACTGAGAAGAACCTTTGTGCGGGATACGGCATTTGAGAATGTGTTCAGCAGAGCACGGCACGATTCATAGCGTCGATCCATATCGCCACCCGACAGTTCATTCACAAAGGTTGGGCGATACGGCCTCACATTCAAGTCTTTCTTCATGTTGCCCGTGGCACACCAAGCTCTAATGATTGTTTCCGTGTCGACTTCATTGGGGAACGTTCAATGGAAGCGGCAACCGCTGCACATGTTTCCAGGCGCGTTGTTTTTCTCCCACTCCGCAGCCTGTCTTTAACACTTCCAAGAGCGAATGCTCGTTTTTCCCAATCCAGCAGTGTCGCTCTTCGTGGTGGAGCCTTATTAAACCGTTCCCGGAACGCAGCCATCACTTGAGACATGGTTTGTCCCGTGTGCTGTCTCTTGTGCACTCACACACTTGCCACCAAGCGCTCCTCGATAGAGTAACTGCTTGTGTCAGCCATACAGAGAACACAATTAAATTCTGTGGCTGCGGCAAATCACGTGTGCACTATCTTGCACACTGTTGCCAACCTACCATTTTACACTGTACTGCATGCTGCACTGTGCTGAGTAAACTTATATTGAGTCTGAGGTGCGTATTGTCTGGGTGTACGGTGACTTCTCGGCCACCCTGTATAAAACTTAAATTAATTTTATATTATTTTTACACTTGCATTTTTGATTTTGTATTATATTTTTCCTGTTTAAATGGTTGTGTTGGACGGTAACTTTGCTCCAGGCTGTGGGCCTGGAACAGATTAACCCTAAATACATATATTTCAATGTATTCTAGAATGAACAGATGCTATAACGAACGAGGTTCCAGAACCAATTACGGTCATTCTAACATATCCCACTGTACTTGCTGTTTCCTTTTCAACTGCAAAGAGTTCACATATAATAATTCTTCATAACTCTGAAAATGACAAATAAATATCTCTCACAAAACTTAAACACTCAGCTCTCAGAATTCAATACTATGCATCGGATGTGACGTACAGGGACTGTCTCTCTGTCGTTCTCGTTCATCTTCTTCATCACTCCATGAGGCAATTAATGAGTCTGATGCAGAGCTGTCATAATAACTTCGTGCAGTCAGGTACACCAGCACCAAACAGTGCAGAACATGCTCATGTGGTTTCTCCAGCAGCACCTTAACAGACATTACACTGCATATTGTTTTAAGTGGCACTGCTGATGCAAAATAATTTTTACAGAATTTTCATCAACAATTTTCCCATACAGCATACTCTGCAGAAGTACTGCAAATGACAACTTCTTGTTCAACCAAATACACTGCACAAGCATGCTGAGACCATGTGTAACAAGAGACATCTAGGCAACCATTCCAGATGCCCATGTATTAGCAGAAAAAAAACACAGAAAATAGATTGAGGCAGTCCACCTACACAAACCAAGAATGCACATTTCTCTGCTCAGTGACATGATAATTGTAACCTTCTGTAGTACCCTAAAACATAATATAGCTCACCTCAAATAATCGCAGTGTTTCTAGGCTGACCTCATCTTGTCCATGGAAGCAGTTGTTGAGCAGATGTTGTCTTGTTGGACAAGTGGATAAACCAGGCAACTCAGGTTCCCTACTCTCGCCAACCAGCCAGTACAGGAATTCTGCAGCACAGTAATAGAACTTGTTGACACAGGCCCATGCTGGTTTCCTTGTATTTGTATGCACAGTTTTAAGGTGCACAATATCATACAAAAATATTTTGTAAGGCGTTTGTACACGGCTGTACTACATCTACTACAATTCTTCAATTACTGTTTCGTTATTAGTGTATTCAATGATGATTTCTGAACTGCTGAGTTTTAAAGTGATTACAGGAGACTATTATGAATGATAATCATACAGTGGAAGTGGTAAGGACCTATTTTAACCATCTGCAGTCCAAGTTAGTCTTGTCAATTACAACAATCTGGAAAAAATTAATTTCCCACAAAATCTCTAATCTTCAAAGTCCAAAACAGGCACTAGATAACAAGAGCTTAGGGAACACCAAAACTAAATCCTGTAAAATAATGTGTTGATTGGAACTCAACTTTGGACCTGGTATAGTGGACAGTCCTGTCAAATTTAAATCAATACTGGCCTGATAACCTTTATCCTATCAGTGTGGGTGTGTAAATTCCTAGTGCATGGTTTATGAAAAAAGTATTTAAACAGAAGAAGATAAAATTATGAAATAAAGAGCATTTTGTGGAAAATAACACAAAGTATATATCATGTCCCAGATGCAGTAACCTTCCTTGTTGCCCACATACATAAAACAAATTTCTAGGGGTGTTTTCCTGGGTGTATTCACGTATGTGAACTAACTTACTTACTTACTCCATGGAGCAGAATCCTTCGTGACAAGCTAACCAGTTCTCAACTAGTGAAGAAATTCCCTGCATTATATGGAACCCGAAGGTTAATTACCACAATTACAAGATCCCACCACCTGTTCCTATCCTGAGCCAGATCAATCCAGTCCATGCCTCTCTATCCCATGTTGTGAAGATATATCTTAATACTATCCTCCCATCTATGCCTGGGTTTCCCAAGTGGTCTCTTTCCATTCAGGTTTCCCCACCAAAACCCTGCATGCATCTCTCCTATCCCTCATATGTGCTACATGCCCTGTCTAACTCATTCATTTGGTAAGGAGTACAGATCATTAAGCTCTTCATTATGTAGTTTTCTCCTCTCCCCTGCTACCTCATCCCTACTACGCCCAAATATTCACCTCAGCACCCTATTCTCAATACATACGTGAACACGGGTGTTTTGAAGTTTAAGGTACTGGTTCCAGAATTCATGTGTAGGGACACAGGAAGCATAATCAACAAGTCATGAAGGCAGAGCCATGGAAGTAATTTTATGGTAATGGATGTTCACTTCTATACTCCAGCACCTTTACTTCCAACGAAAGTGTCCTGGGTAGTCACTCAATACATATTTAAGTGAGCCTCATTATGGATGTGGATTCAAACAGAACATACCGTTTCCCCTACTAGGCATCAAATTCCTGACCATAATCAATCACTTCAGTGGCAAAATAAATCAAAACATTTACATCTACATACCAGTAAGTAGCGCAGGAGCAGAGACTTTCTTCAAGCATTTACTAATGAACGCTGTGATGAGGACTTCATTGGAATCACATGGCTGAAGAAGGGCTGGGCCCAGGACTCTTTCAAGAAACTCCGACCGTATGCTGCCAGCTAGTGCTGTGCCAATGATTGGATGAGACTCACGAACAAACTATTGTTAAAACACCAACAATGGTACACAATAAGGATGCAGGTATTCGACATTCATGTGACAAGTGTTTTTGCATTTTTAGCATTAAATGTTTGACACAGCCTACTGTCAGTTACTGTCTTTGTGACCTTCCAGTTACAACACGAAGACATCAAAGGTCTAAGTTACAGTGCCGCTAGGACAGAATTCCTCTCACACCAAATTATATTAAAATGTATGAATTGTTTGTACACATAAAAAAGATATGCAATGCACATATAACATAACATCAAAGCATGTCTGCATGATGTTCGTACCTCCTCAGCTGTCCTAACAGCCCAATACCATTTCACTGGAAACGAGCATTACCAAGAAAATTTAATTCCACCAGCAACAATAAAACATACTGTTTTTGCCCAATTTTAACCAAATGTGGAACTTGTATAGATTTTCAGAGAAGTCCTCAAAATCAAATTTTACAAAAATGTGTCAGGTGGAGCCACACTCATAATGTAAACGGACAGGCGGACAGAAGGACTAAAAGTCTGATACAATTCAGGTGAAGACAACACTTTCATGGAGATTTAATGTTGCAGGGAACATTACACTGTACTCATTTCTTCATGCAAAAAGCCGATTTATTTTCCCAATTTCAACCAAACTTGGATTTTTGTGACATTTAAAAGTTCCCAGTATCACAATTAACGAACATCCATCCATTGGGAACAGCGCACATGAATGCAAACAGAAGAATGGATGGACAGAAGGTCAGGGTGGGTGGGTAATGGGTGTTCTTTGTGACTATGCTAATGTGCCTATAAACCTAAAAAGGTGAAGTTGTCATCCACAAATGCCATGAATACATACAGGGGTCATAAGTACAGCTGCATTCATTCTTACCCTCAGTACTATGTTTATTAGTGGTAAACTTCGTGCCCTGGCTGTTTTACCCCCCAGAAGAGAAGCCCAGTACCCAATGAATAGCAGGCTGGGTGGGACCCAGAGCCTGCCTGGACAGATTCTGTGTTTATACATATACCACAGCATACTGATCTGGTGGATATCACAGGTACCACTTCTCATGAAATTCTATGCAAATATTCAATGCTTATTAATTTAACCAGTGGCAAATATAATGGAATGAGACCAACTCACCTGGTCACAATAGTCAAGCCATGCAAGAAATGCTGCCACCTTACGACAACCTGGGAACTGTGAATTCTCAGTCCATACAGGTGAGTCAAGGCTGAAAAGAATAACAATACAAGTGAGGCCCAACTGTTTAGTGATAACAAATACCATGTACTTACCCATGTATAAGATGACGCCCTTCACACTAAAATTTCAGGAAAATAACCAATACAAAATATGTTCAACTTTGTGTGCAATTATGTGATCACTACCCCCTCCCCCCCATTTCTGAAATAAATTGCAAAAAAATGCTCACCTTATAGACAGGTAAATACAGTAACAGCAAACTGCAATGTATCCTCTAATACATATAATACATTACCTAAGAGATCTAACTGTGTATATGGAACAAAAGGAAAGGAGATGGTTCAACCAGTGACGGTCAAGGGCTTCAAGAAGTTTCTGCCAAAAAGGTGTTCTTCTGCATGCTAGTAAAGCATACGGGCAGTTAAGGTAACAGCAACACACATTCACAGATGTAGGTGAGTGGTCAGATTCATGCCCTAGGAAAGTCCCCGGTGTGCAGTGAATGGGAGACCAACAGGAGAACCAAACAAACACCTCTTCACAACTTGCTACTTTCAGCTACTCCAACCCGTCATTTCCATTACTCCCATGCCCAACTAATAAGCATGGCATGAAAGTTTACTGCACCATTAAATCATGGTGAAGTGAAGAAAATCCTTAAGCCAACTTCTGCAAATATGAACCATTTCAGTACTATGTTCACAAAATGACAGGGAGATTGTGCATGAACACATTATAGCCTCCTAAAAATCTGGGGACACTTAAGTACACAAGAGGGAATATATCTTTAGAAATACAGTGTGAACATGTAACCAAATATTGCTGGAATACTTTCTTTCAGCTTTGCTGAAAGAGTTACAGTACACTAAGAGATTGCAATACTGTCTGTGTTTCTCCTGTCTCAACTGTTAAAAAAAATAACTGATTTTCATGAAAATTCATATGTGTGCCATAGAACAATACTCAAAATCATACTTATAGATTTCCTGTGATCATCAATGACAACAACATTGATGATTCATGAATGTGAACATAAGCACCACTTGAACTGGGGTCCTGGCACCAATCTTTGAAAATTAGCAACTTCTGTTATGTGTTTCTTTTTAGTGGAATGCAAGACAGTAAGATCAAATTTGCATGAAATTTTTACTTATCTCTTGGTTTGACCACAGCAATTAATGAATATGTGGAGAAATCTGGTATAGAAATAGTGACTAATATGCCTACAAATTCTGTAACTGCTTACAAATCAATTACAAACACAACCATAAAAAAACTACGAGATAATGCCTGACAAATTTAAAACACACAAACTCTACATTTCAGTACTATGTTCTTCCCAAAATAAAGTGACAGCTGTTGACACCATAGCAGCAAAAGAAGCAGTAATAGTAGTAATAAAAAATAATAATCTCCAACATGCTTATACCAATTCATATAATAAAACCAACTAGATGCACTAATTTCTCAAATTTATTTTTTGAATAAAACCCTACATGTTTTGGACAGTTCCTCTGTCCATCATCAGCAGTTTTTCACCGTACACACATCAAAGGCAGGATCAGGATGGAACTCCAGTTCCGTCCTGATCCTGCTCACAAGCTGTCAGCAAACCTGTACGACACGTACCATTGCTGTGTGTACAGTGAAAAACTCCTGATGATGGACAGAGGAACTGTCCAAAACATGTAGAGTTTTATTCCAAAAATAAATTTGAGAAATTAGTGCAACTAGTTGGTTTTATTATAAGAATTCATCACGATGCACGGTCACCTGAATGTCAAACACTTATACCAGTATGCAAAAAATTTTGATTCAATTAGAACTAAATCATATGACCATCTGTGCATAAGAACAGTATAATACACTATCTACACCTTGACTCAACTGCAGTTGCTTGCACTGAACTGCTCTGTCAAACCTGTGTGGAACTGCTGTAAAAGGAAACTGCAAGTATCACATGTGCTCAGTTTACCCCATGATGAAAAGAAACAGGGGATTTTAAAACCCCTGTTTCTTTTCATCATGATTTTTGACTGTGCAGAAGCAAACCCCACATTTCTAGCCCTATGCATATGTGCTTTACAATGTTTTTATTTTTTATATACTTCAGCATTTATTACTTCCCCAAGACTGTGATTTCTTTAACTTCGCATATTACATATTCCTAATGTGTATTAAAAATGCCCTGTAGACAGAACATAGTTCCAGAAATGTAGTGTTTCAGGTTCCATGTTTCTAGTCCCATTAATTATTAATGAAAATAGTAAAAGGCATTAACACAACTTTTACTTCTGTTACTTCAACCCTAAATGGCCATCTACACGTCATGATGCTAAACACCTATTAAAACACATAAACCGCTCTACAAATACTTTTCTAAATTGGGATCCCAGTTTTTACAATTTTGCTTTGTTTTCTTTTTACATTTTGCTCTTTTTACAATTAATTAAAATCTGACAATAAAATGACTATAATTAATATAAAAAGTATGTGGTGCCTGGACACAGATGGAGTCAGACAGCAACGCTGGTGATGGTGGTTATTATAGTATACCCTCTAATCAGATTTATCAAATAATATTCTGTGTATAGAACTCTGTGACAATTATACCCTGAATAAGAATGAAGCATAAAGACAGTAACAAATTTACACAATTATATGAAAGATGGTGTACACAGGACTGCTCAAATTCTGTTAATAATACAAATTTGTTGTAATAATTTTACAACACTGGTGAATTTATAACAGTCAAAGAATAGCACTTTTCCTCCTTGAAAGGCTTCTAATAAGGGCTCCTCACAGATCCCCTTCCTTCAGAGGTACTGGAACATTTACGCTTAAAGGAAAACAAATGGGTCATGGGGAGGAACACATACAGGAGGACGAGGAGCAGGAGAAAGAACAGAGTTCATATCTACCCAGACATTTGTGAACTAGTACCAATGCTATCGACCGCCTCTGTGGTCTAGTGGTCAGAGTTTCTGGCTACAGATACAGAGGTCTCGGGTTCGATCCCCGGCGCTACCAGATTTTCTGAGTAGCAGTGGGTCTGGAACGGGGTCCACTCAGCCTCGTGAGGTCAATTGAGGAGCTACTTGAATGAAAAAAGTAGCTGCTCCAGGTCTA
>Ga0136643_10012693_pt1 | contig 12559 bp, 5 predicted proteins | sample TergutLab28metaG_FD_96883 | JGI IMG/M metagenome (GOLD analysis project Ga0136643, IMG submission 96883) | Labiotermes labralis P1 segment gut microbial communities from Petit-Saut dam, French Guiana - Lab288 P1 (version 3) (version 3) | ecosystem: Host-associated > Arthropoda: Insects >...
AGCTACAGCAGATTTGCAGTGATTTCAATATCATTAAACACTGCACTCATACTGTAGCCTACCCTGTGCAGATATTTCTTGAACAGTCACTGGCACTTTTCACGCTGTAGAGAGTCTTGAATATCGAGCCATACAAATCAGAACGAAACAAATTAATACGTAACGTCTATCCAACAACGTTCGAGATCTGGAACACATCTGCCTTACTGCGTTGTAACACACTTATTTCACTTTGACTTATTACTTTTCTTGTGTCAAAATGGAGGGACATCTTGCTCACACTCAATCACGCAATCTATTGTTGCGAAAGATTTCCTTATCAGCGTCTGATCCTCTCTCAGGTCACAGGCATGTTTACTCAAAGAAAAGAAGTGTCGCTGGTATCAGACAATGAGAACAAATATGCAGACACACTGTATCGGTTCGTAGAATTAATTCACTTCTACTCAGATGCGCTTACACTGTGAATCACAGAAGCACGTTTACTCCAAGCAAACCCAATAATCAGAGTAATGCCATAAGAGATGATTTTACAAATTTCGGCTTCGTTTGAAAAATATTACTTTTTAAAATTCCAATTGTCTCTTTCCCAAACACTCTAGATTGTGCGTATACTGACTGCGTAGTGTAATAATTGCAATGTTACTTTCAAAAGTATTTTGAAGAAAGAGCTTTGAGATAAAACAAAATCTCTGTCCACTTCGCTCTAGTATAATTTTCCCAAAATCCCAGTATTTTTTAAAGAAATAACATTTCAACAACATTACAATTAATTCATTTCCAATATATGACGATTTTTGGTTCATGCACATGTCTTGCCTTAGGGGTAACCCATCAGCGAACACTTGTGTCTTTTGAATTTCTACAACATTAAGAGAGCAAAAATTAACCTGCAGCTTCATATCATTCCGTAATTGTCATTTTTCTCTCTTTTTTTCCAAATGTTAAATCACGAAATAATTTACACTCATTTATCGTTATAGGGTGTCAGGTTTTTCATTCATCTGTATAATAATTTCGCCAAATTTTAAAATTTTCGTAGATGCGTCAGAAAGTTTAATTCCACTTTCAACTTATTCCAACTTCTTAAAAATGTTCCTACCTTGTTCTGTTTCATATTCTTAGCTCGATATAAAGAGAGAATGCAGCAGTTACATCCTGCAGGTTCAGTCTCAATATTAAAATTATTTCAATGTCCCATTTCACCTGCAATCCTATTTTCAGTGTCACGAACATTCTGTCTGTATGTTTGTCTGTGTGGGGCAAAATCTGCTCTTCTACTTGTTTGAATATATGGGACGATTTTATCTTCACGTATAGAAAACAGATTCAATCCATTTGGATAATATGGCAGTAGAATTGATAGTTTTATTTACACTGAATTATATAAAAATATATTTTCTCACACTGGTTTGAAAATATTCGAGTTCGGCTTATATACCGTAAATTTTTGAAGGGCTTCTCCATGTTTCATGTACAGTTTTTGGAACACCCATTAGCCGAAAACAAATGCAACAGATAGACTGCTACTAGTTAAAACCCAAAAGTGAATGGTGGCAGGACTATCGCATTTGTTGAGACAAGGCGACGCTAGCTCGAGTCTGCGAAGTTACATTAACTTTCACGTATTTTTGGGATTGGACCAAGTTTTATTGAGAAACCTAATTCCGGGAAGAACTACACTAATTATGACAGTGGAAATCTATAAGTAGTTAGTCGGATGGATTTAGGAAGAGAGGACGGGAAAGCATTCCTTCTTCCATTTGTCCGTCTGTCCGTCTTGTCACCATGATGTACACGCCGGTCTTGGAAAGTAAAGAAAAAGCTGAAATAATACTTTTCATGTCTTCAGAAGGAAAACTCAAACAGAGGTTATGTTGAGTACTACATTTACGATAAGCCCATTACTATGACGGAGGAACCCCTCAGGGCGCCGGTACATACAAGAATAGTCAAAAAATTGATTGGTTGGTAAAATAAAATTATTCCTGTTCTTAAGACGGGAGAAAATTCGCTCAGGCAACAGCCATTACCAAGAACAAATTCAAACTATCTCCGTTGTTAGGATTAAAATGCATAAAGGACATGTCGTGTTCTGTTTGAAGTTACCACTCTGGATTGTTCTTAGTATTACTGATCAAATTGAAGTAATCACCTCCTTTGGGATAGGTGGTGTACAGACAGAGATACGAACTCAGCACCTCCAGAGTGTAAGTCAGAAACTATACCGACTGAGTCATCCAGCACGATGAAGGCTTTGCAGTGTAATGTGAAAACATTCGACAGGAGTCAGGTTCATATCATTACACCTTGCCACACTCCCTAATCTGAACACATTCGTCAGGTGTCAGTTTCATATCATTACACCTTGCCACACTCCCTGCTGGCCTGCCAGAAAATCACACTGGCCTATCAAACTGAAGTATATCACGCGAACAGAAATAGACATGATGAGCTGGAAATGAAACGTATGTAGCGGAGTGGATTAGTCGTCTCTGTACACCTAAAAAGACACTGGGGATTCCGTGGATATTCAGTGACATCAGCGGCATGACATGGGTTCCTTTGTAGTAGGGAAAATTTCCCAGTTTCACAGATCATCCCTTATTAATTACAAATAATCTACCTTATATATAAAAAAATAAGATTAAGTTGTACGAGTATCTGTGTGTGTTATAAAGGCTTATGTACAGTTACAGCAAATTACAACACGTCATTAACCTCGGCACTAATTTCAGCAAGTTGTTTTCATGCTCCTGCTGAGCTATTCCCGGAATAATGAGCCCACTTACTTAGCGAAGAAGGAGGTTGTTGGGCCCTACACCAATGTTTCTCAAACTTTGTGAGACCGCGGACTGGTAAATTCTTTTTCGTAAGACTACAGCCCGGTCCCAACAGATTTCCTCGTCAGTACCTTTCCAAATTTTTCTTAAATTCATATATTAAACTAACGTAAGTATTAATAATTAATTATGGCATAATCATAAAGCGTATTAATATAATTATGTTTACGATGTGGCATGTTGACAAATATAAAATTAAGTTTAAATTATTCATCAATTCCAGGAGAATCTCTCGCGTCCCGGTATATTTGATGCCAGGGCCCAGTACCGGGCCGCGGCTCGGTGGTTGAGAAACGCTGCCCTAGATTATGTCTGGACTTTTAGAGCAGGGTAAATCTCTTGCCCTGCCCATCATTTCCCTTTGGCACTATACAGACCAAGCTCACTAGGTTCCCAATAAGTAACTAAGTGAGACTCTATACCTTATTTCTACAAATACCATTATTTATTTATCTCGTACACGAGACGGCCACCTATAGGTGTGATGATACCAGAGGCTGTGTAATGCAATTTTGACCTCCTGATGATGAGCACATGTGCTCGAAACATGTAGAGGCATGAAATAAACTTATCGTAAAACAAAAATGTTGTGCATCAAGTTGGTTAATTACTGAGCTAAATATACTGAGATGCACGGTCAGCAAAACGCCCCCCAAAAAACCAAAAGTTATTCAACCATCCGTCCCGAATCAGAAACAAGCAAAATAATTCTACATGCTTTCACCTAATTTATTTAATTACAATTTTAATAATGTCATTTCGGATGCTCCTGGGGCTTTCAAGTGATTTTCAAGTGTCTATTTCACAGCCAAAACTATATAATTATGCTTGCTGCCACTTATTTTGTCTACATGCTCCGACCGTCTTATTCTGTTACTTTGTGCGTCTTCCTACAACTTTATCCCTCTTAGATCCGTAACATTTTCTCGGCATTTTCCTCAAATAGCTTAAGTGTATGCCCTTTCTTTATCTTCAGATGCCAGGTTCGAACTTACAGGGAAGGGAAACATACGTTTAATAAATTACAACTTCCCCTGTATTATTTCATTCTTCTATTTTAAACCTGGTAAGGCCGACGATTAGAATTCCACGCCCCCCATACGCCAATACATTGTGTTTATTTTGGTTACAATGTAAGTTTCAGCGTCAATTTCCTAACCCTCGCACAACGCTAGTTTTGAATGGCCGCTCATCACGAATGAGTAAGAAATGGCTGAGGTCTTGTGTGTGATTACGTAAGCAATCAGTCTGCTGGCAACAAGACTTGACCAGGTGCGGTCCTAATAAAGAAAGATACATAACTCTCCACCAGCCATTATTCCCATGTCATGTTGTGTAGCTTAGAAGTTTGGCAACAGAATCCTGTTGGATACAAGATAATGAAAGAACAGACTGTCTGCACATCGCAACTGCATCATGATTAACTTACTGCAATGGACAGTGCTACATCTTGGCAAGTGTTTTGTATAAAATAACTGAACTGCTTATTTTGCAGGAACTGGTGTCGTCAAAACAAGCGCGCTGAATGTTCAGGTCCTCTGAGATGCTGAGCAGTTTTGATTTTTAAATTGCTCTACATGTCAAGGCAGCTAATACTCTAGAAGACCCACACCTTCAACTTACTAACCTGATGTGAAGTGGATACGAGCAGTCCCTGTGTATTCAAGGTGACCATTGTTCCCCCCCCCCCCTATATATTAAGTACGCAAAAAAGCTCCGTATCGACACCTGCACTGTCAGTACCGCGTTCAGAACTCAGGACACGTACACTTTTGTTGCTTTTACCCTGCGTTATTATCCCAGTATGAGATAACAAAGTCAATATCTTCCTGTCATTTTTAATGTCAAGACAATGTGCAATATTGCGGTTTGTCCGTTGTCAAGAATGTACCGGCACGTTGATGTACAAACAAGCACTGACTGCGATCAACGTGTTCTAATGAATTTTGGCAGGTGTCACGTGATCACCTTTGGTATTAATATGCATAACGGCGTTCATGGTAACAGCAACACAACCGGAAACTCGAGCATTATTTTTTCCTGCCAGCCATAACACTTGCCTCCATGGCCTTCGGACAATCTATCAATAAATCGTTGCATTCCTTTCGGTAAAAAAATAAATAGCATTTGATATTCTAATCACAACTGACGCGATGTAATAAACTAGGAGAGAAGATTCAACTCCCTGTCGGAGCAAGAATACATGACAAAAGAAAAGGTATTGGTTCAGTCAACACTCTTTCCTAGTTGCAGCGAAAGATGACACATTACAGCACAGGGAAAGACGAGGTATAATTCGAAACGTCTTACTCAAAATATGATAGATATAGCCTACAGTACTTATGTGCCTCCACCATTTCTGTGCTAAGTGCGGCATATACCTCTTTTAGCACTGTCCGTACTGGTGTTCATTTACTTTGTACTTTGACTAGCTCACTAAAATGTAACAGTTCTTGCAGACATTGTTGCAGTGGAAAATCAGTAAGTATTATTTATTGTGAGTGATGGACGTATTAACGTCTGAAACATGTTGAGCAATATATAATAAAGCAAGTGTCATCTAGTTGGTCAACCTTTATTCAAGTATAGCTCTACTCTTTCTAGGACCTCGGCACTAGATGGGGTGGGGGGTCAGTCCCACGCCCCGGCCGCCTCTACCCCCGGGAAAGACCCGGTGCCCATTTTAAAGGAGGTTGGGTGGGCCCCAGAGCTGTTCTGGACAGGTGCGGAAAATCTCGTCTCCACCGGGATTCGATCCCGGACCCTCCAGCCCGTAGCTCAGTCGCTATACCAACTGAGCTACCCGGCCCACAGTAACACATTTCTATGTACTATAATGTCACTACTTACCTTGCCATTGCTGCAACTTGGGGAGAACCCCTCGTGTTACGTCAGGGACCATGGCAAAGGAGCACAATTCCGTAACATATAATAGTGCTTATGGAGAATTAATATTTACTGTCCGCACTGTAATAACTTTAACTAAACGAAGAATGCTCTTTTTAAGCATTCAAAATGCCTTCACAATAAACACTGTTTTCCAAGAAGCTGCCGAAATGATACTGTAACTTTTGAAGAGCATTCGAGATCATTCGAGAACGAAAGTAACCGATTATCTCCGAAAATTAACGAATTAATGTAGCTGTAGATAACATATGGCTGTCCATCAAATATACAATTAAAAGAATCGAAATCCAATAGTCGTTGTCTCGGGTGAACAGTGTACTCTTTGATCTCCATAATGATATTTTCCACCTCGCTTCTCGTGAAACAATGAAAAATGAACTCGTCTGGCCAAATTAATATAACGTTTGGAATCTTCGTTTAGAGTAGATTAATAGGACGTATTTGGGAAGGTCTAAAAATTTATAAATGCGTTTTCTTTTTCTAGTTCCGTATTATGAAGATCCTCTTATTATTGCTTGCCACAGACCCGGTCCGATTCGCCGTCGCTATTTCATCCATCCTGCCTGCATTAAAACCCCATAATTGGTACAGGCTTTTCAAAATATCATGTTTTCTTCTCCTCTCCAAGCCACCTAAATCAAATTTTAAGGCATTTTTTCCCCAGCAGAAATAGATAACTTTAGTGACGCCATGTAGCCTGTTGCTGCCACACAGGACACTCAGAAGCCAATCGCCCGCACGTGCATGCTAGTCCCTGCCACGCAGGACATCGCCTCAGTTTCCTCCCTCTTCCAAACACTCTGCGGGTCACCAACCTTGTCCTGCGACGGAACCTCCCATTGGCCGGGGTTCTTTCTTCTCTAATTGGACCGGGGGGAGGGGACCTTTCAACTATTGGTCCGAGGGTGGACCCACTTCTCTTCCTAGTTTACCCGGCATCTTTCCCTACCCACATTATTTCCTAATGTCAAATACGACGTTAAAGTGAGCCCTATTTCTTTTGACGTGAGTTGGACTAATTTGTATATTAATATCTCATATAATGAATGAACCTCCTTCTATTAGCGGCTTTGAGGAAACAACTCTTATATCGAGCTTCCACGCGTGCATTATTATTATTATTATTATTATTATTATTATTATTGTTGTTGTTATTATTACAAATTAAAACACACGCGTTGTAGTACTATGAAATTTTAAAGAACCCTGTAGCTGGTACAACACAACTAGTGTATATGGCACAATACAAAAATACTAGTTATAGCGTTCAGTGTCGTTATGGTGTGTGTCCTTAAAGAATAAGTAAAGGCTTAAAACTTACACAGACATTTAGACACGTGACAAAATAGAGATCGGAAATGGTAAAAATATATAATTCGATACGGGTCAGCGACATCGAACAATAATTACGGTCAAGCATCAAACGTCTGCATTTTGGCAACTGTTTAATGTTTGAGCCTAACACTGTGAGTTTTACTGGGGGAAAATAAAGTGAAGGTCAAGTAAAAATCATCCTTTGAGCTTATATTTGTTATACAGCATACACTTAAATGTGGGCCGAGTAGCATAGTCGGTACAGCGACTGGTTACGGGCTGGATGGTCCTGGGGATCGAATCCCGGTGAGGGCGAGATTTTCCGCCAGTCCAGACCGGCCCTGGGGCCCATCCAGCCTCCTGTACAATGGGTACCGGGTCTTTCCTGAGGGTGAAGAGCGGCCGAGAGTGGCGCTGACCACTCACCCCCTTCTAGTGCCGTGGTCAAGAAAGAGTAGAGCTATACCTCTACTCCCCCTGTGGGCCGTACGGCCTGTACAGAGCCTCAGTGCTTGCAGAAGGGTGCGCTTTACATTTACACACTTCAATATGTCAGTTACACGTTTATATTATAAAAGAATAAAGTTGTCTTCACTAGCACTGTAAGTGATACGGTAACAATAAAGTTGTCTTCACTAACACTGTAAGTGACACAGTAACAATAAAGTTGTCTTCACTAGCACTGTAAGTGATACGGTAACAATAAAGATGTCTTCACTAGCACTCTAAGTGATACGGTAACAATAAAGTTGTATTCACTAGCACTGTAAGTGATACGGTAACAATAAAGTTGTCTTCACTAACACTCTAAGTGACACAGTAACAATAAAGTTGTCTTCACTAGCACTGTAAGTGATATGGTAACAATAAAATTTGTCTTCACTAGCACTGTAAGTGATACGGTAATAATAAAGTTGCCTTCACTAGCACTGTAAGTGATACGGTAACAATAATGTTGTCTTCACTAGCACTGTAAATGATACGATAATAATAAAGTTGTCTTCACTAGCACTGTAAGTGATACGGTAACAATAAAGTTGTCTTCACTAGCACTGTAAGTGATACGGTAACAATAATGTTGTCTTCACTAGCACTGTAAGTGATACGGTAACAATAATGTTGTCTTCACTAGCACTGTAAGTGATACGGTAACAATAAAGTTGTCTTCACTAGCACTGTAAATGATACGATAATAATAAAGTTGTCTTCACTAGCACTGTAAGTGATACGGTAACAATAATGTTGTCTTCACTAGCACTGTGAGTGATACGATAACAATAAAGTTGTCTTCACTAACACTGTAAGTGATACGGTAACAATAAAGTCGTCTACACTAGCACTGTAAGTGATACGGTAATAATACCAGCACATATTAAAGACATGTCACTCTTATGATGACATTTGAAGGATGATGTTACAATTGAACTTCGAAGTCTGTCAAAAATATCAGCAGAGTATGTCTCGTAATGGTTTGTGAGATATTCTGTTCTTTTTAACGGCTTTACTCCAGCCGACCAAATAAAATATGAACAAGACATGCAGTGTACTGTACCTGTAACGTAACATTGAGGTGCGTTCTTGCAACCATTGGAGCTGTGGAACAACAATAAATATTGCGTATTCTAAGTGTGTGGTTTTTAGCCTTAGGTATCCAGCATGCAGTTTGCATGCACCATAACGTCATCTGTGACCTGCCCCGCTGTACAATATTTTGCCAAATTATCCCACAAACGGTACGATTTTCGGAAAAATCTGACTGAACACAAAACGTGTGTTTTGATTTTATCTACAAATTTTTTCCGAAATATATCTCATTATGAAGAAATAAGTGATAAATGGTAAAAAAAAATTGTATTGGTATCCATGCAAAGTGCCCTTTATTTTTGTCCGATTTTAATGAAGCATGAATTTTCTCGAGATATTTTCGCAAAATCCTCAACCATCAAGTTTCATGAAAATCCGACCAGCGGTAGCCGAGCAATTCCATGAGGACGGACAGACGGACAGACATGACTGAGTTAACAGTCGCTTTCCGCAGTTTTGCGAACACGCCTAAAAGGTGACAAATGTATAATTACAACAACATTTATTTACAAATATTTAATGAAATAATTACCACGATTTGTGAGACAAATGTCAGTCTGGTAATGTCTGTTTGGGTGTGCAGAACTTCTGGAAAGGGACGGTCCTTCGTTGGAGGAATCGTTCAAGCGCTCTGTTCTACTTCGACTTCACGATTCTGCGTCACATCCGGAAGGCTCGAATCCTCACCAATGCCGCTGTCATAAATACGAAATTCGTTATTTCTATTTACTGATTTCAAAGAAAATAAAAAGACACATTTGAGGACGATAATTTGTGGCAGTAGCAAATACTAAAGTAAATCAAGAGCTTCATGGTGTACAGAAAAGACAATTATCATTGCACTTCTATAAAACAATTCCAACTTTCTGGCTTTGTTAAAAATTTGAAAGTCATAATTCTGAAATTCCTCCCAAACTTGAAATGGATAAAAGTCTTTTTAACTTCATTTAGATGTTACAGTGACGTTTATTCGGATCCGGGATGGTTCAGTCGGTACAGCGACTCACTACGGACTGGAAGGTCCGCGGAACGATTCCCGGTGGGAGAGGGATTTTCCACACCTGTCTAGACCGGCCCTGGGGCCCACCCAGCTTCCTATATAATGGGTACCGGGTTCTTCCCAGGGATAGAGCGGCCGGGGCGTGGCGTTGACCACCCACCCACATCTAGGGCAGAGATTAAAGAAATAGTATATCTATACATCTACTACCTGTCAGGGCCTTCGTGGCCTGTTTTAACGTGAACTTTACCTTTGAATGACGTTTGTTCTGACGGTTCAGTTCAATTCTATTCATATAACCACTCGCTATGTTTGACGTTGCCAGTCATCGTGCAGCTTTCTATTCCATACATTTTCATATAACAATGATATCTTTAATTTTTCAATTAAATATTGACTTTGCATGTGCACTCATTTGTAAAATTGAAAACATAATTGGATAATAATGTTACAACTCATTTATTTCCTTCAGTTTTTTCGATTCGTCGAACACAATACTTTCCTTCCTACATTTTTGCAGGAATTTTACAACTTTTTCCTGGTTAGTAGAAATTGTGACGAATTCACAGTTTTGCCAGAAATGTTTGGGGATGAGGCAGAATGACCACTCTCACTGCTTAGCCTATCAAACATTTAGGATCCTCAGTTTCATTGTAACATACTCGAATTTTGAATAACAACTGCAAGAACTATAACAGAGAAAAACAAATGAATATCCCCTAGTTAAAGATGTCATTATGAAGGGCATCTTTATGCCTCTATTTGTGAAAGAGCGATAAAGAGGGAGAGGGAAAATACAAAAATTAATTTACATCAAGCAGGGAGTGTCAGAAGTTAATTATCATGATGGACAATGGCGTAATTCATGACGTAGCGCAAAGACTACAAGGAAATCCTTATTTTCAAAATGGCATGAGGCTACATGGTAAAGGCTTACACATTATTTTATATGCGCCCAAATATACTTTCTTCCCTGCACCGATTTCACGAAACCCAGAAATGTTCAGGAACTTCCTGTGCTGATTTCTTATATGGAATTTCGTCACAACAGTAAGAATGACGAGCAAATTTCGAACAGAAACTAGTCTGTGCTGCCGAGTAAAGTTTGGCTTTCGGTACGCCACAGCTGACAAAACTCGCGGTCACTCGATAGTTGTTACAGAAAATTGCTTTACCGAATTTTATGTTCGCGAAAAATGTTTGGGCACAGGAGGGACAAGGTACTAGGGGAGAGGAGAAAACTACATAATAGGGAGCTTAATGATCTGTACTCACCCAATATTTTTCGAGTGATAAAATCGAGAAGAATGAGATGGGCGGGGCATGTAGCGCGAATGGGGGGGAGTGGTGAGACGTATGCAGGGTTTTGGTGGGGAAAACCTGAAAGAAAGAGACCACTTCGGAGACCCAGGCATAGATGAGAGAATGATTTAAAGATGAATCATCAGGAAGTGCGATATCGGGTTACGGACTGGATTAGGTTGGCTCAGAATTGGGACAGGTTGCGAGCACTTGAGAATGCGTTAATAAACCTTGGGGTTCCGTAAAATGCGGGGAATTTCTTGACTGACTGAAAAGTGTTTATTTTATTTTTTTTTGACAGAAGCCATCTCGTTGTGCAGTAACAATTGTATAATATATTATATACCGTCAGTACACAACAACATCCATATAGTAATATAATATATCTAATATATTTCACTATGGCTAAGTGTTTCGACGGTAAACCGTCATCATCAGGGCAATTAAGAATATTTTCTTTAAGGTACAGGAAGGTAGTAACTTTCTGTACCTTAAACAAAATATTTTCTATTGCCCTGATAATGACCGTTTACGGTCGAAACATGTAGCCATAGTGAAACCTATCGCATACATAATATTAGTATATCGATGTTGTTGTGTACTGACTATATATAATACATTATATGAAATGCGTTTAGCATCTCAAGAAGGGCTTTGCTTCATGGAGTAAGTAAGTAAGTAAATAAGGGGACAATTGTAGAAAATTCGGGCAAAATTTTATTTTGCGCGAGTAAATCATGCCCTACACTGCATCAAATTTAAAGAACTTTCCAAACTCTGAACGGTATGTCGTACACAAATGTTCATAAACTGCATGATTATGTTATGTGTTCTGTACAGGCTTACATACAGGCCTACATGTGCATGCACATGTCTACATAGACTCCGACCACTTTACGAGTAACCAAACATACTCTGATAAGGTTGGAACATCCGTGTCTATGAACGTTGTCTGAACTTCTGCCCACAACGTAAGCTAATTATCTCTACACATAAAATTTTCACAATTGGAAATTACATTCTTCAGACTGTCCACAGAGCTAATTTTGGCACAAAAATAAGCTGTTATACAGTTAGTCTATTGCCACACCCAGTTACGTTAGCATACTGGCGTCATTAAACAGGAATAAAGGAACAGACGAAGCAAAGTGATGCTATTGTCTAGCCCGGTAATACAGAACGCTGAATCAAAACCACAAAACACACTCACGCGTGCTTTCTCAAATTGCAATGGTGGTGACTTCACTTAACATAGCACCCTCCCGTGACGCGATGCAGGAAGACTTTCGCAGTGGAACTTAAGAAATCCCTGTCCTGCGCCGTGGAATAGTTATGGCAAATTCTGAATTCTGAATCACATTTAGCATCTCAAAGCGAAAGTAGAATTACAGGAGTAAAAACTTGTGAGATGTTTCCGGAACACTGTCCTGGCAGACTGGTGCAAATACTGCAGACCGGTGCAAATACTACAGACCGGTGCAAATACTGCAGACCGGTGCAAATACTACAGACCGGTGCAAATACTGCAGACTGGTGCAAATACTGCAGACTGGTGCAAATACTGCAGACTGGTGCAAATACTACAGATCGGTGCATATACTACAGACAG
>Ga0136643_10012695_pt1 | contig 12558 bp, 8 predicted proteins | sample TergutLab28metaG_FD_96883 | JGI IMG/M metagenome (GOLD analysis project Ga0136643, IMG submission 96883) | Labiotermes labralis P1 segment gut microbial communities from Petit-Saut dam, French Guiana - Lab288 P1 (version 3) (version 3) | ecosystem: Host-associated > Arthropoda: Insects >...
ATAATCCGTATGATGAAAACATCAGAGAAAAAAAATAGAATAACAGATATAAGCAGAACGATAGCAAATTTTATCACAAGAAGTGGTTCTTATGTTTTGAAAGTCTGCCTGAAGAGAAATACAGATTTGGTTGAGACGGTAAAGCAATCGAATTCCAAGGACGTTCCAAAATGTAAGCATGACAAGAACAGATCTGATCTTAGTAAAAGGCGTGAAAGCCTAAACTGTGACGTTGCAATCGATATCGAAATGTGTGTAACTGACTGTTTTACTTTAACATATTTTATAAAAAAATAAATTAATTCTAAAAGAATATGGGAAATTTTTAGGTTTCTTTTGTATTGAGATTCTGAACAACAATAGACGTTCATGGAGCTAGATTCTGTACGATATAACATATTCTAGCCAGACAATAAGGTCGTGTTATTTTTATTATAGGAACGTTTGATTTTTCCACGAACACACAAGGCACTGAGCAGCTGTTTAATATAAATCGTGACTTACAAACGTAGACTAAAGAGACACGGGACAAAAATAAGTACACATCAGTTAATTCTGCACTAGTGTAGTAGAAAGTGACACAAGCAGAAAGTCCTACATGCGAGAGAAGTTTCGTTTGAACGGCGTTCAACAGGTGCAGACCCGCAGTTCCGCAAGTCAAGTTTCGACAATGGTGCTGAGACAATCCTCTCTTCACAGGCTCACAAACAAGGCGCCATTCACAACAAGAACTGAGCTTATTCTTTGGAATATCTACGCGCCAATAAATTCTTGATGGTAGGATGGGAGTCATGTGTATTGTTTTATTTGAATGCTCAAGTATAGTAAATTCAGACAACTTTACATGATCCGGGGACCGCGGTAGCACAGTGGTGGGCTGTGCTACAAATCGGAAGGTCGCTGGTTCGATCCCAGATGGAGTCAGTGGATTCTTCATTGACATATAATCCTTCCGATCGCACTATGGCCCTGGGATCGACTCAGCCTCTAACAGTAATGAGTACCAGGAGTATTTCCTGGGGGTAAAGGCGGCCGGTGCGTAAGGCTGACAACCTTACCACCATCCTGTGTCTTTGTCACGAAATCTGGGAACCTTAACTTCCTGGAACCCTCTGGGCCTTTCTGGGCCTGTAATGGGACACCTTTACTTTTACACGACCCATTTAATTTTGTACATTGCGTGCTGCATGTTGTGCCCTACCCTTTTATCCACCACGAGCACTGCACTGTGTTTCTTAACTCACAACGCTTCTACGAGTTTTGGCGTTTATTAAAAACACCTTAAGGGAGCAGGAACTGTAGCCTGATCGAAGCTCCCTGAAGATGGTGTAAATAAGCACCGAAAAATGTAGCAGCAAGAATTGATTGATATGTGAGTGAAGAAACATAGGATTGTGCACAACAGGTGCTCATGAAAGGATGTTTATGTTTCGTTGACCTGCATACCAGACGGTCATCTACACAGAGTGACCTACGAGTAAACCAGGTGTCGCACTGATACAATAATTTCCCTGATGATGGGCACTAGTCTACCCGAAACATGTAGAGAATAGAAATAAACATACGAGAAAAAATTGTGCGTCAATTTGGTTATTTACAAGGATAATAAAAGGATACTTTACATGAAATTGTTATGGCAGATATCCTCTCCCTGTTACACAAATTAACCACAGATTCTATTAAAGGCAATACATTCAGTTTCCAAATGTTAAAAGTTAATCTTTGTTCGGAGGGAGCTGAAGTGGAAATTATTCTGTATTTCAGATGTGTTGTTCTAACCGTTCGTGAGAATTTCAGTTTAATATAGGGTTAGAAGCATAAAGCTTAGGAGAGTTAAATATTACCTTCTACCTTTGTACTCTAGCCAGTTAGTACACACAACCAGTGGCAAATACAACTTTCTATGCAGTGCTTTGAAACATAACTTAATTTGTTTTCCGCCTGACAGGTCTTCATCTTTTTCAGACACCTTCGCGTTCTGCATTATCCCTGTAGTGCTTTATAATCTTAGGTACAGAGCTAAAGGGACAGGGAAAGAATAAAAAGTCATAATATTAGCTTAAGTGATGAAGGCATAAGAGAGAATATCAACTGAACGTAAAAGGAAATCAGCCAAATGTTTCGCATATTACCAGTGGAAGTAAGAGCTATCACAGCAACTGACAGGGCTGCCCAAACGAAGAAGAGTAAAATACAAAAATAAGCTATATGAATATACAATGATGTAGCAGTCAAAAACAAAAAAACTTTATTATGTTTATTATTGTACTAAGGCGACATGTTTCGATTCTTATAGAATCATCATCAGGCCCTTCTAAGATGCAGATCCTTACTTAGCAATGTTTAAAATGCGCTGTGGGATCCCAAACACCTACATTCTTGATATAACTATGTATAAAATGCATGTGTCGTTTTGAACTTATTATACAATCAGGATACTTATTTCTAAAACTCTGCTTGTACAATAAGATCAAAACGACACATGCATTTTATACATAGTTATATCAAGAATGTAAGCGTTTGGGATCCCACAGCGCATTTTAAACATTGCTAAGTAAGGATCTGCATCTTAGAAGGGCTTGAAGTTGATTCTATAAGAATCGAAACATGTATAAAATGCATTTTATACATAGTTTTATCAAGAATGTAAGCGTTTGGGATCCAACAGCGCATTTTAAACATTTTAGGTACGGATCCATTTTTTTAGAAAGGCCTGAAGATCATTATGTAAAAACCGAAACATGTCGCCATAGTACAATAATAAACATAATAAAGTTTTGTTGTGTTTGACTGACACATCATTGTATAATTATATATGTGTTAAACACTTCAGGATGGCAAACATTAAATTACAAAAACAAGCATTGTAATGCAATTTGCTCTGTTGAGGGAAACCTGCAATCCTTAAGATAAAAGAGAGTTCCGTTAGAAAAAGTTTTATGAACAGAAAAGGAAGGCAGATTCTGAGTAGTTCTTATTGAAAAGTGAGTTTTTGTTTGATAAATTTTCTGTGCACGAAACGTAGCTTCGAAAATTAATTCTAATTCTGTTTTGCATCTGTGAAAAGGGATCAAAGGAACGAAAGGGAATAAACGCGACGCATGGCTGCAGGGATATAACCGGATGTACCATTTCAGCTACCAGCAAATGCTATCAAAACATGGAGAGGTGGGAGTAAATCAGGAAATTATGGCAGGCTGAAAATTATACAATGATTTAGGCACCTCGCTGTTCATTTCACTTCCTCGCTTTATCAACTCGCCCACGTAGAACTCAGGATGTAATTATAACAGATGTTCGCTTTTGCCTGTCTTTATTATGTTTCCAGATGATAATATATCGCTACTCATTTCATATTTCGTCAGCAGGTGTGTATTACTATAATGAACTGTAATGTAAAGACCCCTCCTTGGTAAACTATTAGTCACTCAGGGAGTCAAGAAGTTTCAATTCCTTCTGTCAAACTGCATTTTCCTTTCGAGTAAAATTGATTATTATTAATAGTATTCGATATTTGTATTTTAGACACATTCGCTCAAAATCGATTTTCGGTTAAATAATTATGGATATCCATTAAATAAAATGAACACTCCAAATCGACTCAAATGTCTTTTCAGAGGAAGCTGTCCTCTCGCTTTTCTGAACTATCTGTAGTTGAACTTCTGCAGCTCGTTTCTTACAGACACACTGTGGGGCCTCGAGCTTAAGAAACATCCTGTGACAGACGATGTTACGATGTAATCATGCAAAAGGCTCGCTCAAAACAAAAGATTACTCATTTTTCATATACGATTTAGCTTTTAAGATATTTTTCATGAAAACTGTTAACTTACTTGCAGTAACCTCGCACTGCTTCTGATGTACAGTGCTTGGCAAATGAACTGTAATAACTTATTAGCGCAGAGCACGTTTGTTCTTACGTCTGGGTCACACATCCATACGCACGTAGCTTCATACACACTTTTGGTTTAAGTACAATCAATGTAAATATATCGGAAATAATAGATGTTAAAGACTATGTTTCATTTATTGAAAAACCCATACGTACTTTATGCATTTTGTCTGGTAAGATATTACGGACTCTTGGAAGAAAATTATATTTATTTGAGCTCTGAAGTTGGAGGTAGTATTTCTTCGAATTTTTATCAATATTTTATTCGAGCCCTGAAGTTAGAGGTAATATTTCGCCGAATTTTTATCAATATTTTATTTGAGCTCTGAAGTTAGAGGTAATATTTCTCCGAATTTTTATCAATATTTTGTTTGAGCTCTGAAGTTAGAGGCAATATTTTCCGAATTTGAGCTCTGAAGTTGGAAGTAATAAATCTCAGAATTTTTATCAATATTTTATTTGAGCTCTGAAGTTAGAGGTAATATTTCGCCGAATTTTTATCAATATTTTATCCGAGTTCTGAACTTGGAGGTAATAAATCTCAGAATTTTTATCAATATTTCATTTGAGCTCTGAAGTTAGAGGCAATATTTCTCCGAATTTGAGCTCTGAAGTTGGAGGTAATAAATCTCAAAATTTTTATCAATATTTTATTTGAGCTCTGAAGTTAGGGGTAATATTTCGCCGAATTTTTATCCATATTTTATCTGAGCTCTGAAGTCAGAGGTAATATTTCGCCGAATTTTTATACGTATTTTATCTGAGCTCTGAAGTTGGAGGTAATAAATCTCGGAATTTTTATTAATATTTTATTCGAGCTCTGAAGTTGGAGGTAATATTTCTCCGAATTTGAGCTCTGAAGTTGGAGGTAATAAATCTCAGAATTTTTATCAATATTTTATTCGAACTCTGAAGTTAGAGGTAGTATTTCTCCGAATTTTTATCAATATTTTATTTGTGCTTGAATTTAGAGGCAATATTTCTCAGAATTTGAACTTTGGAGTTGGAGGTAATATTTTCCCGAATTTTTATCAATCATCTATGAGAACAGAAAACATCAATTTCACTGTCGTGAAAAACCTGACATCTTTTAAAAATTACTGCCATTTATGCAAAGCTTCTAGCTCCTAATTATGAATCCTATAATTTCTGATCATTTTACGGAAATACACCCCCCCCCTTTGTGTGGTTTATTTCGTGACGCTCTGGGTTTATCAATACAACAAAGTAGACCGATTAATAATGAATTGGAACGAATACGGAAACAACGAGAGCATGGCCCAATCGATGTACCTTCCAGACCTCTAAAGGTACAGGTAAAGTTCCCCTACAACAGGCCACGAAGGCTCAGGCGGGGAGTAGAATTATAGCTCTACTCTTCCTTTAACCTCGGCGCTAAATGGGGGTGGGTTGTCAGCGCCACGCCCCGGTCGTTTTACCCTCGAGAAAGACCCGGCACCCATTGTATAGAAGGCTGGGTGGGACCCAGGGTCGGTTTGGATGTGTGCGGAAAATCTCGCCCCCAACAGGATTCGATCCCCGGACCGTCCAGTCCGTAGCGAGTCGCTATACCGACTGCGCTATCCCGGTCTCTCCAGGACCTCTTCTTTGGCTAAAATTGAGGACAAAATGAATGACCTCATTCAGGGTATCCGGCGACGTTAGTTGATAAGAGGTCACCTCAGCGAGTACAAGCCTAGTGAGCAACGTCCACACCAGCTCCCTTGATGCCACCCTTCTCCGCCTTTTATAAAAACTGAAGTTTTATTACACTGCTCAAAACAGCCCACCGCTGGACCAAAGGTAAGTCGTATGAATCCAATCCATACAACCCTACTATTAATTTAATAACCAGTTTTTGTGGACCTTACATCTAAAAACATGAATCCATGTCATTATATCACCCAAACATGACGTATGCGGCTCTCTTGTCTCACATTTTTGCCACACGCACACACCATCATCCCCCCCCCACTGAATCACCCCTTTATTTCCTGAATCTCTTGAATTTATTATATTTAGCGGATAATCTTCTGACGTTGTTCCCACGTGCGAAGAGAATGAAAATATTTTATGATAAAACCAGTGTCGTTCCGATGTTTGTTTTTGAGCCGACACGTAATTTTAAATTTTCTGTGCACCTCTGTTAATGTGTTTTATTGCACTACATGAATATTTATGGCTTAGTTGTATTTATTTATTATACGGACTGTACCTCTAGATGAAAAGAGAACAGCTGCTATTGTGACAGAAAACACTCACACGTCACACTTACCGCGATATGGATATTAATAAAATTCCTGAATAAGCCACGAGATTTATGAAGCAGATTAATCTTTAAGGGTACGATAATAGTATTGATTTCTAAAAAGTTAGTTACGTCAGATGTTTCAATATTGTTATCTTTAGCCTGTTCCTGTTAAAGCACTATACTTTCGTTTGTCATTAAACCGTTAGTCGTGTTTCACTGAAAGTAATGTAATTCTGTTTCATGGACATGTTGATGGAACGAGTGTACATACAAAGTGAAAATTATAACATTATTCATTTAAAATTGTAAATTCACTCCTGCAAAAAGCTTATTAACAGGCAATTCAATTGTAAGATTATAACATTTTTAATATCACTGTCAAAAGTAATATATTATAAAAAACAGCACAATTTCATTTCTAATGCAAATAACAACACAATTGCGCAAGAGTTACTGTATATTGCAGGCGACTCTTTTTACACCGTGGTAATTACTTTACGGAAAACTGCCGTGTAAATAAACAATCATTACTTTACGGAAAATTGTAGTAAACTCTACAATCGTAACAATATGGGCTGCGTTTCCGAAAAAAAAGGAACATACTGACTTTTCAAAACGGAATGAAGCATTTGAGCGTTTGTATTTCTTAGGCACTTAAAAAACAACAGCGCCAAATAATAATAATACAATTCACAAAACAAAAGAATGTAAAGTGACGAAACAGTAATGTGTTGGATTATTTAAATTTCAAGTTAATAAACCATGAATACGTGTTACTTGAGGGAACCTGCTGCAGAGTGTTTCGGCAATAATATAAACAACCGACTAGATGCAACAATAATAATTTTATTAATAATTTCAATCAGCTCAACATGTTTCGGGCGATAATTTCGCCCATCCTCAGGAGCACTAGACAGTCTAGTGCTCCTGAGGTTGGGCGAAATTATCGCCCGAAACATGTTGAGCTGATTGATATTACTAATAAATTGTTATTGTTGCATCTAGTCGGTTGTTTATATTATTGTATCAGTGATGCACGGTCACACAACATAAAAAGGAAAGTGATTCGGCAGTTCAGTTATCAGTGTCAGACGATCCGGTTGGTTCAGCAGAAAGCGTATGGCTGAAATATCAAACTGAAGCTGCACAAACACGCCGATAGTGAATGCACATACCAGTAAGAGTCGCCTGCACCATGACCTTCCTTTATTCTGTACTTCCTTTATCTTGCCCACAAGATGTATACCAACTTCAACAAATTGTAATTTTACGAACTCGCAAACAAACTGTACTCCGCAGCTGTGCACAACACATCCGAATTTTCTTAAATAACTGGAAAAAAAAAGTCGCTCTGACAACGGCCATACCTGGTACACGTGCAAAGTAATACCTCGACGTGCAGCAAGGACACAAACCAAGTATCGTCGGCGGTGTCGTCTGTCTAACAAGCAAACCATCTATCGGCTCCTACACCCATCGCCCGGCGCTGAGATCCACGGCGCGTCGCAACCGCTGCCTAGCAACGGACGGCTCTGTATTAGCCAGAAGAATTCTGCCACGCCCACCCGTACGTCCGTCCGTCCGACACACGATATTCGCGCTGTAACCAGCGGCCTCTCCGCACAATGATCAACAGATTTACATTGGCAACAACTTGGAAACTTTTAGAGCTTTTGAATAATTTTCCGAGGATTATACTGATTGATTGATTGATTCTTGGTTGATTTAACAATTCGTTACCAATTACGTGTTAGATGGCAGAATGATAAATGATACATTTTAAGGACTTGCAATTGATAGGAGAAAGTGATTTTTCTCTTCACCAAAACTTTCGGACTGGCTGTGGGGCCAACCTAACCCACTCTGTAGAGTGTACCTGGATTTTTTTTGCAGGACAGAGTGGCTGAGGCGTCATCTTGATCATTTAACACCACCTACGGCCTAAGTTAAGAATGAGTGGAATTATACTCCTCCTCTATGCCTACATGGCGTTTACAGAGACAAATCTACATTATTTTATTTTACCTTCATTACAGTCATATCCTAGCATTCGCTCGGGGAAACTGAGGAAAATTTCTAAGTAACAGAATAGTCTGTGTTTGTATCGTTAATGGACCCAAAGATATCCTGGACTCAAGACTGCGTCAATAACAAACCCAGATCGGCGGAAATCACGTTGAGTTCGATTTTGTCAAATATGCTACCTTTTAATTTGGTGATGAATGAATAAATTTTGGGCATTTCCATAAAAATGCCGACAGGGAAATGCCGAAGTACTCGGACAAAACCCTTCCCACTGCCACTTCCAACATCACAAATCCCCAGTGGACTACTGAGGGACATCTCGTCCTGTGCGGTGCGAGGCCGGCAAGTAATCGGCTAGAACCATGACATCAATCAGTAAAATTGGTACTCGGCACATTGTAACTGTACCCCCACTTTTACAACGTGTAAATGTATAAGGGACAAAAAGTCCCGATTGGAAAAGACAGGGTAACAACAAAAATACTTATGTATGTCAGTGATTAAAAAGCAAGCAATTTGCCTCAAACTGTAATGCTTCATATACATATTCGGGGGAGGATCGATCGGGCCCCAAACCCGCTAGGACGCAGACTGTTCCGAGATTCTTCGTAGTTTTCTTCAGACCTACTAGACAAATGCCTGGACCGTAGGCCTACTCACTATCCTAAACTTCCAGTTACTGATGGCATCATGAAACAAACAACTATAGCATACGCAGTACGTTGCTGTCTTGGCTAACATATCATACATAAAGTGCTTAGACAGCTGTATCAGTTTTAGAAAATGTGTTGTAGTATCACAGTGTTTTCAAGAATTCTATTTCGGAAGAAAATAAAATAGAATGTGTTCAAGAGAGATATGTGTCTGTCTGTCTGTCCCTAACACTTGGGGTTCTATGAATAAAATATTACGTAACATCCGCATTGCGAAATTTATTTTTAAGAATATTGGAAAACTTGACTCCTTGGGATGTACTAAAGAATGAAAATGTTGGGAGGCGCCTTGGCATATTTTCCACATACAGGCGATGTTATTGTGGGCGCAGGGATTGCTATCAGGTTATAAACTGTAGCGCAAACCGGCAAGTGAGAGACTGCAGAGGGAACAGGTGTGCACCTATTGCATGCAAGAGGAAGACAGGAAGAAAGGAATATTGAAAAAGGAGATATGAACAAGAAGGAAGCGAATAAGGTAGGATTTTTTTTGTTTGTAATTCTACTATGAAAGTTATGAGGTAATGTTGTTTCTGGTAGAAATGGGCAATAATGTGTAAGTAAAGTCGCTGTGAGTGAGCAACGGGATCTGAACTTACGGTCGGTGGATGTCTGTTCTGATGTTTAAAAATGTCGTCAAATCACAGAAGCATCAGTCTGAAAAGACACTTCCGATATGTGGCAATGTCGTCACATCAGAGAGGCATCAGTCTGAACAGACACTTCCGATGTGTGGCAATGTCGTCATATCAGAGAGGCATCAGTCTGAACAGACACTTCCGATGTGTGGCAATGTCGTCATATCAGAGAGGCATCATTTTGAATAGACATTTCCGATGTGTGGCAATGTCGTCACATCAGAGAGGCATCAGTCTGAACAGACACTTCCGATGTGTGGCAAAGTCGTCACATCAGAGAGGCATCAGTCTGAACAAACACCTGTGCTCGTTGCGGAGTTTTCTTTTGCGACTCATAAGGTGACATTTTTCGTGTAATGTGAATATGTATATTCGTACTTGCTCGCAAGTATTTTAACTAATACGCAAATTATAGCGCTACTATATTATCCTATTACATGCTTCGAAATTTTATTCCCTTGACAAAATAGCCCGAGAAAGAGCACTTTCTCATCCTGTCCACTTTATGCAGGCGTACAGGCTAGCATACATACAGGTCCGTTCTTTCTTAACATCGGCGATAGATGGAGTTCACTTCAATCACCGGCCACTTCGTTCCCGAGAAAGAAGGCCCGCTACCCCTGAATAAGAGCGTATGTGTTTCCCAGGGGAGGTCCGGACGTTTGGAAAGATAAAGACCTACTGCCCGTGTAGGGATTGGATCCCCGGACTTGCCAGCCTGTGACCTAGTCATTATACGGACTACGCTATCCCGATTCCTAGACAAATAAAGGAAAAGCAATAATTATAAAATAGCCAAAAACAGCCGCCTCATAAATGTTATGTTATTATGTTTATGCTGAGTATTTACAATTTTAAACTGAAAACAACCCATGTTTATAGGTTACAAAATGTTGCAGATTTTTTGGCTAAAATGTACGCTACAGGTAAAATAATAATAATAATAATAATTTTCATCATCCTCATAATCACCCATCATCATCATCACCACAATAACAATCATCATTACGTATATTATTACCAAACAAGGACAGAAAAGTACATGACCCAGCTCGCTGTGGGCTGAACACTGAGCTCTCTGCCTCAGGTTGTGACTGTTCTCTTTGCCAGCCCTCTACCCAGATCGACTTTGGGTCCCAGCCAGCATCCTATCCTGTGGCTGACGGATGCCATTTCCACGACAGTAAAGCGACCAGAGCAAGAAATTGACGTATCACCCAATACATCCACGCATCGCTATAACATTGTGTGGTGCACAGCAACATGGGCAAAACGTTACTGGTTTAACACATGTAGAACGCAAGGGAAGATGCTGGTGCTGTTGTCTCGGTTTATTCTGGGATTTAAACGAACACGAACACACTGTGGCCGGACGTTAGGATAGTGTTGATACACGTGATTCGTATAGGAACTTCTGTGCGGTAAGTGCAAATATATTTGGGGTGGATAATCCGGGGTTTGAAACCCGTTAGGGGCGAAAGATATCTTGTTACGAAATATACACAGAGAAAGCCTCGGGCCTGGACTGATATTTTGGTGCGACTTAAAGGGACAGGTGGCGGGCACTTGTGAGTGCGGTAATGAACCTTCAGGTTCCATAAAATTTGGGGAATGTCTTGAATATCTGAAAAACGGTTAGCTTCTCAAGAAGGACTCTGCTCCATGGAATAAGTAAGTAAGTAAGTAGAGGCGAAAGATCCTCCTCTTCTCCAAAACACCCCGACCGGGTGTGGGGGCCCATTTACCCTCCTATTCAATGCGCAGCGGGGCTAATTCCCAGGAGTACAGTGGCCGGGGCGTAATTTTCATCTGGAGCCAAGGTTAAGAATGAGCAGAACTGTAACTTCAACGTACACGGTTGACGTAAGCGGCACGTGCTTAAAACTTCCGAGGTCCCTGAAGATGACCAAAAGTCAAGGCCGAAACATGTCGCAGCATTAACGAATAAATAAAAAATATTGTGCAACAAATTGGTGTTATATTTTTACATGTGATATACAGTGTGGGCCAAAAGTAGATACACAGTATATAATATCGCATCCTCTGTATACCTACTTTTGGCCCGCTCTGTAGTTGGACACAAAATTTTGAACATTAAATAATAATGCACACTTTATGTTTTATGCATAGTGCTGATTACAGAAGGAATAAGTGCAACGAAAGGAACTTAGACTAAAAATCATTATACAGCCTTGAACTCTTCCCGGTACGCTCTAGAAACATAACCTACATTTGTAAATAAGTTAGGATGCGAACCCCGACTATTAGTCGGATCAAAGGGTAAGGCTAATCTCTCTTTCCCAGCTGAGTGTTTAGAAAAAAAACTCAGACACTTTAGAAAACGTAATGGAAAACTTAATAGATTTTACGTCGCATCTAATACTAAAGCTCTAACTGAACAAAGAGAGAAATATGACATGCCTTACTAATTGCTAGTTACTTGGAAATGATACAAAGGCCTCTTTAGCAAGGCAATATCCTTCATTTCCGGGCTGCTCTTTAAAAAAAAGTAATATATTCTGGTTTAGACGGAAATAATGCGGAGAGAATTTCCTATGAAACAAGCTACTTTTAAGAACTGGTATTTATAAAACAGTCTAAATATAAAATATCAAGGAAAGGCAGAACAGCACGTGTCTTCGGCAAACCAACTAATTCCCTCGCCATCCAGAAGGTGGAGTTGTTAATCCTCAAATGGACTTCAGACTGAAACCGTTCGAACGCTGGGCCGCAAGTCAAGGGTGTCTTGTTTGAAACATGCGGCGTTCGAATTCCAGCCGTCACAGCAAATCCCCATTAATCTTCTTTGTTCCCTACTCTTTCGATTGAGTACATTTGTCACCAAGCCACTTAACTCAAACCAAGGCAACACTTGGGCTAGTACGATGCTTCTGCTGCAGCTGAATTTTCATGCAGTTAACCTTTTGACGCCTAATGTCAACTATAGTGGTCGTACCGCACCGCTAACCTCTAAAGTTGCATTTTATATATTTATTCAACAAATATAGGTACTGAATATTTTAATCATGGTATATACTC
>Ga0136643_10012698_pt1 | contig 12557 bp, 11 predicted proteins | sample TergutLab28metaG_FD_96883 | JGI IMG/M metagenome (GOLD analysis project Ga0136643, IMG submission 96883) | Labiotermes labralis P1 segment gut microbial communities from Petit-Saut dam, French Guiana - Lab288 P1 (version 3) (version 3) | ecosystem: Host-associated > Arthropoda: Insects >...
TCGCTCCGCTTGCTCGACCCGTCCGATTCGCTCCTGCACATCGGCAATGGCGTCTAGGGCCTGTTGTCTGCCAGTAGAAAAGAAGATCGTCGAAGCCTGCGCTCTGGCCGTGTTATAGACATATAGAGCCCGTTCATAATTGCCAAGCGCTACAAGGCTGTCACCCAAATCCATGAGAGAGAAGAAATGGATATACTCTTCTGTACGCTCCAGCCTTCGGTTGATATCAGTGTACCCTATATTCACATCTCTGGCATAGTTGTATGCTCGTCGGAACGCATCTTGTGCCTCTTGGTAGCGGCCACCGGCTAACAGTGTGTCACCAAACAGAACCGATTCAATCAGCCCCAGATACCTACCAATCTCCGCCAACGTATCCTGATCGCGGAGCCGTCTCGCCAGAGCCTCCGCTCCTTCTGCGTCGGTCAGAGCACGGCTAAAATTGCCCTGCTCAACATGGGTAACAGTACGGGCCAGATGGTCCTCCATATCCGCACGTATCTGCTGTCGATTGCGGTTCCAAAAGAAAATAACTAGGATGATAATCGCAAGCAAAACCGCGACGATAACAGAAATGATGATAATCTTCTTGATCCGCTTCCTGCGGTTCGGGTCCTCAAAGGTCCGATTGACAAAGATCGCAGCAAAGGTATAGTTTTCCAATTCTTTGTCTTTGGACTGGCGCGAGAGCAGTAGATCCTCCACCAAATCAACCGCATCCTGCGGCTCATTCCCAGCTTCGGAAAAGACATCCTGAAGCTCCGCGTCGGCTATATTTTCCCAAATGCCGCGCGTGAACAGCGTGATGACATCGGATTCCTTCAGCGGAATTTTCTTCGAAATATATGGCGAGAACCCCCTCTTTTGACCCAAATAGGAGGCGAGATTATTGCGTTCTTGGTGCTGGGCCAGCTTATCTCTGGAGCTGCCCTCTTCGCTAACAAGCCGCTGGGCCAAGGAGTCGTCCACAGATTGAATGAATAACTGGTCGCCCCGATAGAGGTGCATTCGCGTATTCCCCGCGGATGCGTAGCGCATCGCTTGATAGTTTGTCACGACAACCGTAATAGAGGTTTTGAGCCTTTGCCGCTTTGTGCCCGCATTGACAAGCCGTGTGTTCGCGGCCCGCAGATAACCTTTCAAAGCCCGCTTCTTGATCGAGGGCCACTCCATGAACTTCTGGATCACTGTCTCAAGGGCCAACTTCGCACTCGCAGCATCGGCTTCTTTGTATAGGCCATCCGCCACCACATAACAAGCAAAGTCTTCCAGCTCTACAAAGCCGAAATAATCGTTGTTGACTAGCTCTGTCCCGGCCTCGGAGACGAATGCCGTCTTAAATTCCGAATTGATTTTCCGCATCCTTCAGCCACACCCTCTACACAGCGATTAGTATCACGCTGGCGTTATCCTTTTCTCCGGGAGCCTCATCCACCGCTTGGATAATGGCCGCCGCCATTTCTTGGCAGTTACGCCCCGCATTCATTGAGTCCTCTAGCTCCGCATAGGGGATCGCGTCATATACGCCGTCCGTCATGAGCACTACAATGTCGCCGTGCTGCAAATAGATCGGCTCATCAAACACTTCAATGTCGAACTCATCCCGGCCTACAAAGTTATACAGCCGCTGCTCTTGCAAAAGAGCAATCGTCGTTTGACGAGTCAGGCTTCCTTGGCGATATTTCTTCTCCGCCAACACATCCACCGTATGACTTTCCGTTACAGGAACCAATTCCCCGTCCCGGAACACGGCCACTTTGACATTGCCGACCACCGCATAGGAGAGAGTTAAGCGCTCAATCAACACAATCGCTACACTCGCCCCGGCGCCTTCGTCCAGTCGGTCTAAAATCCGGCGATTTGCCTGCCGCAGTGATTTTTGGAAGAAGTAGTGAGGATTATGAAAGGCGTTGTCCCGATCAAATACGTCCAGCACAGTCTCCACCGCCAAACTGCTGGATACCCTGCCGCCCTCATTGCAGCCCATACCATCAGCAAGCACCGCCATAACGCCACGGTCCGTCCTGTAAATGGCGTGACAGTCCTCCTGCACATCCCGCATACCACAGGTCTGCCCAACACCTTGATTGGTTGGATCAGAAAAGCGCCCACGGAAAGCCAGTGCAATACGGATGATTATTAACAGCAGTAAGGCTGCCGCCATCACCCAAATGACGCCATTTATAACGTTATCCGTTAGTATCCTTGTCATTCGCCTCACCCCAATTAAAGTGTTCCCCGCAAAACGCGCGGAACAAAAACTTCGATTCGCCCATTTCGATCACGTCGTAGTCAGAAATAGGTGTTGGCAGATAGGCGGCTTGACCTTGATGATAGGCGATACCGCTGGAGTCGCCGGGGAGCAGCACTGTTTCCCGTTTCTTTTTATCGAATACAATCACGGCGTGATTATAACGTGCGATTCCATTGTCGCCCAAAATCTGGATGTCCATATTATCAGCACGGCCTATAAAGTTCTTGCCGTCCTTAATTTTATAGTCCTTCCCTTGGCGCGGACCTGCAATGCAAACAAGCCAGCCACAGACTGGCTCCACCTCGGCATACGTGAGCAGTTTTTCCACGTCCCCGTCGGTCAGACCCGTTTCTTTCTTTTCCTTCGTAGCCGTTTCCAAATGACAATATGGGCACACCGTACCGTATCGCCGCGCACTAAACACATGACCGTTGCCACATCTCCCTAAATTACCGCTCATCCTATTCTCTCCTAACGTACCTGTAACTTTGTGTGCCCAATGTATATGGCATCGCCCACATCAAGGCGGCAGGGCTTGCCCGGTGCCAACCTATATTGCCGCGCGTCGCCGCATTTCTGTACCCTTACCCCGTTCTCTGAACGCAAGTCCTCGATATACCAACAGTCATTCGCGTAATTCAATACCGCGTGTTCTATATCTATAAACCCTGCATAGGTTACGTTGTCTAAGTTAATATCCACTTGGTTCTCGCCCACATCACGGCCAATCACCAAGCTGATACGACTCGTGAGGTCCCAGCGTGAAATCTCATTATCGTCTTCATTCAAAAGTACAAGCTGTTTCGCACGGCCCGCGACATCCCGCGTCACTTGCTCACTAGTTGTGAGCATACGCCGTCCGCGGTCCAGACAGCCTAATACAAAAAACAGCGCCGCTATACCACCGGCAAGCCACGCGAGCCATATCCATTCCCGCCAATAGACCACCACGAGGATACATAGCGCAAGACCAACTAAGGCTATAATCCAATCGAACATTCGCTGCCGCACACTATCCCCCCTTTGGCTTGAATCCCATAAATCTGGAGAACACCTCGTCCACATTCAGAGGATTGCTCTTGCTCTGTTTGTCCAGCTCCTCCTGCTTGGGCGGTTTTTTTCCCGTAGGTATGTTGGAAAACATATCCGCAAAATTCACACCAAAGTCAAAGGGATTTTGCGGAGCCGATCTTGCTTGTCCCTTGCGCTGGTATCCGCGCTGTTGTTTCGCGCGGTCCTCATCGTATTGCCTACGTTTGTGAGGGTCGCTCAAAGTCTCATACGCTTCGGACGCGTCCTTGAACCGCGCTTCGGCGGCAGCGTCTCCCGGATGCGTATCGGGATGATTGTCCCGCGCAATCTTTCGGAACACTTTCTTGATTTCCTCTTCCGTAGCGGTTTCCGCCACGCCGAGAACCTGATAATATGATTTCATCTTATCACCACTTGCTTAAAATAAAACGAGACGTATCCATGTATTTCCTTGCTGGACACGCCTCGTTTTAACTATCACTGGGCTCGTGCCCGATCCCGTTCCTTATTTAAGCTACGAACCCGCCGGTTACTGTTGCCAGCTCAATTCTATCCTTTTTCTGCTTGATGATCAAAGCAAACTCGCCCTCGCCCTTACTATCGTCAAAGTCCTCAACGTAATCTACAACAAACGCATTCGGGAAGTTGTAGTCGCGGATGACGATATTGCCCCGGACGCCTGTTACCGTGACATTACGATAGGAATCTAGGCTTTTTGCAGGAGTAGCAGCCCAGAGTGCCATCTGCCGAGTGCTGTCCGCAGGGTCGCCGTTTAAAGCAGTCAGAACCTTGCCTTTGATAATCATCATCGCACCAAGATCGTCAGTACGAGCATCGCTATCCTTCGAGATCGTTGAAATGAACTCAACCGACGTAATACACTTGTTGGGCACTGTAAATGGGCTGACACCTGCCACTTGCATAGTAAACATCTTCTTAGTCCTCCCTTTCCTTATGATTCTGCGCTAAAGCCGCCGTTGATGGCCACTTTTGCGTTTTCATCTTTCTTCTGTCTGATGTGGAGATAAAACGTACCTACGCCCTTCTCGGCGTTGATCTGTTCACTGTATTCGACAACAAACCCTTCGGTCAGCGTGTAGTCACGCACCTTTTGTCCCGCTGAGATCACCCCAGCCTCGACCAGCCGATAAGCATCGGCGCTGTGAGCCGGGACCTGTGACCATTTTGCGAGTTCTAGCGTTTGATCGCCGCCTGCTGTAATGTCAAACAAAATCTTGCCCCAGATTTTGAGCCCAAGACCGTAGTCTGTGGCACGTGCGTTGGAGTCATGCGGCGTTTCGCTGTCGAAAAGCACTCGCGTGACAGCCTTCTCGCTCAGTGAGATGGACGACCCTTTCCCTGTTATTCTCAGCGTGTTTGCCATGTTTTCACTTCCTTCTTAGTATTAGGTTTCGTATTGCATAGGCATCAGCCTCTATGCTCCTGTTGCGGCGTGACGTTTGATCTCGATTTCCAGATTCTTGCTGTCACCGCCAAAAGTCGTAACCAGCGTACAAATCCCGCTTGCCTCATCAATGGTAAAGTCGATATCGTCACCAACCTGTATAATGCCATTGATGCACTCTTTCAGCTTGATCCACTCGCTTTTTTGGCTTTCAGGCTTGCTGGAGAAGAATTCCCGGATACTCTCCGCCTTGAAGTCACCCGTCGCATGGCGGAGTATCCGCTCTATGTAGGTAGTCACTTGCGTCTTATACGTCGGCTCATAAGTATTGTCTGCCGTCATCAGACACCGCGCTTTGTAGACCATGATATGCGCAATTGCCTCACCAGCATAAATGGCATTCTCCGACGAGAAGATGAAGCCAAACCCGCGGAGGTTGATCTGATCCTTGATGCCGGTTGTAAAGCCGGTAATCTCTTTTGCCAGTGTTGTCTTCACCCGCAACGCATTGTCGCCCTGCTCGATGTCAAAGCGCACACCCGGCAAGTTTTTATCTACCTTCGTCTTGAAGATACTCTTCAAATACACCGGGCACTGATAGGCCGACACGATGCCTGCCGCTACATACGCTGCGCCGATATATACGCCTTCGACCCAGAGACGCATGATGTCTTCTTTCTCTTTCGAAAGTTCTGCCACACCCGTCTTGCTGATCTGCATACGCTTGTCCAAGATCACGCCGGACTTGTCCTTCGGCACCACCGTGAAGTTGGGCAAGCACGGAAGACCAAACTCACTAAAGGCTTTACCCGTCAACGGAGCGCAACGCTCCATGTATTTCTCCACACCCTCTGTCGCCAGTTGGTTGAAGGTCGTGAACTCGTTGCCTTCAAAGCTGAAGAAGCAGCGAATACGGTGGTCTTTAAATACATTCATCAGGTTGACGAGGGATTCCATGCTGTTCACATCTACGCTCTCAACGATGTCGTTCCCTTTGAACCGCTCTCTGGTCACCTTCACCTTTTCGCGGCCATCCCAAGAGATCGACGGTACAATGGCGTGCCAGATGGTATTCGTATAGTCGTTCTTGCCGTTGATCGAGTTGAGGAAGGTAATCAGGCGGGGTAGATTGCCGCCTTTCGCCAGCATCTCCGGTGAGCAGTTGGCAATCAACAGCTTGGGAGCCATGCCACCTTTGATCTTCGCCGGGTATTGGTCGAAGAATGCTTTCACACCCAAAAGTTTCTCGATCAGAGGTTTCACGATCTTGATGAAGTCATCTTTCGCGTCTCTGTAGAACTCTAAGTAGGAGTTATAGTTCTGAACCTCTAGTTCCACATCCACTTCTTGTACCGTAGTACTCGGCAACGGACAGAATGTACGTACCACAAGGCTTTGGACATAATCTGATTTCCGATCGCAGACCGCCTGATAATCTTCCTTCAGGACGGAGATCAAGCCCTCGTTGGCGTGATCATCTATCACCATCAACTCCGTTGTCTCTGCCTTGGGTGCAGCTAACACCTTGAGTTCGCCTTTCTCGCCCATGGTGAGCATCCCCACCGCGAGAGGCACACTATCTTTCCCGCCCTCGCTAGTCCCGAGCAACAGCCTCGTCTTGATGTCTTCAATCGCCAAAGGCAACATAGCCAGCATATTGGTGTAGTTCGTGCTCGCACTTTCAATGAGCAGGTTCAGCTTGTCCGCTATATCGCGCTTCTTCGGGTCGCCTTCTTCCAGTTTCTCATATTCACTATAGGTATACCGAAGCTCGGCGCGCACTTGCTTAATGTCGTCCATCACCTTCGCCGGGGTGATCAACTCCAGTAGCTTTTCAAACTTGAAGTCTACGTTCATGCTCCCCTGCGCACGCTTCGTCTCCACCAAGGTGAGGAGCATCTTGAGGAAATCCAGATGCTTGTTCAAGTAGATTTCTGTGAGCATATTGTCCGGGATGTTCTCCGGACGCTCCAGTGTATACATCACCTTTTGATTGTTCGCGTTATAGAACGAGTACACCACCGGCATAAACTTCTCCAGCAGTTCATCAAAGCTAGAGACTTCAAGATGGCCCAAAATCTCTCTGATCTTCTCGTCGCTGAGGCTGTCTACGCCCTTTACCTCGCCGATCAGGGTCAGCAAATTGAGTCGTTCCGGGTTGATACTCTCCACCAGCAATGTCTTGTTCGTTTGGGTAATCGCCGCCATGGTCCATCACTTCCTTAGTCTTAGTTTGGGGGTCATAAGTTCCTTAGTTAAGATCGAATCAGCGGAGTGACAACCGCGCTCCGCTCGCTCGGCTTCACACTCTTATAATGCAACTCCAACTCACTTGCCTCATCTTCGCAGGCAACGTGTATCTTCTCGCCGTATCTCAGCGTATGGGCCCGCGTCTTCACTAAAATATCTGTTCCGATCAAAATCGTACAGTCTGAATCATTGACTACCTGCAATAGCCCCTGCTTACCGGCTACGAAATAGATATGCTCTGCGCCGGGGAAGCCCGCTGTAATTTGACATTTCTCCAACATCTCCCGTAGAGAAACTTCCTTCCCGTTCCAGCGGAACAGGTCAAAGGTCTGCGGCGAGATGTCAACGTCATCCGGGGTCCGAGTGACATATATATTAAGCTTCCCGGTAAACTCGAATTTGCTCTCGAAGCTCGGCATTATCCGCACAGGCGTACCCAATTTCGGCCGCAAATAGAACAGGTAAATCAAAAGCGCGATCAGGAGAATGAGCCCTATGATGATGGCGATTAACACTTTCATATTGCTTTCCGGCTCTTCCGGCAAGGCCGGTGCATTGACTACAATCTCTGTCGGGCCGGGTGGAGCATTCACGCCGTGGGTATCTAAGTGGAGTTGCAAGGTATGCGTCTGATCTTCCGCAGGCTCAAGCTCTAATCTGATGTAGCCGTTCTCTACACGCATCTGCCGCTGTACGCCGTCTACAGAAAGGGGCCATGTTCTGTTGGCGAAAAACGGATCGGCCAGCACATTGGTGCCGGTTCCGTCTGTCAGCCATAGTCGGGCCTCAGATTCTAGGTCGCAGACCTCGACCATGAGCTGTAAGTCCCATTCGAGGATAAGCTCTGCCGTGCTCGTACCCGAAGCTGTGAATGTAATCGTAACTTCCGGCTCCGTTGGTCGGACAATCTCCACAAGGGCAAAGCGCTCTCCGGTGTACAACTCCACACGACCCCCGCCGCCGCTCACTGCGATATTATCAACAGGAGATTCCGCAGTGATCAGCACACGCGCTAAATCTGCCGGTGGAAGCCGTACTATAAAGCTACCGAGCGCTTCCGTGATCTGCGCCGTGCCGACCAAGTTCCCGGATGTGCCCAGCACATCAAAGGCCAACGTAAAAGCGATTCCGCTGAGTTCTTCAGATGCTACATCTTGGAATGTGATACCGCCCGTGGCGTGGGATAAACCCATGATGAGGTCATGTTGAATCGCCAAGTCGCTGCCGACCACAACCGTATGTACCGGGATGTCACTTGCAATAATCTGTGCTATCGCTGTCTCTGCCAAAAGTGCCGCTTCTTCCATAGCTCCTGTGGTCGGCATATTTGTCTTCTCACCATCCGTCATATAGACGATTGTCCGACTGGCGGCAGTTGCGGAGAATAGCTCTATTGTCCGATGCAATCCTGCCCCTGCATTCGTCCAGTTTCCATACCTCGCCGCATCCAATGCCGCATGAATTAGCGTCCGCGAGTCTGCGCTCGGCGCTATCTCATCTATTGTGTCAGTGCTGAATGTCACAAGGCCGATATGCCAATGAGACGGCAAGCTTCCCACTAATTGTTGCAGCGCGTCCGGCGCTAAAAAGCCGGGATCATTCCCGGCCATGGAGCCGCTGAGGTCAAATAAGATAATTAGCTCATGAGGTCCATCAACGGAACTTGCGCTCAGAGCTGATGGTTGCAATATCAGCATGGCACAAAGCATGAAAAGAATCACAAGTCTTTTTCCATGCTTCTTCACACATCCACCCACCATTCTACGTCTAAGTTTTATGTCAAAAAATTACCCTCAAAACAGAGAATCCCCTCTTTGATCCGCCAAGGTGTTATTAACTAACAAGGCTAGGGGATAAGGGGGAGTTTGCATTATTACAAAGAACTATCAGAGACTTCGACAAGCTTCGCGCTTTTGACTATAATTATAGCAAATTGTTAAACAATGTCAAATTTGGAGCGCTTACTTTTCTTGACCTTATTGCAAAAATACCGGTTTTTGGAAAGGTCATTTCCCTCTTTCTGGGCGTCTACATAATGCCCATATTTTTAGATTTGTGGCTTTGTATCCATTTTGTTTTCTGATGCAACAATTAACATAAGTCGCAAGTGCTCTTATACACACCAGCTCGAAAATTTTATTCATTTTTTCTAGTTGTCGCCATGTTAATCTGGCGTTTTGCTAAATTTGTACTCACGATTTTCAGCAATCCTAAAATGAGCACCACCATTTAGTCTCGTCGTCCTGCATCGTTGCTGTTGCAAGCCCTTCCAAAGGGTCGCTCATTTGTTCGGACTAATGCTGGTTCCATCAAGGCGTGGTTCGCTTTGCGGAAATCCAATGCAGGGAGTGTACCAAAGGAAGATTGGAAACGCTTTATCCGTAAAATTGAAACAAAGTGATACGTGCTTATTTAGAAGCGCCGGGTAAGATCAATTTTGAGTATTTTTCTGACCTCAAAGTGATTCATTTTGTCCCGACCATCCATCTCGGCGATACCGGAATTGGCGCTTCCATTAGAACGCCACAGTAGACGCAGCGCGGCTTAACACCAATTGCCCAGCGGCGGTTGGTCGGGGGCATGGGGGACTCCCCATCAAGCGAACATCGGGGTAAAAGGGCCCACGATGTATTGCTTGCCACAAAGGAAACGAGCCAGAACACGGCTTCGCCGTGTTCTGGCTCGTTTCTTTTGTCGGTCTTGCCCTTTGCACTACTCCGCCTCATCCGCAGACATGGCTTCCGTCGCGGCCCTGTACCTCACGACAGGAACTTGCTTTGCCTTGATAGAGTTTTTGCTTTTCTTGACGACTTTGCGTTCTAAAGCGAATACCACATTTGAGACTCGCACAATCAGCTTTCCAAAAATCTCTTGACAAGCAGAATGATGTGCGACACACCGTCCGCATGCTTGCAGACACGCATTCGTTAAAAAAGGAGTGAATATCAAAAATGTCTAGGGACAAATCACACAGCGAAAATCAGACGTTTGGAATGTATGTAAAGACACGACGCGAGGAGCTGGGTAAGTCCATCCGTGGCCTTGCTGTCGGACTGGGAATCGGCCCAGCCTATTTGAACGACATCGAAAAAGACAATCGCTCCGCGCCTGAAAAGCACCTTGCCGATATGGTAAAAGCCTTGCAGATCACAGGTGAGGCGGTGGACTACTTCTATGATTTGGCCGGAAAGAGCCGCAAAGACAACTTCCCCGACCTGACACCATACATCGGAGAAAAGCCGATAGCACGGATGGCCTTGCGAAAAGCCCGTGACCTGAACATCCCCGATACCAAGTGGCAGGAGTTTATTGACAGCTTGGGCGACGATAAAAAGAAGTAAGAAGGCGCACCATATGAAATTACGCTACCCTCGCAAAAGCAACGGCATGTACATTCTAAGAAGAGACGATATGGACGACATTGCTTCTATGCTTTTGACAGAATACATGCCGGAGGCGCTGGAGCGCCCACAGCCAGTCGACATTGACTCTTTAGCAACAGACGGACTGTTTTTGACCATACAGGACAAGACCCTAGGCTTTACCGATGCCGTTCTCGGTTTGACAGTCTTTGGCGACAATCAGAGCGTCCCTTGTCTAGATGATATGTACCGCCCCATAACGGAAGTCGTACACGAGGGAACAATCTTGATCCACTCTGCGCTCCAAGGAAACCAGCCCCGCAGGAGATTTACGGTTGCTCACGAGTGCTCACACTGGGTGCTCCACCGCTCTTTTTACTTAGACGGCAATCAGGAGTATGCATTCCGCGCACTATATATCGCTTGCCGCGCCGCCAGCATTGGACGCAAACACTTTGCACCCAAGACCGACGAAGAATGGGGTGAGTGGCAAGCCGACGCTCTCGCAAGCGCTCTGCTTATGCCCCTTCAACCGTTTTCATTCATCGCGGACAAGATGATCCGCAAATGCGGCAGACGGTATCTGTCCGATAGAGTAGATTGCGAATCAATCGAGATCATCGAAGAAATCGCCGGCATCTTTCAGGTGTCCAAAACCGCTACAGAGATTCGGTTAAGGCAGTTAGGATATATTCAGAGAGAGCCTCGCTACGCATAGACGCTTCGCTACTCATGCGGTAGGATTTGGTCAGTTACTATTCCTACCGCTTTTTCGACACTCGATGTCCGCAAGAATGCAGGCACGGTTCCAAGTAAGAAGATGCTGGAAGGAGATTTGTGATGCAAGGAAAAAACCGAAGTATTCCATGTCCTGTTTGTAAAACAGGCAAGCTCATCAAGGTGACAGATGGTGGGGACAACTCACTGCATATCTGCACACACCCGCCGCCGACACATCACCGGGCCGGGCATTTCATCAAGTGCTCCACCTGCAAGAGTCAGATCGGCATATCCATAAAAATACGAAAACATATGACATTTGCTTGAAACAAGCACACCATCCACCTGTTAAGGCGTGGCAATAGCTCACGATAAAACACAAGGTTTGCCCTTATCCATTGGATAAGGGGTCTGCGGTCGGAGTCTTACAAGTAGCTTTTTAGCTATGCGTAAGGCTCCGCTTTTTGTTGCCTTTTTTGCTGAGAAGCGGAAAGGACAACATGCTCAAACGCTTGACGCACATCAGGGGCCGCGCTCCGCCTTCCAAAATTTTTGATCTGTCCACCCAAATCAAAAATTTTCGGAGGTAACGATATGTTTGAGAAAGACAATACCCTATACAAAAATGACGACTACACCGCTCGGTCGGAAGCCTGCAACGGTGTGCGAAGGTATTTCATCCAGTTCCACGGTCAAGTGGAGGATTCACCGGAGATTGAAGTGGAGCTAGACATGTTCCTTCTGTACACGAAGGAGTTCAACAAACCTTTGGAAATCCAGCGGAATGAATTTCGGCGCCACCTTTACTGGGGCGAGCTGGACGAAACAATTGCGTTCAGCATCAGCAATCAAATGGGCGGGTTGGAACAGTCTGATCTGTGGCAAGGCATCCACGAGGTGCTCAAAACATGTACCCAAACGCAAAAGCGGCGCTTTGAGCTGTTTGCCAAAGGCTATCAACTCACTGACATTGCAAGGCTCGAGCACTGTGAAAAGCAACGCGCCAAGAAGTCGGTCGATACTGTCTTAGCGAAAATCAAAAAATATTTTTTGTAACAGGGGGTACTTTTGGCCTATTTCTGACCTATACGGGCAGAAAGGCCTTTTGAACCTTAACAGATACCAGCCTCGCTGGTCATACACAACACCTCAAATACATTCCGTCTGTGGCCCCGAAAGGGCAAGCGACAGGACCCCGCCGCCATGACCGCCGAGAGGCGTGAGCGATCAGCGGCTCCTCCTGACAGGCCCGTGGTATAGCCTGCGCCATGACTCACAGTCGGAGACAATGATACTTCCGTCAAGGCGACGGCTCGCCATCAGCATGGGGAGAGCGCGAACCTGATCCAATATAATTGGACAGGCTGGCGTTATGATGCTGTACCGACAGCAGTTTGAGGTGTTCCCCCGGCCGGGGCTGCGTGGCAAATTCGGCTGTTGAGAATCAACCAAAAGACTGAGGAGGACGCAACTGTGCTCTTTGCAGTTCGTCCTCCCCCAACCAAATAGGGGAGATATACACAAATGAGACAAA